>SAMEA104404106__coassemble_1294_pt1 | contig 19643 bp, 10 predicted proteins | sample SAMEA104404106__metabat2_low_PE_044 | metagenome-assembled genome bin SAMEA104404106 (sample SAMEA104404106) | Balaenoptera acutorostrata
ATTCCTGGTTGATGTCGTTGAAACAGATTGTTGCACCCTGTTCTGCGAATGCTGAAGCAATGGCAAAACCAATACCGTAAGATGCACCTGTTACCAGTGCAACTTTTCCCTCTAATGAGAAGTTCAAAAATTTATTCATACTTATATTTAATTAATAAATTAATTATTTTTCCGTTTCGGCTTCTGCCTCTGGTTCTTCTACCTGATTATCTTCAGGGAGTTTTCCTTTTCTGTAATTGAGAGGCGTTACTTTATATCTCTCTCTGAAGCAGCGACTGAAGTAGCGTGGGGTCTTGAATCCTGTCTTATCTGATATCTCGGATACGCTTAGCTTGAAGTCGTTCTTGAGCAGATAAGCTGCTTTCTTTAATCGCATCGTTACAATCAGGTCATTAGGGGTCTGTCCCGTTATGGCTTTTATCTTTATGAAGAGTTTGGTACGAGCCACTGCCATTTCCTGAGCGAACTTGGTGGCTGAGAATTCGTAGTTCTCTATGTTGTCTTCAATAATCTTTAATGCCTTATCCATAAATTCCTTGTCCAACTGGTTCGTAGCGAATACCTGCGACGATTCCTGTGGTTGGTTGGTGAATTTTTCTTGTAGGACGATGCGGTTGTTTATCAAGTTTCTACAGCGTGCCAACAGGATGTTTGTATCAAATGGCTTGACGATGTAGTCGTCGGCTCCTGTATTTAATCCTTCCAGTTTGTGCTCCAATGCGGTTCTTGCGGTGAGGAGTACTACCGGTATGTGACACGTGTCGATGTCTTTCTTTATTTTTTTACATAATTCAAGTCCTGACATGCCTGGCATCTGTACGTCGCTGACTACAAGGTCGGGCTGTATTTCTGCTATCATCTCTAATGCTTGTTCTGCACTGCTGGCTATTTCTGTCTGGTAGAAAGGATCAAAAATATCTTTAAGCAAGTCTAACAGGTTGAGGTCGTCTTCTACAAGCAGTACCTTGTATTTCTTTTCTGTATCATCCTGGAAGTCGGTTGGGGTTTCCATCTCGGTTACTTCCGGAAGTTGTACTTGTGAAGGCTGACATTCGTAGTTGACTGAGACTGTAGTGAGTTCGTCTTCGCCGAAATGTTCTTTTCCTTTCTTCAGTACCAACTGGAAGGTAGTTCCCTCCTCCTTAGTACTCGTTACGTTGATGGTACCGTGATGAAGTTCTACTATTCCCTTGGTCAGTGCCAGTCCGATACCCGTTCCCGGATTAATAGAAATAAGGTCCTCGTCCGACTGATAAAAACGGTCGAACAGTCGTTCCATTACTTTAGGCGGGATGACCGCTCCAAAATTGGTAACCGACAGTTTCACCTGCGTTTCCTCATCCTCTATCTTAACGATTATCCTTTCATTTGCAGGTGTATGTTTGAAAGCATTCGACAACAAGTTGTTGATTACCTTCTGCATCTGCTTCTCATCATAATACACCATCACCTCATCCGAATCGTTCTCCAATAAGAAGTCAACATTTTTAGTCAGTGCATATTCCTTAAACAACAAATAATTCTCCCGAATAAATCGAACGATGTTATGTTCACACGCCTTGATGTGCATATGTCCCTGCTCCTGTTTTCTGAAGTCGAGCAATTCACTGATGAGCGACTGCAACTGCATACTGCTCTTATACACATTCAGGATGCGGTTATACACAGCTGGTAAAAACGATTTTACCTGCATCAGTAACTCAACCTCACCAATAATCAACGTCAGCGGTGTTCTAAACTCATGCGATATATTTGTAAAGAACTGTAATTTCTGTTTGTTCAATTTCTCTACATCCTCTATATGTTTACGTTCGTATTCCAATTCTGTCTGTAGCTTTAATCTATTTTTATATACTCTAATAATAATGCGCAGCACTATAACCGTCACTATAAGATAGATGGCATACGCCCATAACGTACGATACCAAGGCGGCAACACCTCGATTTCCAGTTCGCTAATAGGACTATCCATCCTATGTTTGGAGTTCGACTTCACCAACAACTTATATACCCCCGGATTCAAGTTGGTATAAGTCACATAATTATCAGGTCTCAACATAGACCATGTATCTGAAAAGTTCTCCAATTTATATACGATTTCATCCTTATAAGCCGAGAAGTAGTTAGGTGCTGAATACACAATACTAAACATCGAGTGCTTATGTTCCAACTGAATACGCTTGGTTACACAAAGCGCCTCAGAGAGGATTCCGGTATCATCGTTTACTTTAATTTCCTTATCATTGATGTACAACTTCATAGGGAAGATGTTGTAATCCTTGGCGTGACGGTCCAACATGTCGGTTCGGAACGAAATCATACCATCGATACCACCAATGTATATATCACCATTTTTAGCATGGTAAATAGCATTTTGGTTCAAGGCCGTAAGCGGTATATTTTCGTTGACCAGGAAATTTCTAAACGCCTTCTTTTCCACATCCAGATAAGAAAGTCCATTGTCCATGATAAAAATTAGTTTATCAGGAGCAATCTCACAGGCACCATATACACAATTATTCAACAAGTGGTTATCCTTTTTGTTGAAATTGGTAAATGTTTCCGTCTTCGGGTCGAACAGTTCGATACCCGTTTCAGCCATACACATCCATAGGCGGTTCTTACTGTCCTTAAACGAACAGTTGACCATATTACTTGATATCTTTCTATCTTTACTATCCTGAGAATATCGAGTAAGTTCATCCGACTGAAAATCGTACGAATACAGTCCCTTCTTATCACCAGATATCCATAAGATGCTATCCGAGTCAAGCAAGACATCAAAAGCAAAATCAATATTATCTACCTCTGTATCTCCGTTGAAGACCGACTTAAACTTTTCCGTCTTTCTATTAAACATAAAAACGCCTGCATGCGTGGCCAGAATCAAATCATCGCCATGAGGCTGTATCTCACAAATCGTATTACTCTTGTCCTCCTGTTTATCGGAAGGATAATAAAAATAATTCGTAAATTTCTCAGTGGCCAGATCAAGTTTGTTCAGTCCGCCCATGTGCGTTCCTATCCATAAAGCATTTTCAGCCTCATCAAAATAGATTGACTTTACATTGTTATGTGAAAGTGAATTTCTTTTTGAATCGTGCTTAAACCATTTGATTTCACCCGTCTCTTCATTGAGTTTGCAAAGTCCGTTTCCGTCAGTACAAATCCAAAAAACTCCCTCATTGTCCTGAGCCATTGCTCCTACTGTTATCTGGCGGCCACCTTCTTTACCATCCTGGAAATAACGACGAAGTGACGGAGCTGGATTAAAATAACTAACTCCTTCAAAATAGGTGCCTACCCAGACTGTACCTTGTGAGTCACATAACAAAGACCACACAGAGGTATTCGCTAATCCATTCTCTGAATCAGAAGCTACTGCATCAAATGAGTCATGCAACTTATCAAAACAATTGAGTCCGCGAAAAGTACCTACCCATATATTGCCTAAATCATCCTCACAAAAAGTACGAACAAAATTTGAACGTAATGACGCACCATCATCCGACCGATGCATATAATTCATAATCTTGTCGCCCTTAATTCTGTAAGCGCCATGCTTCCAAGAACCAATCCAGATGTCATTACCAGAGTCAACAAAAAGTTTACTCACGCGAATATGCTGGATTGGATTGGAAAGCATTCGCTTAGTTGTGTTATATATATAAAGCCCGTCCAGTTCAGTACCTACAAGCAACGAATCGCCATGTAGGGCAAAATCTGTAATAGTAGTTTGCTTATCCGGCAACGTATAGTAATCAGTTATCTCCTTATTCTTAGGATTATAACGGAGAATCTTGTTGTCAACAGCCATCAACAGTTCCTTGTTGTATAAGCGGATGGCCATAACATCCTTGTCTGTAATAGTCTCATACCGGTCCTCACTCACATAATATGTATTTACACCTTGACGCGATAAGACGTAAATGATTCCGTCTCTATCACCTTTAATATCCATAATATGATTATGCAAGATTTCTGTAGAATCTTGATGGTTGGTCTGATAAGTTTGTATATGCGTTCCATCATATACGTTGATGCCATTACGTGTACCTATCCAGATTAATCCTCGTGTATCCTGATAGAGAGCCATCACAGAATAATTGGATAATTTTTTCTGCATCGTTAAATTTTTCACCGTTAAGCCATCAGCATGGATAAAATAGATATTAAGTAGGCTCAACAGGAAACAGCATATGTGTAACCTTATATTTTTATTCATAATATAAATCTGCTAGCTTGTACATTGCAAATGTAAAGATTCTAAAGTGGTTAAGCCACCAATTAAAGAAAAACTAAATCTCTATACGTTCATATTTCTGCCATTTTAATACACTCAGACGAAACGAAGTATGAAATGCTTCTATGGTTTTTTTAGATGTCTGATTTCAAGGTTTTAGCATCAAATATCGACTGTAGGTTTTGTGTTTTTCGGTGTATTCTGAGGTTATTGTGTATTTTTGAGTCCAATAAGGTTCAAATCATATACACTTAAGATACATCGGGACTATAATGGCAAAAGATTGAGTCTTTTGAAACACTGTTTGATTGTATTAGCTTTATCTTTGCTGTATATTAAAAAGGAAAACGTATTTATAATTGTTGGTTAAGGATGTAGAATCTTTTTAACATAGACATAATAGAATGTGTATCTGTAAGGTGGATGTCGTGAGACATTCACCTTATTTTTTTATTAGTGATTGTAGTAATCTACTCCTGGGATGAGATGTACTCCTTCACGCACTTGTCTGGTGTGATGTGTGTCCATCCATTTCAATAGAAGACTACGGTGCTCTTTCAATAGGGACTGGTATTGCTTCTCTACTGCCAAGTTGCGCATCTCGCCACGGTCGGTTGTCATATCGAACAGTTGTTCGCGGTTTCGTCCTTTATCATACATTACGTATTTATAGCGTTCTGTGCGAAGTGACCATCCTCTTGATCCTTTTCCTTTATCGAAGAGGGTTTCTGTTACTACGTATTCCTGGTGTTTGGTGGTTGGATTTCCTTGAAGGGCGATGTTCTTATAAGAAACACCACACTTGTCGGCTGGCATTTTAATTCCAGCCCAGTCGCAAATTGAGGCGTAGAAGTCTACCCCATTGTTGATGAGTTGCGGCATCACTTTGCCAGCATGTTTCTTGCCAGGAAGGGTAACAATCATCGGGATGTTTACTACCTCTTCATAAAGAGCCGACTTCTGGTTCCAGTGGTGTGCTCCCATTCCGTCTCCATGATCGCTCGTAAAGATGACAACGGTATTGTCCCAAAGATTATTTTTATCGATAGCATCAACTATTTTACCGATTTCAGCATCTACATGTTCAACCAGACGGAAATATGCATTTCTATACTTACGCCAGTCTTCTAAGCTATATTCAGTAGTTGGATAAGCTATGATATTGGCCGACTTTTCTACTTTGATAATGTCAGCATCATACGGATTACGATAGAAATTCTGCGGAAGTCCTGGATTATTCGAAGTATCCAAGTCGTCCAGATTGGCAAACGGCAGGTTCTGCTGACGAGCAAATTCGCATACATTATGCGGATTATCGAAACTTGCCACCAGGAAGAACGGCTTATTGTGTTTCTGGTTCAAGTAATCAACACATTTTTCAGCCAGTCCGTAGTCGTTGTGTTCATGGATAGTATGGAAACCAAACTCCTGATCTGGAATAGATGGCGTATGCACATGCCATTTACCTGCATACGTACATTCATAACCAGCCTTCTTCATCAAGATACCCAGAGAATTTTTCTTTATATCCTCAGGCATCGGATCATTATTCTTAGGCATGTTAATCTCATGCGACATATTACCTGTAAACATACATGCTCTGGAAGGTCCGCTCAGTGGCGATGAACAATACGCATTCGTAAATAACATACCTGCTGCTGCCAGGCGGTCCATGTTAGGAGTATGAAGATCACCATTCCCCATACAACTCATTGCCATGGCAGCCTGTTGATCGGTCATAATATAAATAATATTCGGCCGTTCCGCTGCCTCAGCCATTAAAGGGACCAAAGCAGCTGTCAGAAAAAGACTTTTCATATTCAAGAAGTTAATTTGTAAATTAGTAAACACAAAAATATAAAAACAAGCGAAGAAAAAAATATAAATACGTACCAATATTGACTAAATCAGTACTTCTACCATATTTCTCTTCCACTTTTAGGCTCTTTACCTCTACAACAGCCTAAAAAAAACAATAATTGCTTTTTTTTGAATGAAGCAAGCACCCCACTTTAAAGGATTAGTTCTATTTTTACATCAAGAAAAAATAAGATTAAATTTTGATCTGTTGATTAAATAGTAGTTGGTTGTACTTAAAAGAGGATGTGTCTGGACTATCTGTTTCAAGGGTTAGTATCAGTTAGGCACACCCTCTTTTGCCTTTAATCGGCTACCAATTTCGTTTTCTTAGAATATCATATATCTTTGTATGATAAAGAATATTCTAAATGCGACTTGCTAATTCTTAAATAATATAATCAAATGAAAAGTATTGCAATTAGAACTTTGCTGGCTGCTATCGCGGCTTGCCAAATTAATGTTGCCGACGCTCAAATCATCAAACATGACAGATTCTTCTCGTTTGAGGAGAACATCCCGGCCGAATTCACGGCCAAGAATTCGTCGATGGAGGTTAATAATGAACACTTCAAGGATGGCCATCATTCGCTGGCATGGAAGTTTGAGGCTAATGGAGTCTTGTCTATTAAAAAGGACCTGAAATTCGAACCTATCGACCCTACAGGAAAAGACTTGTATATGTCGGCTTTCATCGTATGGGTGTACAATGAAAAAGCTATGGATAAACAAATAGAATTCCAGTTCTTAAAGGATGGCAAACGTTGTACTTCTTTCCCTTTTAATATTAATTATACTGGATGGAGAGCGGCATGGGTTTGCTATGAACGTGATATGGAAGGTACTCCTGAGGTGGGTATGAATGAAATTCGTGTCGTGGCTCCTGATGTGGAGGGCCAACTCTTTATCGACCATATGATTACTGCTACTAAAGTGGATGCACGACAGCAGGCACCCGACTTCCAAATTCCGTTTGTTCATAAAGATACAGACAATCACTGGCTTGTTATCTATAAGCATTCTAAACTGAAGACCGATTTAGAGCTTACTCCTATAACAAATGAGGACAAGCAGCAGATGAAGATTATCGAAGACAGATACCTGCCTATGATTTACTCAAAAGGAAAGGTGTCTGAAAAGGAAATTGAAAAAATCAGAACGAAATATGATGCATATGCTATCTCGTACCAGAATGGTAAGGTGAGTGGATTGCCTATTTATCTGTGCCGACAGGCGGAAGCTTATGAACGTATGATTCCTAACTGGAATAAGGATATGTTCACGGGACTGGGCATGGAGATGAAGGATTATTTCGATTTGATGAAATCTATTGCTGTGGCTTATCGCAATGCGCGGGATGCCAACCTGAAACAGGAGATGAAAGAAAAATTCTTGGCCATGTACGACCATATTACCGACCAGGGTGTTACTCATGGCAGTTGCTGGGGCAACATTCATCATTATGGCTATAGTACAAGGGGATTGTTTACTTCTTATTTCCTTATGAAGGATGTACTGAGAGAAGCTAATAAGTTGGAAGAGGCTGTGGCTACTTTGCAGTGGTATGCTATCCTAAATGAAATCAACCCGCGCCCTACTGTCGATGGTATCGATATGGACTCGTTCAATACGAAGTCGCCTGGACGTCTGATGAGTATTCTTATCATGGAAGACAGTCCTGAGAAGGTCAGATACTTGAAAGCATTCTCACGCTGGATTGACTACGGATGCCGTCCGTCGAAAGGACTCTCGGGCTCATTCAAAATTGACGGTGCTGCTATGCACCACAGAAACAACTATCCGGCATATGCCGTAGGCGGACTGGACGGAGCGTCTACCATGATTTACTTGCTTCATGGTACCAACTTTGCTATCTCCGAACTGGCTCACAGTACTGTAAATAACGTATTACTTAAGATGCGTTTCTACTGTAATACATACCAGTGGCCGTTGTCTATGTCGGGACGTCATCCGAACGGAAAAGGGCAACTCATTCCTTATCAGTACGGACTGATGGCTAAAGCTGGTACTCCTGACGGAAATCAGAAATACGATCCAGCTATGGCTGCAGCATTCCTCCGACTCGTACAAGAAAACGAAAAGAGCGATAAGAAAACGCCTGAATACCTGCCTAAGACTTCAACAAAAGCCATCCAGCAGATTAAAGAAGAACTTGAAGCGGCCAACTTCAAGCCAGAACCAACCCCACAGGGCAATCTCGGACTGGGTTACGGTTGTGTAGCTGTTCAGAGAAATCAGGAAAGATCGGCTGTTGTAAGAGGACATTCTAGATACTTGTGGTGTGCTGAACATTACTTGGGTGCCAACTTCTATGGTCGTTATTTGGGCTATGGCAGTATGCAGATATTCGCCAACAAAGACAGTCAGAAAGTAACATTGCAATCGAGCGGATGGCAGGAAAAGGGTTTCGACTGGAACAGAATCCCGGGAACTACTTCTATCCACCTTCCTTTCGAAAAGCTGCGCGCCAATGTGCTGAATGTAGATACATTCTCAGGCATGGAAGAAATGCTCTACTCGGATGAAGCTTTCGCCGGGCCACTGTCGCAAGAAAAGCAGAATGGTAATTTCGGTATGGTACTTCATGAACACGATAAGTACAACGGTTCACACAGAGCACGCATCTCTTATCACTTCTTTGGCGATAAAATTGTAGCACTGGGATCAAACATCGAGAATAAAGTTGCAGAATACCCTACAGAAACAACCGTATTCCAGTTGGCCGCTACTAATAAAGACAACTTGAGCTACTGGAAATCATGGGAAGACAACGGACATACCTACGTAGACCCTAACGGTGTAGGTTACTTAGTACCACAGAAGGCACACTTCATCAAAGCCTTCCCACAGGTAACTGTAGGCGAACGCAGCACCAAGCCAACCAAAGGCAACTGGGTATCATTGGTCATCGAACACGGGAAAGCGCCTCAGAACGCCGAATACGAGTACATGGTGAAGATGAATACCAGCACAGCAGAAATGAACAAACTGGCCAAAAAGACGGGCTATGAAGTACTCAGAAAAGACAAAAATGCACACATTGTAAAGAGCAACGACCTGCAGATTACTTCATATGTATTATTTGAAAAACCTAACAGCAAACTGCCTGGCGATGTACTGACACAGACAGACCACTCATGCCTTGCAATGGTTAAGAAGACAGCCAAAAATGAAATCGTGCTGACAGTAGCACAACCAGACCTGGCCTTCTATACCGGTAAGAGCGATGAGAAATTCGACGAAAACGGCAAGCGTGTAGAAAGAAGTATCTACTCACGTCCTTGGATTGATAACGAAAGCCAGGAACAAGTAGTTACCGTAACGCTCCAGAAGAAATGGAAGATGACTTCAGCACACAAGAACGTCAAGATTGTATCTGCCGATAAGAAACAGACTGTCATCGCCTTCACTTGCAAAGACGGCATGAGCTATGATGTCAAACTCGTAAGAGAATAAACACAATTCTGAATCACTTGTCCAAGTGACATAAATAAAGGCCTATTAGAGTACGAAACTTTAATAGGCCTTAAAATTACACCTAGATTTATAATCCCTTATTACAAAAAGAATGCAATATAATTATGTCTGTTTTAAGATACCACAAAATGGATGTATATTATTTGCGAGCTTCAGCGATGTAACCGAGAGCTTCTTCACATTTGGCACTTACATATGCCCAGTCTTCAGCAGCTACCTTGTCTTTTGGGAACAATTTAGAACCCATACCTACGCAGAATACGCCAGCCTTAATCCAAGCAGTAAGGTTTTCTTTTGATGGTTCTACACCACCAGTTACCATCAACTTAGACCAGCCCATAGGAGCCATCAGACCTTTCACGAAGTTAGGACCGTAAACATCACCTGGGAATACCTTGCAGAGGTCGCAACCAACTTCCTGAGCTGCACCAACTTCAGATACGCTACCGCAACCTGGAGTATAAGGAACCAGACGACGGTTGCAAATCTTAGCGATTTCTGGGTTGAACAATGGGCCTACGATGAAGCAAGCACCCAACTGGATGTAAAGAGCTGCAGTTGCAGGGTCAACGATAGAACCTACACCGATAGCCATTTCCGGACATTCTTTAGCAGCAAATTTCACCACTTCGCCAAATACTTCGTGAGCAAAGTCGCCACGGTTAGTGAATTCGAAAGCACGAACACCACCATCGTAACAAGCTTTAACTACCTTCTTTGCAACTTCTACGTCTTTGTGGTAGAAAACTGGCACCATACCAGTTGAACCGATTTTATCTAAAACGGCTATTTTATCAAATTTTGCCATGATTATACGTTATGATTATAAAGAGTTTTCTAAATATAGCCAACTCCTTACGACATACTACATCATAAAGAGTTGGCATTTTTGATACTATTAAAAGAAAGAGCTAAACTAATTAGCGCTGAACGCGGCCGCTAGCATCACCACCAGCCAAAGCTTCAACTTCTTCAGCAGAAACCAAGTTGAAGTCGCCGTTGATAGTATGCTTCAAAGCAGAAGCAGCAACAGCAAATTCCAATGCTTCGCCCTGGTTAGGTTTAGTAAGCAAACCATGGATAATACCACCAGAGAATGAGTCGCCACCACCTACACGGTCGATGATAGGATTAATGTCATAATGCTTGGAAGTATAGAATTCTTCACCATTATAGATCATAGCCTTCCAGCCGTTGTGTGTTGCAGAGTAAGATTCTCTCAATGTAGAAACTACATACTTGAAACCAAATGTTTCAGCCATACTCTTGAAGATACCCTTGTAGCCTTCAGCGTCAGTCTGACCAGCTTCTACGTCAGCATCTGGTTTGAAGCCCAGGCAAAGTTCAGCGTCTTCTTCGTTGCCGATACATACGTCAACATATTCCATCAAAGGACGCATGATAGACTGAGCTTTTTCTTTAGTCCACAATTTCTTACGGAAGTTCAAGTCGACAGAAACAGTCACACCGTGACGTTTTGCAGCTTCACAAGCCAAACGAGTCAGTTCAGCAGCCTTGTCAGAGATAGCTGGAGTGATACCCGACCAGTGGAACCAGTCGGCACCTTCCATGATAGCATCGAAATCGAAATCACAAGCATCAGCTTCAGCAATTGCAGAATGAGCGCGGTCATAAACCACCTTGCTAGGACGCATAGAAGCACCAGTTTCAAGGAAGTAAATACCTACACGGTCGCCACCACGAGTGATAAACTTAGTGTTTACACCATATTTGCGAAGTGCGTTAACAGCCGACTGACCAATTTCGTGCTTAGGAAGTTTAGTTACGAAATAAGCATCGTGACCATAGTTAGCACAGCTGACAGCCACATTTGCTTCACCACCACCATAAACTACGTCAAAATTGTCCGACTGAACAAAGCGAGTATTACCTGGAGTAGACAAACGCAACATAATCTCTCCAAGAGTTACAATTTTACCCATAATAAAAAATCTTTTATTTTAATTCGATTATAAAATATCCACATTTACACAAAGCCGAGCCACCCGTCAGCGCAACGAGAGCCGCAAGGCATTAAAACAACCGATTGTGTCCAAAAGCAAAAATACTTTAAATAAAAAAAGAAAGTAAATAAACACAGACAAATAAATGCCAACTTCATTCATCTTTATAGATAATTGATACATAGGGCTTTTAAATAAGCTTTGTGGACGTTTTTGGCTTTTTTATGTATATAACCCGTACGGGTGGATTATTTAATAATGATAAATTTGCCTAATAAAGAAAATAATCTAGATAAATAGAAAAAAATGAAGCATTATCAATCCTTAATCAAATTGTCTTCAGCTGCAGTTATGGCATTATTACTAGGCTGTACAGGAGCTAACAAAGAAGCAAAATCGGACATTATCGCCGATAACGTGGAAAACGCAACAAAACAGTTGACTATTCAGACAGACATCATCGAAGCAAACGGTAAGTTCATCAACCCACGTACCCTCAACAAGAAAGGTGAAATCCACTACGTACCAAAAGACGACTGGTGTAGCGGTTTCTTCCCTGGAACTATGTGGTACATCTACAAACTTACAAACGACCAGAAATGGATGAACTTGGCTGAGAAGTACACTGAAGAGCTCGATTCAGTAAAGCACTTAAAATGGCATCATGACGTAGGCTTCATGATTGGCAGCAGCTTCCTGAACGGTTACAGACTAGGCAACAAAGAAGCATATAAAGATGTAGTAATAACAGCTGCTAAATCATTAGCAACAAGATACCGCCCAACAGCAAAAGTAATCCAGTCATGGGATTCAGATAAAGGATGGCAGGGTAAAAGAGGTTGGGACTGCCCAGTTATCATCGACAACATGATGAACCTCGAACTTATGTTTGAAGCTAGCATCCTCTCGGGCGATCCTACATTCCGCGACATCGCTGTAAATCACGCTAACACTACATTAGCAAATCACTTTAGAGAAGACAACAGCTGCTATCACGTTATCGACTACAGTTTGAAAGACGGTTCAGTACGTCACAAAGAAACAGCACAGGGTTATGCACATGAATCATCATGGGCACGCGGTCAGGCTTGGGCTATCTATGGTTACACAATGTGCTACAGATACACTCATGACAAACGCTACCTTGATCACGCTGAAAAGGTATATCAGTTCATCTTCAACAACAAGAACCTGCCAGCCGACTTGATTCCTTACTGGGACTACGATGCTCCTAACATACCTAATGAACCAAGAGACGTATCAGCAGCAGCTTGTACAGCAAGTGCATTGTATGAAATGAGTACATACCTTCCAAACAGCCCTTACAAAGAAACAGCTGATAAGATTATTGAAACTTTAAGCACACCAGCATACCGTGCAGAAGTAGGTACCAACGGTAACTTCATCCTTATGCACTCTGTAGGTAGTATTCCTCACGGCAACGAAATCGATGTTCCTTTGAACTATGCTGACTATTACTTCTTGGAAGCATTGATTAGAAAGCAAGCTATCGAAAATGGTAAATAATCAAAAAACCTTAACCATAAAAAAATGAAAAAACAGTTATTAAAGTTACGAGCAGTAATTACTACAATGCTGCTTTTGATAACGATTTGTGGAATCAATGCGCAGAACATTTCTGTTAAAGGAACTGTTACTGACGCAGAAGGAGCAGTTATTGGCGCTTCTGTAGTAGTAAAAGGTACAACTAATGGTACTATTACCGACTTCGACGGTAATTTTGAATTAAATAACGTTCCTGCTAAGGGTATCCTGCAGATTTCTTTCGTGGGATACCAGACAGCAGAAATACAGGTAAAAGGTCAGACTCAGTTTAATGTTAAACTGAAGGAAGACGCTCAGATGCTACAGGACGTGGAAGTGGTAGCTGTAGGTTATGGTGACGTAAAACGCCGCGACTTGACAGGTTCTATCGCTAAAGCCGACATGGACGACTTGACTAAAACTCCGGTATCAAACGTTGCCGAAGCTTTGGGTGGTCGTGTAGCCGGTGTTCAGGTTTCATCAAATGACGGTGGCTTAGGCGACAACTTCAACATTACTATCCGTGGTGCTGGTTCTCTTTCTCAGAGTACTGAACCTCTGTATGTAATCGACGGTTTCCCATCAGAAGCTTCTGGTATGAGCGCCTTGAACCCTAACGATATCGAATCAATCGACTTCTTGAAAGATGCGTCATCTACAGCTATCTACGGTTCTCGTGGTGCCAATGGTGTAGTTATCATCACTACTAAGAAAGGTTCACAGGGTAAAGTATCTGTTACATATAATGGTAACCTTACTATAAGTTCTGTATTAAACCGCATGGAACTGATGAACGGTTATGACTTCGTTAACCTTCAGAAAGAAATCATGGATGGCGTAACTACAGAAGTTGACGGCGAGATTCTTCCTTTATTTGATCATTACTACTTGAAAGATGGTCTCACAGTAGAAGACTATAGAAGATTACCTAGCTTCGACTGGCAGGATGAAGTATATCGTACTGCAGTAAGCCATAACCACCACGTAAGCATGCAGGGTGGTACAAGCGACTTGAAATATTCTGCTTCTTTGTCTTATTCAGACAAGCAGGGTGTAATCATCGCATCCGACTTGAAGAAATATCAGGGACGTTTCAACTTGAGCCAGAACTTCAAGAACTTCAAGATTACAGCAAACGCTAGCTACTCTAGCAATGTACAGAATGGCGCCAACCCAGCATCATCTGGTTCATCAGCATCAAACGCACTGATGTATAGTATCTGGGCATACCGTCCGGTTTCTCCTTCAGGCAGCGACATGATGGAAGAACTTTATGACGAAGATATCGATATGACAAACGACTACCGTTTCAACCCAGTTCTTTCAGCAAGAAACGAATTGCGTAGAAACACTACAAACCAGTTGAATGCCAACTTCGCTATCGAATGGGAAATCATCAAGAACTTGAAATTGAAATCATCTGCAGGTTATATCGGCAGAGACTATAAACGTGAAGAGTTCAACGGTACTAAGACTAAGACAGGTAACTCTCACCCATCTAACTCACAGAGTAAAGGTATCAATGCACGTCTTCAGACTACTGAAAACCGCAGCTACTTGAATGAAAATACTCTTTCTTACGTATTCCATAAGAAAAAACATAACTTCAATGCTTTATTGGGTACTACATTCCAGAAGAACTCTAGCAATTACCTCAGCATCATTACTGAACACATCACTAATGAATCATTCGGTATGGCTGGTCTGGATAAAGGTGCAGCACCTGTAATTGCAACTTCTATCGGTGAAAATACATTGATGTCATACTTGGGTCGTTTCAACTACAACTACGCTTCTAAGTATTACCTGACAGCTTCAATGCGTGCCGATGGTTCTTCTAAGTTTGCTAAAGGTAACCGTTGGGGATACTTCCCTTCAGGTTCTATCGCTTGGGCTTTCTCTCGCGAAAAATTCATCGAAGAAAAAGCTTCTTGGTTGTCAAACGGTAAATTGCGTTTCAGCTGGGGTCTGACAGGTAACAACCGTATCGGTGACTTCGACTACTTGTCGCAGCTTGTTACAGACAACAACTTGTATAAGTACCCATGGGATGGCAACTTCAACTTGGGTTATGTCATGAATAAGATGGCCAACGACAAACTGAAGTGGGAAACTACTGAACAGTACGACTGGGGTCTCGACTTGGGCTTCTTGAACGGTAAGATCAACTTGACCATGGACTTCTACATCAAGAACACACGCGACTTGTTGTTGAATGCCGACGTACCAGCTTCTTCAGGTTACTCTAAAGCCATGTTGAACATTGGTAAGTTACGTAATAAAGGTTTCGAACTCTCATTAGAAACAACTAACATCAAGAACGATAAATTTACCTGGACTTCAAATTTCAACATTGCGTTCAACTCAAATAAGATTGTAGCATTGAACGACGGTCAGGACCACATGCTTACTAAGGTAACTTGGGACAACCAGTTCAACAACGTACCAGCTTACATCAGTGCTGTAGGCAAATCTGCAGGTCAGATGTACGGTTTCATCTACGAAGGAACCTACAAGTACGACGATTTCAACACAACTGTCGATGACAAGGGTGTAACTCACTACACATTGAAAGAAGGTATTCCTTACTTAGGAACAAAAGACTGTCAGCCAGGTGACCCTAAATACCGCAACTTGAACGATGACAACGTCATCACAGACGCAGACCGTACAGCCATTGGTAAAGGCCAGCCAGTCCACACAGGTGGTTTCACAAACAACTTTACTTATAAAGGTTGGGACCTGAACGTATTCATGCAGTGGAGTTATGGCAACGACCTTTGGAATGCAAACCGTCTCCAGTTTGAAAACCCAGCAATGAAGAGAAACAAGAACATGTTTGCTTCATACAACAACCGTTGGACTCCAGAAAATCCTAACAGCAACATGGTTAGAGCAATGGCTCCAGCAGGTATCGCTCAGCAGTACAGTACACTGTACATTGAAGATGGTTCTTACTTGAAACTGAAGAATATATCATTAGGTTACACATTCCCGAAAAAAATGTTGACTAAGACAGGCTTGAAGTCATTACGTCTTTATGTATCAGCAGAAAACATTGCAACACTGACTTCATACTCTGGTTCAGATCCTGAAGTTTCTACACGTGCAGGTATCTTGAACCCAGGCTTTGACTGGTCTGCATATCCACGTTCATTTAATGCATCGTTTGGTATTAACGTAACTTTATAATATTCGAAACATATGAAAATAAATAATAAATTTATAGGTAATTTGTTGGCAGGTGCATTATTATTGAGCATGCCTTCATGTGACTTTTTAGAGACTACCCCACAGGACTTTACAGCTCCTGAAACATTCTACAAGAATGAATCCGACTGTACCATGGCCTTGGCTGGTGTATATTGGACTTTGGCTACTGAAAAGGTATACGGCGACACCTATTCTAACAAGATTTCAAACACAGATGACTTAAGTTTCTATACTCGTGCAAATCAAGCTGATAATCCTCCTTGTAATACTCATGGTACTGGTTGCCGCTGGGTATGGGATGCTTGGGTAGAACTTTATAACGGTATCAATAATGCCAATGTATTGCTTGCTAATATTGACAATGCTACAATTTCTAGCGATCAGGTTAGAAACCGTATCAAAGGTGAGGCTAAGTTCCTCCGTGCTTACTATCATTTCTTGTTGGCTCAGGGATGGAGCGATGTTCCTGTACGTAAAGAAGTAGTAAAGGATATTACAGCTAGCTCATTGGCTGCTACTCCTCACAACGAAGCCATCGACTGGGTTATCAGTGAAATGGAAGAAACAATCGATATGGTAGACAATGATATCTACGACTTGTCTCCATCTCATGTGAAGAAAACAGTTGTAGAAGGTATCTTGGCCAGAGTTTGCTTGTGGAGAGCTGGCTTCGCTGAAAATGATGCTGAAGCTAAAAAGTACTACACTAAGGCACGTGAATATGCTAAAGCTGTTATCAACTCAGGCAAACATAAATTATCAAATACCGACGATAATCCTGATAATATCTATCTGCTTTGGAAGAACTTGGCGCAGGATAAATATGACAAGAAGTATAATGAAAGCATGTGGGAAGTTGAAGCTATAGGTAACCGCTTGGATGGTCGTTGGTCTGAAAGCCGTATCGGTAATACAATCGGTAACCAGCAGTTGAACGCTCAGGCTAGTGGTAAGGGTTACAGCTATGCATTCTATGGTGGTACACTTATCTTATGGGATCTTTATGAAGAAGATAAAGGCGACCTTCGCCGCGACTTGTCTATGGCTCCTTATACATTAGGTAAGAAAGATGAAGTTAAGACTCATGGTCCTAAGAAAGTCATCGGTCGTTTCTGCGGTAAGTACCGTCGTGAATGGGAAACACTTACTCCTAAAGATAAGAACCATACACCAACCAACTATTGCATCTTGCGTTATGCCGATGTATTGCTGATGTATGCTGAAGCTGAAAACGAAATCAACAACGGACCTACAGAAGCAGCATATCAGGCAATCAACGAAGTTCGTCACCGTGCACAGGTTAAGAACTATGCAAATATGAACTACGAAACATTCAAGCTGAACTTGCAGAATGAACGTGCTCGCGAACTTTGCTTCGAATCACTTCGTAAATATGACTTGATTCGCTGGGGTATCTATTATGATAGAATCCACAATGTATTGGGTAATATGGTAGAAACTGACAAACGTTGGACTAAAGGTACGCTGCAGATTGCAGCTTCACAGTACACAAAGGGTACTGGTGAACACCACATCTTCTTACCTATCCCAATGACTGAACTTGCAGTTAACAAACTTTTGGAACAGAATAAATACTGGAAATAAAAGTGAAAACTGAAGGATTTAACAAAAACGAAACAAAGGTAAAGTTAGATAAACTTATACATTACATTTGATTTATTTAGGTTAGATTGAAGAGGGACCGCTAATTTATGTATGTGGTCCCTCTTTTTTATGCATCTGAGGCGTTAAGTTTATCGTCTCACAGATGTGGGACATCTGTCCCATGGATGTGAGACACTTGTCCCATGGATGTGAGACAAGTGTACCACAAGTGTGAGACGATATTTTCGTCAAGATAAAAATACATTTGCTACCTAAAAGGTCAAAAAAAAGAATCAAGGAGATTTACTGAAACATCCTAAATCTAGTTTCTAAGGCACTCTGATTTATCCCTTCTTTCTTAAGCTTCATTTCCTGAATAGCATAATCTACAGGAATGTCTGCTTCCGCCTTTTCTGCTGGCAAGGTCAGTGTATAAAGCGCAGCTTCCAGTTTACGCATATAATCGCGCTTACGTTTCTCAGGTTTGAAGACGAATCCCTCTACTACTATCAGTCGCGCGTTCTGACGGTCCACGCGGACGTGTGAAACAAACGGACCACCCATGGCATCGTTCTCCATCTCCCACAAGCCGCGTGCTTCAAAAGCGTAATCCCCTTTCACTGCGATGTCTTTGGTGTCAACAAAGATGGAATCGGCGGTAGTCATGTACATATTTTCTTTTGCTCCTGGGAGATTTACCTTCAAGACGGAGTCGCGCTTGTGGATGAAGTAAGCTTTATTGAACGGTTCTCGGTCGCGGAACGGGATGGCGTACATCACAAAGTTGAGGTCATTGCGATGGGTTGACGCCCAGAAGAAGTCTTGTCCTTCTTTATAAGAAATCATTTCATTCGGCATCCAGATATCACAACCGAAGAGGCTTCCTACCTTCGCTGAGACAGTTGGGTTGTGTTTATCTTTAAAGAGCTTTATCTGTCGGTTCATCTCGGCACGTGTAAAGAAGTCCACTATCACCTGTCCATTCTTGTTAACAAAGTCGTTAAGTTCTTGTACACTTGGAGATTGAATGGTTAATATCATTTGTGGAGAAGCATAGGCATCACGTACATATTTAAACTGGGTCTGGGTATAGATATCCTGAATATCCGCCACCACAATGTTGCGGAACAAGCGCATGGTGCGATCGAAATGCTGAGGTCGGACACGCGAGATACGGAACGAACGTTCCGACTGTGGAAGTCCCGGTACATCTGTATCCAACACATGGAACAAGGCACTATCCGGACTCATCCAGCATTTGTCATCGGCCACTGCCAGCACTTCATACGGTCTACCGCTGGAAATAGGCGTAATCATACTCTTTCCATCGCTTGAACACGATGAAAGTACACTCAAGAATAGTAAGCATATGCTAGCTATGCTATAAAAAGGGATTCGTTTCATGTTATTAGTTTTTAGACAAGTTTCAAAAGCGTGAGAAAGTAAATATAATTATTTTTTGCCGTCATATACAAGTTCAATAAGAAACATTAACAAAATAAAGAATAGTACACAAGTAAGAAAAGGTCCACAAGGCAAGATACACATAAAGAAATCCATAAGAGGGAAACCTACAAGAGAAAAGGGCCACAAGAAGAGATTACAGAAAAAGCCCACAAACGCAAAACGAGCCGACAGAAATTAATCTGACGGCTCGTTTTACGTTGGACTACCAAGATTCGAACTTGGACAAACAGAACCAAAACCTGTTGTGCTGC
>SAMEA104404106__coassemble_1302_pt1 | contig 19449 bp, 13 predicted proteins | sample SAMEA104404106__metabat2_low_PE_044 | metagenome-assembled genome bin SAMEA104404106 (sample SAMEA104404106) | Balaenoptera acutorostrata
TTTGCATAAAATTGAAAAACCCACGACAGAAAAACCGAGATAATAACCATGAGAGTACTTATTATAAATACTGCCGAACGAATCGGAGGTGCGGCTATTGCGGCCAACCGACTAATGGAGGCTTTGAGAAATAACGGTATCAAGGCTAAGATGCTGGTACGCGATAAGCAGACCGAGGATATGGCTGTGGTAGCTCTGAAGAAATCATGGTGGAAGATTGTTCAGTTTACCTGGGAACGGGTGGTCATATGGGCTGCCAACGGATTCAGACGCCGACGTTTGTTTGCGGTGGATATTGCCAATACGGGAACTAATATTGCGGCTATCCCTGAATTTAAACAGGCGGACGTGATTCACTTGCATTGGGTCAACCAGGGTATGCTCTCGCTTAATGACATAAAGCGTATCCTTGAATCGGGTAAGCCGGTGGTATGGACTATGCACGACATGTGGCCGTTCACAGGCATCTGTCATCATGCGGGGACTTGTACGAAGTATACCGAACAGTGTCATCACTGTGAGCTTTTGCTCAAGCCTCATCGCAAGGACTTGTCTTATCAGATATTCAAGAAAAAGCAGAAGGTTTTCAGTACTAATCATATCACATTCATCGCTTGTAGTCACTGGTTGGAAAATCTGGCTAAGCAAAGTGTGCTGACTAAGGGTCATACTGTATTGAGCATCCCGAATGCTATCAACACGAACCTCTTCCAACCGCGTTCTAAGAAGTTCGCGCGTGAAAAACTACATCTACCTCAGGATAAGAAGCTGCTATTGTTTGGTTCGGTAAAAGTCACCGACAAGAAGAAGGGTATCGATTACCTGATTAATGCCTGCCAACTAATTAAAAAGGAACATCCGGAACTCAGCAAACAGCTTGGCGTAGTACTGCTCGGCAGTCATACCGAACAATTTGTATCGCTCTTCCCTTTTCCTATTTACAACATGAACTATGTAAGTAGCGAAAAAGAATTGGTCGATATCTATAATGCAGTCGATTTATATGTTACTCCTTCACTGCAGGAAAATCTGCCGAACACCATCGTTGAGGCTATGGCCTGTGGTATTCCGTGTGTAGGATTCAACATAGGTGGCATTCCTCAGATGATAGATCACTTGCACAATGGTTACGTGGCCCGCTACAAATCGGCCGAGGATTTGGCTAATGGTATTCATTGGACTCTTACCGAGGGCGATTATCAGACCATGAGCGAAGAAGCTCATCGAAAAGCGGAGACCAATTACTCTGAGAACATCGTAGCCAGTCAGTATATTAAAGTCTATAATCAAGTTACTAATCAAGTTACTAATCAAGCTACTGGTCAAGTTAACAGTCTAAAAGAGTAATTTAAAAAGAGTAATTTAAAAAGAATAATTCTAAAGGAGCAATCTAAAAGAATAACTAAAAGGACCATCTAAACTTACTTTGAATAATATCACCATGCATAGTGCACATCATAAACATCCTAAGTTTTCTATCATCACAGTCACGTATAATGCAGCGGCTGTTCTTGAGGATACCATTCAGAGTGTCATCACTCAGACATACAAGAACGTGGAATACATTATCATTGACGGTAATTCGAGTGATAGAACTTTAGAAATAGCCAATAAATACAAAGAACATATCCACCGTATTATCAGTGAGCCTGATAAGGGACTATATGATGCCATGAATAAAGGTATCAAGATAGCTACGGGCGATTACTTGTGCTTCTTGAATGCAGGCGACGAGCTGCATGAGGATGATACGCTGCAACTGATAGTGCATTCTTTCACGGGAAGGGACTTGCCGGATGTGATTTATGGTGAGACTGCTATTGTGGATGAGGAAGGTCATTTCTTACGCATGCGCCGTCTGGCAGCTCCGGAGGAATTGAACTGGAAAAGTTTCAAGAAAGGCATGCTGGTTTGTCATCAGGCTTTCTTTGCACGTCGCACTTTGGCTCCTTTATATGATACAAGCTACCGCTTTTCGGCCGATTTCGACTGGTGTATTAAAATCATGAAGAAGAGTACGTTGCTCCATAATACGCACCTCACACTGATTGATTATCTGAACGAGGGTGTCACTACGCGCAATCATAAGGCTTCGTTGAAAGAGCGTTTCCGTATCATGTGCAAGCATTACGGAAGTGTGTCTACTGTTTTAAACCATGCTTGGTTTGTGGTTCGCTTATTCTTTAAAAAGTAAAGGTAATAGAAGTAAAGAAATAAGAAGAAAAGATAATAGAACAAATCCAAAATAGAAAGGTCTGGAATTTATGAATGAAACCGATTAGTGTTTCACTGATAAATTCCAGACCTCTTTTTTATCGCTTAGGAATGTCAACGAACTTTTCGCTTGCACCATTTAAGTGTTCTGAGAAGTAGTCAACGAGTTTCCAGTAGAAATATTCGTCCATATCGCCAAAGCTGTGACGCTGACGTGGCAGGATCAACATATCGAAACGCTTTCCTGCTCTGATTAGGGCTTCTACCACACGCATGGTATTAGCAGGATGTACGTTATTGTCGATGTCACCATGAACAAGCAGCAAGTGACCTTTCAGTTTATGAGCAATTTCAGGATTGGTAGAAATCTTATAAACGAAGGTTGTATCTCCCTGTTCGCTTATCACTTCTTTCACACCGTGATGGGTTTCACTCCACCAACGATTATAGATGTTGTTATCGTGATTACCTGCACATGAAACAGCAACCTTGAAGAAATCGGGATACTGACACATGGCAGCTGTACTCATGAAACCACCACCTGAATGGCCGTGGATACCTACACGATTAATATCGATAAACTTATGACGGTTGGCCAACTGTTCGATGGCGTATTTATGATCGGCCAATGGATAGTCGCGCATGTTACCATAACCAAAGTTGTGATACCATTTCGAGCGACTAGGATGACCTCCGCGCTGTCCCACGGTGATGACGATAAAGCCAGCCTGAGCCAGACGGTCTGTACGAACCGACATACGGCTGTAAGGATAGTTAGTACCTTCCACCTGCGGACCTGGATAAACATAGTCGATAATCGGATAAACCTTCGTAGAGTCAAAGTTGAACGGTTTGTACATCACACCCCACAAATCAGTTACACCATCGGCAGCCTTCACCTTAAAAGGTTCAGGAAACTGGTAACCAGCAGCTAGCAACTGAGAAAAGTCGCTTTCTTCCAATCTCATCACACTATTACCATTATTATCGATAACCTCAGCATAAGGAATAGCATCCACTCGAGAACGATTTGTAACAATGTAACGCGCATCATCATCAATCTTTGCAGTATAGAAATACTCACCCTTAGTAAGCTGTTTCACGCCACCACCGTTGATATTGGCACGATACACCTGTTCATAGTAAGGATGTTCACCCTTATTCTTACCATTCGCCATGAAATAAACCACACCCGACTTCTCATCTACCTTCAAAATCTGGTCGACATGCCAAGGGCCCTCAGTGATGCGGTTCTTCAGATTACCCTTGTCATCATACAAGTACAAGTGTGCCCAGCCATCACGTTCACTCCAGTGAACCAACTGCTTGCCACCCTGCAACACCTGCAACGGACGAGTTTCCTGATAGGTATTCATACGTTCCTTTATAATAGGTACGATAGAATCCTGACCAATCGTATAACTACAGATATCCACACGATGCAAGTCACGGCTACTACGAGTAAGGAAGAAACGAGAATTATCGCCCTGCCAAACAGCAGAACGTCTCACCTTATCACGGTCTTTCTGCAGACTCGGACGATACGACAAGCCCAACGACTGATCCTTATAAGCAGCCACTTTAATCTCCTTACGCGTATTATTACTCATATCAAACAAGTACATATGATCAATAGGAGCCTCTTTTTCACCCGGCATCTGGTAACGATAAGTCTCCAGTGTAGGACGAGGTTTAGCAGTAGCATTGATTACCCAATAAGGCTTCACGGCACGATCGTCAGAAACGATAGTTGTGAAATAACGTGAGTCGGGCGACCATACACCCCACACACCACGGCGCTTACCATTGCACAATGTATCCGTGTTCAACATGCTGTACGGAATACCATAGCCGAAGCCATCCACTCCATCAGTAGTCAGCTGAATCTCCACAATCGTACTATCCTTTTCATCCTTACGAGCCTTCTCATAATCAGCAATACTCATGCGATACAAGTTCAAATCCTTCGCATAAACCACCGACTGGCCATCCGGAGAAATAGAAGCCCAATACAATTCATCAAGTTCCTTTTCCTTATCAGCCAGATGAGTCAGTTTCTGAGTCTGGAAATCATAAGAGAAATAAAACACCTTCTTTTCGGTTTTACTACCCTTACCATCTTTATTCTTCACCTTCACCTCGGCTGTTGAACGAACCTCAAAAGTAAACGTTCTGCCATCCTCAGCAGCCTTCAAGCGCAGAATAGGCAAATGCTGCGCATCAAACGGGTCGCCCACTATCTCAGTGAGCTGAGCAGCCATTTTATCATTATCGAACAACACACGTTTACTTCTAGCCGCAGGATTCACCACATACCAGCGAGTACCCTCACTCGTCTTATAAGTATACCAGAACGAACTACCCTGCTGAAACCAGTGCGGGTCCATAGATGTAGAGAACAACATAGTTTTCAATTTCTCCTTAGTGAATTTTTCGGCCTGCAGATAACCGGGCAAGCGGTCTTGCGCCATCGCTGTTTGCGAACCAGCCAGTCCAGCCAAACAACATGCCGCCATTAAGATTTTTTTGAGTCTCATATATTAGTCAATTTTAATGTTTTGATGCTTTATGATAGTATAAGGCACAAAAATAGTAAAAATTTGATAAGTAAATAATGTATTGGAATGAATCATTCCATGCTTTATTAAATAAATTTTAAAAGACATACAAAACAAAGAGAGGATTTAAATTATTATTTTGAACACAAATCACTATTTTATTAAAAAAATATTTTAACTTTAGGTCCTTATTAAATATATAATAATATGTCACTACTAACTGAAATAGCAACAGGGACACGCAGTGCCTCTATGAAACGTCAAATTATTAACCACTATCTCTATGAACACTCTTCAACTTTGCCCGATTTGGCTAAAGAATTGAAGGTTAGTGTACCTACTATCACCAAGTTTATAGGGGAAATGACGGAGAAAGGATATATCATCAGTTACGGCAAACAAGAGACTAATGAAGGACGTCCTCCTACTCTCTACGGACTGAACCCTAAATCGGGCTACTTTATCGGAGTAGACTTGAAACAGTCGAGCATCAGCCTGGCTGTCATGAATTTCGTGGGAGAAGTACTAGAATTCAAAACAGGCATACCATGCAAACTGGAAAACACACCAGAAGGACTGGAAAGACTCTGCGACGAAATCTTAGCATTCATAGAACAACTTGATATAGAAAAAGAAAAGATTCTAAATATCGGTATCAACATAGCCGGACGCGTAAACCCTGAATCGGGCTATAGCTACAGTTGGTTCAACTTCGAAGAACGCCCGCTCTCAGATGTACTCTCAGAACGAATGAACTATCCAGTCAGCATCGATAATGACAGTCGCGCCATGACCTACGGCGAATTGACTCACGGAGTAGTAAAAGGTGAAAAGAATGTCATCTTCATCAACCTGAGCTGGGGACTAGGATGCGGCTTGATCTTCAACGGCGAACTCTATACCGGCAAATCAGGATTCTCAGGCGAATTCGGACACTTCTGCGTCTTCGACAACGAAAAAATATGCAACTGCGGCAAAAAAGGATGCTTGGAAACAGAAGTCTCAGGACTCGCTCTCCATAGCAACCTGCTCAACGCCGTGCAACAAGAAGGAAAGGAAAGCATCCTCTCAGATAAAATCAAAGAAGACCCAGACTCACTCTCATTAACCGACATCATCGATGCCACCAACAAAGAAGACTTATTGTGCATCGACCTGGTAGAAGAAGTGGGACAGAAACTAGGACGTTACTTGGCATCACTGATCAACCTGCTCAACCCCGAGCTCGTAATCATAGGCGGCGACCTGGCCAAGACCGAAGACTATATCCTACAACCTGTGAGAGGTGCAGTAAGAAAATATTCGCTCAATCTAGTTAATAAAGATAGCGCAGTAGTGCTGTCTAAATTACAAGATAAAGCGGGAATTGTGGGTGCATGCATGCTGGCCCGTTACAAGATGTTTAAAAATTCGGCCGTTTAATCATTGTAAAACGCCCCATTTACATAGTAAAACACTTCATTTATTTAGATTATATGCAGAATTACACTAGAAATAGTTTTTATACTAAACAAAAAGCTATATCTTTGTGCTTATTAATAAACATTTTAATTAAATCTACTCTTTATGGAAAAAATCTTAGGCTTAATTGACGCTCCATTTACCCCTTTCTATGAAAATGGAGAAGTAAACTATGAACCAATCCCTGCTTATGCTGCTATGTTGGCTAAGAACGGATTGCAAGGCGTATTTATCAACGGTTCATCTGGCGAAGGCTACATACTTACTGAAGAAGAACGTATGAAACTGGCTGAAACTTGGATCAAAGCTGCTCCAGAAGGTTTCAAAGTAATCGTTCACGTAGGTAGCTGCTGCGTAAAAGCAAGCAAAATGCTAGCTGAACATGCTCAGAAAATCGGCGCATGGGGCATCGGCGCTATGGCACCTCCGTTCCCAAAAGTTGGCCGTATCGAAGAACTTGTAAAATATTGTGAGGAAATCGCTGCAGGTGCTCCAGATCTTCCTTTCTACTATTATCATATCCCAGCTTTCAACGGTGCATTCTTGCCAATGACAGAATTACTGAAGGCTGTTGACGGTCGAATTCCTAACTTCGCAGGTATCAAGTATACTTTCGAAAGCATTTATGAATACAACCAGTGCCGTTTGTACAAGAATGGTAAATTTGATATGTTGCACGGCCAGGACGAAACTATCCTTCCTTCATTGGCTATGGGTGGCGCTCAGGGTGGTATCGGTGGTACTACCAACTATAACGGTGCATGCTTAGTAGGCATTATTGATGCTTGGAAAGCTGGCGACATCGAAAAAGCACGCGAATTGCAGAACTTCGCTCAGGAAGTTATCAACGTTATCTGTCACTTCCGCGGCAACATCGTGGGCGGTAAACGCATCATGAAATTATTGGGCTTGGATTTGGGTAAGAACCGCACTCCATTCCAGAACATGACCGACGAAGAAGAAGTTCGCATGAAAGCAGAATTGGAAGCAATCAACTTCTTCGAACGTTGCAACAAATTCTAAACAAAACGACATTATGGATACATCTATCTATTTGAATTACTGGGCGGAAACATACAAACATGATATGCTTACCAATATCATGCCTTTCTGGCTGGAACATGGCCTGGACAAAGAACACGGAGGCGTATATACATGCGTCACCCGTTCGGGACAGCTCATGGATTCAACTAAGTCGGTATGGTTCCAGGGACGTTTTGCATTTACATGCAGTTTCGCTTATAACAACATAGAAAAGCGACAGGAATGGCTCGACGCTGCCAAATCTACACTCGATTTCATCGAAAAACATTGTTTCGATACAGACGACCGCATGTATTTTGAGGTAGCAGCCGACGGAACTCCTTTGCGCAAAAGACGTTACATCTTCAGTGAAAGCTTTGCGGCTATCGCTATGGCTGAATATGCATTGGCTACAGGCGATAAGACATATGCTGAAAAAGCATTGAAGATATTCAAAGATATGCGTCGCTTCTTGAATACTCCGGGTCTCTTGGAACCGAAGTATTTGCCTAGTGTTGAAGCACAGGGACACTCTATCACCATGATTATGATCAACGTGGCATCACGCATCAAGAAGGTAATTGAAGACCCAGAACTCGACACACAGATTGATGCATCGTTGCACGCTCTGAAAGAATATTTCATCCATCCTGAATTCAAGGCACTCCTGGAAACAGTTGGTCCTAACGGCGAATTCATCGACACCATCAACGGACGTACCATCAACCCAGGCCACTGTATTGAAACATCCTGGTTCCTAATGGACGTAGCGATGGACCGCGGTGGCGATAAGAAACTGCTCGATATGGCACTGCAAATCCTCGACTGGTCTTGGGAATGGGGCTGGGACGAACAGTACGGCGGCATCATCAACTTCAGAGACTGCAAGAACTTCCCTCCTCAGGACTACTCTCAGGACATGAAATTCTGGTGGCCTCAGACAGAAGCCATCATAGCAACTTTATACGCTTATAAAGTGACAGGCGACGAAAAATACCTTCGCATGCACAAACAAGTAAGCGACTGGACTTATGCTCACTTCCCAGACGTTAAGTTTGGCGAGTGGTTCGGCTATTTACATCGTGATGGTAGTGTGGCACAATCAGCCAAAGGCAACCTCTTCAAAGGTCCGTTCCACATTCCACGCATGATGACCAAAGGATATCAGTTGTGTCGCGAGATACTAGAAAAATGATATCCCTATTCTAGAGATCAATTCAACCTTTGTTCACAGAAGGGCATCCGCCAGACAGATGCCCTTCTCTTAAATTTTTACAAGTGAAAAAATCAAAATTCTATCCTTGGGTCGTAGTAGCGTTGCTATGGGGTGTGGCTCTGTTAAACTACATGGACCGACAAATGCTGAGTACTATGAAGGATGCTATGCAGATAGACATAGCAGAACTACAATCGGCTGAAAATTTTGGATGGCTAATGGCTATCTTCCTTTATATTTATGGTTTTATGAGCCCTGTATCGGGCATTATTGCTGACCGTCTTAACCGTAAGTGGTTGATTGTTGGCAGTTTGTTCGTATGGTCGGCTGTTACTTATTTGATGGGTATCGCTACTACTTTCGATCAAGTGCTTTATCTGCGTGCCTTGATGGGTATTAGTGAGGCACTGTATATTCCTGCAGGTCTGTCATTGATTGCCGATTACCACACAGGTAAATCGCGTTCATTGGCGGTAGGTATCCACATGACTGGTCTATACACCGGACAAGCTATTGGTGGCTTCGGAGCAACCGTTGCTGCTACTTGGTCATGGCATACTACCTTCCACTGGTTCGGTATCATAGGTATCGCTTACTCAGTTGTACTCATGCTCTTCTTGCGCGATAAGAAATCGGAAGTTGTAGAAGAAAAACCTGTACCATCACAGAAAGAGCCTGTATTTAAAAGTTTAAAATCGTTGCTCTCTAATGTTGCTTTTTGGGTAATTCTTCTTTATTTTGCAGCACCAAGTCTTCCAGGTTGGGCTACTAAGAACTGGTTGCCTACACTTTTTGCTGAAAACTTGAGTTTACCAATGTCGCAGGCAGGTCCTATGTCAACCATCACCATCGCTATATCTTCGTTCATCGGAGTTATCATTGGCGGTCTGCTGTCAGACACATGGGTACAGAAAAACTTGCGCGGTCGTGTATACACAGGAGCCATCGGTTTAGGACTAACTATTCCTTCTCTGCTTCTCCTTGGATTCGGTCATAGCGTGGTAGCTGTAGTAGGTGCCGGATTATTGTTCGGTATTGGTTTCGGTATTTTCGATACCAACAACATGCCTATTCTCTGCCAGTTCGTCCCTGCACGCCAGCGTGCCACAGCTTATGGTTTCATGAATATGGTGGGCGTGTTTGCAGGTGCATTCATTACGGGTCTGTTGGGCAAATGGACAGACGGAGGCAACTTAGGCATGGGGTTTGCCATGCTGGGTGGTGTAGTAGCCATTGCATTACTGGTTCAGCTCTACTTCCTGCGTCCTAAGACCGACAACATGGATTAAACATGAATTAAATGTGAATTTACCATTTTAAATTTAACAGATATGATTTTATCAGATTTACAACATACAGAAAGGATAGAGCAGCTTCATCCTCTGTTTAAAGAAGTGTTTGACTATATTAAATCTCATGATTTACTTCACGCTGAATGCGGTAAGATTGAATTAAAAGGTAAGGATTTGTTTATCAATGTGGCAAATCCAACTTTGAAAGCAGAAAAAGACCAGGTACTGGAAATGCACCGCAAGTACATCGATATCCAGGTCTTGCTGGAAGGTAAGGAAAGAATGGGCTGGAAGGCTTTCGATGAATTAACTGATGAAGTTCAAGCTTACAACGAAGAAAAGGACTGCGCACTCTATGCCGACCGTCCTACTACTTTCGTCGACTTGCTGCCTGGTCAGTTTGCTATCTTCTTCCCTGAAGACCCACACGCTCCGGTTATCGGCGAAGGCAAGGTTCGCAAATTAATTGCTAAGGTCAGAATCTAATTCGGAATATCCTCTAATTATATTCCCTTATTTCTTTTCCTCAAGTAAGATTTCTGATTAACAAATATGCTTAAACTGCATACTTCAACAGAAAACCTACTTGAGGAAACCATACCAATATCACAATTAAATAATACGACTTAATTATTATTCCATGAAAAGAATCCTAACCTCTATTTTAATGTTCGTAGCCGTAATCAGCACATGGGCTACCGATACGGTCTATGTAAAATCTCCACAGATTCCGGTACTGATAGAACGTCATGATAATGTATTGTTCTATATGCGCATGAATGCCAAAGAAACAAAACAACTCAACCGCGTAACTGTCAACTTCGGTCCGGAGGTTCCATTGTCGCAGATTAAGGCTGTAAAACTTTACTACAGTGGTACAGAAGCTTTACAGGATCGTCCTAAGAACCGTTTTGCTCCGGTTGAATATATTTCTAGTCATAATGTATTGAATACCTTGTCGGCTAATCCTTCTTATTCTATCAAGAAAGCTGAAGTTGCTCCGGCTAAACGTCAGGTTGTCTTGGACTGCTCACAGAATTTGTTCCCTGGATACAACTTCTTCTGGGTTAGTTTGGAAATGAAAGAAAATGCTTCATTGGATACCAAAGTGGTAGCTGAGGTTACTTCAATTAAAGCTGATGGCGGTGACCTTCCGTTCAAGACTGTTTCTGCTAAGGACATGGAACGTAGAATGGGGGTAGGTGTTCGTCACGCTGGTAATGATGGTTCGGCTGCTTTCCGTATCCCTGGTCTGGTAACTACTAATAAGGGTACGTTGCTGGGGGTTTACGACGTTCGTTACAACAGCAGTGTCGACCTCCAGGAACGTGTGGACATAGGTTTGAGCCGTAGTACTGACGGTGGTAAGACTTGGGAAAAGATGCGTCTGCCTTTGTCGTTCGGAGAGTACGGCGGACTGCCTTCTGCACAGAATGGTGTAGGTGACCCTTCTATCTTGGTTGATACTAAAACTAATACAGTGTGGGTGGTTGCTGCTTGGACTCATGGTATGGGTAATCAGCGCGCTTGGTGGAGTTCTCACCAGGGTATGACTCTCAATACAACTGCTCAGTTGGTTATGGCTAAGAGTACTGACGATGGTAAGACTTGGTCTGAACCTATCAATGTAACCGAACAGGTGAAATTGCCAGAATGGTTCTTCTTGTTGCAGGGTCCTGGTAGAGGTATCACTATGGAAGATGGTACATTGGTATTCCCTATCCAGTATATCGATAAGACTCGTATTCCTAATGCGGGCATCATGTACAGTAAGGACCGTGGCGAGACTTGGCACATCCATAACCATGCTCGCACCAACACTACAGAAGCTCAGGTGGCTGAAGTAGAACCAGGCGTACTGATGTTGAACATGCGTGACAACCGTGGCGGTAGTCGTGCTATTTATACTACTAAAGATTTAGGTAAGACTTGGAAAGAACATGAATCTTCTCGCACTGCTCTCCGCGAACCGGTTTGTATGGCTAGCTTGATTAGTGTGAAGGCGAAAGATAATGTATTGGGTAAGGATATCTTGATTTTCTCTAATCCAAATACAACAAATGGTCGTAAGGATATTACTATCAAGGTGAGTCTTGATGGTGGTTATACTTGGTCGCCAGAACACCAGGTGTTGCTTGACGAAGGCTACAACTGGGGATATTCTTGCTTGTCTATGGTCAACAAAGAAACAGTAGGTATCCTTTATGAAAGTAGTGTTGCTCACATGACTTTCCAGACTGTCAAGTTGAAAGATCTTGTTAAGTAATCCCTCTTTCATTATATTGAATAGTATTTAAAAGCAGAAAAGAGTCTTAGTCAAACTCTCTGAGGGGAGGTGGATTAAGGCTCTTTTTTTGTTTTGGATATAACTGAAGAGTAAATCTCAATCAAATACGAAATGAAATTCTCAATGAAATGAAACATGTAAATTTTAAAAATTATACAACGCATTTTGTTCAAGCAGGATGCGTAGCCCTCGGTGTGATGTTGTTTCACCTGACGGGTTGTCAGTCGGGCTCACAGTTGGACGCTGAGGTTCCTTCTCACCCTATAGAGCAAGGTGTATCTGCTCCTTTTGCTGGCTTTATAGGTGATGAACTGATAGTGGGCGGCGGATGCAATTTCCCTGATGTCCCGGCTGCCGACGGAGGCAAGAAGGTTTTCTATGCAGATGTCGTTGCCTGGAATGCTGGCAGCAAGTCGTCCGAATGGAAATCGCTGAGGGGGCTTCCTTCTCCAAATGCCTATGGAGCTACCGTGGAGGTAAAAGAAGGTTTGGTGTTGATTGGTGGCGTGAATCAAGACGCATCACTGAACAATGTATTTCTCCTTATAAAGGATGAGGCTTCGGACGTCGTACAACTGAAGGAGTTGCCGTCATTACCTGAGGCTATCGACAATGCCACTGCTACGTGCATCGGTAGAGCACTCTATGTTACGGGAGGCAACCAAGGCAATGGTGGCAATGCTTTATACACCATGAATCTGGATACGGATACAGAATGGACTAAGTTGACCGATTACCCTGGAGCTAAGCGCATCCAACCGGTGCTCTTGGCCGATAGCGAGAAGTTGTATCTTTTCGGTGGTTTTGATGTGAGGAGTCTTCAGGAACAGAGCGATTCTAAGAAGGGTGATTCTAAGAAGGGTGATTCTAAGAAGAAGGACTCGAAATATGTAGATAGTAAAAATGAAGTCAAACCTACGAAAGTAGGTATTATTTCCTCCGATTACATCGTATATGATGTAGCAAACAATGAATGGAGTCGGCCGTATCCTCTGCCAAGTATGAGCGACGGCAGTCCGCGCGCCCTAGTTGGGGCTGCAGGAACTCGTGTGAACGATTGGCTGTTCTTAGCTGGAGGTGTTAATTATGGCATATTCAAAGATGCAGTTGAGGGAAATGCTCCAGCCGACTACATGAAGCGTCCGACCGAATGGTATCAATTCAGCAAGGAGGTTCTAGCTTACAACCTTCGCACAAAAGATTGGAAGATTATTCCCGACGTGGATGGGTTCAACAAAGCAGGTGGTATCTTACTCCACCACGATGGTCTTTTATATATGGTATGCGGAGAGATAAAACCGGGCATTCGCACCAATGAAATAAAAACGGTAACTCTGAAAGGACTTCTATCTCCTCAGACAGCCAATTAAACGTCTTTTATCTCGCTAAGGATTCCTGAAGTTATGAACACCTTGTTAACAACTCATCAAGAGCACCTCGAGAATATATCATAATCCACTAGTAATCACTACCTTACAAGTTATCCGCAAGCAAAAAAACAGAAAAAAAATCGCCTTATTCGAACGAATAATCCCAGGAGGTCTCCCAACCATCTGAAGGTATTCAAACCGATTCAACGGAATTCGAATAAGGCGATTTTTATGCTATCTCCACCAGGCGTACTACGAACCGGTGAAGTGTTTTATCTATTAATCTTTCTTTCGGCGAGCCAGCACAATCACTGCAACTACACCCAAGAAGAGAAGTCCCAATGAAACATACGCTACAGTCTCTGTGATATGGAGCGACTGTGGATCGAACTTAAATTCCACCACATGCTTACCTGCCGGAACATTCATAGCACGCAAGATATAATTGGCACGACCGTGAGCAACTTCTTTTCCGTCGATGGTTGATACCCATCCCGGATAATAATTCTCAGCAAAAACCACTAACCCACCCTTGGTCGAATTGACCTCATAACGCAAAGCATTCGGTTGGTAGTCGGTCAGCACGATGCTACGCGTACTATCCGCAACGGTACCAGAAGCCACATTAGCATCAGCAGTTCCTTCCAACTGGATTACATCAGCAAACCGCTTATCCACCACAGCAGTCTCGGCAGGATTCACCTCATGCAGAGCCTCAATTTCCTCATTGGCATTAGCTACTACTTTAACCTCATCAACAAACCACGCATTACCCAAGGCATACGGATTAAAGACCGGCACCGTTTTTCCTCCTTGCAAAGGAAGAATAAAATAGCGCGTATTCAACATATTCAATACCGGGAACACCTTAGCATCCACTTGGCTCATGTCACCACCAGCAGCAGAAAGTTCATTAAAGACACCACTCATCTCACCTTGTATATGCTCTTCAATCATCTCCTGATAACGACGGAGTTTTGCTGCATGATAACCACCAATGCTCTTATGCCAGTAAGCTGTATTATTCTCATTGAATGTATTTACAGCCAGATTCAACACACGATAATCGAGTGATTTATCCTTCAATATTTCTTGATCGGCCGCCGATGGTTTCAAATACGGCTGCATCTCTGTTCCCTTAGCCACAAACTGAGCATCGTACAAGTAGCGTTTGTTCACACCCCACATGTCCACAAGACAAAGAACCAGCAATAAGCCAACAGTCAGAATCGCGTTCAACTTCTGTTTCGCATAAGCCACCAATAAGCCCACACCAATCAAGATGATTATCAGGCTTCGCCATGCATCCGAAGTAAAGATAGACACACGAATATCTTCCAGGTTCATCAATAAAGGAGTCAGCTGTTCTTGAGGAATCTGCTGCAGGGCATTGAGTTCCATCATCGAAAAATAATTCGGGAAGAACACACGCGGAGCTACAGCAAACAGCAGAGACAAACCAGCAGTAAGTCCCAAGCTGACATAAAACGCTTTAGCCTGCTCTTTCAACACAACCGGTTTTTCAATCACCTCTTTCAAAGCCATGACAGCCAACAAAGGAATAGTGAATTCGGCAATAACCAAGATTGACGATACCGCACGGAACTTATTATACATCGGTACAAAATCAATGAAGAAGTCGGTTGGGCCCATGAAATTCTTACCCCATGACAAGATAATAGAGAAAACAGTTCCACCCAACAGCGCCCATTTCATCGGACCTCTCACTATAAAGCACCCCAACACGAAAAGGAACATGACGAAAGCACCTACATACACCGGACCCGAAGTTCCAGGCTGCTCACCCCAATACTGGCCCAACTGAGAATAAATTTGTCGATACATCGGATTTGCTTTTTCCATCGCCTTCTCATTCGCAGCCAATGGCACAGAAGCACCACCTTTCACATTTGGAACCATGAGAGAGAACGTCTCCCCGATACCATAACTCCACTGCGTGATGTAATCGCGCTCCAATCCGCTACCAGTCTGATTAGCACTATTTTCCTTAACCAGTTCACTCTTGCCGCGCATACTTTCCTTGCTATACTCATACGTATGATACAAGCCAGAGAGATTAATACACACACCCAAGATACCAGCCACAACCAATACCCCGGTCGACTTCAAAAAGCCGTTGACCGTCTTATTCTTATACGCCGACACCGCATAAGCGAGAGCCATAAATGCCATTACAAAGAGGAAATAATAACTCATCTGCGGATGATTCGCATCCACCTGGAAAGCAACAAACAAAGCAGTCAGCAATCCACCAGTCAGATACTTACCCCTATACGTCAGCACCAGTCCCGCAATAGTAGGAGGAATATACGCCAGCGTAACCAGTTTCCAGATATGACCAGCCGCCAAGATGATAAAGAAATACGATGAAAAAGCCCAGATTACCGCACCTAGAGCCGCCATCCACACTTTAAAATCGAAGGCACGAAGTAAAATATAAAAGCCCAACAACAAAGCAAATATATATCCTACATACGCGGGCAGATACAAATGATACACCTTCGACAAGAAAGACAACGTAGCCGTAGAATCATAACTAGGCGACATCTGATAAGTAGGCATACCACCGAAAATCGAATTCGTCCAACGTGTACGTTCACCCGTCTTCTCGAGATATTCCTTCGATTCCTGTCCTGAACCAATACCAGCCACAGCATCATGCTGCGCCAAGATCCTTCCTTCAGTTACCGCCGGAAAGAAATAAGCAAATGAGATTACCACAAAAAGCAGAATGGCAACCACATCGGGAAGAGTTTTTCTGAAAAAAATCATATGATTAATTATTAAGTTTCTAAGTAAAAAGGGCCCTCATTGCCAACTAAGCACCTAATCTTAAGGATTTTTAAACCATTATACCCATATTCAGACGACAAAGATAACACAATAGTCCTTGAAAAATTGTAATTTAGCATCCAAATTAAATATTTACATATGAATATAGGAATCATAGTAGCCATGTCTTCAGAACAGAAGCAGCTGGCTAAAGAATTAATTAATAAAACGGAACAACAGATAGGTAATTTCAACTACCTTACAGGAGAAGGAAACGGCAACAAGTTTATTCTCATGCAAGCCGGAATCGGTAAAGTTAACGCAGCAGTGGGCACCATGGAACTCATTAGCAATTTCCATCCCGACTGCATCATCAGTACGGGTGTAGCCGGAGGTATTGATACATGCCTCAATGTAATGGATGTGGTAGTGAGCGAAGAAATCGTTTATCATGACGTATGGTGTGGCGAAGGAAATGCCTACGGACAAGTTCAGGGTTTACCTGCTACCTTCAAAGGCAACGAAACCTTATATAAGGTAGCGATGAATCTGGATACAGAAACAGCCATTCACGGTGGCCTAATCTGCAGTGGCGACAAATTCATCACCGACCGCACAGCATTAGATGAGATTAAAGCAAAATTCGCCAACGGACTCGCAGTAGAAATGGAATCAGGCGCCATCGCTCAGGTTTGCCATCTATACAATGTACCATTCCTCAGTTTCCGCATCATCAGCGACACCCCAGGTGCAACAAAAGACCATACGGCACAATACCAGAATTTCTGGGGAGAAATGGCCAACCGCTCCTTCAAGGTTACCCAGACATTCTTACACGCATTGCCCAACAAGTTATAAATACTAGTTTTATGCTAACCTACATATAATCATGTTTGCGGACTTAATTGTGCGCAAACATGTAGTTCAAGACAAAAGGCACAAAAAAAATGAGTTGTTAACCCAATTGGGATAACAACTCATTTTTAATTCGTTTGCAGCAAGTAATAAATTACTTACGCAAGCCAAGTTCTTTGATAATGCTACGGTATCTTTCGATGTCGCGGTCTTTCAAGTAGTCCAACAACGAACGACGCTTACCTACCAATGTTGTCAAAGCTCTTTCAGTGCTATAATCTTTTCTGTTGAGCTTCATGTGCTCAGTCAGGTGAGAAATACGGTATGAAAACAAAGCAATCTGAGCTTCAGCTGAGCCAGTATCAGTGTTAGACTTTCCGTACTTTTCAAAGATTTCTTGTTTTTTAGCTGCGTCTAAATACATAATTTTGACTATTTTTTTAAATGTATAAAATTGATTTGCGGGTGCAAAGATAGGTATAATCTTTCTAATTACAAGCTTTTTACGATTATTTTTGTCAAAAATGACGTCAAATGAAGAATTGTTGCTCTTTTTATGGTTAAAATCATGATTTTAGGTATGTTTCTCAGTAAAAATTCGTAATTTTGCATCCAAATATTATAGGTATAGTATGCAAGACATTAGAAACATTGCCATTATTGCCCATGTAGACCACGGAAAGACTACATTGGTAGACAAAATGATGCTGGCGGGAAATCTCCGCAACGACCAGAACAATGGTGAATTGATGCTGGATAACAATGATTTGGAACGTGAAAGAGGGATAACTATTCTTTCTAAGAACGTTTCTATCAATTACAACGGTACTAAAATCAACATTATCGACACTCCGGGACACGCCGATTTCGGTGGTGAAGTGGAACGTGTGTTGAACATGGCGGATGGATGTATCCTTTTGGTGGATGCATTTGAAGGTCCAATGCCTCAGACTCGTTTTGTATTGCAGAAAGCATTGCAGATTGGCTTGAAACCAATCGTAGTCGTCAACAAAGTTGATAAAGCTAACTGTCGTCCTGAAGAAGTGTACGAAATGGTGTTCGACTTGATGTTCAGCCTTGACGCTACTGAAGATCAGCTTGACTTCCCTGTATTGTACGGTTCTGCTAAGAACAACTGGATGAGTCCAGACTGGAAGGAACAGACTGACAGCCTTACTCCATTGCTCGATGCTATCATTAAATATATCCCAGGTCCTCAGCAGTTGGAAGGTACTCCTCAGATGTTAATTACTTCTTTGGACTATTCTTCTTATACTGGACGTATCGCCGTAGGTCGCGTACACAGAGGTACTATTAAAGAAGGTATGAACATCACTTTGGCTAAACGTGATGGTTCTATGACTAAATGTAAAATCAAGGAAGTTCACACATTCGAAGGTATGGGCCGTAGAAAAGTGGAATCAGTTTCATCAGGCGACATCTGCGCTATCGTAGGTATCGACAACTTTGAAATTGGTGATACTATCTGTGACTTCGAAAATCCAGAACCACTTCCTCCAATCGCTATCGACGAACCTACAATGAGTATGTTGTTCGCTATCAACGATTCTCCTTTCTTCGGTAAAGAAGGTAAGTTTGTGACATCTCGCCACATCCACGACCGTTTGATGAAGGAATTGGATAAGAACTTGGCTTTACGTGTTCGCAAGACTGAAAGCGAAGATGGTAAGTGGATTGTATCAGGTCGTGGTGTGCTTCACTTGTCTGTATTGGTTGAAACTATGCGTCGTGAAGGTTACGAATTACAGGTAGGTCAGCCACAGGTTATCTTCAAAGAAATCGATGGTGTTAAATGCGAACCTATCGAAGAACTGACTATCAGCGTTCCAGAAGAATACTCAAGCAAGATGATTGATATGGTTACTCGCCGTAAGGGTGAAATGGTTTCAATGGAAACTCAGGGCGACCGTGTGAACATCGAATTTGATATGCCATCACGTGGTATCATCGGTTTGCGTACTAACGTACTTACTGCTTCTCAGGGTGAAGCTATCATGGCTCACCGTTTCAAAGAATACCAGCCATTCAAGGGTGATATTCCTCGCCGTACTAACGGTTCGATGATTGCAATGGAATCAGGTACTGCATTTGCTTATGCTATCGATAAGTTGCAAGATCGTGGTAAGTTCTTCATCAATGCACAGGATGAGGTTTACGCTGGACAGGTGGTGGGTGAACACGTTCACGAAAAAGACTTGGTTATCAACGTAACTAAATCTAAGAAGTTGACCAATATGCGTGCTTCTGGTTCTGACGAAAAGGCTCGTATCATTCCTCCAGTTGTATTCTCATTGGAAGAAGCTTTGGAATACATCAAGGAAGACGAATACGTAGAAGTTACTCCTAAGAGCATGCGTAT
>SAMEA104404106__coassemble_1382_pt1 | contig 18516 bp, 16 predicted proteins | sample SAMEA104404106__metabat2_low_PE_044 | metagenome-assembled genome bin SAMEA104404106 (sample SAMEA104404106) | Balaenoptera acutorostrata
CCAACGACCCTCTGATTAACAGTCAGATGCTCTAACCGACTGAGCTACTGAAGAAGGTCTTTTTCTTAATTGCGATGCAAAGATAGTTGGTATTTTTGAAATATGCAATATCTTTGTAGAAAAATTTTTAAAAAATGGATAAAATAATTGGATTAGGTAATGCTTTGGTTGATATTCTGGTGAAAATGGAGGATGAAAGCCTCTTAAATGAGTTGAATTTGCCAAAAGGAAGTATGCAGTTAATAACTGAAGATACGTATAGATTAATAGGTGAAAAGTTTGAATCCCTCAAAACTCGTCGTTCTACTGGTGGGGCAGCTGGTAATACGATAGGTGCTTTGGCTAAATTGGGTGCTGAACCTGGCTTTATTGGTAAAGTGGGCGATGATGAACCGGGTACTTATTATGAACGTACCATGAAACGCGATGGGGTAGATGTGCATTTGTTGCAGGGCGAGTTGCCAACAGGTGTGGCTTCTACTTTTGTTTCAGTGGATGGTGAGCGTACTTTTGCTACTCACCTGGGTTCAGCTGCTACACTTCGTGCGGAGGATCTGACTCGCGATTTGTTCGAGGGTTATACTTATTTATTTATAGAAGGCTATTTGTTGCAGGGTCACGACTTGATTCTGCGTGCTATGCAGCTGGCTAAGGAGGTAGGTCTGCAGATTTGTCTGGATATGGCTAGCTATAACATCGTATCGGCTGAGCGTGATTTCTTTGATAAACTTATTACTCAGTACGTCGACATCGTATTTGCTAATGAAAGCGAAACAGAAGCATTCACCGGGAAGTCGGCTTGTGAAGGACTGAACGACATTGCTTCTAAGTGTAGCATTGCCGTAGTAAAGGCTCGCAAAGAAGGTTCTTATATAAAGAAAGGAACTGAATGCATCCAGGTACCAGCTCCTCCAGTGAAGAAGGTGGTCGACACAACCGGCGCTGGTGATTATTATGCTGCTGGTTTCATGTATGGTCTTACTTGTGGCTATTCTCTGGAAAAATGTGCACAGATCAGTACAATTCTGGCCGGAGCAGTCATTCAGGTACTAGGAACTGAACTCACCAAGAAGAAATGGGAAGAAATTAAGTTAAATATTGCTGAAGTTCTGCAAGGATAAGCAGATTTATGTGTTTCTTTGTAAGAAGAAATATAAAAACAAGAATGGAATGAAAAATACAGGACGTTTATTGGTAGGTGTGCTGGTCCTTTTGATGGGATTGGGGTTGCTCAGCTTCAAGGGCGACGACCGCAATTTCCGTATCGCTAAAAACTTGGACTTGTTTAATGCGATTTTCAAGGAACTCGACTTGTTCTATGTGGATACATTTGACGTAGAGAAGACCATACAGTATGGTGTGAACGGGATGCTCATGATGACCGACCCTTATACGGAGTATTATCCGGAAGAGGAAGTGAGTAGTCTGAAGGAGATGATAACCGGCAAATATGCGGGTATCGGTGCGGTAATTCGTTATTATAAGGCGAAGGACCGTATCGTGATCGTGGAGCCTACTATGGGTATGCCTGCTGCAGAGGCGGGTGTGAAGGCTGGCGATATCATCTTGGAAATCGGTGGCAAGAAGATGGAACGTGGCGACCTGAAGTTCAATAAATTTACGGAGAAGGTGAGTTCGGCGCTTCGTGGAGAACCGGGTACTTCTTTTGTCCTGAAGGTGTTGCGCCCGCTTAAGAATGATAGTACGGTGATGGAGTTTAATGTGACTCGTAAGAGTATTCGCCAGAATCCGATTCCGTATTATGGTATGGTGACTGATAGTATCGGTTTCGTCAGCCTAACGTCGTTTACGGATAATTGTGCCAAGGATTTCAAGAAGGCTTTCATCGAACTGAAGCAGCAGGGGGCTGAATCGCTGATTATCGACTTGCGTGATAATGGGGGTGGTTCGCTGGCTGAAGCGGTCGACATCGTCAACCTGTTTGTTCCGAAAGGCTTGGAGGTGGTGTATACACGTGGAAAAATGAAGCAGACTGATAGTTCGTTTAAGACGAATTATGAGCCGATTGATACGGTGATTCCGATTACGGTACTGGTCAATAGCAATACGGCTTCGGCTTCTGAAATTGTGAGTGGTTCGCTGCAGGACTTGGACCGTGCTGTTATTGTGGGCGAACGTACTTATGGTAAGGGACTGGTACAGACTACTCGTCCGCTGCCTTATAACGGTACGCTGAAGGTGACTACTTCGAAGTATTATATACCGAGTGGTCGATGCATTCAGGCTATCGACTATTCGAAGAAGAATGCCGATGGCAGTGTAGCTCGTACTCCGGAAGAGAAGACGAAGATTTATCATACAGCAGTTGGTCGTGAAGTACGCGATGGTGGTGGAATTCGTCCGGATATCGTAGTGAAAGGCGATAAGTATCCGAGTATTTTATTCTCGCTGGTCAACGAGGACTTTATTTTCGATTATGCTACTCAGTATTGTCTGACTCACGAAGCTCCAGCTTCAGTGTCCGATTTTGCGCTGACCGACGAAGATTACGAGGCATTTAAAGACCTGGTGAAATCGCGTGAAATCACTTACGACCGTCAGACTGAACGTATGTTGAAGAATCTGAAGGAGGTAGCTGAATTTGAAGGATATCTGGAAGATGCTTCGGAAGAATTCAAAGCACTCGAGAAGAAGTTGAACCACAATCTGGACCGCGACTTGGATACATTCAATGGAAAGATTAAAGAATTTATAGCGCAGGACATCGTGACTCGTTATTTTTATCAGCGTGGCGCGGTTATGCAGCGTCTGAAGGACGATAAGGGACTAGATAAGGCGATTGAGGTGCTGAAAAATGCAAAGCGCTATAAGGACATCCTTTCGGCTCCAGCTGTTGCCGAGTCTTCAAAGAAGGATGTTGCTGAAAAGAAAACTTCAAAAGAGGACTGATTCTGAGAGGTCGGCTGATAAACAAGCAATGGTAGACTGATTGTGAACAATGGTCAACAGATTGCAAAAAATAAGAGGATGAACTTCTGATGATAGCATCAGCAGAAATTGGCAAAAACATAAAAAAGGAACCGTCGGAAGAACAACATGTTCTCAGAACGGTTCCTTTTTATATATCAGTCATCGGAAACAACTCCGAATTTTATACCGAACCTTATCCTAAACCTTATCCGAGTCTTATTCTAGGTTCTTATTTCGGCTTAATTCCCAATCTCGTTTTCGGATTTATTCCCAAATTCTTATTTCTCCTTATAATCACCATTATCTTTGATGAACTGGATTAGACGGTCGACAGCCTCCTCTTCCGGAATATTCTTTTCGATACACTCCTTACGTTTGTAGAGACTAATCTTATTGCGTCCAGCACCTACATATCCATAATCGGCATCAGCCATTTCGCCCGGGCCGTTCACGATACAGCCCATGATACCAATCTTGAGTCCCTTCAAGTGAGAAGTAGCCGCCTTGATACGTTCGATAGTAGCCTCCAAGTCGTACAACGTACGTCCGCATCCAGGACATGAAATATACTCAGTCTTAGAAATACGTACTCTACCAGCCTGAAGAATACCGAAAGCGGTTTCATCCACCTTCTTATTATCGATATCGCCACCATGATTAAACAAAAGAATACCATCACAGAAGCCATCAAAGATGAGCGCACCCATATCAGCAGCCGATTTCAACTGTAAATCCTCCAAGTCGTTTTCCTGATAAATCTGGAAGAAAATAACCGGATTCTTGAGGCCCTGCACCATCATCTGATGCACTAGACCACGATATTCGCCCAAACGGTTAGGATGGTTGCTCTGAGCAATCACAATCGTTTCAGGATGCACGCGCAGACACGCAATCGTTTCCTCGTTGAGTCCCATGTATGTACAGAACAAGAATTTTCTATCTGCCTTAACCTGATGCAGACCGATGAGCTGTTCGGTATTGAAAGCCGGGTATGTATTAGGCTGACCTTCCCATACATTCGCATCCACGATATAATCGACACCCTCAGCACGCTTTTCAGGGAGTTTCTGTCCGCAGTAAATATAATCAGGAGTAAAATCCTTATTCACCTCATGGTCATTGTCTAGGCGAACAGAAACCACTACAGGCACATTATCGCCACCTACATTACCTACAGCCACCGTTTCACGTCGGCTAGGGTTGGTATAATTAAACTCTTCGGCCGCAGCACCAGGAATGTACGGATGATTTTCACGCTTGATGACATAATCAACCAACTTTTTGGCAACTGGGATTTCAGCCTCCGGAGCCTCAGTCAGCGAGACACGAATTGTGTCGCCCAGACCATCAGCTAGCAATCCGCCGATACCCAAAGCAGATTTGATACGACCGTCCTCACCATTACCAGCCTCAGTCACACCCAAGTGCAATGGGAACGCCATACCCTCCTTGTTCATCTCTTCGACCAACAAGCGTACTGTTTTCACCATCACCACTGTATTAGACGATTTGATAGAAATCACCACATTCGTAAAATGCTCGTCCACACAGATACGCAAGAACTCCATGCAAGACTCCACCATACCAGCAGGCGTATCACCATAACGAGACATGATACGGTCCGACAACGAACCATGGTTCACACCCAGGCGGATAGCCGTATGATTCTCCTTACAGATATTCAAGAACGGCACGAATCGGTCGCGAATCTTCTGTATTTCTTGAGCATACTCCTCATCAGTATACTCTAATTTCTTGAACGTACGTGCCGCATCCACATAATTACCCGGGTTGATACGCACCTTTTCGGCATAAAGCGCTGCAGCGTCAGCCGCTCTCGGGTTGAAATGAATATCAGCCACCAACGGAGTATTGTATCCCTGAGCACGCAGAGAAGCGTTTATATTTTTTAAGTTTTCAGCCTCACGAACACCCTGCGTAGTCAGGCGCACATACTCGCCCCCCGCATCAATGATACGTTTAGCCTGCTCCACACATGCCTCCGTATCATTCGTATTCGTATTAGTCATACTCTGTATACGTATAGGATTAGCGCCACCCATAGGAGTGGCGCCAACATATACCTCATTCGCCTGACGGCGAGAATAATTGAAGTAGTCCATTCTGAATTATTTTATCTTCACCATTAATTAGTCTTGTAAGCGTATTTCACCTCTTTCAAGTCCTGGTTTGCTTTAACGATTTTGTTTTTCAAGCCTTCTTTATAGGCAGCAAATTTCTGAGCAAGTTCCTGGTCTGAAAGAGCCAGCATCTGTACGGCAAGTATAGCCGCATTCATAGCACCATTGATAGCAACAGTAGCCACAGGAATGCCTGGAGGCATCTGAATGATTGAATAAAGAGCATCTACACCGTCAAGCACAGAACCTTTTACAGGAACGCCGATTACTGGCAGGGTAGTATTTGCAGCTATCACTCCAGGAAGGGCAGCAGCCATTCCGGCAGCAGCGATAATTACCTTCAGACCGCGGTCGGCAGCTGTTTTAGCGAACTCTTCTACTTCGGCGGGAGTACGGTGTGCAGAAAGTGCGTTCATTTCGAAAGGAACTTGCATTTCGTCGAGTAGCTGGGCAGCTTTTTCCATCACTGGAAGATCAGATGTACTACCCATGATAATACTTACAATTGGTTTCATTCGTTTTAAATAAGTTATAATTTATGAGTTTCTATTACTCTTAAGCGAGCTTATATCGCTCTTAATGAGTAATCTTACTCGCTAATGATTTTCTGATAAGCTTCAGCGTCAAGTAAATCGTCCATTTCAGCTACATCTGTAGGTTTAATCTTAATTAACCATCCTTCGCCGTAAGGATCAGTATTTACCAGTTCTGGATTTTCTTCGAGAGCAGGATTTACTACCAGTATTTCACCACCGATAGGGATGAACAAGTCTGATACAGTTTTCACAACTTCGATACTACCAAAGGCTTCCCCTTTTTCCAAAGTCTCACCTTCTGCAGTGATGTCTACAAAGACAATATCACCTAATTGGTCCTGAGCATAGTCTGTAATACCTACGTAACCTTCTTCTCCTTCCAGGCGGATCCATTCATGTTCGCTGGTGTACTTTACATTTGTTGGGAATTTCATAATTTTATAAATTTAAAGATTAGTTAATATCTAACCTCAAATAAACAAAATTCCTATGATTCCACAAAATAATCCGACGAAAAATCCACTTACAACTTCATTTAATGTGTGCTGACGCACGATGATGCGTGCTGAACCTAATAAGCCTGACAGTAAGATGAATATATAAAGGGGACCGATGGGGTTGAATTGGAACAAGAAACTGTATGAAAGTAGTCCGCCTATCATCATTCCGATGCTGGCTGTATGGGTACTAATTTTCCATCGGATGTTGATAAGTGTACATAGGAGCATGCAGATGAGTGCGGCTAGTAGGATGCCCGACATGTATCTTGGAAAATGAGCGCGATACATGGTGAGGAGTCCACCTATGTAGCTCATGATGGTGAACAAATAGGGTATGAATCGGTTCTTTCGTTCGCCGAGTTCTTTGATTCCCCATCCGTTGACTTTCTGGTAGCAGAAAATACCGATGACTGGGAGTAGTACGGTGAAACAGAACACGAGTGAGAGTACGGTTGTCTTGTACGATAGTGGCATGATGTTCAGATAGGTACAGAAAAACAGTAGGGTGAAGCCGATGAGTGGGGTCCAAAAGGGTGAGAAGATGGCAGAAAGAATGCGGGACGCTGTATAAAGCGCTCCGTGGGTTGTTTCTTCTGCTGGTTCAGTTGCTCTTTCTGCGTTTGTCTTTCGCTCTTCTGTCATATCCGCTCCTGTGGCCGAATCATCGGTTTCTATATCTTCCCTTAATTCCCCTTCTTGCGGTTTGTAGTTGGGAGCATATCGTTCTTTGTCTGTTCTTATTTCTTCCATAGTTATCTTCTTAATCTTGCTATAGGGATATTAAGCTGCTGTCGGTATTTTGCTACTGTTCGGCGAGCTATAGGATATCCTTTTTCTTTTAATTTTTCAGCCAGTTCGTCATCTGTTAGCGGAGTTTCTTTATTCTCTGCATCTACAAGGTCCTTGAGATGTCGTTTAATCTCACGCACAGAGAGTTCCTCACCGCTTTCAGTGGTATATCCGTCGCTAAAGAAGTATTTGAGCGAGAAGATACCAAAGTTGGTTTGTACGTATTTGCTGTTGCTCACACGTGAAATGGTAGAAATATCTAGCTTGGCACGTTCTGCTACATCTTTTAGAATCATCGGTTTGAGCAGAGTCTCGTCGCCATCGATGAAAAAAGGACGTTGTATGTCTATGATGGCCTGCATGGTACTCATCAGAGTCTCCTGACGTTGTTTCACGGCATTGATAAATCCTTGTGCTGCATCTACTTTCTGCTTTAGGAATAAGAAAGCATCTTTTGCGTCTTTGCTTTGATTATTCTTATTATTTATCTGTTCGTCGAGCATTTCAGAAAATTCCCTGCTTAGTCTGAGTTCGGGAACGTTTCGGTTGTTGAGGCTTATAATAATGCTGCCGTCGTCTTCTGTCTCTACTATGAAATCCGGAATGATTTGTTGCAGGTTCTTGCCGATGGTTTCACCGAGTGAACTGCCTGGTCTTGGATTCAGTCGGACCAGTTCGGCTGTAGCGGCATCATACTCTTTTTCTGTGATGCCCATTTTATGGATAATCTTATCTTTATTCTTTTTAGTGAATTCATCACAGTAGTTGGCTATGATGTCGTGGGCTGTCTTAATTACCGGAGTCTGTTCCTTTCGTTTGATTTGGAGTAACAGACATTCCTGTAGATTTCGGGCTCCGATGCCTGCTGGGTCAAAACTCTGGATGATGGCGAGTACGTGGTTCAATTCGGCTCCTGTAGTGTAGATGCCTTGATATATAGCCAGTTCATCAATTAGCGCTTCTGAACCTTTGCGTAAGATACCGTCATCGTCTAAAGAACCGATGAGGTATTCGCCTAGGTCTTTTTCCTGAGGGCTCAGTTCGTGCATGTCGAGCTGTTCCTTGAGCGTTTCATAGAAGGATATATTGTCTGAGAACGGTATTTCTTCCGGCGCCTCTCCGCGTGAACGGTTGTTTTCCTGCAGTTTATAATCAGGTATGTCGTCTTCATTGCGATAATCGCCCAATGAAGTATCTTCGTTGTAGTTTGTATTTGGGTCGGCATCAGGGTCGGTCGGATAGTCTTCGGCCACATCATTAGCTGTATCCGACGGATCTCTGCCTTCTTCCAGCGCAGGATTGTCCAACAACTCGGCATGGACGCGTTCCTCCAGTTCTACGGTAGGAAGTTCCAGTAGTTTAACTACCAGTACTTGTTGTGGTGATAGCGTTTGAACTTGTTGTTGGGCTTGTGTTTGTATCTGACGTGAATTTTGTGCCATATGTTAAATCTTCCTTGTTTTTCTCTTATTGGGGTTCAAAGTTACATTTTTCTTTTCAAATTAAGGGTTAAATCTTCTTAATTCCACATGGTGTATGGTGCAGCTCCTTATTTACAAAAGGCCGGACATATCCTTTTATTCTACTAGGATACATCCGGCTTTTATATAAAGAAGGTTGGTTGGTTGTCTTTCTTTCTGTTTATCTTGCTAACTATCTTTTAATATATGAAGCTACTTCCTCCTAGGAATTCGCGGAGAAGTGAGGTTGGAGGTAGTTCTGTATCCTTGATAGGTGTGAAGTGTGCCAAGAACTGGAGCAGACGGTGCGCTTCTGAATATTCTGGTGTGTTATTGGGTACTTTTCTGAGTATAGGTTCTAGGTGTTCTTTCAACACTGCTAGCTCGTAGAGTAGTGCTGAATTAAACATGGCGTCTGCATTTTCTTGGAACGGGAAGATCCATTTGTCTTCGCCTGCTCGTACACTTGGCCAGCGGGCTATCGTCATTTCGGCCGAATGGTTGCGGTATTTGCTGTCGCGGATGATGCGGCGTATAAGACGATTGTCGGTGGTTGGAATGTAGTTGTGCTTGTCCAACTGGATGGTTGTCAGTGCCGATACGTAGATTTTGAATTTGTTCTCAGCTGGTATGTTAGGGGTAAGTGCTGGATTCAGTCCGTGAATACCTTCCAGTATAAGAATCATATTATCTTCTAGATGGAACATCTTTCCTGTCATTTCTCGTTTTCCTGTCATGAAGTTGAAGCGTGGCAGTTCAATTTCTTTTCCTGCCAGGAGCGCATTGAGGTGTTCTTCAAAGAAAGGAAGGTCGAGCGCGTAGAGTGATTCGAAATCATATTCTCCGTTTTCATCCAGCGGAGTGTGTTCGCGGTCCACAAAGTAGTCGTCTAGTGAGATAGGGTAAGGACGCAGTCCGCTTGTCATGAGCTGAATGCTGAGTCGTTTGCTGAACGTTGTTTTACCCGATGAAGACGGTCCCGAGATAAGAACCAGCTTGATACGCTGGTCTCCATCCTGGCGATTTGCTATCTCGTCGGCTATTTTCACGATTTTTCTTTCCTGCAGTGCTTCAGTTACATTTATGATATTTGTAGCATGACCTTCCTGGCATGCCAGATTCAGATCTCCCACGTGCGACAGTCCCAAGATGTCGTTCCATTTATGGTATTCGTTAAACACATCGAGCATTTTTTCTTGTTTGACTATCTCTTCCAGTTTTTCCGGGTCCTTTCTGTTTGGAATACGGATAAGTACCCCGTCATAATATTTAATAAGGTCGAAATTCTTGATATAACCCGTACTCGGAACCAGGCTGCCATAATAACTATCTATATAATCATCCAACTGGTAGTAATACGAGTACAACTGTCCCGAAGTATTCAGCAGTTTCACCTTATCCGTCCTTCCGATTTCCTCGAATTGTTTGATAACCTCCTCCGTACGGCATTCATGACGAACGAATGGCACATCCTCAGCTATGATTTCATTCATACGCTTTTTGATACGCTGCACATCATCCAGCCCAGTTTCACGTCCCAGGTGCAACTTACAGAAATACCCCTTAGAAACAGTATGTTCCATGGAATACGACCCAAAAGGATACAAGTCGTGCACCGCCTTAGCCAGGACAAAGCATATAGACCTGACATACGTGCGCATACCAGACGCACTAGTAATATCAAGGAACTCAACATCTTTGTTGTAATACACCCTGAATCCCAGATTTTCAACTTTGTTATTAACTTTAGCGCTAACCGGACCATACGGCATTTCCAAATTAAAACACTGATAAATCTCTAAAAGAGAAGTTCCTTCTGGAAAATCTCTTGTTTCTTTACTATTTTTACAATATATTTGTAGCATCATCGTAAGAAATATTACTAACTAGGTGATTGGTTCATAAATATACAAATAAAAAATATTATAGCCTATCCCCAGCCTAAATAATAACAAATGGAATATTCTTTTTATGATTTTTTAAAGTTGCTAGGATCTCTGGCGCTTTTCCTCTACGGAATGAAAATCATGAGTGAGGGACTACAGAAGTTTGCGGGCGACCGCCTTCGAAGTATTTTAACTGCTATGACGACGAATCGAGTCACGGGCGTTCTGACGGGTGTCTTGATAACCGCTTTGATTCAGTCTTCATCGGCAACTACCGTTATGGTGGTGAGTTTCGTGAATGCCGGTCTGCTGGAACTATCCCAGTCTATCGGTGTAATCATGGGTGCCAATATAGGAACGACGGTCACGGCGTGGATTATCTCGACCTTAGGGTTTAAAGTTGATATATCCGCATTTGCATTACCATTACTCGCTTTAGGTATCCCTTTGTTATTCTCTCAGAAAAGCCAACGCAAGTCAATCGGGGAGTTTATGTTTGGCTTTGCCTTCTTGTTTATGGGTCTTAATCTTCTGAAGACAAACGCTCCTGACCTTAGTCAGAATCCAGAAATGCTCGCTTTCGTACAAAATTATACGGACATGGGCTTCCTTTCAGTTTTACTTTTTGTTTTTATCGGTACCATCCTAACCATGATTGTGCAGGCATCTGCTGCTACCATGGCCATTACATTGATTATGTGTGCCAACGGATGGATTAGCTTCGAACTGGGTGCTGCTTTGGTTCTAGGTGAAAATATCGGTACTACCATTACAGCCAATTTAGCCGCACTGACAGCTAATACACCTGCCCGAAGAGCCGCGCTGGCTCACTTAGTATTTAATATTTTCGGTGTAATCTGGGTGCTGGTTATCTTTAATCCTTTCATGGATATAGTAGAATGGATTGTAAATGATATCATGGGCGTGACTGAACAGAGTGTAGCCGTGTCATTTAAACTCTCTGCTTTCCATACATGTTTCAATATCTGTAACGTGCTTATCTTAATTTGGTTTGTGAAGGCTATCGAAACAATAGTCTGCAAACTTGTTCCTCAGAAAGAACAGGAGGAAGAATATCGCTTGCGTTTCATTACTGGTGGTATGCTCTCAACTTCAGAACTTTCTATCTTGCAGGCTCGTAAGGAAATCAACTTGTTTGCCGAACGTATTCAGCGTATGTTCCATATGGTAGGCGATTTGCTTCATATGAAAGATGAAAACGAATTTACTAAGTTGTACAGCCGTATTGAAAAATATGAGAATATAAGTGACAACATGGAAATTGAAATAGCCAACTACTTGAACAACGTGTCGAACGGACGACTGAGTGCCGATAGTAAGGAAGTAATTAGAGCCATGTTGCGTGAGATTACAGAAATAGAAAGTATTGGTGACAGCTGTTATAACTTAGCGAGAAGCATCAACCGTAAATACAGAAATCCGGAAGATTTCACCGATAAACAGTATGAACACATTCACTTCATGTTCGGCTTGGTGGATAACGCTCTGACGCAAATGGTAGCATTGATAGAAGACACCGAGCACATAGTAGATGTGAATCGTACATTCAATCTCGAAAATGAAATCAACAATTATCGTAAACAATTGAAGAATCAAAACATTATTGATATCGATAATAACGAATATGATTATCAGATGGGAGTTCATTATATGGACATCATTGGCGAATGCGAAAAATTAGGTGACTATGTAGTAAATGTCGTAGAGGCAGCAAGTCACGTAAAAGAAAAGAAAGCATAACTATTTTAATGTACAGGTGAGCCGCATACTTACCAGTACATAAAAAATAAAACTAAACTTGAAAACGGGAGACATAAAAATCCCAAGCTTTTCATTTGCCCCTGTTGTAGACAAACTGTAACAGGGGTAAATCATAAGTAATTTCGGACGGCTCTGATTACTTATTTTTATGAATAGGAAGCTTATGTCTGTCTGGTTTCTTTAAAGATTTAAATAAAATGACTGTTTTTGTATTATTGAAATTGTTAGGCTCTTTGGCTCTCTTAATGTATGGTATGAAAACCATGAGTGAGGCCTTACAAAAAATGGCTGGTAGTCAGTTGCGCCATTTCTTGGCTGCAATGACCACTAATCGAGTAACGGGACTGTTTACCGGTACGCTGGTTACCGCTTCAGTTCAATCTTCTACTGCGACTACAGTGATGACTGTGAGTTTTGTCAATGCGGGGTTGCTTACCTTAGCGCAGGCTATTTCCGTCATTATGGGTGCCAATATCGGTACCACTGTAACCGCTTGGATTATGTCTGTCTTCGGATTCCAGATAGACATGAATAACCTGATCTTTCCATTTTTTGCTATTGCTATACCTCTTATTTTTTCAAAGAAGAACAATAAGAAATCGCTGGGTGAGTTCGTCTTTGGTTTCGCGTTTATGTTCTTAGGCCTGACCACTCTTCGTGAGAATGCGCTTCATATGGACCTGGAGCACAATGCTAGTGTCATTGCATTCATTACTTCTTGTAAGGAGTGGGGATTCTTTTCTATCATTGTATTCTTATTAGTAGGTAGTGTGATTACCATGTGTGCTCAGTCGTCGGCTGCTGTTATGGCTATCACTTTGATTCTATGTTCTAGTGGCGTGCTTGATTTGTATCTGGGTATTGCTCTGGTGATGGGTGAGAATATTGGTACTACCGTTACATCAAATATAGCCGCACTGACAGCCAATGCGCAAGCGCGAAGGGCTGCTCTGGCGCATTTCATCTTTAATATCTTCGGTGTTGTTTGGATTCTCTGTGTCTTCCATCCTTTCATTGACATGATTAGTGGAATAGTAGACTATTTATTCCCGGGTGTCCCTACAGAAATTGCTATTACTTATCAGCTTTCAGCCTTCCATACTTGCTTTAATATCTGCAACGTATTTATCTTGATATGGTTTGTGAAGTTGATTGAGAAGGTGGTATGTCGTCTTATCCCATTGAAGGAATCTGAAGAAGACTATCGATTGCAGTTTATTTCAAGTGGTATGCTGTCAACTGCTGAGTTGTCATTGCTTCAGGCTAGAAAAGAAATTAATCATTTCGCTGAACGTATGCAGCGTATGTTCCGTATGATAGAAGAATTGCTTAATACAGAGAAGGACGAGGCCTTCAATAAACTCTTCAGTCGTATTGAGAAGTATGAGAATATCAGTGATAATATGGAGATAGAAATTGCAGAATACCTGAGTCAGGTGTCTGAGGGACGTCTGAGTGCGGATGGTAAGATGCAGATTCAGGACATGCTCCGTGAGGTGACTGAGATAGAAAGTATTGGCGACAGCTGTTATAATATGGCTAGAACCATTTCACATAAACGTAGCGAACAGAAGAAATTTAATCAGCAGCAGGCTGACCATGTACACCAGATGATTGAGTTGGCCGATAGGGCACTTTCTCAGATGATTGCAATGGTAAAGGATATGTCGGAAACGGTGGATATAAATAAGTCGTTTAATATAGAGAATGAAATCAACAACTACAGAAAACAGTTGAAGAGTCAGAATATTATCGATATCAATAATAAAGCATACGACTATCAGACTGGTGTCTATTACATGGACATTATTAGCGAATGCGAAAAGCTGGGAGACTATGTAGTGAATGTAGTTGAGGCTCATCGCGACGTAAAAGATAAAAGAGCACTTTAACAGTTGCTAGCTAATGAATCACTCCTCCCCAGAAATATCTGTAGGGCGCTGATTCCTATATAAAAAAAGAGGGTGTGTCATCACTATCCATACAGATAGAATAGATGACACACCCTCTTTATATTAATTTATCTCTTCAATCAGATTCGATTATTTTTCGATGCTAAGCAATTCAACTTCGAAGATCAATGTAGAGAAAGGTTTGATAGTACCCATATCACGAGAGCCATAAGCCAATTCCTGTGGAATGAATACTTCCCATTTAGAACCAACAGGCATCATAGTCAATGCTTCAGTCCAACCAGCTATAACCTGGTTAACACCGAAAGTAGTAGGTTCTTTACGGTCGTAAGAGCTATCAAACTGAGTACCGTCAATTAATGTACCCTTATAGTGAACCTTCACCTTAGATTCCTTAGTAGGGACAGCACCCTTACCAGCCTTTACAATTCTATACTGCAAACCACTTTCAGTAGTTTTGATACCTTCTTTTGATTTGTTGCTAGCTAAGAATTCTTCGTTTTCTTTCTTATATTCACCATATTTGCTTTCGATAGCAGCCTTCTGGATAAGTTCAGCTTTAGTACGAACATATTCGTTAGCATCTTCCATTGTCATTTTGTTTGTACCAAGGATACCCTGGATGAAACCAGCCATGAAATTTTCTTTGCTTAATGATTTAGTTTCGTCACCAGCGAACAACTGGCTGTTGATAGCGCCCAACATTTCGTTGTTGATTCTCTGACCAATCTGCAAACCAGCCAAGTGAGCCTTCTTGTCAGCGTTCATTTCAGCAGTACCTTTTTCGATACCCTTGACGAAATCAGCCACGTGAGTAGAGTCAACCCCAAGACGAGCTGTAGCGTAATCCATCAAACCATTAGTGTTGCTGATACCCATCATGTAAGAAAGGCTGTCAATTTTCTGGCTGCCGAGAGCAACTTTTACAGTATCTTTCTGGATAGCGTCAGCTGTAACGCGAACATATTCTGAAGCTGCAGCAGCATCAGTCTTTTCAGTACCCTTAAGAGCCTTAAGGAAACCTTCCATGAATTTAGTCTTGTTCAAAGAGTTGATAGAATCACCCTGGAAAAGTTGAGTATTGATAGCGTCGAACAATTCGCTGCTCAACTGGTTACCAATCTGCAAACCTGCAATGTTAGCTTTCTGTTTGCCATCCATATCTTCAGCACCTTCCTGGATACCAGCTACGAACTGAGAGATGCGAGTAGAGTCAACTCCCAGACGAGTATTTGCGTACTCCACTAACCCCTGTGTATTAGTAATACCGATAGAGTAAGAAAGAGAGTCGATGTCACTCTTAAGATTTTCTTTTGGTGCGTTAGGACCGCAAGAAGCTAAACCCATTGCGGCTGCAAGCACCATGAATGATGCACTTTTTTTCATTTTATTTCTTATTTAATTATAATTTACACGGTTGATTAAAGAACTGAAATCAGTTCAACGTCGAAAATTAATGTGCTGTGAGGTGGAATTGAATCACCTGCACCCTGAGCGCCATAACCAAGTTCTGAAGGGATATATAATCTCCATTTAGCACCTTCCGACATCAGCTGTAATGCTTCAACCCATCCTTTGATTACTTGGTTTACACCAAATACTACAGGTTCTCCACGTTTGATAGAGCTGTCAAATATAGTACCATCAATCAAAGTACCTTCGTAATGACAGCGTACACGGTCCATTGCTCCAGGTTTCTTACCATTACCTTCTGTCAATACTTCATACTGCAAGCCGCTTGGTAAAGTGATTACATTTTCTTTCTTTGCGTTTTCTTCTAAGAATGCTTTACCTTTTGCAATGTTTTCAGCATTTAACTTTTCTTCTATTTCTGTGAAGAACTTGTTGACGATTTCACGAGCTTCTGTATGTGTTATTGCTGTCTGGTTGCCTTCGATAACGTCTTTGATTGCTTGAGCAAAGTCTTCGATCTGAATGTTGCGAGCCCCCATGCTTACTAAATTCTGGCCAATACCTAGGCCAATGGCGTAACTGAATTTATCCATAATTGTCTTTATTTATTTTAGTTATTTATTTTAACCTTTTTTAGTCAAGTCGCAAAGTTACCCTTTTTCTTTGTAACAGAGTTGCTTTCAGTGTGAATTTTTCTTATTTTTGTATATATAATGTGTATATTAAGGAGATAGATGATGAAAAAGTTAATAATTCTTACCGGAGCAGGTATGAGTGCTGAGAGTGGAATCAGTACATTTCGTGACTCGGGCGGATTATGGGATCGTTATCCGGTTGAGCAGGTGGCTACGCCCGAGGGGTATGCTCGGAATCCTGAATTGGTCATTAATTTTTATAATGAGCGACGGAAACAGTTGCTGGAGGTTGAACCGAATGAGGGGCATCGTATAGTGGCTGAACTGCAGGATTTGTTTGATACTACTGTGATTACGCAGAATGTGGATAATCTGCATGAGCGTGCGGGTAGTAGGAGTGTTATTCATTTGCATGGTGAACTGACTAAGGTTACTTCGAGTAGGAATCCTAATGATGCGAATTGTATCCGCGAACTGGCTCCTGAGGATTTTGAGGTGAAGATGGGTGATTTGGCGGCCGATGGTTCGCAGCTGCGTCCGTTTATTGTCTGGTTTGGAGAGGCGGTTCCTATGATTGAGCCTTCTATTGAGTTGGTAGAGCAGGCTGATATTTTTGTCATCATAGGTACTTCTCTGAATGTTTATCCGGCTGCGGGCTTGCTTAATTATGTGGATCCGAAGGTGCCGGTTTACTTGATTGATCCTAAAACGGTGGCTGTTCTTTCGGGTAGGAAGATTCATGTTATCCAAAAAGGGGCATCGGAGGGAATGAAAGAATTAAAAAAATTGTTATCAATATAATATTGTTATAAAATAATTTCTATCTTTGTCCCCATAATTAATAACAATACTAACTTATAAAACAGTAGAATTATGAAAAAGTACATTTGCACTGTATGTGATTGGGTTTACGATCCTGAAACAGGTGATCCAGAAAGCGGTATCGCTCCAGGTACAGCATTTGAAGATATCCCAGAAGATTGGGTGTGCCCAGTTTGTGGTGTTGGTAAAGAAGATTTCGAAGTTGTAGAAGAATAATTCTGATTCCATCATATAGAAAAAGTCCCGACAGATTGTCTGCCGGGACTTTTTTATAGATGTCTCTGTCGCAATTGCAGATAAACTGCATTCTAGTTGCTATTGAAGTTTAGATGGCCTGAATGGCTTGCTCTAGGTCGGCGATGATATCGTTTACGTTTTCAATACCTACTGACAGGCGGATCAAGTCTGGTGCTACGCCTGCTTCAATCAGCTGTTCGTCGCTTAATTGGCGGTGTGTGTGGCTGGCAGGGTGGAGGACGCAGGTACGTGCATCGGCTACGTGAGTTACGATGCAGATCATTTTCAACTGGTCCATGAAGCGGATTGCTTCTTCGCGTGAGCCTTTCAAACCGAATGCGATGACTCCGCATGAACCGTTAGGAAGGTATTTTTGTGCTAGGTCGTAATATTTGTTTGATTTCAAGCCGCAGTAGTTGACCCATTTCACTTGAGGGTGAGCTTCCAACCATTCGGCAACTTTCTGTGCGTTTTCACAGTGGCGTGGCATGCGCAGGTGTAAAGTTTCTAGTCCTAGGTTGAGTAAGAATGCGTTTTCTGGCGATTGGATTGAACCGAAGTCGCGCATCAGTTGTGCGGTTGCTTTAGTCAGATAGGCCATTTTACCGAAAGCAGTAGCATAAGTAAGTCCATGGTAAGATTCGTCCGGCTGAGTCAGCCCAGGGAATTTATCAGCATGAGCCATCCAGTCGAAGTTGCCGCTATCCACTATCGCTCCACCTACACATGTAGCATGACCATCCATATACTTAGTAGTAGAGTGCGTTACGATATCCGCTCCCCATTCAAACGGACGACAGTTGATAGGAGTAGCAAACGTATTATCCACAATCAAAGGCACTCCATTGCTGTGAGCGATACGTGCAAATTTCTCGATGTCCAGCACGTTAATGCCAGGATTAGAAATCATTTCACCGAACAAACACTTTGTATTAGGACGGAAAGCCTTCTGGATTTCTTCTTCTGGAGCGTCGGCATCAATAAAAGTACAGTCGATACCTAATTTTTTAAGGGTAACACCAAAGAGATTGTATGTACCACCATATATAGTAGAAGAACAAACGAAATGGTCACCAGCTTCACAGATATTAAATACAGCATAGAAATTGGCTGACTGTCCCGATGAAGTAAGCATTGCGCCTACACCGCCTTCCAGCGCAGCGATTTTTGCAGCCACAGCATCATTTGTCGGGTTCTGCAGACGAGTATAGAAATAACCAGTATCTTCTAAGTCGAAAAGTTTAGCCATTTGTTCGCTTGTATCGTACTTGAAAGTGGTAGACTGATAGATAGGAAGTACACGTGGCTCGCCTTTTTTAGGCTGCCATCCTGCCTGTACACAGAGCGTCTCTTTATTGAATTTATTTTCCATATTGCTTTAATTTATTTTTAGTCTTTGGAAATTTGTTGGCAAAAATAGTAAATATTCCGTCTTTTTGTTGTCTTTAGGCCAAAAAAATGCAGTATCTTT
>SAMEA104404106__coassemble_1384_pt1 | contig 18490 bp, 13 predicted proteins | sample SAMEA104404106__metabat2_low_PE_044 | metagenome-assembled genome bin SAMEA104404106 (sample SAMEA104404106) | Balaenoptera acutorostrata
GTTAATATTGGAAACAAAAAGCGGCACTAAGTCATATCTTTGCAGTAATAGTTCTTTTGAGATGTACCCTTTGTTACTGAAGTCATTATTTCCTGCTTATTTGATTGACAAAGAAGGGTATATCTGAATGATGAATCATTGGTTTGATAATGGGCTCTATGTGGAAACCTAAAGATTCTTAGGGATTTTATGGAGTGTTATGCTGCAGGCTTGTGAAAGCCAGCAGCATATTAGACCATTATCAGACAAACAATATAGAAACAACACAAAACGTTATAAATATAGTAAATATTCTCCACCAGTGATGACCGAGATGAACAATGTATTAACTTGGAATTATAATAAACTCTTATGTACACAGAAATAAGAAATAATCTCTAAGTTTGCATTGGATAAAAATTTGAAATTTAAGTGACTAAAAGGTTACAAATTTGGAAATTGTATTAAGTTAAGTCTTTTAAACACGTAAACTTTACGAGTGGGTAGAAGAAAGTTCGTGAGAATATTCTTCTACCATTTTTTTGAAATTATTCTAAGCTGAAAAATATGTAAATTATTATTCGTAAGCATCTAAATAAATTCCATAATTCAGTGAACTTGATTAGTAATAATTAAAATTTGTTCAAGTTATTGCAGTTAAATTAGGTTAAAATTATCGTAAATGTCTGTTTGAGAAAATCGTCATTTATTTATCATGGATTACTTCATGTCTTGTGTAATAAGATGTTTATCTTAACTACATAGTTACATAATGACATAACTGTACTTTTTGCGCCACTATTTTGTGAAGAATAGTGGCGCTTTTTATGGTGGTAGTTTATGGTAGTAGCATGATGAGGCTGACTGGATAGTGGTCTGAGATGCCTTCGTTCTCGGGACCGTTGTGGACGAATGCGTTCTGGCAGTTGGGCACTAGGTCGTCGCTTACTAGGATGTAGTCTAGGCGTTCACCGCGCATCTTCAGCGTTGGGTCTCCCCATTTTAATTTGTTGAGGAATGCTGCTGGGTAGCTCATTCGTTTTTCTGCTGGCACGTACATCTGGATGGCGTCTCTCAGACCGATTGAGAAGAATTCGCTCAGTACGGAATAGTCGTAGCGGTCGCCACGCATATTGTGGTACTGTTTCTTGTTGGTCTTATCCCAGTTGGTCATGTTTTTCTTCAGGGTGGTGTGTGACTCCAGTACGTCGGCGTCGTGTGGCGAGTAAGCGTTCAGGTCGCCCATAACCATGTAGTTGGTCAGCTGCTTGGTTTCGATATAGCTGGTAATCATTTTGGCTTCTTTTAGTCGGAACTGCCATTCGAACGGGCTGAGGTGTGTTACGATGAGGTCGAGTCCGTAGGTGCGGACGTGCATCATGCCGTGCCAGTAGCCTTCTACGAACTTGTTGACCACTTCGATTGGTTTACGTGAGGTGATGCCTACCGGGTATCCTCCTTCTTTGACGATGGCTGAATACGGATGACCATACTCTTTTCCTAGTGCGGCTAATTTCTCAGCGTTGATACCTACTAGCTCTTCCAGTGCTATCACATCCGGATTCTGTTGTTTTACCCAGTTGACAAATTTCTCGTGGCAGTCGGGCCCTTCAGAGAGTCCGTTCCAGATGTTGTACGAAATAATTTTAAAAGACTTGTCTGCATTTTCTTGAGCAGAAGTTGATATCCCGCAGATGCAGCACAACAGGACCATCAATACTGTTTTCATTTTTTTCATTGTAAGTAGATGTTTAAAATTAGTTGTAGAAAAACCTATTAACAGTAGTGCAAAGCCTACTACTTTTAGAATTTTCATTGTAATAGTAATTTTGTTTTTTTCATCAAATAGATTTTATTCACAAATGTAAGAATAATTAATTGAGAAGCGTAAGGGCCGACACTATAACATCTTCACCTGCACGTTTTTTTGTCCGGCCATGGATTACTTTTGAAAGTTCTTCGGGGTCAACAGTCCCCTCTGATAGTAATCTGACTACTTCTTTGTAGCTTTTACTATCTATGGATGAGACATAGTTACTGATACGGATATTGCAATGTTGAAGCAATGCGTCCAGTTTGGTAAGCTTGTATATCTTCTCCTTATTCAAGTCAAATATACGACGATTGTACTGGCGCATCTGCTGGACTATTGCGTCTGGAACAAAACTTCCACGAATAAGATCCTTCATCGTACATTCGGCTATCCAGGCTGCATCACGTACATCACTCTTCCTTCCGGGAAGTCATCCGATGCTCGCTCACCGAGCCTCACGCCATAAAGATAGGGGTGGTCTTGATATTTTCATATAACACTGGCATGAAAATCGCGGTTTTTATCTAAATTTGTCTAATTAATTTTAATCCTTTGAATTATTCTCTATGAAGAAGACGATTCTATTCTTTTTTAGCTTGTTTCTTACACTTGGTATGATGCAGGCTTCTCCTGTAAAGGGACTGTTGGAGCGCATTGACAAAGGTGCTTCCTCTAAATTCATTCTTGAACGGGTAAACTCACCGCGTGATTTCTTCGAACTCGATCAAAAGGGTCAGAAGGTGGTAGTGCGTGGTAATAATTATGTGAGCATTGCTACGGGTATCAACTGGTATTTGAAGTATTATGCGGGTATTCATTTGTCATGGAATGGCATGAAGGCTGACCTTCCTGAGGTGTTGCCGGCTGTGACTAAGAAGGAACGTCATGAAACTGACTTGGAGCATCGTTATGATTTTAATTATTGTACACATTCTTATTCTATGGCTTTCTGGGATTGGAAACGCTGGGAACAGGAAATAGACTGGATGGCGCTGCATGGTATCAATATGCCGTTGTCTATCGTGGGTACGGGTACAGTTTGGCGCAATGTATTGCTGAAACTGGGCTATACTAAGGATGAGGTGAACGATTTCATCGCAGGTCCGGCGTTTCAGGCTTGGTGGCTCATGAATAATTTGGAAGGTTGGGGTGGCCCTAATCCGGATAGCTGGTATGACCAGCAGGCTAAACTGCATAAGCAGATTATCAAACGTATGCGAGAGTTTGGCATCGAACCGGTTCTTCCTGGCTATTCGGGCATGGTGCCTAATAATGCGAAAGAGAAGCTGAACTTGGATGTGGCTAATCCGGGCAAGTGGGGTGGCTATCGTCGTCCGGCTTTCTTACAACCAACTGACAAGAACTTTGCCCGCATCGCTGACATATATTATAAGGAGATGACTAAACTCTTCGGTAAAGCGAAGTATTACAGCATGGACCCGTTCCACGAAGGTGGAAGTGTGGCAGGTGTCGACTTGGATGCCGCTGGTAAGGCCATCATGCTGGCGATGAAAAATGCTAATCCGAAGGCCGTATGGGTAGCACAGTCATGGCAGGCTTGTCCGCATCCGAAGATGATTGAGAACCTGAAAGCAGGTGATATGATTGTGCTCGACTTATTCTCTGAGAGTCGTCCGCAGTGGGGTGATCCTGAGTCTTCATGGTACAGAAAGAATGGTTTCGGTCAGCACGACTGGTTGTACTGTATGTTGCTCAACTACGGTGGCAACGTAGGCCTTCATGGTAAGATGGCTCATGTGATAGATGAATTCTACAAAGCTCGTGAAAGCCAGTTCAATAAAACCTTGAAGGGTGTAGGTATGACTATGGAAGGTATTGAAAACAATCCGGTGATGTATGAACTGCTTTGTGAACTCCCTTGGAGAGAAACTCGTTTCACTAAGGATGCGTGGCTGGCCGATTATGTAAAGGCTCGCTATGGCAAAACCAATGCGAAGGTACAGGAAGCATGGACTTTATTGAGCAATACCATTTACAACTGTCCGGTGAAATCGACTCAGCAGGGAACTCATGAATCTGTATTCTGTGCCCGTCCTTCTCTTCAGGCTTATCAGGTTTCATCTTGGTCTGAGATGAGAGATTACTATAATCCGAAAGATATTATCCGTGCAGCTGGCATGATGGTTGAGGCTGCTGATGAGTTTAAAGGCAACAACAATTTCGAGTACGACTTGGTAGATATTGTTCGTCAGGCTGTAGCTGAAAAAGGTCGTTTGGTTTATCCAGTTGTAGTAGCTGCTTATAAATCGGGCGATTTGGACTTATTTGCTCCAGTGGCAGAACGTTTCTTGGATTTGATTCGTCTGCAAGACCAACTCCTGGCGTCACGTTCTGAATTCCGAGTGGGCAAATGGTTGCAGGATGCTCGTGAACAAGGTACTACCGCTGCAGAAAAAGATTGGTATGAATGGAATGCGCGTGTACAGATTACTACTTGGGGCAATCGAGAATGTGCCAACAATGGCGGCTTGCGCGATTATGCACACCGCGAGTGGAACGGATTGCTTGGCGATTTCTACTTCATGCGCTGGAATACATACTTTAAGTACCTGGCCGACCAGTTGAACGGAAAGAATCCACAGCCTATAGACTTCTATGCATTGGAGGAAGCATGGACGTTGCAGCATAACCCATATAAGGCAGAAGCTGAAGGCGATGCTGTCAAAGCTGCTCAGGCTGCATATAAAATCATCAAGTGATTCTAACAAGTAATATTATTAATTAATTTCAATAAGTGAAATTATCAGGTAAATCAACCAATAGTCTAATAAAGAGATTTACAAAAAAAATACTACTTTTGCGACGTAATCTTATCACAAAATAAAAATGAAGAAAATTTTATCTATCGTTGCGGTTATGGCTTGCCTATTTATGACCGTTCCTGCACACGCGCAACTTATTAAGTTTGGCGTAAAAGGTGGTGTGAATGTTTCAAAACTGACTTTCTCTAAAGATGTTTATAAGGGAGACAACCGTACAGGCTTTTTTATCGGTCCTACAGCAGAACTGACTATCCCATTGGCTGGACTTGGTTTTGATGTGTCGGCTCTTTATAATCAGACAGAGGCTAAATTCAATGGTATGGGCTCAAGCATTCTTGAAGTAGAGGAGAAAATGAAGTCTATCGAATTTCCTATTAATGTAAAGTGGACTATAGGGCTGGGTAGCACACTGAGTGTGTTTGTAGCCGGAGGCCCTCAGTTTGGCTTTAATGTGGGTGATAGCCATTATGCTGAAGTTTTTGATATGAACTCTTGCTATAAGTCGTTTAATGTCGGAGGCGGATTGAAACTCTTCCGTCATCTTCAGGCTGGTGTGAATTACAACTTCGGTATTAGCCGACTGGCTAAATCGGTTTCAAATTCAGATAAAGACGAAAATATTTTGGGAGATATAAAACGAAAGACTTGGCAGTTGTCACTGACTTATATGTTCTGATATGATATTTACCCTCGTTGCTCAGAAAGGAGTAGCGAGGGTAATTTTTTTAGTTTGCCGGTAGTCGGTTGGCAACCTTCATTTTTTTACTTTATCTTTGCAGTATGAAGAAATTTGTTGATGTCATAGTGCCTTTGCCTATTGCTGATATATATACGTACTCACTGCCTCCCGAATGGGAAGATAGGGTAGTAGTAGGCTGTCGTGTAGTGGTCCCGTTCGGAAGAAAAAAATACTATACGGCTGTTGTTGCGAAGGTGCATGAGGTCAAACCGGAAGCGTATGAGACGAAGGATGTGTCGGAGTTGCTCGATGAGCGTCCGGTGCTGCTCCCGCATCAGCTGGCTTTCTGGAAATGGCTGGCCGATTACTATCTTTGTACGGTAGGCGAGGTGTATAAAGCGGCTTTGCCTTCGGGGATGAAACTGGAGAGCGAATCGCTGGTGGTGTATAATGAGGATTTCGAGGCGGATGCTCCTTTGTCTGAAAAGGAACAGCGGGTGCTGGATTTGTTGAGCATGGACCCGGAACAGTGTGTGACTCAGTTGGAGCGTGCTTCAGGTATCAAGAATATTCTTCCGGTGATGAAATCGCTTTTGGAAAAAAAGGCGATTGTGATGAAGGAGGAACTGAAACGAAATTATAAGCCGCGCATGGAGGTTCGCGTCCGACTGACGGATGATATGCGCTCGGAAGAGGCGTTGCAACAAGAATTTACTGCTCTTTCACGCTCGCCTAAACAGTTGGCTGTGCTGATGAAATACATCGAACTCTCTGGATGGCTTAATGCGGGCAGTATCCTTAAAGAGGTGAGCAAGAAATATCTGCAGGAGGTGAGTGGCGCTTCATCGGCTATCATCAAGGGATTGATTGATAAGGGAGTGCTGGAAGCGTACGACCATGAAATAGGTAGATTGGCTGCGGGACCGCAGGAGACGGTGGCCACGAATACACTTAATGAGGCACAGCAGCGTGCTTATACGTCCATCCTTTCTACTTTTCATGAAAAAAATGTCTGTCTCTTGCATGGCGTTACGTCTAGTGGTAAGACGGAAGTATATATCAAACTTATCGAACAAGCGCTCAAGGCGGGTAAACAGGTTTTATATCTTCTGCCTGAAATAGCTTTGACTACTCAGATAACCGAAAGACTGAAGCGGGTGTTTGGTAACCGACTGGGGGTGTATCATTCTAAATTTCCCGATGCCGAACGTGTGGAAATCTGGCAGAAGCAGTTGAGCGAGAACGATTATGACGTGATTCTGGGGGTTCGTTCGTCTATCTTCCTCCCTTTCCGCCGGTTAGGGCTGATTATAGTCGATGAAGAACATGAAACCACGTATAAACAACAAGATCCGGCCCCACGGTATCATGCACGCAATGCGGCGATAGTGCTGGCTGCCCAATATGGAGCCAAGACCCTTCTGGGTACGGCCACACCGAGTATCGAAACCTATTATAACGCCACACATGGCAAGTACGGACTAGTACAACTGACTGAGCGTTACCAGCATATCCAGTTGCCTGCTATTGAGGTGGTAGACATCAAGGAACTGGCCCGTAAAAAACGCATGACGGCTCAGTTCTCTCCGCTACTGCTGGTGAAAATTCGCGAAGCATTGGAACGTAAGGAACAGGTTATATTGTTCCAGAACCGACGGGGATTTGCTCCGATGATAGAATGCAGAACTTGTGGCTGGGTACCAAAGTGCAAGAACTGCGATGTCAGTCTCACGTACCATAAAGGGATGAATCAGCTAACTTGTCATTACTGCGGATATACCTATTCGGTTCCGAAATCTTGTCCCGCGTGTGGAGGGGTAGAACTGGTGAATCGTGGCTTCGGTACGGAAAAGATAGAAGACGATATCAAACAGGTCTTTCCGGAGGCAAGGGTGGCACGCATGGACTTAGATACTACGCGTACACGTACAGCTTATGAACGCATCATTTCTGATTTTCAGGAAGGACGAACAGATATCCTGATTGGAACACAGATGGTATCGAAGGGACTAGACTTTGACCACGTGAGCGTAGTAGGCATTCTGAATGCTGATTCGATGTTGAACTACCCCGATTTTCGTTCGTATGAACGCGCCTTCCAATTGATGGCCCAGGTAGCTGGTCGTGCGGGACGAAAGAACAAGCAGGGACTCGTGGTACTGCAGACTAAATCGCCTGACATTCCGCTGATACATCAGGTAGTAACCAACGATTTTGCCCAGATGAACGCCGAGCAGCTGGATGAACGCGGACTATTTAAATATCCCCCGTTCTACAGACTCATTTACGTCTATCTGAAGCACCGGAAGGAAGATGTGTTGGAACAAGCAGCCTACTGCATGGCTGAGGCTCTCCGCCACGGATTAGGCGAGCGCGTACTCGGTCCCGACAAGCCACCAGTTTCACGCATCCAGCTTCTCTACATCAAGAAGATAGTAGTGAAAGTAGAGCAACAAGCATCCATGGCTAAGATTCGTGAATACCTGAAGCAAGTGCAGCGTTACATCATCGAAGACGAGCGTTTCCGCTCGCTCATTGTTTACTACGATGTAGATCCGACGTAACCCATCGCTAGACCATACTGCTTATGAGCGTTCATACCTTTAGTACTTTTTTATCATTGTAATACCACATTACCATTGTAATACCGAATTATTAACCGCTAATTCAATCAATTATGACTAAAATATTATTCGTTTGTCTCGGAAATATCTGTCGTTCTTCGTCGGCTGAAGAAATAATGCGTACTTTTGTGGCTCGAGAAGGCCTTGAGAAAGAAATTCAGGTTGACTCAGCCGGAATTCTCAGCTATCATCAGGGCGAACTGCCAGATGAACGCATGAGAACCCATGCCATCCGCAGAGGATATAACCTCACTCATCATTCCCGTCCCGTATGCACCGACGATTTTTTTGATTTCGATCTGATTATCGGAATGGACGACCGTAACATAAGCGACCTTCAGGAAAAAGCACCTAGTTTAGAAACTACTCGTAAAATATTCCGCATGGCCGATTTCTGCAAGAACCAGCAAGTAGACTATGTGCCAGATCCATATTACGGAGGCTCACAAGGCTTTGAGAACGTGCTTGATATCCTGGAAGATGCCTGTGAAGGACTGTTGGAGTCCGTGAAAGCATGGCAGGCACGTGAACAAACACGTGAACAAACACAGCGCCCTAAGTAAGAATCCGCCAGTAGAGCCGCACCAAAGGACGAAGATAAGATAATGATTAACAGAAAAACAGATATAATTATTTATTGATTTATGAAACAAACGCTAGCTCCTTTTTCGAAACCTCTATATGTCATGACAAAGGCAGTAGGCGCAGTCTGCAACTTGGCATGCGATTACTGTTACTATCTGGAAAAGACCAATTTATATAAAGAAGCAACTTCTAAGTATGTGATGAGCGATGAATTGCTGGAACGCTTTACCAAAGAATATATTAATTCTCAGACTATGCCGAATGTACTTTTTACATGGCACGGTGGCGAAACTTTGATGCGTCCGCTCAGCTTCTATAAAAAAGCAGTAGAACTGCAGAAAAAATATGCCAACGGTCGTACTATTGATAATACCATTCAGACTAACGGTACACTGCTGACCGACGAATGGTGTGAGTTCTTTAAAGAAAACAATTGGCTGGTAGGTATCTCTATCGACGGTCCTCAGGAATTCCATGATGAATACCGTAAGAACCGTCAGGGACGTCCCTCGTTCTACAAAGTAATGAAAGGAATAGAACTTCTGAAGAAACACGGTGTGGAATGGAATGCCATGGCCGTGGTGAACGATTTCAATGCCGATTATCCCGTTGAATTCTATAACTTCTTCAAGTCGATAGGTGCACATTATATTCAGTTTGCTCCAATCGTAGAACGAATTTACCACCATAACGACGGACGCCACCTAGCTACCCCGTTGCAGGAAGGAGAGAAACTGGCAGATTTCTCAGTCTCGCCAGAACAGTGGGGCAATTTCCTCTGCAAACTCTTTGACGAATGGGTGAAAGAAGACGTAGGCGAATACTATATCCAGATATTCGATTCCACATTAGCCAACTGGATAGGCGAGCAGCCAGGCGTTTGCTCGATGGCAAAGACCTGCGGACATGCAGGTGTAATGGAATTTAACGGCGACGTTTATTCTTGCGACCATTTCGTCTTCCCAGAGTTCAAGTTGGGCAACATTTATGAAAAATCACTCATTGAAATGATGTACAGCGACCGTCAGATGGAATTCGGTATGAACAAGCAGAAGTCACTTCCTACCCAGTGTAAGGAATGTCAGTACCTGTTTGCATGTAACGGCGACTGTCCGAAGAACCGTTTTGCTAAGACAGCCACAGGCGAACCAGGTTTGAACTACCTCTGCAAAGGTTACTATCAGTTCTTTAATCATGTAGCTCCTTACATGGATTATATGAAGAAAGAACTCTTGGCAGAGCGCGCTCCAGCCAACATCATGGAAGCCATTAAGAATGGTGAATTTGATAATCTGTAAAGAATAAGATTCAATAAGACATGTAAAAAGCCGTATAATTACAAATAGAATTATACGGCTTTTTAAATATTTAAAAACCCCACGAGGTTTGTTTTTTATTTCTTCAGCTCCGGATAACTGATACGAGTATGGTACATCGTTTTTAGCTTTTCCTTGAAGACAGCTTTAACGTCGTGTATATCCTTAAAGGTAATCGGGCATTCCTTGAAGTATCCGTCGTCTACCTGGCTGTCAATAATCTTTTCAACCAAGTTGGATATGCTTTCTTCAGTATACTCGGGGAGACTTCGGGAAGCTGCTTCCACAGAATCGGCCATCATCAGAATAGCCTGCTCCTTGGTGAACGGGTTAGGACCTGGATACTGGAATGCTGTGGTGTCTACGTCTTCATCGGGATGTTCGTTCTTATAGGAGATGTAGAAGTATTTTGTCAGTCCGGCACCGTGATGGGTACGGATAAAGTCCTTGATTACCTTAGGCAGATTGTGTTTCTCGGCCAGTTTCATGCCGTCAGTAATGTGACTGATTACTATCTGTGCACTCTGTTTGTAATCTAATTGATTGTGAGGATTTACACCCGACTGGTTTTCTGTAAAGAAAGCCGGATTCAGCATCTTGCCTATGTCATGGTACATGGCACCGGTACGGACTAGCTGACTGTCGGCGTCAATGCGATTGGCTGCGGCAGCTGTCAGATTGGCCAACTGAAGGGAGTGCTGGAAGGTGCCAGGAGCTACTTCAGACATTTCACGCATCAGCTTGTTGTTGATGTTTGATAATTCCACCAATGTGACATTTGATGTAAATCCAAAGGTCTTTTCGAGGATGAATAACAACGGGTACGTAAAGAGCAGCAATACACCATTGATGATGAAATTGACGTAAGCCTGAGTACTCAGTTGCGCTATCGTATTTACATGAATCAAGTCGAGCGCGAGGTATAGTCCCGCGTACACACCAGTGATAATCAGAGAACTTCTGAGTAACTGAGAGCGCTGGGATAATTCACGCAAACTATAAATTCCCACCATACCAGCAGCCAGCTGCAACAAGATGAATTCATGCGGCGTACGCAGAGGTATAGAGCAAATAAGAATCGTAATTACATGAGCCATAAAAGCCGTGCGAGAATCCAAGAAGATACGGATCAACATCGGAATCATAGCAAACGGAACGATGTAGATGCTCAAGAAAGCATTCTCCACCATCAAGAAAGTCAGTATCGGGAAGCAGATTATGATACCAAACAATAAACAAATCTTGCCTTGTGTATGGTAGTAATCTTCTCTGAACATCTTCAGATAAATCATGAACATCGAAATCAAGATGGAAGTAAACAGAATGTTGCCGAAGAGCGTCAGACGCTCACCTGTGACATTCTCAGAACGTTTATCCCATTCTTTCTTGAGCGAGTTAAGAATGTTGAACGTATTCTGATTGACGATCTCACCACGATCAATAATTTTCTGTCCGCGCATCACATAGCCAGTAGCCCATGAGATACTAGAAAGCAAGTCTTGTTTGGCACTTTCAGACTTTTCTGCATCAAAAACCAGATTTGGCATGATGTAATTATCCAAGTTGCAACGCTGCAGCAACATCTTATTGAACTTTGCTGTATCTGAACTTACTAATAATTTGTAGGCCTGTTTGATAGACAATACCTCATCAAACAACCGCTCTTTCGAGACATTATCATCCACAATCTGTAATTTGTTGACCTTATGAAACGAGAGCTGATTGTAATCGTTGGGTGAGATAACACCTTTATCGTAAATCATCTTCAGCATCTTTTCCAAGTGAACGCGGTAAATAGGATAAGGAATAGTATACATCAGACTATCGGCATAATCCTTTTTGAATTTACGAAGCATCTTTTCTCGCACTTCAGTATTTATGTGATAATAAGGCGCATATGTAGCCAGTGCGCTGTCTTGTTCAGCTTGCACCTGTTCTTCCCCTTTATAAATAGGGAAATCAAAAGAAGCCTGTAGTAATCCATATTTCCACGGCTTATTCATTTCATACTGGTAGCTGAAACTGCGTTCTTTCGGCATGAAGTAGACAATTATGGCTACAGTAATGAAGAAAATAGAGAAACGATAAAAAAATTCTTTATATGAGAATCCTTCTTCTTTTTGGAAACTTTTCATGGTAAATGATATTTTGATTGCAAAATAAGCAAAAAACGGGAAAAATAGATTAATTTTGCAATATATTTTTAGTTGAAACATATTATGGCTGAAAGAAAAGTAAGAGTCCGCTTTGCACCGAGCCCTACAGGTGCATTGCATATCGGTGGTGTGCGCACTGCCTTATACAATTATCTGTTCGCCCGCCAACACGGGGGAGATTTGATCTTCCGTATCGAAGATACCGATTCTCATCGTTTTGTTCCTGGCGCTGAAGAGTACATCATTGAATCATTCAAATGGTTAGGTATTAAATTTGATGAAGGTGTTAGTTTCGGTGGAAACTATGGCCCTTATCGTCAGTCGGAACGTCGCGATATCTATAAGAAATATACTCAGGTCCTTTTGGAAGCAGGTAAGGCTTATATTGCTTTTGATACTCCTGAAGAACTTGATGCTAAAAGACAAGAAATTCATAACTTCCAGTATGATGCTTCTACGCGTATGTCTATGCGCAATTCTTTGACTATGAGTAAAGAAGAGGTGGAGGCATTAATCGCTGAAGGTAAACAATATGTGGTTCGTTTCAAAATTGAACCAAATGAAGATGTACATGTACACGACATCATCCGTGGTGAAGTGGTAATCAATTCTTCTATCCTTGATGATAAGGTGCTTTATAAATCGGCTGATGAACTGCCTACTTATCACTTGGCTAACATTGTGGACGACCACTTGATGGAGGTTTCGCATGTTATCCGTGGTGAGGAATGGTTGCCTTCTGCTCCGCTTCACGTGCTTTTGTATCGTGCTTTCGGTTGGGAAGATACTATGCCTGAATTTGCTCACTTGCCTCTGTTGTTGAAACCTGATGGTAATGGTAAATTGAGTAAGCGTGATGGCGACCGTCTGGGCTTCCCTGTATTCCCTTTGGAATGGCATGACCCTAAGTCGGGCGAAGTTTCTTCTGGCTACCGTGAGTCTGGTTACTTGCCTGAAGCTGTTATCAACTTTTTGGCTTTGCTGGGCTGGAACCCAGGTAACGACCAGGAAATCATGTCGCTTGAGGAACTCGTACAGTTGTTCGACTTGTCACGTTGCAGCAAAGCAGGTGCTAAGTTCGACTATGAAAAGGGTAAATGGTTCAATCATGAATACATCTTGTTGAAGAGCAACGAAGAAATAGCTGAATTATTCGTGCCTATCTTGAAAGAACACGGCATAGAAGCACCTATGGAAACAGTAGTGACCGTAGTAGGCTTGATGAAAGGTCGCGTAAGCTTCGTGAAAGAATTATGGGACACTTGCAAATTCTTCTTCGTAGCTCCAGAAGAATATGACGCTAAGACAGTGAAGAAACGCTGGAAAGAAGACTCGGCAGAACGCATGACAGAATTGGCTGCACTGCTTGAATCTCTGGAAGACTTCTCTTTGGAACACCAGGAAGAAGTAGTCATGAAATGGATTGGAGATCATGAGTACCACATGGGTAACATCATGAATGCCTTTCGTCTGACTTTGGTCGGCGAAGGAAAAGGACCTCATATGTTTGATATTACCGCAGTTTTGGGTAAAGAGGAAACTATCAAGCGAATGCATCGAGCTATCGAGGTGCTGAAATGATGAGTTGGAATGATCTATAATATCTTTATATATCTGTATATAAGTGTGGTCAGGCTGGTCGCACTGTTTAGCAAGAAAGTGTGTAAGATGTGGAAGGGGCAAAATGAGACCTTCAGCATCTTAAAGAAACGAATTGATCCGTCGGCCAAGTATATATGGTTTCATGCGGCTTCGCTGGGTGAGTTCGAACAGGGTCGTCCGTTGATTGAGGAGATTCGGAAGAAGTATCCGCAATACAAGATTCTGCAGACTTTCTTTTCCCCTTCAGGTTATGAAGTGAGAAAGGATTATAAAGGGGCTGATGTGGTGTGCTATCTGCCTTTGGATACGCCTCGTAATGTAATGCGTTTCATTGATCTGGCTCACCCGTGTATGGCTTTCTTTATTAAATATGAGTTCTGGAAGAATTACTTGGATGAACTGCATATGCGTAATATCCCTACGTATAGTGTGTCATCTATTTTCCGTAAGGATCAGATTTTCTTCCGCTGGTATGGCTGTGGGTATCGAAAGGTATTAAAGGACTTCACGCATCTGTTCGTTCAGAATCAGGAGTCGGTCGATTTGTTGAAGGGTGTCGGTGTGACCAATACTACAATTGTTGGCGATACGCGTTTCGACCGTGTGATTGAGATTTGTCGCCAGGCTAAGGAATTGCCTATGGTGGAATTGTTTAGGGGTGATGCTACTACAATGGTGGCTGGCAGCTCTTGGACTCCGGATGAGGATATCTTCATTCCTTATTTCAATGCACATCCTGAGATGAAGCTAATCATTGCACCGCATGTGATTAATGAAGATCGTATTAAAGAAATCAAGAGTAAGCTGACGCGCACGGTGGTTTGTTATTCGCAGGCTACTGAAGAGACATTGCGCGGGGCCGACTGCTTGATAATCGACTGCTTCGGATTATTATCGTCTATCTATCGTTATGGTGAGATTGCTTACATTGGTGGCGGATTTGGCGTTAGTATTCACAATACGTTGGAAGCTGCTGTTTATGGTATGCCGGTAATCTTTGGTCCGAATAACAAGAAATTCATGGAGGCTCAGGGCTTGAAGGCTTGTAATGGTGGTTTTGAAATCCACGGCTCCGATGATTTTAATGTGTTGATGGACCAGTTCCTTACTAATTATGGCTACTTGGATAAGGCTGGTAAGAAGGCAGGAAATTATGTACGCGATAATGCGGGTGCGTTGGATAAAATTATGAAGGTGGTTCGTTTTTAATGCTGCTTGCTGATGTAAGGGGCGTTTTATAGACGCTTAGGATATAAAAGCGGAATCATACCGATTCATGTGAATCGATGTGGTTCCGTTTTTTTTTAATGAAAAGTTTAAAAGTAGGACGATAACGATTGTCTAAAAGTTTTTTTGTGTAAATTTGTAATCCAACCTAATTACTAATTATATAATCTAATTCTTGATGAAAAGATTTTTTACTTCTCTTTGTTTGCTGGCTTTTATCTGTACAACGGCTTTGGCGCAGTTGCAGGTATATGAAATGTCGAAGTATGGTGTGAAACCCGGTCGGAAGTCGAGTGTCTCTGCACGTGTACAAAAGGCGATTGAAACCATCCGTAAGGAGGCTGGAGGCAAGTCGGCTGTGATTCGTTTTGATGCTGGTACGTACCATTTCTATCCGAAGGGTGCTGCTCAGCGTGAGTATTTTATTTCCAATCATGACCAGGATAATCCGAAGTCGGTGGGCCTGGCTTTGGAGGGTTTCAAGAATCTGACTGTTGAGGGCAACGGGGCCGAATTTGTTTTCCATGATATCATGCTGCCTTTGTCGCTGCTTCATTCTGAGAATGTGGTGCTAAAGGATTTCAGTATCGATTTCGCTAATCCGACAATTGCTCAGATTAAAATCGAAAAGAATGATGAGACTGGAATTACGTTCCGTCCGGCTCCATGGGTGCAGCATCGTATCTCAAAAGATCAGCAGTTTGAGTATTATGGCGATGGATGGGCTATCAGACCAAATACCGGAATTGCTTTTGAGGGCGATACAAAACATGTGGTGTATCGTACTAGCGATTTATGGTATGAGACGAAGGGACTTACTGAGGTGGAAAAGGGACTGTATCATGCTCCGGCTTGGAAGGATAAACGATTGATTCCGGGTACTGCTATTGCTATGCGTGATTATGCGCGTCCTACTCCTGGTATCTTCCTTTCTCATAATAAGAATACGGAAATTAAGAATGTTACCGTACATTATGCTTTTGGTATGGGACTCCTGGCTCAGTTGTGTGAAAATATCTCGCTCGATGGGTTTAATGTTAGCTTGAAGGGCAAGGATGATCCTCGTTACTTCACTACGCAGGCCGATGCTACCCATTTCTCGGGATGTAAAGGTAAGATTTCGTCGGTCAACGGTCTGTATGAGGGTATGATGGACGATGCGATTAATGTACATGGAACGTATCTGAAGATTCTGGAGAAGGTGGATGAACGTACGTATGTGGGCAAGTATATGCATCCGCAGGCTTGGGGATTCGATTGGGGATTCGAGGGCGATTCAGTTCAGTTTGTTCGTTCGAATACGATGGAGGAGGTGGATGGCCATTATGCTATCGTATCTATAACTCCTAAGGATAAGGAAACTGTTCATGGTGCGAAAGAGTTTCAGATAACTTTCAATCGTCCGGTGAAAGGCGTAGACTTGGCTAGTGGTACATATGGTATCGAGAACCTGACTTGGACGCCTGAGGTTTATTTTGCAGGTAATACTATCCGCAATAATCGCGCTCGTGGCTCGTTGTTTAGTACTCCGCGAAAGACGGTGGTAGAGAATAATGTATTTGATCATACATCGGGTACGGCTATTTTGCTCTGTGGCGACTGTAATGGCTGGTTCGAAACAGGTTCTTGTAGGGATGTGGTTATCCGCAACAACAAGTTTATTAACGCACTGACCAATATGTTCCAGTTTACAAGTGGGGTAATTTCAATTTATCCGGAAATTCCTAACTTAAAAGATCAGGTGAAATACTTCCACGGTGGCAAGAAGGGGGCTATCCGTATTGAGAATAATGAATTTGATATGTTTGATGCTCCGGTGCTGTATGCCAAATCGGTCGACGGATTGGTATTCAAGAACAACGTGATTCGTTATAATAAGGAATACAAACCTTTCCACTGGAACCAGAGTCGTTTCCTATTGGAGCGTGTCACTAATGTAGAAATAGAATAATTGCTATATTTTGCCTTCACAGCCGTTGTCTTTAAGGATAACTAGCGTAAAGGGTATGAAGGGGTGAAGGCTTGGAGAGCAACTTAAAACTTGTAAATTGAGTTTTAAGTTGCTCTCCTTTTTGATTTATACATGTTGCATTGCTCCCTTTACAGTGCAATTCCGCATGATTATTTCTTTACTCTGTTTTCAGAATTCTGCTCTTCTTTCAGAATCATATTCTTCTTTCATGATTTTATTCTGCCTTCTGCATGTCTTCAATATCTTTCTTATCTTCTTCTTTAAACCAAGAAGAATAGAGGATGTAGCCATTGGCGATCTTTTGGTTCAGTTCTTTGCTTTGTGCAGGATCTACATCTTTTATATACCTGGCAGGAACTCCGCCCCAAAGGGTATGAGGAGGAATTTTCGTCTTTGCCAGAACCAAAGCACCGGCAGCCACGATGGCGCCTTCGCCTACTTCGGCGTAATCGAGTAGGGTAGATCCCATACCGATGAGGGCATTATCTTTTACACAGGCCCCGTGGAGTGTCACGTTGTGACCAATGGAAACATCATTGCCTATTTCTACCGTCGACCGTTCGTAAAGCGTATGCAGTACAGAGCCGTCTTGGATGTTGACACGGTTGCCGATACGTATTGAATTCACATCGCCTCGGAGTACCGTGTTGAACCACACGCTACACTGTTTTCCTATCACCACATCGCCTATTATGGTGGCATTATCGGCCAGGTAGCAATCCTCGCCTATCTGAGGAGTAAATCCTCTCACTGATTTTATAAGAGCCATAGTCGTTTTTTTTAGTTTCGTTCTTTTAAATTCGTTTTTTTAATTTCTCAATCTTGATTCCGTTTCTTTTCTTCCGAAGTATTCATTATTTGTTGTATGTTGAGGCTAGAGTCACGTTCTAGATAGCGCAGTGGCCTCCTTCAGTCAACATTGCTCGTCGGGTGTTAGGTCGGGGGCTAATTCATCATATATAAGCTGGTGGTATCGGTTGAACCAATTTTTGTTCTTCAGTTGTCAGCATCTCAACCAAAATAGCTTCCTTGTTGATAGGGCATAGGGTGAGAGGCTCGAATTGGTAGAAATCTCCGAACTCCGTTTTCATCGCTTTCATGACAATCATAGTATCTTCAGTTCGTATACCATATTCGCCTGCCTTATATACCCGGTTGTAAGACATCTTCCAACCATTCGCCAATAGAAGGAGTTTTAGGCATTCCATCCTTAAATAAAGCGATACCCGTCCCCGCCATCTCCTCCTCCGTCTGCAGATAATAGCGTGAGTCGGTCCACAGTCCACCTCCATTAAGCGTAATTACCACCGTTCCCGACGATCCCGAAAATCCCGATATCCACATTCTTGATTCCCAATACTCAGGAACATACTCACTCGCATGCGGGTCCGTGCTCGGAGTAATGAAAGCAGCCCCCCCCATTCTCGACATAAACTCCCTCAGCGAAGCGATTCTATTTATAATTTCTTGTTTCACGTGCATACAATTTTAAGAGTTGTGTAATGGACAAAGATACGATTTATCTTAAATTTTAGATAAAAAGGACCGGAAAGTTTTGTATATTAAGAAAGTATGCGTAATTTTGCGCGCAAATTCGACTAACGAAATAATTTAATAACAACAATACTTTAATTTAAAAAACATGATTGTAGTTCCAGTTAAAGAAGGCGAAAACATTGAAAAAGCGCTTAAAAAATTTAAAAGAAAATTTGAAAAAACAGGTGTTGTAAAAGAATTGAGAAGCAGACAGCAGT
>SAMEA104404106__coassemble_1398_pt1 | contig 18274 bp, 14 predicted proteins | sample SAMEA104404106__metabat2_low_PE_044 | metagenome-assembled genome bin SAMEA104404106 (sample SAMEA104404106) | Balaenoptera acutorostrata
GATGGTCGAAATCCAAATCATACTCTTGACCGCTGCGCAATCCTCCTGTAGCCAAGTGAATCTTCTGACATAACAAAGCACTGGGTAATATATTATCACTCGGTGCTTTAAATTTATTTTATAAGAAAATATTGCGGAATTAAGGCTTAATATATATGGGCATACATTATATTAAAGGCACACCTTACATTAGAGTAAACAGAAAGAAGAACGATATTTTCCCATCAAGTATAAGAATTTCATCCGATTAGTTTTGTTCATTTCAAAAGAAAGTGATACCTTTGCACCGCTTTTTAGCTCACCGTGTGATATACCACGTCGTGTGATGGCGAATTAAGCAAACAAAATCAACTTAATTTAGAGTAACACAAAAAAAATTTCAAAACAATGAAATCAATTGAAATCAAAGGTTCTTTAAGAACAGCAACTGGCAAAAAAGCCACTCGTGATTTGCGTAACAACAACAGCGTACCATGTGTATTGTACGGACTTCAGAAAGACGAAAAAGGTCTTCCAGTAGCAACTCACTTCACTGTAACTGTTGACGGTCTTCGCAACTTGGTATACACACCAAACATCTACGTTGTAGAATTGAATATCGATGGTACTGCTCACAAGGCTATCATGAAAGATATCCAGTTCCACCCTGTAAAAGACAATATCCTTCACGTAGACTTCTTGGAAATCAACGAAGAAGCTCCTATCGTAATGCAGGTTCCTGTTAAATTGGAAGGTCTTGCTGAAGGTGTTAAAGCCGGTGGTAAATTGGCACTTCAGGTTCGTAAATTGAAAGTTAAAGCTTTGTACAACCAGATTCCTGAACGTTTGGTAGTTAACGTAACTAACTTGGGCTTGGGTAAGACTATCAAGGTTGGCGAATTAAGCTTCGAAGGTCTTGAATTGTTGAATGCTAAGGAAGTTGTAGTTTGTGCAGTTAAATTGACTCGTGCAGCTCGTGGTGCTCAGGCAGCTCAGAACTAATTTATAGTCAATCTGTAAACTTAACAAATCCCTTTCAATGAAATACTTGATTGTAGGACTGGGAAATATCGGTACTGAGTACCGTAACACCCGTCACAACATAGGATTTATGGTATTGGACGCCTTCGCTAAGGCGTCCAATATTGTTTTTAGCACTGACCGCCTGGGCGATGTGGCTAATGTTTCTGTCAAAGGCCGCCAGTTGGTTCTGCTCAAACCTTCTACGTATATGAACTTGAGCGGTAAGGCGGTGCGTTATTGGATGCAACAGGAAAAAATTCCGTTGGAGAATGTTCTGATTATTGTTGACGACTTGGCTCTCCCGCTGGGTAGCTTGCGCCTGAAGGGCAAAGGTAGTGATGCGGGACATAATGGATTGAAGAATATCGCCGAACTGCTGGGTACGCAGAATTATGCTCGTCTTCGTTTTGGCATCGGCAACGATTTTCCAAAAGGTGGACAGATAGACTGGGTGCTGGGTCAGTTTGATGAGGAAGCCCTGAATAATGTTCTACCTGAGAAGATTGAAATGGCTGGCGAGATCATAAAAAGTTTCTGTTTGGCTGGCATCAGCATTACAATGAATCAGTTTAATAAGAAATAATTCTGATTTTCATCAGATAGTAATAAGTAGTATTATGGCTGAAGCAAGAATTGATAAATGGATGTGGGCCGCACGAATCTTTAAAACGCGCACCATTGCTGCCGAAGCCTGCAAGAAAGGCAGAGTCAGCATCAATGGGGTACAGGCTAAACCTGCACGCATGGTGAAACCTGGTGATGTCATCCATGTGAAAAAATCGCCTATAACTTATTCTTTTAAGGTTCTACAGGCTATAGAGCGCCGCGTGGGCGCGAAACTTGTGCCTGAGATTATGGAGAATGTGACCACTCCGGAACAGTATGAACTGCTGGAGATGAGTAAGATTAGTGGTTTCATCGATCGCGCCCGTGGCACGGGTCGTCCAACGAAAAAGGATAGACGCGACTTGGATGATTTCTTTACTCCGGAATATGTCGACGAATTCGATTTTGATTTCGATGAGGGAGATAATGAGGAGTAAATAGGCGCTGAATTCAACGATTAACATAGAAGAATCCGTCAAATGGAATGGCTGACTGGTGTGTATACTGGTCAAGGAATACAAGTAGTTATACCTGTTTCAGCCAATTCATCTGACGGATTCTTTTTTATAGGTTGCTTATGTTTTATTCGTCAATAAGCGTTTCTTCATGAATTTCTGACTAACAAAAGAGACAAAAAGTCCTAAATAAAGAAGTGAATGTTATGCATCGAAGAGACTCTTTAACGCATCATTCTCCCCTACTACCCAAACCACATCACCCACCGACAACGGAATATCTACGTTAGGCGAGTGAAGCGAACTGTCAACCACCGACTCCACTCCGACTACCAAACAACGGTACTTATTCCGTATTCCGCTCTCACGAATGGTACGTCCCACGAACATCGATTTCTTATTCACTACAAACTGCTTGAGGTACATCTCATGACGTTCAAACTCGTCATCCTTCTGACCCTCTGCTACTTTAGCAGCATAACTAGCGAAACGAGACAACTGCTCGTCAGTTCCGATTACCTGCAACGTATCACCCGGAAACACCCTGGTAGACGCTCCTGGAATATTGATACGATGTTCACCACGAATAATCGAAGTAATGTGAACTCCAAACTGTCTACCCAAATTAAGTTCAAGCAATGTCTTACCTGCCCACAATGAATCACACGAGATTGAAAAATCTGAAAAGTGAATATCTCGGTCGAGCAATTTACCAGCATACTCTGGTTTTTTCTTACCAAGATATACATTCTTAACATCCTTAGAGCGAAGATTCTGAACAAAGGTACGTTCCAATAAGATGGACTGCTTTTTCAAGAAACGTGAGAATATGATTACAGCTACGACCAAGATGGAAATACCCACAACAATGGCAGCTGATGTCTGATACAAGGAATTAATTACATATATCACAAACGCATTACCAACTACCACCCTCAGAATAATCAGTGAAATTAAAGGTGCGTGATTGAAGCGGCTGTCGGCCCAGAGTGCTCGGAACTCTATGGAACGGTTCTTTTTCATAATCAGCGCACGTAGGAACGGTGCTATGAGTATCAAAGTAAGAACAGCGGATGTGGGATCTCCCCATTTAGGTCCCATAGCGTTCACTATAAGCGGCACTATCAGATGCAGCGAAATGATAATAGTAGCAATAGACAAGACCGAATAGACTACCACAATACGAAGCACAGCCGACAATAAATTTCGCCAATTATTCTCACGATTAACAGTCTGTGTGCCCGAAGAATAACGTTCTAGCAGAAGTTTCCACTGCTTAGGCAAATGATTGTCAACGAAATTGTACGCCGGCACGGACAAACGAATCATATAAGGTGTCAGGAATGTAGTAATCACTGATACTGCTACCACTATAGGATATAGGAAATCGCTGGTCACTTTCAAGCTTACACCCAATGAGGCAATTATGAAAGCAAATTCGCCTATCTGTGTCAAACTAAAACCACATTGCATAGAGGTTTTCAACGTCTGACCGGAAAGCAAGACGCCACTTGTTCCCAGTATAGTTTGTCCCAAAAGGATGGCTGCAACAATGGCTAGAATCGGTGCCCAATATTCTAGAATCATCTGGGGATCGACCATCATACCAACTGACACGAAGAAGATGGCTCCAAATAAGTCCTTCACTGAGGCAATGCTCTTAGCAATGCGTTCACCGTCGACCGTTTCTGCAAGTATAGACCCCATAATGAAGGCGCCAAATGCAGGAGAGAATCCAGCCTTAGCAGCCATGACTACCATACCCAGACAAAATGCTAGTGAAACTATGAGCGTTGTCTCGTCTGTAAGGAACCTACGGACTTTCTTAAAGAAGATAGGAACCATATAAAGTCCCACTACAAACCAAAGTACTAGGAAGAAGACAAGTTTCAAAATACTGTAAATCATCTCCTTGCCTTCAAAATTTTTGCTGACAGCCATCGTCGATAGCATAACCATCAACACAATAGCAAGAATATCTTCAAGAATCAGAATACTAAGCACAAGACCTGTAAAACGCTGCTGACGTAATCCTAAGTCGCCAAAAGCTTTATAAATAATGGTAGTAGAAGACATAGCCAGCATACCTCCCAGGTAAATACAGTCCATACGTTTCCACCCGAAAAGGAGTCCCACGCTAATACCTACGGCTATCATACTCAGGATAATGGCACATGCCGAAATAACTGCCGATCCACCCACCTTCATCAGTTTCTTGATACTAAAATCAAGTCCGAGAGAAAACAACAAGAAAACCACTCCTATTTCAGACCACGTATGAATGCTACTTATTTCGGTCACTGAGGGAGTGAACTGAAAATGGGGGCTAGCCAGGAAACCGGCCACAATATAACCTAAAACCAAAGGCTGTTTTAATTTCTTGAAAATAAGAGTCATGACACCTGCGCACACCATAATAAGAGTCAGGTCACTGATTAAAGGAGCTAGTTGAGACATAGATATTGTTTTACTTCACAATACAAAAATATAAAATTTTCAAGAGATAAGTAAGTAAATTGACTGAATCAATAACAATTTGAGATTTCTTTTGAAGGTTCATCAAGGTTCTCTCGTTAAAAAGCGAACGCAAACGGGGCTGTATCATCACAGCTTTTCTAAAGATTTTTCCTGCCAATTGTTATGCTAGCAAGACAATACTTCTAAAAAAAGCAAATGCTGACACAGCCCCTTATAGTGGTTTTTAGTTTATTCTGCCTTTACCTATGTTTAGTGACGGAAAGGAGGTTTAACTATATGAGCTTTCAAATGGCGACCTCTATTATCAAGATAAATTTCGGTTTCCAACTTAGAGAATTCTTTCTTGACATAGCCTAAACCGATTCCCACCTTGCGAGTTGGCGACATAGTACCAGAAGTAACGTGACCAATGACATTCCCTTCTGCATCGAGCAAATTATACCCCTGACGAGGAATACCTCTGTCTATCATTTCGAAGCCTACCAACTTGCGGGTCACGCCTTCAGTCTTCTGCTGTTCAAGGGCAGGGCGATTAGTAAAGTTCTTACCATCTACAAACTTGGTAATCCATCCCAAACCAGCTTCTAGCGGTGAGGTTGTATCATCAATATCATGACCATAAAGACAGAATCCCATTTCCAGGCGCAATGTGTCGCGACAGCCTAAACCTGCTGGCTTAATTCCGAATTCCTGTCCTGCATCAAAAATAGCATCCCAAATTTTCATGGAATCCTGCGGGTAGAAATAAAGTTCGAATCCGCCTGCACCTGTATAACCTGTATTAGACAATATTACATTTGGTACACCTGCTAATTCACCAACAGTAAAATGATAATAAGGAATAGCCGACAAATCAACAGAAGTCAATTTCTGCAATGTCGCAACAGCTTTTGGACCTTGAACGGCCAACTGCGCCATATTGTCGGAAGAATTTTCCAATTCTGCTCCCACACGATTATGTGCAACACACCAATTCCAGTCTTTTTCTATGTTAGCAGCATTCACCACCAACAAATACTTCTCAGGTTCATATGAGTAAACCAATAAGTCGTCTACGATACCACCTGTTTCATTTGGGAAACAAGTATACTGAATCTTACCTGGAGAAAGAACGGCTACATTATTTGAAGTTACTTCCTGAAGAAAATCCAACGCATGTGGACCTTTCACCCAGATTTCTCCCATATGAGATACATCAAAGACTCCAACACTCTGACAAACAGTCATATGTTCGTCAATAATTCCCGAATATTCAATCGGCATGTTGTAACCCGCAAATTCTTGCATCTTAGCGCCCAAAGAGATATGTTTCTCTGTAAATGGAGTTGTTTTCATAACGCGTTTTTTAAGGTATAAATAATGATTTGATTTACTGTCAATATGTTTTGCTCAACTGTTGTTCTTTAAACATATATTGTCTGGAACAATTGTTATCTTCAACATATATTATATTCAGCTGATGCAACTTTCATTGCACCGGCTGTTGTGTTTTCATTCCGTTCGGTAGCGTTTTGCAGTTAGTTCTGCTATCTTAACGATTACATTCACGGCTTTTTCCATCGACTGAACCGGTACGAATTCATACTTACCATGGAAATTGAGTCCGCCAGCAAAGATATTCGGACAAGGCAATCCCATGAAAGATAGTTGTGCTCCGTCTGTTCCTCCACGAATGGCACTCACTCTCGGAGTCACTCCTGTTTCTGTCATCGCCGCAAATGCTATGTCTATGATATGCATCTGAGGTTCAACCTTTTCACGCATATTATAGTATTGATCGTGAATATCCACAGTCAGAAGTTGTTCGCCATGTATCTCGTTCAATTGCTGTGCTAGATTAGCGAATACCATCTTCCTTTCCTCAAATTTCTCACGGTCGTGATCGCGGATTATATAATGAAGCACCGTCTTTTCCACCTCACCTTTCATTTCCAAGAGATGGTAAAATCCCTCATATCCCTCCGTCGTTGCCGGAGTCTCATCAGCAGGGAGCGCCGAGATAAACTCGTTAGCCACCAGCATCGAATTTACCATTTTTCCTTTTGCCGTACCAGGATGAACATTCGTTCCAGAGATTTCAACCTTCGCAGCAGCCGCATTGAAATTTTCAAATTCCAACTCGCCTACTTCTCCGCCATCCATCGTATAAGCCCACTCAGCGCCAAAACCCTCAACATCAAACTTTTGTGCACCGAGTCCGATTTCCTCATCAGGATTAAATCCGACACGAACCTTACCATGCTTAATTTCAGGATGCTGCTTCAGGTAACTCATCGCCTCAATAATTTCTGCGATACCAGCCTTATCATCAGCCCCCAGCAAAGTATGTCCATCCGTCACAATCAAATCCTCGCCCACATGATCCAGTAATTCCGGGAAACGAGACGGAGATAAAACAACATGGTCTGTTTCAGAAAGAACAATATCACCACCATCATACCGCTCTACAATACGCGGTTTCACATCCTTACCACTCATATCGGGACTCGTATCCATATGAGAAATAAAACCGATAGTAGGAACTACACCATCTGAATTAGATGGAAGTGTAGCAAATAAATAGCCATTGTCATCTAATGTTATATCTTCAAGTCCGAGATTCTCCAATTCCTCTTTCAAGTAACGAGCAAAAACCATCTGCTTCGGAGTACTTGGAGTAGTACTTGTCGATTCATCAGACTGTGTATCAAATTTCACATAACTTAAAAATCTATCTATTACATTCATCATGCGTTAGTATGTATTTATATAATGTTTCCAATGTTCGTTTTCGTAAAAATAAAGAATTGCTTTTGAATAGCCAAACACATTACCATAATTTAGCATTCATTTTACGAGTTTTACAGATTGTTTATGGCAAAAACCAAGAATTTGATTACTTTTGTATATTGCCGATAAAATTAGTCGACCACTTAAATATCAAATCATGAAAAGAGTAAAATCTATTATACTAGCTTGGCTCTGTTTGTTTACAGGAAATGCTAGTGCCGATACGCTTCTGCCTAACCAAAATGCTGCAGTGGATAACTTAGAATCTTATGTTATCTTGCCCGACAACAAGGGAGAGATCCTTGGCGCTGCAAACTTTATGGATGGAACTAAAGATGAAACGATAAAGGATTCGCTCAAGAGAGTAAAAAAAGAACTCAGACGTCAGAAGGTTGCAAAACGCAACTTGCATTACAATATTCTGGCAGGACCTAGCTACACACCCGACTTTGGTCTTCTCATTGGCGGTAGCGCATTATTTACCTTCCGTATGAACCCTGCTGATTCTACCATGCAGCGCTCCATAGTTCCGGTTTTCCTTGCTTGCATGGTAAATGGTGGCGTGAATGTTATGGTAAAGCCTCAACTCTTCTTCAAGAACGACCGATTCCGTATCTTCGGACAAATCAACTTTAAAAATTCGCTAGATAATTACTACGGAGTGGGATATTCTACCAACAAACATTATGAGCGTGGAGAAGAAACGAGTGAATATAGATATCAAGGCATTCGCGTGAATCCATGGTTCTTATTCCGAATGGGAGAAAGCGACGTCTTCCTCGGTCCGCAGGTCGACTTAAATTACGACAAGATTAAAGATCCAGCACCGAGTATGTTAAAAGACCATTCATACCTTGCTGCAGGTGGAGATGAAAAAGGTTACAAGAATTTCAGTTCAGGACTTGGTTTCTTGCTAACATACGATTCACGAGATATTCCTGCCAACCCATATAGCGGATTATATGTTGACTTTCGTGGCATGATGTATCAGAAATGGCTGGGAGGCGACAACAACTACTATCAATTAGAGCTCGACTACCGACAGTTCAAATCGGTAGGAAAACGTAAAGTATTAGCATGGACAGCACAAACAAAGAACGTAGTTGGCAATTTCATCCCACTAAATAAATATGTACTCACAGGTACCCCATTCGACCTTCGAGGCTATTACATGGGACAATATCGCGACAAGTCGTCACATCTGGCCCTATTAGAATACCGACAAATGTTCAACACAGACCGCAGCAACTGGTTCAAAAAAATAGCCCACCACCTTGGATATGCAGTATGGGGCGGCGTAGGACTCATGGGACCCAAACCAACAAAAATTGAAGGTGTACTTCCCAACGCCGGCGTGGGACTCCGCATCGAAGTCCAGCCACGAATGAACGTACGACTAGACATCGGACGAAATCTCGTCAATAAAGAAAACCTGTTCTACTTCAACATTACAGAAGCTTTCTAAATAGAGCAGATTCCAACAAACAGAAATTACGATTTAAAGACAAATAACTAATACACAGAGAAAATCACTATTAAAGACAAAATAAGAGTTCACATCCATTATAATAAAGAAACATAAATTTAACTTTATTAAGATATGTTTGTAACCCTAATTTATACTCTTTTTCATGATTTTTCTGTAATTTTGCATTGCAAAACATTAAAAAACAATTTAAAAAAAATGGGAGGTTTTTTCGGTACAGTCTCAAAGGCTGAGTGCATAACAGATTTATTCTACGGCACGGATTATAATTCTCACATGGGAACAAAGCGTGGTGGTATGGCCACTTTCTCGGACGGAGAAGGGTTCATGCGTTCAATACACAACCTGGAAAGTTCATATTTCCGTACAAAATTTGAAAGCGAACTTTCTAAATTTCAAGGTAAAGCCGGTATTGGTGTGATTAGCGATACAGACCCACAGCCTATCATAATCAATTCACATCTAGGTAGATTTGCAATTGTTACAGTAGCTAAGATTAACAATATAGACGAACTGGAAAAGGATTTGCTAAGCCACAACATGCATTTCTCTGAAATGAGTATGGGTAAGACTAATCCTACAGAACTGATTTCGCTTTTGATTATTCAAGGTAAAGACTTTGTTGACGGTATTGAAAATGTCTTTAACAAGATTAAAGGATCTTGTTCTATGCTCATTCTTACAGAAGATGGAATTATCGTGGCACGCGACAAATGGGGACGTACACCTATCATCATAGGAAAAAAAGATGGTGCTTATGCAGCGACAAGCGAATCAAGCAGTCTTCCTAACTTAGATTACGAAATTGAAAAATACGTAGGTCCAGGTGAAATTATCCGCATGCGTGCTGATAGTCTCGAACAAATGAGAAAGCCTAACGATAAGATGCAGATTTGTTCGTTCTTATGGGTATATTATGGTTTCCCGGTTTCTTGTTATGAAGGTAGAAACGTTGAGGATGTCAGATTTAAATCGGGCTTCTTGATGGGCAAGAAAGATGATGCGGATGTAGATTGTGCTTGTGGCATTCCTGATTCAGGTGTGGGTATGGCTATCGGTTTCGCTGAAGGTAAGGGGGTTCCTTATCATCGAGCTATTACAAAGTATACTCCTACATGGCCAAGAAGTTTTACTCCTGCCAACCAAAGTATGCGTGCTCTGGTAGCTAAGATGAAACTGATTCCTAACCGTGCTATGCTGACTGATAAGCGTATCTTGTTCTGCGACGACTCTATCGTACGTGGTACTCAATTGAAAGATAATGTAAATATTCTTTATGATTACGGAGCTAAAGAAGTACACATGCGTATTGCTTGTCCGCCGTTAATCTATAGTTGTCCGTTCCTTAGTTTCACGTCTTCAAGGGGTGATTTGGAGTTGATGGCTAGACGCATTATTAACGAGATAGAGGGCAATCCAAACACCAATTTGGATAAATACGCTACTACTGATTCTCCTGAATATAATGAAATGGTGGAACGTATACGCCAGCGTTTTAATCTCACATCTCTAAAATTTAATACGCTGGAAATCTTGGTTGAATCAATCGGTCTTCCTAAGTGTCAACTTTGTACACATTGTTTCGACGGTTCTGGCAGTTTCTAATGATTTTCAACTGTCGCTTCTGAAATTCCATGGCTCTTTCAAGTTTCCATAAAGTATTTGCACAGAGGTAAAGAAATAATATTTCGCCCTGCTACACCAAGTGTAGCAGGGCGTTTTTTTATTTAACAAGTGTTATGTTAAAGACTACTTTTAGCTACACCATCTATCTCTATCAACAAGGCATCCCTACATACATCAGCCTGGAAGAACGCCATAGTCACATCCGACAGCCTATCAGATAAGATGCGCTCTGCTTCCTCATAATCAGCTGGATTCTTCAAATAAACACGAATATGACGCAAAGGAAGTCCCTGCGTAAGTTGAGCGATATTTTCCAACGTAACTTCCAACTGCTTAACCAGTCCTATCCCCTCCAAAGATTCTTCTCCACGTATAGCCGCTGTTCCAGATATATAGACCAACTTAGAGCCAGCCAATTCTACCATCTTAGCACGTTCAAATTTAGGAGATTTCTTTTTGTGAGCAGAAGCATAAATCACATTATCTGAATAAGCATGCGCTGCTACCTGCAGACGATTATCAATAGGAATTACCACACAAGAAGGGTCAGTAGGCATAGCGGCATCCAAATCAATACAGACACCACCCAAAGCAGTTCCAACACCCGTTGCCGCAGGATACCCATTAGTCCAGATATCTCCGGCATAATAATCTGCACGAGCATTATTGAACGACTGATAACGCTGGTCTTCACCATCCTTTCCCGTAATACGCTCGATATAATTCCACTGACGGGTGATATCCGACGGAGTAAAGCCCTCAGAATCAATCAAAGCCGACAACTGCTGAAGAGCCGCTTCTGCCTGATGCATAGCCGTAGGCAACAAGCCACTACCATGAAATCCACTTGCAAACAAGAAGCGTCCTGAATTATTTTCTATGAGTACATATGGATGCTTGTCGAACCTTTTATAGAAGACAACATCATCACCTGTTGCCACATAATCATGCACCTCTAGTATCATACCACAACCTAAAGGTGGCTGCGCTACCAAACTAATTCCAGGAACACGATCCATGAAGCGCTCACGCACTTTCCGTCGGTATAATGAAAGACATCTTTCATATTCCTCATTGTTTGAAAAGGCACACCAACAAACTAAACGTAAGGTAATTCCCTCCTCTGGCAACTGATTCAACACATCTTCCAACATGGTTTCAAAATCAGCCTCTTCCGTTTTATAATACGTATATCTCAATTGTTTACTGTAGTTCATCTTTTTATTAGAATGTGGTTATTACTTCCCATAACATGTCTTACCACGTTAGAGAAGCATTCCCTGTTAGTTACATTATTAGGTACAAATGTAATCTCAATTATCATTCAATCCTCATATTTAGAAAAAATTAACCAATAAATACCGAATTATAGGTAACTGAAGGCCTTCTGAAGCGCGACCTTCTTTCCGTATGATGATTTTGACGGATTGTAATAAATAATTATTGCTTACGTTTTTTGTTCTTCACTGAATAAATGTAACTTTGCATATTACGTTTATAGAAAATTACAATGCAAACAAACGAAAACAATGCAGATCATTTGCCCGTCCTTAAGAATTCGATGGGAGATGTTTTGGGAATTGAGTTTATCTCTATAGAAGAGGGACTTGTTAAAGCGAAGATGCCTGTAGACCATCGAACTTGCCAGCCGTTTGGAATACTGAACGGTGGAGCCTCACTGGCCTTAGCAGAAATCGTTGCAGGTCATGGCTCTGTACCTTTGTGTACTCCCTCTGAAATGCCTTGTGGTATTCAAGTGAGTGCCAACCATGTAGGAATGGTGCGCACCGGATCATATGTAATTGCCACCGGACAACTCATCCATCGTGGCCGTACCACACATATCTGGAATGTAGACATCACATCGCCAGAAGGTAAACTCATTTCAACCGCACGCATTGTTAATCAAATAGTTAAAAGACGCTAATGAACAAGCCTGAAGTACATTTACAACTGGTGATAGATAAACTACTTCAAAGTTCATACAACTTTGCACTCTATCGCTTACCTTGGACCGATGAACCGATTCTCGTTTTTCAGAAAGATACTGAAATAACGAAACTTGATTCGCTTAAGGAACTTAATAATAAGAAAGGATTTGTTTTTGCTCCTTTCTGTCCAACTGCAGAACACCCTGTTTTATTAATTAATGCAGATTTACACATCCATGGATGGAACAATATGATGCAGTCTCTATCTGATTTTTTTCCAACAGAAAGAGTTGATGAAATTAAACAGATTTCTTCTTCCGATGATGGGTTGTCTACAAAACCTGCTACAGAAGATGAACGAAAGATATGTTATAACGATGCCTTCAAGCGTTTTATCAATCCACTTGAAAGCGGGTTATTTGAAAAGCTTGTACTTTCACGTAGTGCATCGTACCAATTAGAAGAAGGTTTCTCCCCTTTAGAGGCCTTCATTACAGCATGCAACAGCTATCCAAGAATGCTGGTAACACTATGCCATACTGCTGTAAGCGGAACTTGGGTTGGAAGCACACCTGAAATTATCCTCAACGGACAACATCCTTATTGGCAAACGGTAGCTTTGGCTGGTACGATGCCAATGAATGGCGATGAGGTACCTACTGACTGGAGTCCGAAAAATCAGAGAGAGCAGGAGATTGTTACGGAATACATACAACATGTCTTAAAGACATTCAAGAGTAAGGCTACCTTAAAAGGCCCGTACACAGCCCGCGCCGGACATTTAGTACATCTTAAGACTGATTTCCAGTTCAAGTTGAAAAAAGCTGATCTCTTGGGCGATTTGTTGGACGCATTACACCCTACTCCTGCTGTATGTGGTCTGCCAAAGAAGGAAGCCTATCAGTTTATTCTCGACAACGAAGGGTATGACAGAAGCTACTACTCTGGTATCGTTGGCTGGTTGGACCCTGAGGATATAACGCATCTGTATGTCAACCTACGCTGCATGCATATAACTGAAAAGGCTACTACGTTATATGCGGGTGGAGGTATCTTACCTTCTTCTACTGCAGAATCTGAATGGGAAGAAACGCAGATTAAAATGAATACGATGAGAAAATGTCTCTGCTAAATGCTGGCGAAGGCCATTTTTTTTCTAATAGTTAACAAGTTAATACCATATGTATACTGATAAAAAGAACATACTACAATTGGCTGTCTTGCTTCGTGCTCACGGCATTAAGAAGGTTGTTTTGTGTCCGGGAAGTAGGAACATTCCCATTGTACAGACATTGGCTAATATTCCTGATTTCACGTGTTATCCTGTTACCGACGAACGTAGCGCGGGGTTCTTTGCTCTGGGATTGGCACTGCATGGTGGCACTCCGGTAGCTGTGTGTTGTACTTCGGGTACGGCGTTGCTGAATTTCCACCCGGCTGTGGCTGAGGCTTTCTATCAGCAGGTTCCGCTAGTGGTTATTTCGGCCGATCGACCGGAAGCGTGGATTGGACAGATGGATGGTCAGACTTTACCGCAACCTGGAGTTTTTGGATCGCTCGTTAAAAAGTCGGTTACTCTGCCAGAGATTGAGTCGGATGAGGATGAATGGTATTGCAACCGACTCATCAATGAGGCCCTGCTCGAACTAGATCATCATGGTCGTGGGCCAGTGCATATCAATGTTCCGGTCAGCGAACCGTTCTTTTTACTGCCGGTAAACGAACTTCCTAAGGCTCGTGTTATTACACGATACCAGGGACTGACTGTGTATGATAAAGATTATCAGCCGCTCATCGACCGACTCAATAAGTATCAACGACGCATGGCGGTGGTGGGTCAGATGAACCTAATTTATTTGTTCGACAAGAAATATACCAAGTTGCTCTATAAGCACTTTGCTTGGTTCACAGAAAACATCAGTAATCGCACCATCCCGGGACTTCCTATTAAAAATATTGAGCCCTTGTTGTGTTCTATGAATTTTGATGAACTCGAAAAGATGCGTCCCGATTTGCTGATTACTTACGGGGGACACATTATTTCGAAACGTTTGAAGAAATTCTTGCGCAGACATCCGCCAAAAGAACACTGGCATATCTCAGCAGATGGTGAAATAGTAGACCTATTCGGCTCGCTTACTACGGTCATCGAGATGGATCCGTTCGAATTCCTAGAGAAGATTGCACCCATGATGGACAGTCGCGCGCCAGAATATCCACGCATTTGGGAAGCTAAATCGAAAGCCATTCCTAATGCCAATTTCCCTTATTCGGAAATGGCAGCCATCGGGCAAGTCATAACCAACCTGCCAACACCAAGTTCGCTTCATCTAGCCAACAGTTCGACAGTACGTTATGCTCAGTTCTTCAATTTTCCCGAAAATGTAGAAATCTTATCCAACCGAGGAACCAATGGTATAGAAGGTTCACTTTCTACTGCCCTTGGCTATGCCACAGCATCAAGCAAATTAAATTTCATCTTGATAGGCGATTTGAGTTTCTTCTATGATATGAACGCCTTGTGGAACAACAACTACGGAAGCAATATCCGCATCTTGCTGCTTAATAATAGTGGAGGCGAAATTTTCCATGCCCTACCGGGACTGGAGCTGCATCAGAACGCAAGCCGATTTGTCGTTGCTAATCATCATACTTCTGGTCGTGCCTGGGCTGAAGACCGCGGATTCGAGTACCTTTCGGCTCACGATGAAAGCGAACTGGCAACTGCCGTTCAGCGCTTCGTGGAACCCAACATCACAGACCGTCCGATGTTGCTCGAGGTCTTCACTGAAAAAGAAAAAGACGTTGAGCTTCTGAAAGATTATTTCAGAGGATTGAAGAATTCATAATTCTTAAAACAGAACTAATTAAATCCATTTACGGAACTTTAATCAAGTCTGTTTACGGAACTAATCGAGTCTATTTACACAACTTAAAAAATAACTTTTAAACGAAAATATCATGGAACAAAGAGAATGGAAAACGATTAAAGAATATCAAGACATTCTTTTCGATTATTATAATGGCATTGCAAAAATTACCATCAACCGTCCGCGTTACCGCAACGCTTTCACACCGACAACTGTTGCTGAAATGAGTGACGCACTGTACATCTGTCGCGAACGTCAGAATATCAGTGTAGTAGTGCTGACTGGTGCAGGCGATAAGGCATTCTGCTCAGGTGGCGACATGAACGTAAAAGGTCACGGAGGATACGTTGGACATGACGGTGTACCTCGTTTAAATGTACTCGACGTACAGAAACAAATCCGTTCTATTCCGAAACCTGTCATTGCAATGGTCAACGGTTTCGCTATTGGTGGCGGACACGTTCTTCATGTAGTGTGCGACTTGACCATTGCTTCTGAAAATGCCATCTTTGGCCAGACTGGCCCTCGTGTAGGTAGTTTCGACGCAGGTTTTGGTTCATCATATCTAGCTCGCATGGTAGGACAAAAGAAAGCGCGTGAAATTTGGTTCCTTTGCAAGAAATACACTGCTCAAGAAGCCATGGATATGGGCATGGTCAACAAGGTCGTTCCTTTCGACCAGCTCGAAGATGAAGTGGTAGAATGGGCTGAAACCATGATGCAGCATAGTCCACTTGCCTTGCGCATGATTAAGGCGGGTCTGAATGCCGAACTCGATGGTCAAGCAGGTATTCAGGAATTGGCAGGCGATGCTACCATGCTGTATTACATGACAGAAGAAGCACAAGAAGGTGGTAGAGCATTTCTAGAGAAGCGCAAACCGAACTGGGACAAACACCCTAAGATGCCATAAGGAGTGCAGAAATTTATTGATTACACAGCTCAATATGAAAATTACTATACATCCATATTTGTTACATTTCAAACAACCAGCAGGAACTTCACGCGGCGTTTATAAAACTCGTCGCGTGTGGTACTTGCATGCGTTTGATGAAACAACTAAACGTCATGGATATGGCGAATGTGCACCGCTTCCCAATTTGAGTTGCGATGATATTCAGAACTATGAAGAGGTTTTGAAAGAGCACTGCCTGCAAGTGGAAGATACAGAACGATTGGATTATGAAGCGTTGCGCAACTATCCTTCTATGCTGTTCGGTCTGGAAACAGCCATTCAGCATCTACATGCAGGAAGTCTGCAGTTGTGGAACACACCCTTCGCCGCAGGACAGGCAGGTATTCCCATCAATGGTTTAATCTGGATGGGCAACTTTGAAGAAATGTATCAACGCATTGAGGAAAAGATGCGATTGGGTTTCAGATGCATCAAGGTTAAAATAGGGGCCATCGATTTTGATAAAGAATTGGAACTGCTGGCACATATCAGACAGCATTTCGGTCCCGATAAGATTGAACTGAGGGTAGATGCCAACGGGGCCTTCCTTCCTAGTGATGCCCCAGCTAAACTGGCTGCATTAAATGCTTTTCACCTCCACTCCATCGAACAGCCTATTCGTGCTGGACAGTGGAAAGAGATGAGTGAATTATGCGCGTCCACTCCCTTGCCGATTGCTTTGGATGAAGAACTGATTGGAGTAAATCGTACGGAAGATAAGATTCGTCTCATAGATACTATTCGTCCGCAATATATCATACTCAAGCCGTCGCTTCATGGAGGGATCAAAGGTTCGACCGAATGGATTGAGCTTGCAAAGGAAAGAGGTATAGGATATTGGATTACATCAGCTTTGGAATCTAACATCGGACTGAATGCCATTGCTCAGTGGTGTGCTACACTACAACCTACTCTCCCACAGGGACTGGGTACCGGACAGTTGTTTACAGACAACATCGATTTCCCATTACATATTCAAGGAGATTGCATCTGGTTCCACCCTGAAGAAGAATCGAGTATTGAGTTCCCTTTTTAATCCATGTTAGACAACTAAAGATTTTCCTTTATACATTCTCCATCAGTATGAAAAGTTTGGTTTCTACGATATACATCGACGGACAAGATTATCCGGTCAGTATGGCAAAGAAGCAAGGCACGGCAACCGCTAGTCGGTTGCAACTAGACTTTGCTTCAACCTACGGTGCAGATAGTTTCCACGCCTCGCTTGCCGATTTCCTATCCGAATGGTTTGATGAAAAAGACATACTTAAAGTACACACCTCTGGTTCAACCGGAAAGCCGAAAGAACTGTGGGTAGAAAAAAGATGCATGATCAACAGTGCAAGAGCTACGGTCTCTTTCTTAGGATTAAAGGAAGGCGATAACGCCCTACTCTGCATGCCTCTCCCATATATAGCCGGCAAAATGGTGGTAATCCGTTCGCTAATCACAGGAATGAATCTGCTGATGATTCCCCCATGCGGTCACCCGTTGGCCAACTTAAACCCCATCCCTGATTTTGCAGCGATGACTCCCATGCAAGTCTTTAACACACTTGAAGTACCAGCAGAACGTGCAAAATTGGAAAAGGTACGTCATCTTATCATCGGTGGCGGTGCAGTAAATGCTGATATGGCTGAAGTTCTTAAAACATTCCCCAATGCAGTTTGGAGTACCTACGGAATGACGGAAACCCTTTCACACATTGCTCTTAGACGACTCAGTGGTGAGGGCGCGTCCGATTGGTATACTCCTTTTGAAGGGGTACAGGTATCGCAATCAGCAGAAAACACACTGGTGATTCATGCACCTCAAGTCTGTCACGAGGTACTACATACCAATGATATTGTAACATTCAACGATAATGGTCAGTTCCGCATCATCGGACGAAAGGATAATACCATTAACACGGGAGGTATCAAGGTACAGATTGAAGAGGTCGAATCCAAATTGGCGCAGCATTTCTCGGTTCCATTTATGGTTACATCGGCACCCGATCCCAAATTTGGCGAACGTATCGTGCTGCTGATAGAAGGTGACCGGGAGGCAGAAAAAGATTCATCGGTTGATAGCACAATAAGTAAAGAAGAAATAAG
>SAMEA104404106__coassemble_1436_pt1 | contig 17969 bp, 7 predicted proteins | sample SAMEA104404106__metabat2_low_PE_044 | metagenome-assembled genome bin SAMEA104404106 (sample SAMEA104404106) | Balaenoptera acutorostrata
TATGGGCTCTTTATGATGCTGCTCAGAAGGCAGAAGGCAAGGATCAGGTTAAAGCAGAAAAGGCTTACCAGAAAGCTGCAGCTAAGGCTCAGAAAATGATTGCTAAGACTTTGAAATAATTTTGATTGAAAAGATGCTGAAATCATATTAAGTAAACTTTAATAGAATTTGTCCCAACGGACTTTCCGGATTGAAGTTATTACAAATTAGATGAAGGGTGGATAGTACCAGGTATTATCCGCCCTTCATTTTTTTGTTTAGTGCTGGGACTTCTGCATCATCAAGACAAAGCTCTTTATAGATTAAGCTATGTCTCTAAAGAGAAACGGAAGGTGTAACTTTCCTTCTATTTTTTTTAGAATTTAGTATAATGTTGGAAATAGTGTCTTTTTGTGTAAAATTAATCCAAAAAAGTGTATTGTTTTTTTAAAATTAACTATCTTTGTAGTGTTAAATGCATTAATATTCTAAATAAATAGAGATCTATAAAATTTATCCAGAGATAGATTGTTATAAATGAAAGACCGCAATCTACTGGATTTGATAAAGACTTAATTAACGAATATACAAATACACTAATTGAAAGATATTGAACCTTTTTTGAACAAATTTAAACAAAATAGATAATTCTAATTCTAAACATTTCGCTATGTTAAAACGACTTAAATCAGTTAGTATGGTGCTGTTCTTGATGGGAACTACAGGAGCAGCCTACGCAGCAGCCTATCCAGGTACAGCTGATGTACAGATCGCACAGCAAGAAAGCACTTGTAAGGGTGTCGTAAAAGACGTTACAGGTGAAACAGTGATTGGTGCATCTGTATTAGTTAAAGGTACTACTAACGGTACTATCACAGATTTTGACGGAGCATTTGCTCTCGAAAATGTAAAAAAAGGAGATGTCCTCCAGATTTCTTTCGTAGGTTATACTACTCAAGAAATCGTATGGAAAGGACAACCACTTAATGTTACGTTGAAAGAAGATACTCAGGCTTTGGAAGAAGTCGTAGTAGTAGGTTATGGTAGCACTACAAAACGTGACATGATTGCTTCTGTATCAACTGTAAAGGCTGAACAGATTTCTAACATTCCTGCTACTAACATCGCTCAGGGTTTGGCTGGTCGTTCACCAGGTTTGATCGTTACTGCTAATGGTGGTGGTATCAACTCTACTCCTAATATCAGTATTCGTGGTGGTGGTGACCCATTGTATGTAATCGATGGTATCATCCGTAGCAAAACCGACTTTGCTAACTTGTCGCCAGATGATATTGACGCAATGTCAATCTTGAAAGACGCATCTGCAACAGCCGTGTACGGTTCTCGTGCAACAAACGGTATTATCCAGGTTACCACAAAGAAAGGTAAAGAAGGTAAAGCTACTATTGAATACGATTTCAATGCCAGCTTCGCTCAGCCAAGTGTTTGGCCTGATAAGATGGATTCTTGGGATCGCGCTTACTATGCAAACGTAGGTCGTCTTAACGACGGTCTGGATCCTATCTATTCAGAACAGGCTATCCAGGCAATGCGCGACGGTTCAGACCCATTGAACTATAACAATACAGACTGGAGAAAACTCGTCATGAGAGACTGGGCTCCACAGATGAAACATACAGTACGTGTAACTGGTGGTACAGAAAATAACCAGTACTACGTATCATTAGGACGTATCGACCAGAACTCACTCTATAAGAGCGATACACACTGGATGAAACGTACTAACTTCCGTTTGGCTAACTCAGCATTCATCGAAAAGATTGGCTTGCATGTAAATGCTGCATTGGATGGTTATGTACATATCCAGAATCACCCATACACATCTTCAGCAAGTGGCTATTATCAGGTGTTCTCACACATCAATGACCTAAGCCCATTGAAACCGGGTATCAATAAATTTGGTCTTCCTTATATGATGCAGGATAACCCTGTAGCTGAAACTTCTGCAGATGCTGGTTTTATCAAAAATAAATCGAACGTAATCAATGGTAAAGGTGAATTGGTTTGGGACTGCTTGTGGGTGGAAGGCCTGAAAGTACGTGCTGCATCTAACTACCGTTACTATTCTGAAACAGTGAAGAGCTGGCGTAAGGATGCTGCTAAGTATGATTGGGACAGCCAGATTCCACAATATGACAACCGTCCTATCTTGAAGCATGACGCTAACACTGGTTACTCTTTCACAAATCAGATTTTCGTTGACTATAGCGGTAAATTTGGTGATCACAGTGTTTCTGCTTTGGCTGGTTTCGAACAGTATTACGAAAAGACAGAAGGCTATTGGGCTCAGCGCGATAACTACGCATTTAACATCCCACAGATGGGCGTAGGTGATGCTAACTCACAGACCAACAATGGCTGGGAAGCTGAATTAGGTCGTGCTGCTTGGATTGGCCAGGTAAAATATAACTATAAGAACAAATACTACGTAGAAGGTAGTATGCGTTATGACGGTTCAGACCGCTTTGCTCCTGGCGACCGCTGGGGTGCTTTCTTTAGTGGATCACTCGGTTGGGTAGTAACTGAAGAAAAATTCATGCAGAGCTTGGTAGAAAAGAATATCTTGAACTCTTTGAAACTTCGTGCTTCTTATGGTGAAACAGGTTTGGACTCAGATGCTGGTCGTTTCCAGTATATGACTTCTTACAACCTCGACCCGTATGCATTGGTTGTCAACGGTAAATACGTTCCAGGTTTCACTGAAGGTAACTTGCCTTCACCAGACTTGACTTGGTATACTACTAAGCAGTTTGACCTTGGTTTCGACTTTGCTTCTTTGAACAACCGCTTGTACGGATCATTCGACTACTTCTACTACAGTACTAAGGGTTACTTGATGGCTCCTAAAGGCGACAGCTATGTAAATACTGCCTTGGGTATCGGTTTGCCTAAGATCAAGTCAAACTCAGAACTTCGTCGCGAAGGTGTTGAATTGCAGTTAGGTTGGAGAGATCAGATTGGTTCATTCAAGTATGACATCGCTACAAACTTCACATTCTACAATCAGTTGTGGGCATTGGATGAAAACGAAGGCGAATCAGCTCGTATGAATCCATACCAGAGAGGTCAGCAGCGCTTGTTGAGCACATCAGGTCTTCGTTTGGAAAGCTTAGGTTACTACCAGAGCGCAGAAGAAGTTTACAATTCTGTAGGTACTCCAGGTTCATTCAACACAGGTTTTGTAACAGCCGGTGATATCCAGTACAGAGACGTGAACGGTGACGGTCAGATTGATGGTGCCGATATGCGTTTCCGTGGTAAACCAGGAGCTCCACGTGGCCAGTATGGTATCAATATCAACTTGAGCTATAAGGGATTCTACTTGAGCACTTTGTTCCAGGGTTCTACTCCATTTGATACATACATCCCAGGTTCACTTGGAATGCAGACAGGTCAGGCTGGTACATTGCCAGTAATGTTCGACCATCAGACAGACTTCTGGACACCAGACAACAGAAATGCACAGTATCCACGTTTGATGTCAAATACAGGTTTGAATGGCAACTACAACTACATGAACAGTGACTACTGGTTGGTAAACGGTGCTTATCTCCGTATGAAAGACTTCCAGTTCGGTTATGACTTTAAGTACAAATTGTTGAAGAACGTAGGTTGGTTAACTAGAGCTAAGGTGGGTATCGCAGGTCAGAATATCTTCACTATCTCTAAATTGACTAAGTATGGTATTGACCCGGAAAGCAATGCACAGAACTATGGTTATCCGGTAGAAAGAACTATTGCATTCACACTTAATTTAGGATTTTAATTAATGAATACTCTTATGAAAAAATATATTAAATATGCATTCGTAGGTTTAGGACTTCTTTCTTTTTCATCTTGTATGAATACATTGGATACCAAACCTACTCAGATTTTCGATGCAGAAGTTGTCTGGGGCGATAAAGGTACCACAGAAGGCTTTATCAATAAGACATACGACGAAATTATTCGTGACGGATGGGTTAATTGCGTTGGATGGGAATCTCGTACTCCTAACTCAGCTCAGTGCTCTGAGGTAGGTGAAGGTATTGATAACGTGGCTACAGAAACAGGTCTTGGTCGTGGTAACGACTGGGGTCCTAGCCGCTTTACTTACTTGCGTCGTGCTAATATGATCTTGACTAATGTTGCTGCCAACGGTAGATTGAACGAAGGTGAAAAGAAAGAATTGATGGCTCACGGTTATTTAATCCGTGGTATGATATTCTTCAACCAGGCTCGTACAATGGGTCGCTTCGTTCCTGTTACTCAGGTATTCCAGTCGGATGATGAAGAAGCTGTGAAGATTCCTTTGACTGCTTCTCCTGTAGAAAGTTACAAGTATATCATCGACGACTTGCAGAAAGCTGCTGAAGGTCTTCCAACTTCTAACCAGCCAGGTCTTCCTACTAAATGGGCTGCAGACGTGTTGTTGAGTAGAGCTGCTCTTCAGGCATATGCTTACACAAAAGACGCTTCTTACTTGGACGTTTGTATCAAGGCTGCGAAAGACGTTATTGAAAACAGCGGTATTTCATTGTCAAACTCTCAGGGTATGTTCAATGAAACAGACTTGTTAAATAGCGAAATCCTTTGGGGATTCTATCGTGAAAAGGAAAATACTAAGATTGGTGACTATGCTGAATTGATTCGTACATATCCTAACATCTCTAATGATGACGTACGTATGACAGGCGGTACTCCATTCTTGTGCCCACAGGGTAGAACATTTGAAGGTTGGGCTATCCATTTCCCAACTCAGGACTTGGTTGACCAGTTCTTGGTAACAGATGCTAAGACAGGTGCAGCACTTCCTTGGTATGAAACTTCTCAGTATAAGGAAAATGTAGAAGAATTAGATGCTAAATCTATTACAGAAGTTGCTCAGGTAGACAAACTGATTCGTACTAATGAAGAAGTACGTAACATGCCGTCTGTACAGGACTTCAAACAGGTGAACGCTAACTTCCCTACATTTACACGTTATGCTAAATTGAAAGAAAATGCTTCTCAGGATATCTCTGATATTATGTACCAGAACCGTGATAAGCGTTTCTATACTGCTATCATTTATGATAAATGTACTTGGGTAGGTGAAAATATCGAATTGAACTTTGGTGGTAACTCTTATAGAGGTGTACGTGACCGTGAAGATGGTGGTTGGTATAATACTACTACTGGTTACTACTGGCGTAAGAGCAACATTGAAAACCCAACTCCACGTGCATTCTTCGATTGTCGTGTAGCTCTTCACTATAACATCTGTCGTTTGGGTGAAGCTTATATGAACTTGGCTGAGGCTTACTTGTGTAAAGGTGAAGTTGCTCAGGCAGTTGCTGCTTTGAACAAGACTCGTACCGTACATGGTGGCATAGCTCCTTCAATGGCTGCTTCAGAGGAACAGGCATGGGCTGATTACATCCGCGAACGTAACTGCGAATTAACTAATGAAAGTGGTGATATCTATTTCAGCTACTTGCGTTGGGGTAAATATGGTGGCTATGCTAACCATGGCAGACCTGCAGGTGATGTAATCTATGACTTGGATCGTCCTGTTTATCAGATGCAGATTAATAAAGATCGTAGCGCTATCTTAGTAAACCAGATGACATTGTTGAACAGTGCTTCACGTCAGTTTACAGAAAAACGTTACTTGATGCCTATCCATCAGGGATGGTTGGATACTCGTGCTACTTACGGTATTAACGATGGTGCTAACGGTGGCCAGAACCCAGGATGGTAATTTATTACTATAAATGATTTAATAATTAACGAATTATGAGAAAATTTTTAAGCATTATAGCTGTCATGCTTCTGGCAGTGGTTTCCACTTCTTGTTTGAAACATGACTTGGAAGAACTCGAAGTATATTCTGAAAATGATATTGTGAGTGTACAGGGAGTATACTGGCGCTGGATTGGTACTGAAACTATCCCTGGCTCAGGTGAACATCAGGTTCTTCAGAAAGAGATGAATGTTAGAGATTCTAAGTTGGATAAAGAAGCTGCAACTTTGAGCTTCAAGTATCAGATTCCTTCTAACTTCCCAAAAGATCAGGTAAATCAGGTTACAGCGTCTAAGTTGGTGGTTATTTTGAATATCTCTCCTGCTGCGGTAATTGAACCTGTCGAAGGTGCTCCTAGATTGGGCGCTCCTGGCGACTGGTCTAAGCCTAATAAGTATAAGGTGACTGCTGCTGATGGTAGCGCTAAGGTTTGGACTGTTAGTGTGTCTAAAGCTCAGTAATTGCTGAAAATATAATCTATATGAACTCTCATATAGATGGGTAAATGAAGGGGTTCATTGTTTTAATGAACCCCTTTTGTTTTTTAATTCTACTTTTATCGGTGTGAGAAATGCTTTGTGATGTTAGGGCATTTGGCTTTACATTGGCATTTGGCTTTACATTGGTATATGGTATAAGTTTATGTTTATGAAGAAATTATTTTTAGCGGTGGCTTGTCTGGCTGCTTGGGGAACTCTGCAGGCTGCTGATTATACAAGGGGATTGTCGGTGTGGTTTGATAAACCTAATAATCTGGATAATCGTGCTGTCTGGTTTGGCAGTCGCCCGGATTTGTGGGCTGGTGAGAAACATCCCGAAATTCCTGCGGGTGGGGCAGTGAACCCTGACCAGGCGTGGGAGTCTACTTCGCTGCCTATTGGTAATGGTAGTATTGGTGCTAATATCATGGGCTCGGTTGAGGCTGAACGTATCACGTTCAACGAGAAAACATTGTGGCGTGGCGGACCGAATACTTCGCGTGGGGCTGCTGCGTATTGGAATGTGAATAAGAATTCGGCTCATTACTTGGATTCTATCCGTCAGGCGTTTATTGATGGTGATGATAAGAAGGCTGATTATCTTACTCGTGAACATTTTAATAGTAATGTGCCGTATGAAATAGAAGCTGAATCTCCTTCTCGTTTCGGCTCGTTCTCTACTATGGGCGAGTTTTATGTGGAAACGGGGCTGAGTGTGATAGGTATGTCTGATTATAAGCGTATCCTTTCGTTGGAAAAGGGTATGGCTGTGGTGCAGTTTGAAAAGGATGGAGTGGAGTATGAACGCGATTTCTTTGTGTCGTATCCGCAGAATGTGATGGCTGTGCATTTCAAGGCGAACCAGTCGGGCAAGCAGAATTTGGTGTTCAGTTATATGCCAAACTCTATTTCTACTGGTAAAATGGTGTCGGAAGGTGCCGATGAATTGGTGTATAAGGCTCGTCTGGAAAATAACCAGATGGAGTATGTTATACGTGTGAAAGCGCAACTTAAGGGTGGTAAACTGACTAACGAGAATGGTAAGTTGAAGGTGGAGGGTGCCGATGAGGTGACTTTCCTGGTGACTGCTGATACGGATTATAAGATTAATTTTGATCCTGATTTCAATGACCCGAAAACTTATGTTGGAATAAATCCGGCAGAAACTACGCGTGCATGGTTGGATAAGGCGGCAAGTATGGGTTATGATGCGTTGTATGAGGCTCATGAAGATGATTATACTGCGTTGTTTAATCGCGTGCAACTGAATCTGAATCCTAATGCACCGATGACTTTGCAGTTGCCTGCGGTGAATGATCTGCCTACTTATCAGCGCCTTGAACGCTATCGTCAGGGTAAACCCGACTATCAGTTGGAGGAAATATACTACCAGTTTGGTCGTTACTTGCTCATCGCTAGTTCACGTCCAGGCAATCTGCCTGCCAACTTGCAGGGCATGTGGCACAATAATGTAGACGGTCCGTGGCGTGTGGATTACCACAACAATATCAATGTACAGATGAACTACTGGCCAGCATGTTCAGGCAACTTGAGTGAATGTGTCTTGCCATTGGTAGACTTTATCAAGACTCTTGTGAAACCAGGAACTGTGACTGCCAAGAATTACTTTGGTGCGCGCGGCTGGACTGCTTCCATCTCAGGCAATATCTTCGGTTTCACATCACCATTAATCAGCCACGACATGTCATGGAACTTCAATCCGATGGCCGGACCATGGTTGGCAACTCACATCTGGGACTATTACGATTATACCCGTGATAAAGCATTCTTGAAAGAAACAGGTTACGAACTCATTAAGAGCAGCGCTATCTTTGCATCCGACTTCCTTTGGAAGAAACCAGACGGAACCTACACAGCAGCTCCTTCTACTTCTCCTGAACACGGACCGATAGATCAGGGAGCAACATTCGTTCATGCTGTAGTACGTGAAATTCTGATGAATGCCATCGATGCAAGTAAAGTTCTCGGTGTAGATGCCAAAGAACGCAAGCAGTGGCAGCACATTCTGAAGAACTTGGCTCCATACGAAATTGGTCGCTACGGACAGCTGATGGAATGGTCGAAGGATATTGATGATCCGAAAGACGAACACCGTCACGTCAACCACCTCTTCGGTCTGCATCCGGGACATACCTTGTCGCCAGTCACTACTCCAGAACTCGCAAAAGCATCGAAAGTAGTATTGGAACATCGTGGCGACGGCGCAACAGGCTGGAGCATGGGATGGAAACTCAATCAGTGGGCACGCCTGCATGATGGTAACCATGCTTATACCTTGTTTGGTAATTTGTTGAAGAACGGAACCCTCGATAATCTGTGGGATACCCACACACCATTCCAGATTGATGGCAACTTTGGAGGTACAGCAGGTATTACAGAAATGCTCTTGCAGAGTCACATGGGATTCATTCACCTCCTTCCAGCCCTTCCAGATGCATGGAAAGAAGGAAGCGTGAAAGGACTTTGTGCAAAAGGTAATTTCGAACTTGCTTTTGATTGGTCAGAAGGCCAGCTGGCAACAGTCAGCATCCTCTCTAAATCGGGTGGCAAGTGTTCATTGAGATACAACGATTCTACGCTAGCCTTTTCTACTCGTAAAGGCCAGACCTATAAACTAGCCGTTAAAGGTGGTAAGTTGGTGAGAATTTAATATTAGTTTTAGAGTTAAATTTACTTAGAGTTAATTTTACACTGTATCCCCTATGTGAATAGGGGTGCAGTTTTAATTATCAAGATCAATAGGTTATTACAAGAAATAAAAGAAAAACTAAATCATAACATGAAAAAACAAATTAGAAATTGGTTGAGCACATCGCTCGTAGCAGCTTGTCTGCTGTCGGGTCAGAATGTAATGGCTCAGAGTGTTATTTTCCCTCAGGAAAAGCAGGCTGGTAATGCAGCTCTGGTAGCACAGCAGGGTGTTTATACTCTTCAGAACGAACTCCTTCAGGCTAAGTTCGCGGTTAAGAATAACCGTATTTTCTTTGAGGGTTGTGAACAGTTGGGCTTGTTGCCAGGTTCAGAACTTTTCCGTGTACTCTTGGCCGACGGTCGTGAGGTTCCTGCTTCTGTCATGAAGTTGAAAGGTGTACGTGAACTTAACCTTACTCCAGTAGAAGGCGCAGCAAAAGGCTCGTTGAAATTGAACGGTAAGGCAGTAGAAGCAACTTTCAGCTTTGAGGATTTAGATATCGTATGGCGTGCTGTACTCCGTGATGGTTCACATTACCTTCGTACAGAAATGGATATTACTGCACAGAAGGACGTTCAGATGCGTGGTATCATGGCCATGAATTATACATTCAATAATTATTTTGGAAAGCAGCTGCCTAAGGTGATAGGAAACACTCGTGGTGCTGTTATTGCCAGTGATAAGATTTTTGCTGGTTTGGAAACTCCGATGGGTATCAATACCGTACAGTCGGCTCCAACTGTTGAAACTTCTAAGATTGAAGGCTTGTGGAGTCGTCAGACTACTCTTCAGGCGGGCAAGACTTGGAATGTAGGTGCAGTGGTGGGTCTGATTGCCAAAGATCAGGCTCGTCGTTCATTCCTAGCTTATAGCGAACGTGAACGTGCAGTGCCTTGGCGTGCTACTCCGGTGTATATATCTTGGTATGAATTGAACATCGACCGTAACAATGATAAAGATTACGCTACAAACATGACTATCGGTCAGTGTAAAGACGTTATCAAACACTGGAATAAAGATTTCTTCAAGAAATACAAGAAAAACGTGAAGACATTCGTATTTGACGATGGTTGGGACGTGTACGGATTGTGGACATTCAATAAAAACTTCCCTAACGGCTTTAAAGAAATCGACAAAGAAGCTCGTAAGATGGGTTCTGGTATCGGTGCATGGTTAGGCCCTGTAGGCGGTTACGGACAGTCGGGCGAGTATCGTCGCGGTTACTGGAAAGACAAAGGCGGTATGCAGTTGAGTAATCCAGCATACTATAAGACATTCCTAGATGCTTGTAGTAACCTAATCACTTCCTATGATTACCGTTTCTTTAAGTTCGATGGTATCAGTGCACAGTTTAGCGCAGTTGGTCCTGACGCAGGAGCTAGAGGCGATGAAAACGCAGAAGCTATCATCAACATCGAACGTGAAGTGCGTAAGATGAAACCAGACATTTTCTTGAATACTACCGTAGGTACATGGGCATCACCATTCTGGTTCCAGTTTACCGATGCAGTATGGCGTCAGGAAGCCGATTATCTTGAAGTAGGCGACCAAGGCTCAGACCGCGAACGCTGGATTACATACCGTGACCACCTTGTTTATCAGAACTTCGTTAAGAACTCACCACTTTGTCCAATCAACACCTTGATGACTCACGGATTCATCCTTTCTAAGTGGGGTGCTGTATCGAAAGATATGGATTACGACGGCATCTTACGCGAATTACGTTGCGCATTTGCTTGTGGTTCGGGCATGGTAGAACTCTACAACGACTACGAACTTATGAACAAGATCAACAAAGGAGCTTTGTGGAAAGACCTTGCAGAATGTATCGACTGGCAGGAAGCAAACGCCGACGTATTGCCTGATATCCACTGGGTAGGTGGTCATCCATGGGACGGAAAGAAAGCTAATATTTACGGATGGGCTGCATGGAACGCTAAGAAAGCAGTTCTTACACTCCGTAATCCGGCAACTTACGAACAGACCATCAAGTTGACCCTTCGTGAAGCATTAGACATCCCAGCTTACGTGAAGACAACCATTACATTGAGCGATGGCTTTGCACAAGGAGCACTGGCAGGTCTGAACACCAATGAAGAAATCGACATTGATAAAGAACTAACACTTACACTCCCTAAATCATCTGTATTTATTTATAATGGTATAGATGGTGCTGCAAAATAAATAGTCATACAAAGTTGTTTTAATGTTTAAACTGCTGCAGTGTGTTCCGGTCTCTGTACTGTGAACATGAAAATTTAAAGCAGTTGGAAGGCTACTAGTTTACAGAATGTGAATTCTGAAAAACTAGTAGCCTTTTTTGTTTTTACATAGTGTAAAGTAGCATATAAAGAAACATATACTTGTGAGCCGAGATGTAGAGCGTTCACTAATTGATGCACGCGCGTTCATCAATTAGTGCACGCGCGTTCATCAATTAGTGAACGCGCATGCATCAGTTGATGAACGCACTAAAGATAAGGAAAGACATTGTTAAACTTCTTATCGGAATCAGTATTTCATTTAGATACAGTTATATCGCAAAAATTAAAGTTATAGAGCTGACAGACCAACAACGTCTGGAATTGGAGGCGTGGCAGCAGGCATCAGGCAAGGAGGTGAGTGATAGTACGTTCAGAACTTTTCATCAGCATTGGCGCGAGACATAGACGTATAAGAAAACGTCCCAAGGGGAAACCCTCGCCGCAGTTCTATTAGTACAAGACCGAGAAGCTGCAAGAACTCGAAAGTCAGGCAAAAGACGGACTTATAGACCTTTACTTTGCTGATCTACGCAACCAATCGAGCTTTGGCGGCAGTGGAATCTGAACTCTATATCAATTTTGCCCATGCAGTTTAGTATAAATTAATTTTTAAGACTTACTTATAACCGGTGTCTTTGTGAAATGTGCAAAATATATCTTTTTGCTTTTTGAGCATTTCTCAGAGCCGTATTGAAAATACAAGTATGAGATTGGTTTCTGAGGCGCTGAAGGGGTTGAAGGGTTAAAATAAGGGTGAAAAGTGGTAGAAAAATACCAAAATCATCCATTCTTATGTAATAAAATTCCACTGTTTTTCATTTATAGATTCCTTGAAAGAGATAAAAAATAGTGGGAGCCCCATCTTTGGTACTAAATTTAAAAATATAAATTAATTGAAAACAAAACCGCGAAAGTCTGGTTTTCGAACTGCTTTTGAGTAAATATTAACATTATGCAACTTAACTTGCACTAATTTAAGAAATAATAGTAAAAAAATTTGTATGTATCATTAGAATGATTAATTTTGCATCATTGAACCTACTAGCAGAGTAGGATAGTTTATGATAAGACTTGAAAAGGCAATGGTTAACTGATTGCTCTTTTCCTAGACTAATACAAAATATGACTTATTAATACAATAAATATACGACTAACGAAATATTAAAACATTCTAGTTGAACGAGAGGGGGCAACAAACTATTAACCTTTTACTAGCAGTTAACCACTTACTAGCAATAAAAGCTTACCTTAATAGTCAAACAGACTAACTCAGTTCTAGACCAGAACAATAAATACGGAATTCATTAATTCAGTTCTAAACATATTAAACAAAACGCTATGTTAAAACGACTTAAGTCAGTTAGTATGGTGCTGTTCTTGATGGGAACCACAGGAGCAGCCTACGCAGCAACCAGCAATGGTATGGCTGATGTACAGATCGCACAACAGACAGAAAACTGTACTGGTATCGTACTCGATCAGAACGGTGAAACTGTAATTGGAGCATCTGTAGTAGTAAAAGGAACCACTAATGGTACAATTACTGGTTTCGACGGAGACTTCTCTATTCCGAATGTAAAGAAAGGTGATGTTATTCAGATTTCTTTCATCGGTTATCTTACACAGGAAGTCGTATGGAATGGAAAACCTATCAATGTAACTTTGAAAGAAGATACTAAAACTTTGGATGAAGTTGTAGTAGTTGGTTTCGGTACTCAGAAAAAATCAAAAGTAACAGGTTCTGTTGCTACTTTGGACTCTAAAACAATTGCTGCACGCCCTATCAACTCGGTAGTTGACGCTATGCAGGGTTCAGTTCCAGGTTTGAACTTCTCTGTAGGTGGCGGTGGTGGTCAGCTTGACTCCCCTAAGACATTTAACATCCGTGGTATCGGATCGTTGGGTGGTAGCTCTACTTCTCCATTGGTATTGATTGATGGTGTAGAAGGTGACATTAATGCATTGAACCCACAGGATATTGAAACAATGTCTGTATTGAAAGATGCTTCTACAGCTTCTATCTATGGTTCTCGTGCTGCTGGTGGTGTAGTATTGATCACTACTAAGAGCGGTAAAGAAGGTAAGACTGTAGTAAACTACAACAATAGCTTCCGTTTCAACTCTCCATTGAACATGCCAGAAATGATGGACTCATGGACATGGGCTAACTATATGAATGAAGCTTCTATCAACTCTGGTTATGGAGCTTGGTTCTCTCAGTCTAAGTTGGATCAGATTAAGAAAGCTCAGACAGATCCTACTATGCAGAAGATGTTCATCAATAAAGATAAGAATATCTGGGAAGTATGGGACGTTCCAGAATTGCTTCCTATCGGTAACACAGACTGGTTGAAAGAACACTTCGGTGGTACTCACATGTCACAGGAACACAACTTGAGCGTTTCTGGTGGTACTGAAAAATATAAAGTTTACTTGTCGGCCAACTTCTTGGATCAGGACGGTATCATGCGTCATGGTGAAGAAAGCAAACAGCGTTACTCTATGAACGCTAAATTGAGCGCACAGGTAACAGATTGGTTGAATGTGTCTTATAACGCTCGCTTTACTCGTGAGAACTACGACAGTCCAAGTATTGATAAAGGCTTGTTCTATCACAATGCTTGCCGTTACTGGCCTATTCTTCCTACTACAGACCCTAACGGACACTATGTATTCGAATCATACATCAGCCGTTTGAAGGAAGGTGGTAGATGGGAAACTGAGACAGATAACTTGACTCAGCAGGTTGCATTCCGCGCAACTCCAATTAAGGGTTGGATCATCAATGCAGAATTGAACTACCGTATTAAAAACTATAACCAGCATCAGGATTGGATGCCGGTATATGCATACCGTCCAGACAACACATCATGGATTGCTGAAAACTCAGTATCTTCTGTAGCGGAAAGAGCTTCTAAGGATTCTTACTTCAATCCGAACATCTTTACAGAATATTCACACGATTGGAATGGCCATAACATGAAGGTAATGGTTGGTTTCCAGGCTGAAAAGTTCAAAACTCGTAATATTTATGCTCAACGTAATAATGTTATTGCAGGTCTTCCTACCATCGATACAACAGGTGATGACCCACGAGTAGGTGGTGCATACAATAATTGGGCAACTGCTGGTTTCTTCGGTCGTTTGAACTATGACTGGAAGGGTCGTTATATGGCTGAGGTATCTATGCGTTATGATGGTTCTTCACGTTTCTTGAAAGATGACCGCTGGCAGGTATTCCCATCATTCTCTGCAGGATGGAATATCGCACGTGAAGCATTTATGGAAAAATACAATGGTTGGTTGAGCACATTGACTCTTCGTGGATCATACGGTCAGCTGGGTAACCAGAACACAGTAGACGAGTGGGGTAACCAGATGTTCTATCCGTTCTTCCCTTCAATCGGTTTCAATCCTAATTCAGGTGGATGGCTGCTCGATGGTAAGAAACCTAACACTGCAAGTCAGCCACGTTTGGTATCTACTACATTGACATGGGAAAAGATGTCTACATGGGAAATCGGTTTGGACTGGGCTTTGTTTAATAATCGTTTGAGTGGTACATTTGGATACTTCCAGCGTAAGACAAAAGACATGGTAGGTCCAGCTCCTCAGCTCCCAGGTATCCTTGGTATTGATGTTCCTAAGACAAACAATACAGAGTTGACTTCAAAAGGTTTTGATTTGCAGGTTAGCTGGAGAGACGTTATCAATGATTTTAGCTACGGTATTACATTCAACTTAAGTGATAATAAGGTAGTTATTGACGAATATCCAAATGATTCATACAATTTGGATAGATATTTCAACGGTAGAGTATATGGTGATATCTATGGTTACACAACTATTGGTATCGCTAAGACACAGGAAGAAATGGATGCGCACTTGGCTAAGGTAGATCAGTCTGCACTTGGTTCTAACTGGGGCGCAGGTGACGTGATGTATGCCGATCTTAATGGTGATGGTAAAATCAATAATGGTGAAAATACACTTGATAACATGGGTGACCTCAAGGTTATCGGTAATAACCAGCCTCGTTACAACTTCGGTTTGAACTTAGACGCAGCATATAAAGGCTTCGACTTGAAATTGTTCTTCCAGGGTGTATTGAAACGCGACTACTGGGCAGATGGTAACATGTTCTGGGGTGGTAGCCAGAATAAATGGCAGGCTAGTGGCTTTGTTCCACACTTGGATTATTTCCGTCCAGCAGATACAGACAGCCCATTTGGTCCTAATGTAAACGGTTACTATCCACGTGTAGCATGGGATGGTAGTGGTAAGAACCAAAATGTTCAGACTCGTTATTTGCAGAATGCTGCATACTGCCGTTTGAAGAACGTCACTTTGGGTTACACATTGCCAAAAGAATTAACTCATAAATTCTTTGTAGAAAACTTACGTCTCTTCGTTTCAGCAGAAAACTTGTTCACTATTACAAGCTTCTCTGATATGTCAGATCCTGAATTGATTGATGCAGGTGGATGGGGCTTTGGTAAGACTTACCCATTGTCTAAGACAGTATCATTTGGTCTAAACGTAACATTCTAAAATTAGTTGATTATTATGAAACATAAATATTTAGGTACCTTATTATTAGGTATGTGTTTAATGGGAACAACCACTTCATGTGACGATTACCTGGATAGAAATGGTGAGCCACAGAGTGAAATTATTCCTAGCGCATTCTTTAAGAATGTAGCTGACTTGGAGGCTTATTCAATCAACCTCTATAGCATTTTCCCTACAATCGAAGGCTATGGTATCAGCCGTTGGGGCGTAGATAATAATACAGATAATCAGGCATCTGTAGGATACTCTAACCGTTGGGTTCCTGGACAGATTCGTGTTGGCTCAGGTGACTGGGACTTTAACTTCATCCGTAGTTGTAACTATTTCTTGGTAAATGTAGAAGAACGTAAGAAAGCGAACGAAATCCAAGGTGATGCAGCCACGATTAATCACTATATTGGTGAAGTATACTTGATGAGAGCAATGGAATATTTCAATAAACTGCAGGATTACGGGGATTTCCCAATCGTAACTCAGTTATTCCAGGATAGAAAAGACGAATTGGTCGCTGCTTCAGTACGCCAGCCTCGTCACAAGGTAGCTCGTTTCATCCTTGAAGATATTGACCGTGCTCTCGAATTGTTGATGCAAAATCCTCCTTATGGTAAAAATCGCATTGGTAAAGATGTAGCTTACTTGCTTCGTTCGCGTGTTGCTTTGTTTGAAGGTACATGGTTGAAACACCATAAAGGTACTGCTTGGGTTCCAGGTGGTCCGGGATGGCAGGGTAATTCTGCTGACTTGAATGATTTCAACATCGATGCCGAAATCAGTTTCTTCTTGACTGAAGCTATGAAATCTGCTAAGGTTGTTGGTGACAAGTTGGTTGGCAAGTTGGTTGAAAATACTGATACAAAAGAAGGTATGAATGCCGATTTGGGTACTACCAATCCGTATTATGTTATGTTCTGTGATGAAAACATGGAAAAATACAACGAAGTGTTGATGTGGAGACAGTATAGTGTCGCTCAGGGTATTACTCATAACATTCAGATGCAGCTTGAAGATAACGGTGGTGGTTCTGGTTGGACTCGCGGCTTGGTTAATTCTTTCTTGATGCGTAATGGTCTTCCTTACTATGCTTCTAACTCAGGTTATGATCCTGAATGGGAAAAGGGTACTATCACTGATATGTTGCAGGATCGTGACTCCCGTATCCAGATCTTTACAAAACGTGATGGTGACGTAGACTATTATACTGCTGATGGTGGTACTAAAGACTTCTCTCCAAAATGGATCGTACAGGGTAACAATGAAACTCGTATGGTTACTGGCTTTGCTATTAAGAAGGGTAAACACTACTCTCAGGTAATGCAGAACGAACACGGTAAGGGTACTTCTGGCAGCATCGTATTCCGTGGTACTGAAGCATTATTGAATTACATGGAAGCATGTGTAGAATTGAATGGTAATGTTGACGGAGTAGCTTCTTCTTACTGGAAAGCTTTGCGTAAACGTGCTAAAGTGGATGAAAATTTCGAAAAGACAATTGCTGCTACAGACGTTGCTGAAGAAGCTAAGGGCGACTGGGGTGCTTACTCTCAGGGTAAGTTGATCGACGCTACTCTTTATAATGTACGTCGTGAACGCCGTTGTGAATTGATTGGTGAAGCTATGCGTTGGGCTGACTTGAAACGTTGGAGAGCTTGTGACCAGATGGTTAACACTCCTTACATCATTGAAGGTATGCGTTACTGGGGTTCTGCTTACGAAGGCACTTTATTGGATAAAGATGGTAAAGACATGGTAGTAGTTAGTCCGGAAGATGGTAAAGGTAACATGTCTCCAAAAGAGGCTAGTGTCTATATCCGTCCATACCAGATCTCTAAGGTAAATAACTCTGTATTTGATGGCTATCGTTTCCAGAAGGCTTACTACTTGAGCGCAATTGGTCAGGAAACATTCCGTCAGACAGCTTCTGATCCTAAGGATTTGAATAGTTCTAATGTTTATCAGAATCCAGGTTGGCCAAAGATTGCAGGTGAATCTGCTACTGAATAATCAGGTTACTGAATTTAAAAGCTAAATAATAGAGCGGGTGCATCACGTTGGTGATGTGCCCGCTTCATAAAAAAAGCCCCTGTTACATGGATTGTAGCAGGGGCTAATTTGTAGGGGAATTTGCAGGTAAGAGGTTACTTGCTGATTCCTCTTATTTGATTTATTTGGTTGCTGGT
>SAMEA104404106__coassemble_1449_pt1 | contig 17816 bp, 9 predicted proteins | sample SAMEA104404106__metabat2_low_PE_044 | metagenome-assembled genome bin SAMEA104404106 (sample SAMEA104404106) | Balaenoptera acutorostrata
TAAATTATAGGATTCTATATGTTTTTCTATAATTTTATAAGTTTGTCAAATCGGTAATAACCATGGAAGAGAGCGAAAAGGACCTCGTGAAGATTCAGGCCTTTAGTGAAAGCGCGTAAAGATTAGCGCTGGAACGACAGCCTGAAGCTCACGAAGTCCTTTTCATGAACCGTGTACAGTACAATAACCGTACACCACTCAGATGGCTCAATTAACCGTAGAACCTCCAAGCACATTCATGAACCGTAAATCGTCCAATTACCCCACAAAGGTAATTAAGGAACCATAGTAAAGCCCCACTTATACTCCTGATTAGCAGGAATCAAATACTGCTTGTCAGGACGAGCACCCCAGCTGTCATAACCACCAAGACCCATCTGCTTCATATCCAGACAAACCTCAACAAAATCACGAGGAGTAATATCATTAATATGAGTATGACGAGGCTTCAAATTCTTAGCAGTACTAACATCATGCTTCAACTCCTCAGCATTACGGTTGTTCCACTGATAACTACGATGAGTAGCTTCCTCACCATCGAAATCCTCAACCGAATTACGCAAAGTATTGAAGCCCATAGGCTGATCAGCATAAATAGTCAAACCCTTACCAGAACGCTTACCAATAGTCAACCAACGAGTATCAGTGTGATGACCATTCTCCTGCGGACGAACATAAGGGAAATACATACCCTCAGCAGTATTGTTGTAAAGACCAACCATTGTACCATTATTACGGTCAATGTAGTTCTCTTCAGGACCACGACCAAAGTAAGTAACCTTGTTCATAGTAGCTGGCATACGGAAACGAACACCAATACGAGGAACAACCAACTTAGAACTTTCCTTCATACGTCCTTCATTACCCGGACTGAAAGTAGCAGTCAGCATAGCCTCAGACATCTCAGTCTTAGAAGCTTCAGCAGCACAAGAAGTAAACGTATAATCAGCCTTAACAACACCAGAAGGATGAACACGATAAGTAGCAATATACATATTGCCAGCAGCCAAATGATAAGAAATACTCATAACAGCATCCTTGCCATCCATGACAACCTTAGCGTCAATAACCTTGAAATTCTTAGAAGACTGCTTCCAAACCTGCAAACGCTTAGGACCTTGATTACCGTAGTCGTTATCGTTAGGAGCACGCCAGAAGTTAGGCTGCAAACCAAAGCCTTTATCAAAGTATTCAGTATCACCTACCTTATATGATGTAACTAAACCAGTTTCTTTGTTGAAGACGAACTTAACACGTGAAGAAGTAACAGCCAATTCGTTGCCTTCGCTGCTGCACTTCAATGTAGGACCACTCACAGCAAATGTGCGCTGTAAAGACTCAACAGGCAACTGGAACTGATCGTGTGCCAATTCGTAGTTGGCAGGAACCAGAACCTCAGGCTCAGTAGTAAATACACGGAATTCAACGAAGTATTCAGTACCCACCTTAGGAGTCAGACCGCTAACGTCGACCTTCAATTCTTTAGTAGCCTGAGGTTCGATATCCATCTGAACCTTGTTTTGGCGAATCACCTTACCGTTTTCTTTTACAGCATATCTAATCTGATACTTCTTCAAATTAGTGAAATAATAACGGTTAGTCACGTTGAATACACCATTTTGAAGATCTTTCGCTTCAAAACCAACATGCTGGTGAGCGTATTTAACTTCATTCATAGCTGGATGCAAAGTACGGTCTGGATTGACAATACCGTTACAGCAGAAATTACCATCACTAGGCATGTCCTTACCGAAGTCGCCACCATATGCCCAGAACATCTTACCGTTCTCATCGTGAGTTTCCAAGCCCTGGTCAACCCAGTCCCAGATGTAACCACCCTGAAGGTTAGGGTATTTGTAAATAGCTTCCCACTGATCCCACAAGCTACCAGTAGAGTTACCCATAGCGTGAGCATATTCAGATGGACAAACAGGACGGTCGGTACCTTCACGACCCACTTTATGATACCAAGCAGCACCAGGGTACTGAGGAACGTACATATCCGAGTTCCATTCCCATTGAGCACGTTCGTAGTTGACCGGACGGTTCATGATATCTTTATCAGCTTTCTTCATCCACAAGTAAGTCTGGTAGAAGTTGTAACCATTACCAGCTTCGTTACCCAACGACCAGAAAGTCAAGCTAGGGTAGTTCTTGTTGCGTTCGAACATGTTTTCTGTACGATACATATGATGCTCCAACCAGTCAGGATTGTTACCCAGTGAACCACCTTTGTTGAGGCTGTAACGCATAGCGTGGCTTTCGATGTTAGCTTCATCGTATACATAAAGACCATACTCATCGCACAATTCATAGAATCTGCGGTCCTGAGGATAGTGACACAGACGAACAGTATTTAAGTTGTTCTGACGCATCAGTTCGAAGTCCTTGCGCATCAAATCCTCAGTTACATAATGACCAGTCTTAGGATTATGTTCGTGGATATTCACACCACGCATCTTAATAGGCTGACCGTTGACCATCAAGACAACATAATTATTGCCCTTGCTTCCTTTCTGGTCGATTTCCTTGATTTCGATACGACGGAAACCCACATTGAAAGGAACCACCTCATTAACCTTACCATTTTCCTTGACAGTCATGAGCAACTTGTACAAGTTAGGAGCTTCAGAAGTCCAAGTCTGTACGCCAGGCAGTTCCTTTGAGAACTGTACTGTGCTCACCTGATTAGGATCAACCACAGCCTGTTTAGTCTGTTCAGCAACCACCTTACCAGCTTTATCAAGCAATTCATAAGTAACGTCCAACTGAGTTCTGAGTGAACGATGATTTTTCACGTCCACGCCCAAACGGAAGATGCCATCCTTATAAGTATCATCCAACGTAGAGGTCACGCGGAAATCGTTCAAAGCCGCTTTTGGCTGAGAGTACAAGAACACATCACGTTCTATACCACTCAGACGCCAGAAATCCTGACATTCCAAGAACGAACCCGTACTATAGCGGAAGATTTTCAAGGTAAGCACATTGCTACCTTCTTTCAAATAATCATTAATCAAGTATTCAGCAGGGTTTTTAGAGTCTTCATTATAACCCACCTCTTTACCGTTCAAATACACATAACAGCCCGATTTAGCACCAGCTATGTGCAAATAAATATCGCGGCCATCCCATTCAGCCGGAACGCTGATATCTCTGCGGTACACACCTACAGGATTCTTTTCAGGCAACAATGGAGGCTGTGGTTTGTCAGGCCAGAAGTCGTAGCTGATATTTGTATAAATAGCAGTACCAAAGCCTTGCATTTCCCAGTTGCCAGGCACTTTGATGTCTTTCCAGTTGGAGAAGCTAGTATTCGCTTCAGTGATGTCGGCAGGAAGGTCCTTGTAGCAGTCCACATAATGGAACTTCCAAGTGCCATTCAACAATTGGTAATACGGACTAGCCTCATAATCGCCAGTCATCGCCTGCTTCTTATCGGCATACGTCATAAATGCTGAGCGCGGAGCTTCACGATTGACAGAGAAAGTCTCAATGTCTTTCCAATAAGGGAGTTTCGCATTGTCGGCAAAAGCAGCAGTCTGCACGGCGGCCAACATCATCACTCCTGAGAAAGTACGAGTTAGGAATTTCTTCATGGTTTTGATAATTTAGGTTTTTAATATGATTAAATTCGTCATTGTAATAGATGTATCGGTACAAAAATACTTTATTTTCTGCCTCGGAGCAATCTTTTAACGCCAAATAATTACGCGCAACGTAAAGTGTTTTGTTAAAACTTGTTGCTGGGGATGAAAGTGGAAGGATAATTTGCTTAAAAAGCTAAAAAAGGTTTACAGATTCGTACAAAAGCGAATATTATTGTACATTTGCGTTTTAGACTTTATTTGAAACCGAAAAAAGAACTATAATTTATGAATAATCTTCCTACTGTAACGAAGAATCTGCTGATAATTAACGTGTTGTGTTACTTTGGCGTGGTGGTAGCGCATCGCTATGGCATCGATGCTGAGGGCCTGTTCAGCTTGCATTTCTTCCTGGCGTCCGATTTCAACGTGGCGCAGTTGATCACTTATATGTTTATGCATGCTAATTTCCAGCATATTTTCTTTAATATGTTTGCACTCTGGATGTTCGGACGGGTACTCGAACAGGTATGGGGTCCGAAACGTTTCCTGACTTATTATCTGGTCTGTGGTATAGGTGCTGGTATGGTGCAGGAATTGGTGCAGTATGTTCAGTATGCTAGTGTGTTCCAGGATTATATTGCTGTGAACACTGGTCTGGGTACTATCCCGATGGCCGAGTATCTGAATCTGATGCGTACAGTGGGTGCTTCTGGTGCCGTTTACGGTATCTTGCTTGCCTTCGGTATGCTTTTCCCTAATTCTGAGATGTTTGTCTTCCCATTGCCGATGCCTATCAAGGCTAAATATTTCGTGATGGGTTACTTCGTCATCGAACTCGTTCTGGGTCTTTCTGCTGGCGATAATGTGGCACATTTTGCGCACTTGGGAGGTATGCTCTTTGGTTTAGCGCTGATTATTTACTGGAAAAAGAACAACGGCCGTGGGAATATTTACTACTAACAACTTCCGACAGTGGCGATTGAACACTAGCGACATTGTGAGCAAGTTCATCTATTTCAATGTGGGTGTCTTTGTCTTTGTGACGCTGGTGAATCTCTTTCTGACCCTCTTTGGTGTGCCCGCTAATCCGTGGGTGAAGTACTTGCAACTCCCTTCATGGCTGCCTACGCTGTTCTTCCAACCGTGGAGTCTGGTGACTTACATGTTCCTGCATGTGGGTCTGTTCCACTTGTTGTTCAATATGTTGTGGCTCTTGTGGTTCGGACGATTGTTCCTGAATTTTTTCTCGCGCAATCATTTCCGGGGGTTGTATATCTTGGGTGGTATTTATGGTGGCTTGAGTTTCGTGCTGGCTTATAATATCTTGCCGGGTTTTGAGGTGAGTCTGCCTAACGCATCGTTGCTGGGAGCTTCTGCTTCTGTGCTCGCTATTGTGGTGGCTACTGCTGTGAGGGAACCTAATCTGCCGGTGCAGTTTATGTTCCTGGGTTCCGTGCGACTGAAGTTCGTGGCTCTCTTTATGGTGGCTTTCGATTTGTTGTTTATTTCGTACGATAATGCGGGTGGTCACATTGCTCACTTGGGAGGAGCTGCTGCTGGATGGTTCTTTGCTTCGGGACTGGCTCGTGGAATAGACCGTACGCAGTGGATCAATCATCTCATTGATTTATTCACCGGCAAATTTAAAGTCGACTGGGGTAGGGTGTTCTCTAGCAGTAAGTTGACGGGCTGGTTCTCTAATAGAAATCCTAAGATGAAGGTTCGTTTCGGCGGTAAATATGGCAGAGGTGTCAACGGTCAGGGTTGTGGAAAAGGCAACGGACGCGGCGATGGTTCATACAACTCGAATGGAGGTTGCAGAAGACCGTGCAGCGACCGGGAGAAGGATTATGAATATAACGCCCAGCAGTCGGCCGAAAAGCGTGCTCGTCAGAAGGAATTAGATCAGATTCTCGATAAATTGCGTAAATCGGGTTATGGAAGTCTTTCAGCCGAGGAGAAACGTAGGTTGTTTGAAATGGGGGATCGATGAATCGCCCCATATGTGAACACTTAAAATAAAAATAACAACATGCAATTCATCAAGAACACCTTTGGTTTTATCTTTGTGGTGGTCAACCTCCTGGTAGGCGTGGGTCTCTTGGGGGGAGCTTATGCCCAGTATTTATCGCCTATACTCTCGCCGATTCTTTCGGTTGCGGGTCTTATTTTTCCGATATTTGCTATGCTCAACTTGCTCTTCGTGTTGTTTTGGCTGGTAGTTCACCCTAAATTTGTTGTCCTTCCTCTCTTTCTTTACTTGTGCTGTATAGACCCGTTGCTTACGTATAGTCCGATGAGCATGAGTCGCTCGTCGAATGGTGGGAAGGTGCTTAAGGTCCTCACGTATAATACGATGGGTATCCCAGGCGAAAAGAATAGTAAGGGGACGATGATCTATCCTGCGGTCGACTACATCAAGAAGTCGGGAGCTGATATCGTTTGTCTTCAGGAATTCCCAGCCGAGCATAAAGAAATAGTCAGACAACTAAAGTCTGTTTATCCATACATCAAGATTGTAACGTTCCACTCTAGTCTGAGGGTAGCCTGCGTGTCGAAAACACCCATCCTATCAAGCGAAAGTATCGACCTAATCAGTACAGGCAACGGATCGGCTCTCTTCTACGTCAAACTCGACGAGAAGGGCAAGCAAAAGATTCCGGTGATAATTAATCATCTAGAATCCAACAAACTCAGTGGAAGCGATAAAGAAATCTACGAATCCATGCTGGAAGACCCACAGAACCGATTCGTTAAGAACGGCAGCAAATACCTCCTGTTTAAGTTGGCCGATGCCGCCAGTCTGCGTTGTCCCCAAGCCAACACCATCGCCCAGCGCATCCGTGAGATCAACAGTCCCCACATCATCGTATGCGGCGACTTCAACGATACCCCCCTGTCATACACCCATCGCGTCATCGGCGAAGGCCTCCAAGACACCTATCGCGAAGTCAGCTTTGGTCCCGACATGACCTACCACGAACACTTCATGTACTTCCGCATAGACCACATGTTCGTAGGTCAAGGCTATAGAGTCCTTGATTGTGAGGTGGATAAAAGCATCGATGCCTCCGACCATTATCCCTACTGGAGTACCATCGAAATCCTTCCCACCGAAGAAGAAGTAGAGTGAAATGTTAAAAGAATTAAATAAAATCAGAACAACTTCATTTTAGAAATAGAATCCCAAGAAAAGGGCGCAAATTCAAGCATTTGCGCCCTTTTTTGCCCCCAAAAGTCTAAATTATTGATTAGCATTCTACTTATAAAAGAAAAATAAACTATATTTGCAACCTTGAAAAACCGTATTTAATCAAAAAAGTATATAAAAATAAATTAATTGACATGCAAAACAAAGGATTTGTAAAAACTTTTGCGGTATTGTTGACCCTGGCATGTGCATTCTATTTGTCCTTCTCTTTCGTGACTCGTTACCATGCGAGTAAGGCTGCTGAAGATCCAAAGGGTGAAGCACATTACCTCGACTCAATGCAGAACCAGAAAGTTTGGCTCTCGTATTCATTGAAAGAATGTCGCGAGCAAGAGATCGGTTTAGGTCTTGACTTGAAGGGCGGTATGAACGTTATCCTCGAAGTGTCTGTACCTGATGTGGTAAAAACTTTGGCTGATAACAAAACCGACAAAGCTTTCAATGAGGCTGTAGCTGAAGCAGCTAAATTACAGGTAACTAGCCAGGATGACTTTATTACCCTGTTCGTAAGAGAGTACAAAAAAATGGCTCCTAATGGCAAATTGGCTGAAATCTTCGCAACTCAGCAGTTGAAGGATAAAGTTAATACTCGTAGCACTGATGCTGAAGTAGAAAAGGTATTGCGCGATGAAGTTAAGACTGCTGTAGAAAACTCTTATAATGTATTGCGTACTCGTATTGACCGCTTTGGTGTGGTTCAGCCTAACATACAGACTTTGGAAGGTTCTATGGGCCGTATCATGGTGGAACTTCCTGGTATCAAGGAACCTGAACGTGTTCGTAAATTGCTTCAGGGTTCTGCTAACTTGGAATTCTGGGAAACTTATGAAGCTAAGGATATCGTTCCTGCTTTGATTGCTGCCGATGGTCGCGCTCATGACGTGCTCGCTGCTATGGCTCCTGCTACTGAGGAAGTTGCAAAGGAAGAAGTTTCTGCTTCTGACAGCTTGAAGGCTGCTTTGAAGGGTGAAACTCTTCAGGCTTCTAACTTGGAACAGGCTAAGAAGAATCATCCTTTGTTGGCTATGATGCAGTTGAATCAGGGTGGTCCTGGTTGTGTGGTTGGTTATGCTGACGCAAAGGATATGGCTGCTATCGATAGCGTGCTTGCTATGAAAGAAGTAAAGGACGTTCTTCCTCGCGACTTGAAGTTGATGTGGGGTGTACGTGCAGCTGAATTCGACAAGTCAGGCCGTATCTTCGAATTGTATGCTATTAAGTCAACAGAACGTAACGGTCGCGCTCCATTGGAAGGTGACGTGGTTACTACTGCTAAAGATGAATATGACCAGTTCAACAAGCCATGTGTAAGCATGTCAATGAACACTGAAGGTGCTCGTCGCTGGGCTGTTTTGACTAAACAGAACGTGGGTCGTGCTATCGCTATCGTATTGGATGGTTATGTATATTCTGCTCCTAATGTAAACGGTGAAATCACTGGTGGTAATTCACAAATCACTGGTAACTTCACTCCAGAACTTACAAAGGACTTGGCTAACGTATTGAAGTCTGGTAAGATGCCAGCTCCTGCTCGTATCGTTCAGGAAGATATCGTTGGTCCTTCTTTGGGTCAGGAATCTATCAACCAGGGTATCGTTTCATTTATCGTAGCCTTGATTGTATTGATGGTGTACATGTGCGCTATGTACGGTTTGATTCCAGGTATGGTGGCAAATGCTGCTTTGTTTGTTAACTTCTTCTTTACATTGGGTATCCTTACATCATTCCACGCTGCTTTGACTATGTCTGGTATTGCTGGTATGGTATTGTCGTTGGGTATGGCTGTGGATGCTAACGTATTGATTTATGAACGTACTAAGGAAGAGTTGCGTGCTGGTAAGGGTACTAAGCAGGCATTGGCTGAAGGTTATGCTAATGCATTCTCTGCTATCTTCGACTCTAACTTGACATCTATCATCACTGGTATTATCTTGTTCAACTTTGGTACTGGTCCTATCCGTGGTTTTGCTACTACGTTGATTATCGGTATCCTCTGTTCATTCTTCTCTGCTGTGTTCTTGACTCGTTTGGTTTATGAACACTTCATGGCTAAGGATAAATGGACTAACTTGACTTTTGTTACTGGTCTTTCTAAGAACATGATGCAGAATGTTCACTTCAATTTCATGGGTGTTTCTAAGCGCTCATTTGCTATCTGGGGTGGTGCTGTTGTTATCTGTATCGTTTCTTTCTTCGTTCGTGGTTTAGCTCAGTCTATCGACTTTACTGGTGGTCGTAACTTCGTTGTTCAGTTTGAACAGACAGTTCAGCCAGAACAGGTTCGTTCTTTGCTTCAGCCTAAGGTTGGCGATGCTAACATCCAGGCTATTGCTTTGGGTACTGATGGTAAGACTATCCGTGTGACTACTAACTACCGTATTACTGAAGAATCAGCTACTATCGATGCTGAAATTGAAGAGTTCTTGTATCAGTCATTGAAGGAAGGCAACTTGCTTGGTGAAGGTACTACTTTGGAAGTGTTTATCGACCGTGATAATCGTGCTGGTGGTTCTATCATTTCTTCTCAGAAGGTAGGTCCTTCTATCGCTGATGATATCAAGACTTCGGCTGTTTGGTCAGTTGTTTTGGCTTTGATTGCGATTGGTTTGTATATCTTGATTCGCTTTAGCAACATCGCATTTAGTATCGGTGCTACTGTAGCGTTGACTCTTGATACATTCTTGATTATTGGTATGTATTCATTGTGTTATGGTTGGGCTCCATTCTCTTTGGAAATTGACCAGACATTCATTGGTGCTATTTTGACTGCTATTGGTTATTCTATCAATGACAAGGTGGTTATTTTCGACCGTATCCGTGAGTTCTTGCATTTGTATCCGAAGCGTGAGACTGGTCGTTTGTTCAATGATTCTTTGAATACTACTTTGGCTCGTACTATCAATACTTCTGTTTCTACTTTGATTGTATTGTTGAGTATTTTCATCTTGGGTGGTGATAGCATTCGTAGTTTTGCTTTCGCTATGATCCTTGGTGTAATCTTTGGTACTTTGTCTTCTTTGTTTATCGCTGCTCCTACTGCTTACCTTACTTTGGGTAACAAGATTCCTGAGGGTGTTGATGATGTGAAGGCTTAATCTTTGTTTTAAAGATTGTTTTAATTAGCATTAGCTGATTTCTCTATATGGGGGATGTAATCTTTGTGGGTTACATCCCCTTTTTTATGTTCTGTTTTGTGGGGTTATTGGGCTTTTGTGGGGTGAAGCTTGGTGGCACGTGAATTTTGGGCTGTCGTTCCGACGCTTTTCTGCGGTTCTTAGGTCTTTAGTGTAATAGTGGGGGATTAGTGCTTTTCTACGTTCTAGGGCTTTAATTGATGTGATTTGTGGGGTTGTTTTGCCTTTGTGGGGTGAAGCTTGGTGGCACGTGAATTTTGGGCTGTCGTTCCGCCGCTAAAAATCGGTGGTGTTTTCGGGCCAAAATGAACTCGCTTCGCTCAAACAGCATTTTGTCCTTTTCGAAAATACCACCGATTTTCTTCACGCGTCTCCACTAAAGGCCCAAACTTTCACGTGCTCACCAAGCGTATTTCGTTCGTTCAAGATCCTCCTTCCCTTATTCTTCTTCAAAGGTCCTTGCACAGGTTCGAACTTTCATGCGCTCACCAAGCGTATTTCGTTCGTTCAAGTCAGTCGTTCCTGCAGTCTTCTTAACCATAATCATCGTTTTCAACTTGGATCTTGTATCATTTCGCTACAAGTCCTGGTAAAGGCTATTTCGATCCTTAATCAACAAAATCTCTCCAAAAGTGGCTCTTAATCGACAAAACTTCGCCCAAATCTCGATTTTTGCCTTCTTAAAAACTAAATGCGCCCGAAAAACCATTGTAATTTTATGAACACTATCGTTTGTTCACTGATTTTTACTTGTTCATTAAAAATGAACAGAGCAAAATAATGAACACATTATGGATTTTTACGGAGTATAACTCAAGGAGTAGAATAGTCAAGGAGTTAAATGATTAGCAGGTAGAAGCCCTATTACCGTAGAAAAGAATGCAAACGCGTGTGTGAAAGTTCAGACCTTTAGCGGAGGGACGTTAAGAAAAACGAGCCCATTTCCGAAAAGGACAAAATGCTGTTTGAAGCTCCGAAGGAGCAAGTTCATTTTGTCCCGGAAATGAGCTCGTTTTTTAGTCCTGGAGCGACAGTCTGAACTTCACACACCGTTTGCTTAAACCCCACAAAAGCCCAATAACCCCACAAACTATAAGTAGAAGTCCCAATACCCATCCTACAGTCCAATACCCATCCTACAGTCCAATACCCATCCTACAGTCCAATACCCATCCTACAGTCTAACAGTCCATTAACCCATCCTACAGTCAAAATAAACCGTAGAGACAAAAAATCCCCCGCTGAAATCAAATCAGCGAGGGACACAATATCATTAAAAGGTCAAATAACCCATATTAGAAGGCTAAATAACCCCACAAAAGGCTAAATCAACCCAAGAAATTACTTCTTTTCGTTAGCAAACTTCTCCTTCAACTTAGCAAGCATATCCTTAGTCATAGCATCCAAGTCAAACTCAGGCTTCCAACCCCATTCCTCACGAGCACAAGTATCATCAAGAGAATTAGGCCAAGAATCAGCAATAGCCTGACGCAAAGGATCCACATTATACTCCATCTTGAAGTTAGGCTCATATTCCTTAATCTTATTATAAATAGTCTCAGGCTCGAAACTCATAGAAGCAATATTAAACGAGTTGCGGTGAACAAATTTAGAAGGATCAGCTTCCATGATTTCGATAGCAGCACGTAAAGCATCAGGCATATACATCATGTCCATGTAAGTACCTTGAGCGATAGGACACTCAAAAGTTTCACCCTTAGCAGCAGAATAATAAATATCCACAGCATAGTCAGTAGTACCACCACCCGGAGGAGTAACATACGAAATCAAACCAGGGAAACGAACCGAACGAGTATCAACACCAAAACGAATGTTGTAATAATCACTCAGCAGCTCACCAGAAACCTTAGTAACACCATACATAGTACGTGGGTTACGAATAGTATCCTGAGGAGTCTTATCCTTAGGAGTGTTATTGCCGAAAACGCCAATAGAACTTGGAGTAAACACAGCACAATTCATAGTACGAGCTACCTCCAAAACATTGAACAAGCCACCCATACCAATCTTCCAAGCCAGCTGTGGCTTAGCTTCTGCAACAGCCGACAATAAAGCTGCCAGGTTGTAGATAGTATCAATATTGTACTTAGAAACAGTTTCTGCAATCTGCTGTTCATTAGTAATGTCCACAATAGCGCAAGGACCCGATTCTCTAATAGCTTCTTTAGGTTCAGCACCCGGAATGTAACCCGCTACAATGTTACCATTGTAAAGACCTCTTAGTTTCATAGTCAGTTCCGAACCGATCTGACCAGTAGAACCGATAATTAAAACATTTTTCATGAATGTATTATTTAAGTTTGTTGTACTTTAATGGTGCAAAGATAGGAATTTAAATAATATTTAATAAAAAATAAACGTTATTTATACGTAAATCCAGAAAAAAATGTGAACTTTGCATAAAACCTTAATGAACATAGTAATGTACGGAAAATTTAAAGAATTTTTGGCAAATGAACTAGCTAACATCGAAGCAGCTGGTTTATACAAGAGAGAAAGAATCATCACAACTCCACAACGTGCTGATATCAAAGTAAATGCAGGTGATGAAGTGTTGAACTTTTGTGCTAACAACTATCTGGGTCTCTCAGACAACAAACGCCTGATTGAAGCTGCCAAAGCTGCTATGGATAGCCACGGTTACGGTATGTCATCTGTACGCTTCATCTGCGGAACAAATGATCTGCACAAGAAATTGGAAGCTGCAATCTCTGACTATTTCCACACAGAAGATACAATCCTCTATGCTGCTTGTTTTGATGCAAACGGTGGTTTGTTTGAACCATTGCTCACTGATGAAGATGCTATCATCTCTGACTCTTTGAACCATGCATCAATCATCGACGGCGTTCGTCTTTGTAAAGCTAAACGCTATCGCTATGCTAATGCTGATATGGCCGACTTGGAACGTTGCTTGCAGGAAGCTCAGGCTCAGCGTCATCGTATCATCGCTACTGATGGTGTGTTCTCTATGGATGGCAATGTAGCGCCAATGGATAAGATCTGTGAATTGGCTGAAAAATATGATGCACTCGTAATGGTAGACGAATCTCACTCTGCTGGTGTAGTAGGTCCTACAGGTCACGGTGTGGCAGAACAGTTCGATGCTTATGGTCGTATCGATATCTTCACAGGTACACTCGGTAAAGCATTTGGTGGTGCTATGGGTGGTTTCACAACTGGTAAGAAAGAAATTATCGACATGTTGCGTCAGCGCTCACGTCCTTACTTGTTCTCTAACTCAGTTGCTCCTGGTATCGTAGGTGCTAGCTTGGAAATGTTTAAGATCTTGAAGGAAAGCAATGCACTCCATGATAAGTTGATGGACAACGTAACTTATTTCCGCGAAAAGATGATGGCTGCTGGTTTCGATATCAAACCAACTCAGTCGGCTATCTGCGCTGTAATGCTTTACGATGCTAAATTGTCTCAGGACTTCGCTGCTAAGATGCAGGAAGAAGGTATTTACGTAACTGGTTTCTACTATCCAGTAGTTCCAAAAGACCAGGCTCGTATCCGCGTTCAGTTGTCGGCTGGTCACGAACGTGTTCACTTGGATAAGGCTATCGCTGCATTCATCAAGGTGGGTAAAGAACTTGGCGTGATTAAATAAGAAACGATACTTATAAACTAATCTTATAAAACAAAAAAAGCGTTGCGGATTCCGCAGCGCTTTTTTTATTGGTAGCCCAGACGAGAATCGAACTCGTATCTAATCTTTAGGAGAGATTTATTCTATCCATTGAACTACTAGGCCATCCACTCCGCTTTCTAGCCCTACCATAAGCCTTACAACCTACAGTCATGCTTTCAGCTTTTTCAGTGCATATAGCTCTTGTTATGCTATAAACCACCAAAATGCAATGCAAATGTAGTCTTTTTTGCCGATTATCCAACATTCCTGTTTCAAAAAATCATTATAAGCCCCTGTTTTTGAAAATAAGATGCTTAATTTTTGTTTATTTGAACGAACTTCGCCAAATTTGTAACTATTGATTTTGTAACTTCTTAAATTTAATACTATGGCAGAAGAAATGATTGTCAAGGAGTTGGACGATGTCGTTGTCCGCTTTTCTGGAGACTCCGGCGATGGCATGCAGCTTGCCGGTAACATGTTCTCAAATATTTCAGCCAATACGGGTAATGACATCAGTACATTCCCTGACTATCCGGCTGATATCCGTGCCCCACAGGGGACTTTAACGGGTGTTTCCGGCTTCCAGGTTCACGTAGGTTCAGGTAAGGTGTATACACCGGGTGATAAATGTGATGTTTTGGTGGCTATGAACCCGGCGGCCTTGAAGACTCAATATAAATATTGTAAACCACAGTCGGTTATTATTATCGATACCGATTCTTTTAAGCATAGCGACTTGGCGAAGGCGCAGTTCCAACTTGAAAATCCGTTTTCTGAACTGGGTATTAAGAATGAGGTGGTGGAAGCTGCTATCACTACTATGTGTAAGGAGAGTCTGAAGGATAGTGGTTTGGATAATAAGTCTATCTTGCGCACAAAGAATATGTTTGCGCTGGGTCTGGTTTGTTATCTCTTCCATCGCGACATTACGCTAGGCGAGAAGATGTTGCGCGAGAAATTTGCTAAGAAACCAGCTATCGCTGAAGCGAATGTGAAGGTGCTTTATGATGGATATCATTTTGGAGAAAACACACACGCGTCGGTAGCTGCTAGTTATACGGTTCCGTGTAAACAACATCTGCGTCCGGGTAAGTATATGGATATCAATGGTAATAAGGCTACAGCTTACGGTCTGATTGCTGCTGCCGAAAAGGCGGGCTTGGAACTTTACTTGGGTTCGTATCCTATCACTCCGGCTACTGATATTCTTCACGAATTGGCTAAACATAAATCGCTTGGTATTAAAACAGTTCAGTGTGAAGATGAAATCGCTGGTTGCGCTTCTGCTGTAGGTGCTGCTTTTGCGGGTGCTCTGGCGGTGACTACCACTTCTGGCCCTGGTATCTGTCTGAAGAGTGAGGCGATGAACTTGGCGGTGATTGCCGAACTGCCTCTCGTGATTATCGACGTACAACGAGGTGGTCCGTCTACAGGTCTTCCTACCAAATCTGAACAGACCGACTTGCTCCAGGTGCTTTACGGACGAAACGGTGAAAGCCCTATGCCTGTGATAGCTGCTTCATCACCAACCGACTGCTTCGATGCTGCTTTCCTAGCTTGTAAGATTGCCCTCGAACACATGACTCCGGTTGTCCTCCTGAGCGACGCGTACATCGCTAACGGCTCAGCTGCATGGCATCTCCCAGCATGGGAAGAATACCCGGCTATTACCCCACCATACGTAACTCCTGATATGGCAGCCGACTGGACTCCATTCAAGCGTAATCCTGAAAATGCTGTTCGGTACTGGGCTGTACCAGGAACAGAAGGATTCATGCACCGCATCGGCGGATTGGAAAAGAGCAACGAAACCGGCGCTATCTGTACAGAAGCTGAAAATCACCAGCTCATGACCCAGTTGCGTGCTGAAAAGGTAGCCAAGATTGCAGACTCACTTCCACCGCTTCAGGTAGAAGGCGATGCCGACGATGCCGAACTCCTCATTGTAGGATTCGGAGGAACCTACGGCCACCTGCATTCAGCCATGGATACCCTCAGAAAGCAAGGCAAGAAAGTTGCCCTGGCACACTTCCGCGTAGTAAACCCACTGCCAACCAATACTGCCGAAGTATTACGTAAATATAATAAGGTAGTAGTAGCCGAACAAAACATGGGACAGTTGGCCGGCTTCCTTCGCATGAACGTGGAAGGCATCAAACTACATCAGTTCAACCAAGTCAAAGGACAACCATTCGTCGTACAGGAACTGGTTGATTCATTTACTAAAATTATGGAGGAATAAATCATGAGCGAAACAAAATATACAGCAGCCGATTATAAAGGTGGACAGCCACGCTGGTGTCCGGGATGCGGCGACCACGCTTTCCTGAACTCATTCCACAAAGCCTTGGCCGAATTGGGTGTACCCCCACACGAAATAGCAGTAATCTCAGGTATCGGATGTTCATCCCGTTTACCTTATTATATGAATACCTACGGCATGCACACCATCCACGGTCGTGCAGCAGCCATCGCGACCGGTGCGAAAGTAGCTAATCCCAACCTCACCATCTGGCAGATCTCAGGTGACGGCGACGGACTCGCCATCGGAGGTAACCACTTCATCCACGCCGTGCGCAGAAACATCAACCTGAATATGATCCTTCTGAACAACCGCATCTACGGTCTCACCAAAGGACAATATTCGCCAACCTCAGCACGAGGCTTCGTCAGCAAGTCATCGCCTTACGGAACCGTTGAAGACCCATTCCGCCCAGCCGAACTCTGCTTCGGAGCCCGCGGTCGCTTCTTCGCCCGCATCGCAGCAGCCGACGGCCCACACTCTGTGCCAGTACTCGTAGCCGCAGGTAAACACAAAGGCGCATCCGTAGTAGAAGTATTGCAGAACTGCGTCATCTTCAACGACGGCATCCATGCATCCGTAGCCAAGAAAGAAGACCGCGAAAAAAACGCCATCTACGTAGAACACGGCAAACCATTGCTCTTCGGTCCAAATAAAGAGTTCGGTCTCATGCAGGAAGGATTCGGCCTCAAAGTAGTGAAACTAGGCGAAAACGGCATCACCGAGAAAGACATCCTCATACATGACGCCCACTGCCAGGACAACACCCTCCAGTTGAAACTCGCCCTCATGGAAGGCCCCGACTTCCCAATCGCCCTCGGCGTAATTCGCGACGTAGAAGCCCCAACCTACGACGAAGCCGTAGCCGAACAGATAACCGAAGTCAGCACCAAAAAGCCATACCACAACTTTGCCGAATTGCTTGAAACCAATGATACCTGGGAAGTAAAATAACCCTCTTATCTAGAAGCAGTCTAAGAAACATCCTTGATTGCAAAGTGGGTATTACAAAAACGTTACACAAGTTTAAAAGTTAACATTAATTACGGAAATATTTATCTAATTACTTTTTTCGTATTAATAAATGAGTTATTTTTGTACCACTTAAAACAAGGAAATGTTTCAAGGTACTGATTCAAAAGGAGGAGATGTTTAAAACCAAGAAACCGTTTGGGTCAAGTAGAAAAGCAAAGGAAAAAATAAAATTAACAATAACCAATTAAAATTTGAACAATGGCAAATATTGATCTTAGCAAATACGGTATTCAGAATCCCGTAGAAATTTTGCACAATCCTTCTTACGAAGTTTTGTTCGAAGAAGAAACTAAAGCAGGTTTGACAGGCTTTGAAAAAGGTCAGTTGACTGAGCTTGACACTATCAACGTAATGACAGGTGTTTACACTGGTCGTTCACCTAAAGATAAATTCTTCGTTTACAACGACGCCAGCAAAGACACAGTATGGTGGACTTCAGAAGAATACAAGAACGATAACAAACCATGTTCTGAAGAAGCTTGGGCTGACTTGCGTGCTAAAGCTGTAAAACAGTTGTCAGGTAAACGTTTGTTCGTAATGGATACATTCTGCGGTGCTAACGCTGCTACACGTTTGAAAGTACGTTTCATCTGTGAAGTTGCATGGCAGGCACACTTCGTTAAGAACATGTTCATCCGTCCAACTGAAGAAGAATTGGCTAACTACGGTGAACCTGACTTCGTAACATTCAACGCTGCTTTGGCAAAAGTTGACAACTACAAAGAATTAGGTTTGCACTCAGAAACAGCAACAGTCTTCAACTTGGCTACAAAAGAACAGGTAATCTTGAACACATGGTACGGTGGTGAAATGAAGAAAGGTATCTTCTCAATCATGAACTACTACAACCCATTGAGAGGTTTCGCTTCAATGCACTGTTCAGCTA
>SAMEA104404106__coassemble_1566_pt1 | contig 16836 bp, 10 predicted proteins | sample SAMEA104404106__metabat2_low_PE_044 | metagenome-assembled genome bin SAMEA104404106 (sample SAMEA104404106) | Balaenoptera acutorostrata
TTTTTTTCTTTACAAAGATATAACTTATTTGCATAAGAGTAAATAGTTTGCCTGGCTTATTTGTGTTTATCGTTTACCTTATTTTGTTTTTTAGTATACTTTGTGTGTCTTTATCGGTGTGTCTTTATCGGTTTTTCTCCACAGAAGCTAGAGAATAACGTTCAACTTTAGTTTGAAGTTGGTTCCTGGCATGGGGTAACACTTGACTACTTCGTACTGTTGATTGAAGAGGTTGTTGACTTCGGCGGTGGCGCGGAGTTGCATCTTCTTGAACGTAAATACCTTGGACAAGGAGAGGTCGTGCGTGTACCAGGGCATGGCGTAGTTCTCAGGGATATTGGCTACGGCTTCGTATCGTTCTCCGGTGTAGATAAAGCTGTAATTCCATGACCAACTGCCATAAGTTCCTCCTACTATGGCGGTTATGCTGTGCCAGGGAACGTATGGAATCTGTCCACCGTACCATTCGCTCGACTTGTCGGTGTGGTCTTGAGCTTTTTGATAGGTGTAGCTGACCCTTGGCGTAAGGTTGACGTTCCCAAATTTAAAGAATCCCTGTATGCTGGCATCTACGCCTTTAATGTCTACTTTCCCAAGATTCAGCATTGTCCATCTGAACTGATTGGAGGTCGGCATTGCTATAATTTTATCATCTACTTGATTGTAGTAAGCGTCCACTTGCAACTCAAGTCGCGGCAGCCAACTGATTGGTAGTTCTTTACCGTAAGTAGCTCCTATATTATACTGAGTGGTGTATTCAGGTTTCAAGTTCTTGTTGCCTACGAAGGTATAATAGAGGTCGTTAAGTGTCGGCATTCTGAACACGCGCTTGTAAAATGCACGGAAGTTCAAATCATGATCCTCCCAAGGTTTCCATGAGGTAACAACCGATGGAGTGAAGATACTCTTACTGCCGGATGCTCCTCCTGGAAGGGAAGTCTTTTCTTTTACGAAGGTATGAAGCAGACTGGTCTGTACGTTGAATTCCTTGAATTGCATGGAGGTAGCTAAAGCCGACAACAACGAATAGCGTTTCGGATAGATAAATTCGGTAAGGTCGGCATCCAGCGTATTCCACTGAAAATCATTAGATAGAGAGATACTCCACCATGGGAAAGCAGCAAATAAATGAGCTGCCGAAAAATAGGTCTCTTGTTGCGTGTAACGGTTGTCCACGTGCATAGTCGTAACGTCCAATCGTGGGTCCGACAAGTAATGAAGGTAGTCATGTGCGTACTTGGCATTGAGCATCAGACTGTACCAAGGAACTATATTCTTGCGGAACGAACCTTGAACGAAGAAGTTTTCGTCCCACTGTCTGTCCTGGTGACGGAATTTTCCGGGTTCTTCTCTAACCGAGGCTCCCGGATATCCGCGCTCTGAATTATAATAGTATGCTTTCGCCTTCCATTCGCCTTTCTTTATTTTGCCAAATAGAGCAGCTTCGGCACGCCACATCCTAACATCACCGTTTTTACGTACTTCGGTGGTGTCATATCCGTTCTTCTTGGCGTAACTGAATTTGTATTTACCTGAGGTATATAAGAATTCTGAACTCAGGGAGAGCGATACTTTCTTCGATAGTTTCTGTTCCCAAAGGATGGATGGGTTGACAGTCTCGAACGAACCGCCTTTCACTCCAATGTTGACGTTGTATTTCTTGCCTTCTTCAAATTTCGGGGTGCGTGTTACCATGTAGATGGCGCTGGCCGAAGCGAAATCTTTGGCGGGCTGGAAGATGGCGCTCTTTTGTCCGTTGTACATCGAGATGGCTTCCATGTTGTCCAACGAGAAACGGCCTAGGTCGATGACTCCGTTCTGAGCGTTGCCGAGTTCGATGCCGTCGTAAAAGACACCTACGTGATGGCTGCCCATACTTCTGATATTCACGGTTTTCAGTCCGCCGATACCTCCGTAATCCTTAACTTGGACGCCCGAGAAGTAACGAACGGCATCAGCCACCGAATGAGTGCTTAGTTTTTTCAGTTCGTCGCCCGAAAGGACTTGTACGGGAATAACCTCTTTTTTAATGCGATTGGCGGTTACTACCACTTCGTTGATGGAAATGATGGAATCCAGACGCGACTGTAAGAGCGAGTCTTGCTGGGCTTTAGCTTGTGGGTTAAAAAGAAAAGCTGCGAGTACAACTCGTAGCAGACGGACAGAGTAAACTATGGTTTTATTCATTGAAAAGTCGTATGTTGGATTAGATCACATCAGAGAATTCAGAGAGAGTCTGAACATCCCCAATCATTTTGCAAAGGTAATTCTTTTTCGAGAGCTAAAACATATTTTTCATCGATAAGACAGAAATTTAACTAATAAGTAAGCCAACTAATCTTAAATTGCTATAGATTTCAGGGGATTTATGGAAGGATTTAATAAGAAATATATATATTTACATATGTATAGAATGTTGCCGTATTTAACCGAAAATCTATTTGAATATTTTTACGATTATGAACATACAACAATTAGAATATATTCTGGCAGTTGATTCTTATCGCCATTTTGCGAAGGCTGCCGAGTTTTGTAAGGTTACTCAGCCTACGCTGAGTGCGATGATTCAGAAATTGGAGGACGAGCTGGGATTGAAATTGTTTGATCGCAACGTCCAACCTATTCAGCCTACTCCTGCTGGTAGGAAGATTATTGATCAGGCTAGGAAGGTAATTACTCAGGCTTCGCTGATTAAAGATATAGCAGAAGAAGAAAAGCAGTCGGTCTCTGGACCTTTCTTTTTGGCGGTTCTGCCTACTATCGCGCCTTATCTGCTTCCTCGTTTCTTCCGAAAATTAGCCGAGAAGAAGTTGGATTTGGATGTGAGGGTGGTCGAGATGAAGTCGGCTCAGACGCTGACTGCCTTGCAGAAGGGTGAGGTGGATGCTGCTATTCTGGCTAATAAACCTATTGAGGTAATGTTAAACAGTGAAACGCTTTTCTATGAGCAGTTCTTTGGATATGTTTCTAAGAATGAGCCGATTTTCAAGAATGAGATGATTCGTTCAGCCGATATTGATGGCGAACGGCTATGGTTGCTTGATGAGGGGCATTGCTTTAGGGACCAACTGTTGCGTTTCTGTCAGATGGAGAAAGTGAAGCTTCATCAAGCTACGTATCGCCTGGGTAGTATGGAAACGTTTATGCGCATGGTGGAGAGTGGAAATGGGATGACGTTTATTCCTGAACTGGCTACCTTCCAACTGAGCGATGAGCAGAAGGAGTTGATTCGTCCGTTTGCTATTCCGCGTCCTACTCGTGAGATTAATTTTATTACTCGTAAGGATTTTATTAGGAATACGATTGCTGATATCATTAAGAAATGTATTAAGGAGTCGGTGCCTAAGGAATTATTGATACTCCGACCTGGGCTGAAATTGGTATAAAAAACGTGTCCCGAGTCTCTTTATAGGAATTCGGGACACTTTCTGTAAAAGCATTTATAAACTTAAAAGTGATAAGCTATGCCTAATTTAGTTTCAAATGTTTTTGATTTCACATCGATGTGACGTGTATAGTGGGTCCTCCTATAATAATAAGAGGCTTCTAGATTTACTCTGAAATGTTCGTTGAGGTTAATCTCGATAATCGGATTGACCACGGCGAGTAGGGCGTTGCCTTTGTCGCCTTGTGCGTTAAGATAGAGGGGGTTGGAGTCTTCTAGGTCTTCTTCGCTGTATCCCTTCCAACTGAAGATGTGGTAGAGGTTTACGTTGAGGGCGAAGAGTCCGTATTTGTTGAAGTCTATTATGGTATTGTTCTTCAAACTATAACCGCTACCCATGTTGTAGTTGCGGTCGATGACGTGGTAGTAGTCGGTCAGACTGCCACCTAATAGGATGCCGCTCAGGAACAGTCGTTGTTCAAGGTCCACCATTTTGTTGACTTTTGGGAACTTATATATAACGCCAGGACCGAAACTGGTGGTTTCTGATATCTTATAAGGTATGCGTCCTGACCCGTCTATGACTTCTTCTGAATCATAGTAGTTGAAGTGTTGGAAAATACCGAAGAGTACTTCCATGCCACTACGGGTGGTCGTGGTGGTTCCCCATAATTTCCCCAAAAGGTTGATCTGGCTTATGAGTGGCTGGTTGGGTGAGAGGCCAACAGATGCTCTGGCTGTGAAGTAATCATATGGTTGGGAACTGTCCGTGTCAAATGCGTCTCCGTATTGGAAACGGAAATCGATATAGGGATTGTATTCTCCCCTAAATAGGTAATTATCAGCTGCCAAGTAACGTGTTCCTACTGATATGGTGAAGTCAACTGGAATGCGTTCGTAATCGTGGTACTTGTAGTATTTGTGTTTTACCTTCCACATGTCGCCAGATATCATACGGTTAAGTCCTCTAACCGGACATATCAGGGTGCCGAGAAATTCTCTGGCAAAACGGGGAAATCCGCGTTTGGAGTCGTCTAAGACCAGAGCCGAGAGTCGGTAGGTCATTTCACCAAGTGCTATACCGCCGAATGTGGTGGCTAAAAGGTCGTTGATAGCGGGTGGTTCTATCTCGGCTACCATTTCCCACATGAGGCTTCCTCCGAAGGCGTATGGGGCGGATTCCCAGAAGTTTAATCCATTGGTTCTTGCCGAATTGAAGTACAAACTTCCATGGTACGGATGGGCGAATAGGTTGGTCGAGAATTGGTCGTTGTCCCATACGAGTCCGTTGGTGATGTTGTCGCCTATAGTCTTGAAATTAATCTTTGCAAAGTCCTCATTCATCACATAGCGGTCGAAAGCCCAAACACCAACATTCATTCCTACAGCTTCTAGAGCAGCTTTCCAAGGACGTTTTCGTGTCATCCTCGGATCGTTAAAAGCAAAAATCGAGTCGCGTGATAAAAGTGGGGTGCTTATTGACACCATATCTGTAGCTAGAGTATCTGATACTACTGTATTAGTGATTGGTGTAGCCGCAGCGGTGATGTTGAAGGTTGTTCCTCCAGCTATCAGTGCGGTTATCAGATTATTGAGTTTCATAAGTTGCGCGTTATACGTTATATAAGAATTAGAAGAGGATGATTCCGCATTCTATGATTCCTTTATTTTCAAATAGTTTGTTCTTCTTGTAATGGCGAGTCATGGCATATCCAGTTGTGGCAAATACGCTCAGTTTTGGTAGGATTCGATAGGAAAGGTTCAGACGTGCTTGTAGTGAATAGAGTCGGTCTGGGGTCTCTGCATGTTCGTCTTCGAAATTTTCTATGTGAAAGTAGCCTAGGTCGCCACTGATTTCAAATCGGTTCTTTAACGGGAAGTATAAACCGGTTCTATAGAACAGACATCCGGAGAAGTCGTCGTTCATGTCGAAGTAGTGAGTTCCTATGCCTAAGATGCTGTAATTTAGACTATTCTTGAACCGTACGGCTACGTTTATCTTGGTGGTGTTGCTACCGAATATCATGGCTTGGATGCGAGTGCGTGGGGTGATGTTCACCAGACCAATTTTGTGGGCCGTGGTGTCCTTGCTGTGGTTGACTAAACCTATTTGCCATCCGTCAACTTTTCCGGTGGATAAGTTTAACATGCCAACTTGGGTTCCTTTCACGTTTTCTGCATAGTTACCTAAACCGAACTGCATTCCGTTCATGTTGGAAATGCAGACGTTGGTAAGAGGGGAGAACTGTAAGGCACGGTCTACGTTGTATGCTATATTGGCTACTCCGGCCAACTGCAAACCGCGGATGTTCTGAGAGGCGATGTTGCTAATCATGGATGATTGCACACCTCTCACGTCTACCCCGAGGTTGTTTAAAACGGAGGCTTGTACACCTTTAAGTGTTCCAGAGTTCGCATTCATGAGAGCCGACAACTGCACCCCGTTCATTACCTCGCCCGATATATTCATCAGACCGGCTATCGATACTCCGTCCATCTGTTCGCCTGCTATATTTGTTAATCCTGAGATTTGCACTCCTTTGGCTGTTCCACCTATCGCATTTATCAGTCCGCTCACCATCAGTCCATTAGCGTTTTGTTTATCTAGATTAGCCAAGCCGCCTATTTGCAATCCGTTGGCGGTATTTGCATAATTAAGCAGGCTAGACATATGAACGCCCGACATCGTTTCATGTACCGCCCCATAGAACAAGTTCAGTCCCAGTCCGCGTTGATGCCGGATATTGGAAATCAAACCCAGGTTTAATAAGGTCAGACGCAAACTGTCTTGTTGTTTGTTGATATTAACAGACCAATTTATATCATCACCCTTAAAAGAACGTGATTTGGCTGATAAAGAGGCAGGTACGATTAGAGAAGGTACCAGCAAGAAAGATGCCAAGATAGATAGTAAAAGTTTTTTCATCATTTTATTTGTTTCTTGTGTTTAACAAAGGTAACGAAAAAAACTCATACGGGATTCTCCTTTTTTTGGGAAAAAATGGTCGAAATCACGAGTTTTACCCTAAAATAGTGGTTTATTTCATTTATTGGGCCCTCTTCTTAGCGACTTTGGCTTGTTCGTCTGTAGTGGGGAGGGACAACTCTTTCTTGGCTTTTGATTCTTTTTTCTCTCTCAGTCTGGCCTTGCGGTGTTTCTTGAAGTTAAAGAACCAGTCGAGTAGTTCGCCCCATTGGGTGAAGTCTTTTTTGTAGATGAAACCTACTCCTTGGGTGGTCATGGTCGACTTAGTGAAATAGCGGTCGTTAGTCATGTTGTATCCGCGCAGACGGAAGTCGCCGTTCTTGGTTAGGAGCCAGATGGCTTCAAAGTCGCCTACGAAGTTGGAGTTCTGTAGGGTGTTTTCGCGATATCCGAAATTGCCGTTAATTACGAGACGGTTGTTCAAGAGACGTCCGCTTAAGATGGCTTCGGCTTCTACGTCGGTCCATCCGTTCTGACCGGTACTTAGGTTCGTTCCGAGATTCCAATTCTGATTATCAATTACTTGCGATAGCATATTGTTCAACTGTCCGGATAGGGTGTTGAATGCCAGTGAACTGGTGGCGTTCGACTGGTTTTCTTGTGCGGCGTAGTCAAAGGCATAGAATTTACCCACACCCAGCAAGTAGATGATTTGCGTGGTCATCTGTTCCGGGGTGCTTATCAGACTGCGTACTAGCTGGCGGTCTTCCTCGTTTACAGTAGGGAGTTCGAGGTCGAACGTCATATTAGGCGCTGTCAGATTGCCCGATAGATTCACCAGACAGTTGACACGCACATTACCCCTTGAGGAAGTTGCGCCCGGCATCAAATCGTTCAGAGAAGCCGATGGCACCGTGTGGACAGCCTGAAGGTTCAATACTGCCTCACGTGGATTACCTGCAAAGCTCACCGTACCACCTGGACGAAGGGTGAAATCCTTGCGTATAACGTTCTGCATACTGATTTTATATACACCCTCCTGAATGTTATAATTGCCAAACATGCTGAATTCTCCCTTATTAAAGAAATGCACATTCAAGTTGCCGGTACCTTTAGCTGAAATATAATCTCCTGCTACCGGGTCCATGAGTACGCGCATCTCAGCCAGTGGGGTAGGCTCTATCTGAAGATTCAGTCGGATGTCGGCCGGATCTTCTTCCTCCTCTTCTTCTTGCGGACGGTTTAGATAGTGATAAAGCTCTGTCTGAATCTCTTCACGTGCACGTTTAGGCGTACGGTCCACGAAGGTAATAAACTGATTACTTGCCGCTTCGGCTGCTGTACCTAGTACATATACAAATCGAGTCTTATTTTCTGCGCGCAGATGGGCATCTACAGAAACTCCGTTGACTGGATTGCCGTGAATCACAGCGTTTCCTGTAGCATATACGCTGCCGTAGAAAGGGTACTCGGGACTTCCTTCTGAGCTGTCGAAGATTAGCATTTCTTTAGTGTTGAAACGGAAGTTGTAGGTCATGTTGGAGAACTTATTGTGACGCAGGTAGCCGTCGACTTGTCCTTTGTTGCCTGAGAGGTCTTGCATCTGTACCTTCTGGAAGAGGAATTCGCCCGACTTGATGTGTACATCGTCTGTCTGCAACTTGAATCTGGTGTTTAACGCATTGACGTTCAGTGCTAATTTCGCTTTTGCATCTCCTTCCAAGTCTAATTCCTTGAAAGGACCAAATAAGCGAATATTTCCAAACGCATGACCATCTAGGTCAGAGAAGATGCCGTTCACAAATGGGGTCAGAAGTGCCAGATTTGTACCTCCTGCGTCAATATGTAGGTCGAGTCCCTTTTCTTTAGGCGACACGAATCCCTTCACGCGTGTATAATAAGTACTGTCTTCACGGATATCAGCATTGAGCATGATTCTGCCTTTTTGGTCGTCGAATGTACCTTTAATATCAGCCCTTCCCAACAAAGCGTCGTTGAGCGAGAAGTTGCGTACGTCTAACCGGGCGTTCAGAGCTGGTTGTTTCAGAACCTGTCCCAATTGGATGGAGCCGGATGCGGCGCCCTCAAATTTGACGGCATCGAACTGAATCATATCCATGATATACAGGATATTAATGTCTCTAAGATCAATCTTACATACATCCGACTCACGATTACCCAGTCGTCCGTTTATCTTAACGTACTGGTCTTGGTGGTCGATGTGAATGTTGTGTATGTCGATACTGTCCTTGCGGATCTGCACCTTGGAAGGATGGATATTCCATACCGTATCATTCAAGATGAAATGACTCGGATGAAAATCGATATCAGTAAGCAACTGTCGGTTGGTTGCGTCACGACCAAATTTGGTAGATGCCACCACCTTACCACTATAAGTCACATTCGCATTATTTCCCCAGTAAATTGTAGTGTGGAGCAAATCGTTCTTAGCTTGCGTGTTGAGCGAGAGATTCATCATTGCGCCCTTATTCATCAGGATGTTACCGCGCACCTGACACTGCAGTGCATCGGCAGTGTTGTCTAAATGAACGTGCACCGATTCATATCGCTTCTCTTCAATCTCTAACTGAGGTATGTTGGCATTCAGGTAAACCCCTGTGGTTTCGTCATTGAAAGAGCCTTGCATTGATGCTGGCATCTGCAAGTCGACCGGAAGACGGAAGATTCGTTTCAGTACGTCTGTGTTGTCTATGTTTATGTTGAAATTGAACGAGTTTTTAGTTGTGCGTTTCTTTTCTTTACCAGGGAGTAGGGAAGGAACATACATTCTTGCTACCTTATTAATACTAGCTACTAGTGAATTGTAGGAGAACTTGCCATGTATTCTACCGTTTATAAAGGATGATTGTACAGAGATGTCTTTACCGTCGGCTAGTGGACGCGCTAAGATTTGAAAGTGGGGGAGCATGTAGGTGTATTCCTCTTCCGGTGCAACCGATTTGAGCGAGTCGACTGTGAGGATACCATCTACGGTCTCAATGGAGCTACCTGAGAATTTAGCAAGGAGTCGGCCTGAGAAAGTAGTCTGAGGAAACTTGTCGGTCAGGTTCAACTTCTCCGTATTTAGGTCGCGCACCACCGCTTCAATGTCGAAAACAGGCACTTTGCCCGAGGTACTTAGGCTACCATTGATACCAATTTTGGCATGCTCATCGTCCAACTGGATACGTCCGGAGAAATCCCCCGGCCTAAAGTTGCCATCCAGTGAAATATTATGATATTTATAACCTTGATAATCAAATTCATATGCCGTTCCATTAATGTAAGACTCTAAGCCAGAACTACCATAATTCAAGCCTTTAAAATCCAAGTTAAAACTCGTATTACCAAACTTTTTAGTGTCGCCTAAGAGAGCACCCAGTTGCAGACCCTCAGAGAAAAGTCGTCCTGTGAAGGTACGTTTCTGCGTTTTGGCATCCTTACTCATAGCCCCTTGTCCCATCACCATACCCACACCGGTATGAATCATCAGCTTAGTATCCAGTTGCGAGGGAGTACCATTCAGTTCGGCATTCAAAAGACCATATTGCAGACGTTCCAGCACAGGGGGCAGCTCAGCACTACCTGTCAGATTCTCATACAACCATCTGAAGCCCTGGTGACTCACCTCAGCCTGACGAATATTCGCTTTCATTCTATTCTCCACCGAATCGCTACCCAATTCGTAATATCCATTGGCAACAAAAAGCACTTCTTTATTGGGCGAATAGAGACGCAGATCAGACAATACATGCCTATTGAAATGATTAGAAAAATTCATTCTAACCATCAGAGAATCAGAAAAATGCTTAAGTGCGGGAACGAAAGAAGCAAAATCACGGGGAACAAGCTTGGCTACTAAGTTGCCTTTATAACTGAAGTAAGACAAATCATTATCCAATGTATCCTTCTTATAATCAGCCTTAAGACTATCCAGGCGGATAGACCCCTCAGGAAGCGACAAACTAAGTTCTCGAATCATACAATGCTGATTGTTCGCAGCCGCCTTCAGTTGCAGCCGCTTAAACTGAAAACCAGCCTTCTCAGCAAAACTCATGCGTCGTACCTGAACATTCAACGAATCGGCCGACAGAGCTTTCAACGATAAAGTAGCCGATAAATTACTGATACCCACATGAGAAGCATTAAAGACCCCAGGAGTTTCAGGTTCAGACAACACATCATAACTCAGTTCCCCACGTCGGATAAGCACCGAATTAACACGCAAGTCGATAACACTCTTCGGTTTATCATCATCCGAAACCAGCGCATCCAAGACAAACCTGAAATTAGCGTCACTCTTCGGGTCCTTCTTATTGAGACGCACCGACGCACCAAACAACTGCACATTCTGGATACGAATCTGTCCGTCAAGAAGCGCTCCAATATCAAACTTCGCAGAGAAACGCGCCACCTTGAGCAACCTTTCCCCGTCACGGTCCATCACAATCAGATCCTGAACAATGATACGGTTCAGCAACCCCAAGTCCACATTCCCAATCTCCACATCCGTTCCCAGCAGCCCCTCCAGTTCATCGTTTACCATACCACTAATACCTCGTTGTACAGCCGGGATATTCAACAAGACAATAATACCGAAATACAGCACTAGAAGCGATATAATCACGGTTCGAATGATATTTTTTATAATAGACCAGAGTTTCATAACATCTAAAAATTGAACAAATATACCAATTTCATCGAGGAAATCAATAAAGATTTAAAAGAAACATCATTTAAAGAAAAAAATCTTTATTTTATGTGAAAAAACATTCTTTTTCACTTATTTTTTCATTAATTTTGCAAACAAATTATAAAACCATTTTTTATAACCCAATATGGCAAATGTAATTAAATTACGTAAAGGCCTAGACATAAACCTGAAAGGCAAAGCTGCTGCAGAGGTTGTCGCTGTAAAAGAACCTGGATTCTATGCATTAGTTCCAGATGATTTTAACGGCGTTAAACCAAAAGTAGTTGTTAAGGAACAGGAATATGTCATGGCTGGAGGACCCTTGTTTATTGACAAGAATCATCCTGAAGTGAAATTTGTTTCGCCCGTTAGTGGCGTAGTGACAAGCGTGGAACGTGGTGCACGCCGTAAGGTGATGAGCATTACTGTAGAAGCAGCTAAAGAACAGGATTTTGAAGAATTCGGCAAGCAGAACGTTGCTTCAATGAATGCAGAATCTGTTAAGGAATTGTTGCTCAAAGCAGGTATGTTCGCTTTCATCAGACAGCGTCCTTACGATGTGATTGCTGACCCAACAGTTGCTCCTAGAGCAATCTTCATCTCAGCATTCGACAGCAATCCACTTGCTCCAGAATTCGAAGTCGCATTGAAGGGAGAGGAAGCTAACTTCCAGACAGGTTTGGATGCCTTGGCAAAAATCGCTAAGACTTATCTGAGCATCAGTGTTAAACAGACTGCTTCAGCCCTTACTCAGGCTCAGCACGTTACAGTAACAGCATTTGATGGTCCACACCCTGCAGGTAACGTAGGTGTACAGATCAACAACATCGCTCCTGTCAATAAGGGCGAAACAGTTTGGACTATCGATCCACAGGCTGTTATCTTCATCGGTCGTTTGATGAACACAGGTCGTGTAGACTTGACCCGTACAGTAGTGATTGACGGTTCTGAAGTAATCAAACCTGCATACTGCAAATTAAAAGTTGGTGCATTACTGACCGACGTATTGGCAGGCAATGTAAACAAGAGCAAAGAGTTGCGTTACATCAGTGGTAACCCATTGACAGGTAAGCAGATTCCAGCAAACGGCTTCTTAGGTGCATTCCACAGTCAGGTAACTGTAATTCCTGAAGGTAGCGACGTTCACGAATTGTTCGGTTGGATTATGCCACGTTTCAACGAATTCAGCACTAGCCGTTCTTACTTCAGCTGGCTGATGGGCAAGAAAGAATATACATTGGATGCACGTATCAAGGGTGGTGAACGCCACATGATCATGTCAAATGAATATGACCGCGTACTTCCTATGGACATCCTTCCAGAATACCTTATTAAAGCCATCATCGCTGGCGACATCGACCGCATGGAACAGTTAGGTATCTATGAAGTAGCTCCAGAAGACTTCGCTATCTGCGAATTCGTATGTTCTTCTAAGGTAGAACTTCAGCGTATTGTTCGCGAAGGTTTGGACATGCTCCGTCGTGAAATGTGTTAATAGAAAAGTTTCAAAAGAAATAAATAATAATGAAAGCGTTAAGAAATTATCTCGATAAGATAAAGCCGAACTTTGAAGAGGGAGGCAAATTCCAGGCATTCGGTTCTGTATTCGACGGTTTCGAAACATTCTTGTTCGTACCAAATACAACATCGAAGACCGGAACGCACATCCACGATGCGATTGATAGCAAACGTATCATGTCGTTAGTGGTAATTGCTTTGATACCGGCTTTATTGTTCGGTATGTACAACGTAGGTTACCAGCACTACACTCACACAGGTATTGAAGGTAGCTTCGCTGAAATGTTCGGTTACGGTTTCTTGGCTGTATTGCCTAAGATTATCGTATCATATGTAGTAGGTTTGGGTATCGAATTTGCTGTTGCTCAGTATAAGCATGAAGAAATTCAGGAAGGTTTCTTGGTTTCAGGTATGTTGATCCCAATGATTGTTCCAGTTGACTGCCCATTGTGGATGTTGGCTGTAGCAACTGCATTCTCTGTAATTTTTGCTAAGGAAGTATTTGGTGGTACAGGTATGAATATCTTCAACCCTGCATTGATTACTCGTGCTTTCTTGTTCTTCGCTTATCCTACTAAGATGTCTGGTGACGCAGTATGGGTATCAAGCGATAGCATTTTCGGTTTGGGTAAGACAGTTGATGGTCTGACTGCTGCTACTCCTCTTGGTATGGCTGCAACAGGCGCAGATGCAACTTATTCATTGTCTGATGCAATCTTCGGTTTCATCCCAGGTTCAATCGGTGAAACAAGCGTTATTGCCATTGCAATTGGTGCTGTTATACTTTTGTGGACTGGTGTAGCTAGCTGGAAGACTATGTTGTCAGTATTCGTAGGTGGTGCATTCATGGGTTGGGTATTCAATGCAATTGGTCCTGACACAGCAATGGCTCACATGCCTTGGTACGAACACCTTTGTGTAGGTGGTTTCTGCTTTGGTGCTGTATTTATGGCAACAGACCCTGTTACTTCATCACGTACAGAAAACGGTAAATTCGTTTACGGTCTTTTGATTGGTATGATGGCTATCATCATCCGCGTATTGAACCCAGGTTATCCAGAAGGTATGATGTTGGCAATCTTGTTGATGAACATCTTCGCACCATTGATTGACTACGTTATCGTACAGAACAATATCAGCCGTCGTGAAAAACGTGCAATGTCTAACAATTAAAAACCGAATATAATGAATACTAATAGTAACTCTTATACTATCATTTATGCTTCGGTAATGGTTGTTATCGTAGCGTTCATGTTGGCTTTCGTTAACTCTGCATTGCGCGACAAGCAGAATCAGAACGTAGAGCTTGATACTAAAAAACAGATCCTTTCTTCTTTAGGTATTAAAGATGTACAGGACGCACAGGCTACATTTGCTAGTGTAGTTAAATTTGATAAAGTTGTTGCTGAAGACGGTTCTTTGAAAGATTACGAAGGTGCATTCGTAACAGGTTATGAAAAAGACTACAAAGAAAACGGCAATGCTCACGTATTCGTATGTGAAGTAGATGGCGCAACTAAATATGTAGTTCCAGTATATGGTGCAGGTCTTTGGGGCGCTATCTGGGGTTATGTTTCTTTGGACGAAGATAAGAATACTGTTTACGGTACTTACTTCTCTCACGCTTCAGAAACTCCAGGTCTTGGTGCTGAAATCGCTGCAGACTGGTTCCAGAATCAGTTCAAGAGCAAACACGTTATGAACGGTTCAGACGTAGCTTTGACTGTTGTTAAGAACGGTAAAGTAGAAAACGCTGAATACGAAGTTGACGGTGTTTCAGGTGGTACTATTACATCAAATGGTGTTGCAGCCATGTTGAAAGGATGTATGAGCCAGTACACTAATTTTTTAACTTCTAAATAATAAGGAGGAATACGAACAATGGGAAAATTATTTTCAGCTAAAAACAAAGAAGTATTTTCTACTCCGTTGAGCATGAACAACCCTGTTACTGTTCAGGTATTGGGTATCTGTTCTGCATTGGCCGTTACCTCTAAATTGGAACCGGCTATCGTAATGGGTCTTTCAGTGACTATCATTACAGCATTCTCAAACGTAGTTATTTCACTTTTACGTAAAACTATTCCTAACCGTATCCGTATCATCGTTCAGCTGGTAGTTGTAGCTGCTTTGGTAACAATCGTTAGTGAAGTATTGAAAGCTTTCGCATACGACGTGAGCGTTCAGTTGTCAGTTTACGTAGGTTTGATCATTACCAACTGTATCCTGATGGGTCGTTTGGAAGCATTCGCCATGGCTAATGGTCCTTGGGAATCTTGTTTAGACGGTATCGGTAACGGTTTAGGTTACGCTAAGATCTTGGTAATCGTGGCATTTTTCCGCGAATTATTAGGTTCTGGTACTCTCTTAGGATTTAATATCTTGAATTATGATTTCATCAAAGAAATCGGTTATGTAAACAACGGTCTGATGCTGATGCCTCCTATGGCATTGATTATCGTGGCTTGTATCATCTGGTACCAGCGCGCTAAGCATGTAGAACTGCAAGATAAATAATGAAAAAATTAAAAGAATAACATGGAACATCTTTTTAGCTTATTTGTCCGCTCTATATTTGTAGACAACATGATCTTTGCGTTCTTCTTGGGTATGTGTTCATACTTGGCCGTATCTAAAAACGTGAAGACTGCGCTCGGACTTGGTATCGCTGTAACCTTCGTATTGGTGGTTACATTGCCAGTTAACTATTTGCTTCAGACTAAGGTTCTTGCAGCAGATGGTATCTTGGGCATCGACTTGAGTTTCTTGAGCTTTATCCTCTTTATTGCCGTTATCGCCGCTATTGTACAGTTGGTAGAAATGATTGTTGAACGTTTCAGTCCTTCATTGTACGCATCATTGGGTATCTTCTTGCCTTTGATTGCTGTAAACTGTGCTATCATGGGTGCATCATTGTTCATGCAGCAGCGTATCACATTGGCTCCATCAGATCCTAAATTCATCGGCGGCATTGCAGACGCACTTGCTTACGCTTTGGGTTCAGGTATTGGTTGGTTGCTTGCTATCGTTGGTTTGGCTGCTATCCGTGAAAAAATGGCTTACTGTGACGTACCTGCTCCTTTGAAAGGTTTGGGTATCACATTCATCACTGTAGGTTTGATGGCTATGGCATTTATGTGTTTCTCTGGTTTGAACATCTAATAGGAAAGGAATAATTACAATGGATATGAATTTTATTTTAGCCAGCATTGGAGTATTCCTCGTGACTATTCTTGTGCTTGTAGTCATCCTGTTGGTTGCTAAGAATTTCTTGGTACAGTCAGGTAAAGTGAAAATTAAAATCAACGGAGATAAGGAATTGGAAGTTGAATCTGGTTCTACTTTGTTGAACACATTGGCTGTAAATGGCGTATTCTTGCCTTCAGCTTGTGGTGGTAAGGGTTCTTGCGGTCAGTGTAAATGTCAGGTCCTTGAAGGTGGTGGTGAAATCCTTCCTTCTGAAGTGAGCCATTTCAGCCGCAAACAGCAGAAAGACCATTGGCGTCTGGGTTGCCAGGTTAAGGTTAAGAGTGACATGTCAATCAAGGTTCCTGAATCTGTAATGGGTGTTAAGGAATGGGAATGCGAAGTTATCTCTAACAAGAACGTTGCAACATTTATCAAAGAATTCATCGTGGCTCTTCCTAAGGGTGAACACATGGACTTCTTGCCAGGTTCTTATGCTCAGATTAAGATTCCTAAATATGAAATGGATTATAACAAGGATATCGATAAGTCTCTTATCGGTGACGAATATCTTCCAGCATGGGAAAAATTCGGTTTGTTTGGCTTGAAATGTAAGAATACAGAGGAAACTATCCGTGCTTACTCTATGGCTAACTACCCTGCAGAAGGCGACCGTATCATGTTGACTGTTCGTATTGCAACTCCTCCATTCAAACCAAGACCACAGGTTGGCTTCCAGGATGTAATGCCTGGTATCGCTTCATCTTACATCTTCACTTTGAAACCAGGTGATAAGGTAACTATGAGTGGTCCTTATGGAGACTTCCACCCAATCTTCGATTCTAAGAAGGAAATGATGTGGGTAGGTGGTGGTGCCGGTATGGCTCCTCTTCGTGCTCAGATCATGCATATGACTAAGACATTGAAGACTACCGACAGAAAGTTGTCTTACTTCTACGGTGCTCGTGCATTGAACGAAGTATTCTACTTGGAAGATTTCTTGCAGCTTGAAAAAGACTTCCCTAACTTCACATTCCACTTGGCACTTGACCGTCCTGACCCAGCAGCTGATGCAGCAGGCGTTAAGTATACAGCTGGATTCGTTCATCAGGTTATTTATGAAACTTA
>SAMEA104404106__coassemble_1651_pt1 | contig 16234 bp, 10 predicted proteins | sample SAMEA104404106__metabat2_low_PE_044 | metagenome-assembled genome bin SAMEA104404106 (sample SAMEA104404106) | Balaenoptera acutorostrata
AACGTAAAATTTTATAGAGCTCTTTAGTTCTATTTTGCGTAGCAGGTAAACATAAATATATTAACTATTATACATATAATTTGCGGTTAACAGATAATTTATTTATCTTTACAGCATGATAAATCATAAAATAACGCTAGCCATGTCTAATCCAGAAATCGTGGCTGAATTGGGAATGAGGTTTAAAGAATATCGTCTTGCAGCAAATCTTACTCAACAAGAAGCTGCAGAGAAAGCTGGTGTCAGTATAGTTACACTTCGATTATTTGAAAATGGGAAAGCATACAATATCAATATGTGTAATTTCCTAGCACTTCTTCGTTGTGTAGACAGTTTAGAAGGAATTGATAATTTGCTTCCGCAAATACCTATCTCAGCATACGAAATAGCGAAGCAACAAAAAAATAAACCAAAGCGTATAAGACATGGAAAATAATGTAGTTAAAGTGATGCTTTATGATAAAGAAATCGGAATGCTTTATTGGGATGTAAAAAGCAAAAGAGCCGTTTTTAATTATAATGATACCTTTGTCAAAGAGAATATCGATTTTGCTCCTTTAACAGCCCCTATTAGCATATATAAAAATAGACCGGTTCTTGGGAACAAAGAAAAATTATTTCAGGGACTACCTCCTTTTTTAGCAGATTCTCTACCTGACTACTGGGGTAACAAGGTTTTTGAAGCCTGGGCTGCCCAAAATCATATACCGAAACGCCAATTAACACCTGTAGACAAATTGTCGTTTATAGGGAAACGTGGAATGGGAGCTTTCGAATTTCTTCCAGCGACACCAGGATTAGACTCTTCACAGTCTTTACAAATCGATAGTCTTTATAATCTGGCATTACAGATTTTCACTGAAAGGCAAGAATTTACTGTACAAGAAAATGAAGAACTCAATTTACAAAGTATTTACGAAGTTGGTACATCGGCAGGTGGAAAACATCCCAAAGCCATCATAGCCATCAATAATAAGACACATGAGATACGATCTGGGCAAGTCATACATCCAGGGGATTTTACATACTACATATTGAAATTCTCTGAAAGTGATGATTTCCCATACACACAAATGGAAATGGCGTATTATGAAATGGCATTGAAGGCAGGTATACATATAATGCCTTCCAAACTCATTGATATAGATGGTAAATACCATTTCCTAACAGAACGTTTTGACAGACAAAAAGGCCAAAAGACACACACTCAAACATTGGCAGCTATGAATCCTGATGCAAGTAGTTATGAGGAATTATTTGAAGTATCTAGAAGGTTAAGGATATCTAGCACAGAACAGTCTGAACTTTATCGCAGAATGGTTTTTAATATTCTAAGTGGAAATGTAGATGATCATACAAAGAATTTTTCATTCATGTGGATTGATAATGAATGGCATATTACACCGGCCTATGATATCACTTTTACTGTTAATTTGGATGGGGCTTCCTATGAGAATGTTCACAGCATAACCCTTAAAGGCATGGATTGCGATTTCTCTGAAGAAGATCTTCTTGACTTTGCCAAGTTAAACGGTATCAAGAATCCCAAAAGAATAATCAATGAAGTGAGTATGGCTGTCAGTCATTTCTACGATTTTGCTTCTAAATATAATATTGATATCTATTGGAAAGATAAAATAGAAGAATATCTTTCAGGATTAGTTACTAAAGACGTCGCTACGTCAATGAATCATTATTTACCTACTGTAATAGAACCATATACGTCAGCAGAAGGTTTCACGGTTTCTAATATAACGATTGTAGAAAACGGACAGCATGATTTCCGACTAGATGCCATAATAAATGGTAAAAGATACGGAATAAGAGCCAACCATAGAAGCGAATTAGCTACTGAAATTAGAAATAAAGGACGAAATAAGATGAGTGTTGTATATATGAAAGATTTAGTACAACGTTATTTATTTCCTCTTATTAATCCATAAAGATTATACATCAGAGTTTATTAACCGTGTGTTACACGTGCTGTGTTTCAACTCTAATTTCTCCGCTTTGGACGTATTTAGTCAGAGTTTACCTTGTAACTTTTAATATCTTTAATACTTTAGCTGATTTCATATAGCTATATATAATATTTATTTATTGAGTCCACTACAAAAAAGTGTTTTTCACATAAATTAACGCCCTACAGATACTCCTGAGAGGGGTTGAAGGGCAAAAAAAGCCAAGAAATTAAAGTCTCTTTTCGGTGGTGGTAAGCTTTGATTATGATACTGGCTATGGCGCATAGTGAACTCTTTGTTAGTGAATAGCGTCTTCGAAAAGTATTCTATTGAATCTGACTTTCATATACAAAAAGGGGGCCACAGCTTATCACCTGCAAGGGATAACTGTGCCCAAACGTCTCAAATCGTCAAAAACTACATGTCAATGAGTGGATAAACGAACACTACCGATAGCCGAAGTCCTCAGATGAGCGACTGATTCCGAAAAATTGAATCTAACGGAATGGCTTCCACTCGAATTTACGAATTAATATAACCTACCTTGTAACATATGGAAAAACTTAATCGTTTATACCTACACCAAACTGAGTCTGCTGTTTTTCAACCTCTTTAACCTTAAGTTGAGTCAGTTCCTTACGCAAGCGTTCTACCTCACGTTCCAGTTCACTCTTATTGACAACCTTTGAAGCATTCTTCACTGTCTGTTTTTCTACATGAGACAATTCCTCAGCATCAAAGATTTCTTTTTGATTATTAGCTATCGTAGAGAATTCAAGCACACCTTCCAACGGACGGTTTACTCCAGGAACATCCATCGTAGCTATTACCTTAATCTTACCAGCTTTATTAGTAGCCTGAACCAAAGCGACTGCACTACCCCAAGAGATTTTCTGCGGGTTGACACCTGCCACTTCTTCACCAATCAGTCGGCCTTCACCTTCAACAGCAAAATGGATATATGAGTTGTTCAAACGTTTTACTGTACCGCGTTTATCCACTACCTCAGCAATCACAGATACCACATCAGAGCCATCGGCTTTCATATCCACGCTTTCGTTATCTACACGAAGCACCAATTTATGTGCCTGACCAGAGGGATAACGTTTATGAGTAGCCACTACCTTGCCGTCAATTAAGCCTTCTGCCAAGAGGTAAGTATCGTTATGCTTTCCTGCACGTGCTCTGTATTTCCATTCCATGAAATCAAATACATCCTTAAACTTAATGATTGGGAAAGGCATACCTTTGTGGTTAGGATCAACTTTATGCGTATAGACTTTACCATCTTTAAATACTGTAAGACGTACCTCGTCACAGTTAGAATAGATTGTTACGTCGTTCGGTGAGAACGGTGTCAGTTCATGAGCGATATACACCATCGGACCAGTTTCTGCAATCAAATCTGACTTTTCCTGTTCGCGCTGCGACATGAACATATAATAAGAAGTCTTAGGCTGACGGTAAGCGTCCATGATACCACCGTAGAACGGATCTGCATGATAACCGCGCTGATGGTCGAACGAATGCCAGAAACAAGCACCAACCACCTGGCGAGGTCTCTGGCAGATGGTTTCGTAACACGCAACCGGATATTTATCCTGATAAGATGGATGGGCATAATGTTCGGCCTGTAAAAGCATAGGTACTTCACCCCATTCACGAGCAGTACGGCTGTCGGAATTGTGTGCATTCCAATCATCGACATTATCCCCCCATTCACGAATGAAATAGGTTTTGCCTGGATGTAATTCTTTATGGCGGAGCAGCAGCGGATAGTACTCATTACCTTTAGCATCTTGGTCGCATGCTGCATAGCTGTATGGATAAGGATATTCTTCTTCGCAGATAGCCAGGGCGTTCTTGGCAAATTCTTCCGGATAGCGGGTTTCATTCAAGACGGGTTCCCAGAAGAACAAGGAAGCATGGTTGCGATGAATGCGTACCATGTTGCGGATATCTGAGTACAGACGTTCAGCAAAAATTGGTTCTTTGTTCCAGAACTGCCATCCCGGCAACTCAACTAAAGCGAACAAACCGAGTTCATCACAAGCATCCATGAAGGCTGGGTCGATGACATAATGTGTACGGATGACGCGCAAACCAGCATCACGCATTTTTTTTGCATCGCGCCACTGCAGTGAGTTAGGCATGGCATTACCAAGAACTGCAAAGTCCTGATGACGGTTTGTACCCATGATTTTACCTTCATAAGGTTTACCGTTCAACCAGAAACCATCCTCTTGCTTGAATTCGATGCTACGTATACCCACACGCTGACGGTAACCATCGATAACCTTTCCAGACTTATCGGTAACAGTAATATCCAAGTTATGCAGGTAAGGTGATTCTGGGCTCCACAAGTTAGGGTTTTCCAAGTTCATGGAAGCCTTAGCATAAGCAGCCCTGCCACGACGAACGGTAATTGATTTAGTCACTTTCTGAACGGTAGCACCTTTTTTATCTTTCAAATCGAAAGTTACATTTACCTTCTGGCTGCGTGCCGAGTTGTTGCGGATATGAGCCTTCAAATTTACCTCAGCAAACTGGTCAGACACCTTATCGAACGAAACAAACAAACCTCCACCTGCTACTTCATTCTCATAGTTAGAGTTGGTAATGAACACATCATTGTGAGCCACCAGCCAGCAGTCGCGATAAATACCGCCAAAGTAGGTAAAGTCGAGCTGACTCTGCGCCTTACCTACCGGATACATTGGGTCATCACTATTATCGGCCTTCACCGCCAGCACATTTTCCTTGTCCCAATTCAGTGAATTAGTGACATCAATGATAACCGGCAGATAACCACCAAAGTGTTTTTTCACCAATTTACCATTCAGATAAACCTCACATTTTCCCATGATGCCTTCAAAGTGAACAAACAACTGTTTGCCTTTCAACTGAGCATCAGCCGAGAAATGTTTACGATACCAAGCAATGCCTTGATAATTGGCACCACCACTAGCCTCAACCGGAAGATATTCCAATCCGTGAGGAACAGAAACGACCTGCCAGTCGGAGTCGTTAAAATCGACAGCATAAGGAGTTCCTTTCACATCACCTTTATGGAAGCGCCAAGCCATATTCATGGAATAAGCTGCACGTCCCATGTTAGGGAGTTCATAGAACCCAGCAGTTGAGAACTTAGGTAATGCAAGAGCCGAGAGGCACATCACCCAAAACACAAAACATGTAAGTAGTATTCTTTTCAAGTTCATAGTTATAGAATTATTACTCTTTATTCTTTTCTTTTTAAACTTTTTAGTAGTTTACAAAGCTAGTAATTTAGAATAATCAATGTCGGTTCTTTTGTCCACTTTATATGTATATTTTGTCCAATCGTATCTCGTTCAGCACCTTTTATCAGAAAAAATAAGGGAAGAGCTTTTTAATTTCATAACCATAAACAAGCTAGTTATTTAAGGGGTGTTCTATAAATTAAGTTATTGAAATACAGTAAAGTACATGGTATATTCATAAAAAATCGTAACTTTGCAGTAGAAACACGACATAATATATGCAGAAAACTACTATATACCGCAATCCAATGAGTAAAAATCTGTTTGCGGCTTTTTTCAACTTGCTGGCCGTAATTTCATACAGAAAACAATCGTAACGTCGAAATAAATGCTTTCTTTGCAACCGACTGCATAAAAAATGATAAAAATGAAAAAGAGACTGTTTAACCAATGGATAGTAGGTTTGCTGATGGTGTGTTTTCCTTTCATGAGTCTATGTGCTGATGATTTGGAGGACAACACATACGAAACGGCCAACCGTTTATTCCATATAGGCAAAAGTGCCAACAAAAATTTGGTTTGTTATGATGCGAATGTAGTGGATGGTAAACTAGATGTCCAAAAACCTCTGAAGGTATATTGGGTCAATAGGGAGGAACGACCAGGTGAAACGAATGGGCTGAGTTTTATTCAGCGGAAAATGGCTTACGGATATAAATTGGTATCGGGTGATCAGACGCGTTGTATTTGTACGCTAACTGCTTATCCGGATAGAAAACTTACTATCAAGAAGGAGGGGGATAAGTATATCTGTACAGTTACTATCAACAACAAACTGGCTGTTCTTAAATCGTTATTTGTGAAATCGAGTCCGAAGAATCCGCTGAGTGTGGAGTATGTAGAATTAAGGGGGATTTCGGTAGAAACGAATGAAGCCCTCACTGAAAGAGTCAAGAAGAAATAAGAGTTCAAGCGATGTATAAAGCAATATCTCAAGCGATGTATAAAATTGTAATTCCTAAACTGTATTTTCAATCGATAGAATCAACCTTATAATGATTTGAGGGTGTGTCTACCATATCTCCTTGTTATTGGAGATGGTGACACACCCTCAAATCGTATAATGTCAATTTATGGTCTGAAACTTAATTGAAGAATTTCTCTAGTTTCTTTATCATAATTCCCATACAGAAGACTACCACATGGTCATTCTCCTTGATGTGGGTATTACCAGTTACAAGCAAACCTTCTCCATCGCGGATCAGACCACCAATAGTAGCCCCTTTCGGCAGTCCTATATCCTTTACCGGAGCTTTCGTAATACGTGAACCAGCCTTAACGATAAACTCTGCCACGTCGGCATTGGCAAAAGTCAGACATTTCACATTGGATACATCGGCATCCAACATCATCTGGTAAATGTGACTTGCTGCAATAAACTTCTTATTGATTACCGTACCGATATCCAAACTTTCTGCCATGGAAATATAGTCGATGTTCTCCACTTCTGCTACGGTTTTACTCACGCCCATGCGTTTAGCAGCCAGACAAGCTAGAATATTGGTTTCTGAATTGCCTGTAAGTGCCACAAAAGCCTGCGTTTTCTGCAAACCTTCATTGATTAGCAGTTCCATGTCACGACCATCTCCATTGATAACCATCACATCATCGTCTACCCTTTCAGCCAGGCGGTCGCTACGACTTTTATCAGCTTCTATAATGGTAGTACGCATATATTCTGGCATATACTGAGCAGCTCGGACAGCTATTCGGCTACCACCCATAATCATAACATTTTTAACATCCGGTTCGTTTTCTTTACCAGATATCTTCTTAATGTATGGAATAGCCTTCTTAGATGTTGTGAAATAAACAATATCGTTCAACTGGATACTGTCATCACCTCGTGGGATAATAGTATCCGAGCCACGCTTGATAGCAACCACATGAAAAGGAATATCCTGACCACCAAGTTCATAAAATGGAACATTCAGAATCTCGGCCGACTCTCTCATCTTCGTACCAATCAGTACCAGAGAGCCACCTGCAAATTCCCACCATAAACGAATCCAACTCATGCGCACGGCATCCACTATATCTTTAGCAGCCAGCATTTCCGGATAAATCAAGGAATGCACACCCAGTTTCGCAAAAAAATATTTATTCTTCGGTAGTAAATATTCATAATTATCAATACGAGCAACAGTCTTCTTTGCACCCAAGTTAGTAGCCAGCATACATGCTGTCATATTCCTACTTTCGTCTGGAGTAACGGCAATAAACAAATCGGCACCTGATACTCCAGCTGCCTTCAAACCGTTGATAGAAGTCGGAGAAAGATTGACGGTCATCAAGTCGATGTTATTGCTCATTTTCCCCAATCTTTCTTCACTCTCATCCATCAGAATGATGTCTTGTTTTTCATCCGACAACAATTTAGCCAGATGTGTGCCTACAGCCCCAGCTCCTGCTATAATTATTTTCATGATTTTAAACTAGTAATAATCGTATCATAAATACCCTGTACATCTAATCCGCACAACCGATAAAGTTCCTTAACAGGTCCGTGCTGGACAAATTTGTCCGCTATACCTATACGCTTCACAGTAGGTGTATAGGCATTATCGGCCATAAATTCCAGTATTGCACTGCCCATACCACCTTTTAGGACTCCATCCTCAATAGTTATGATGCGACTGAATTTCTGACCTATTTCATGCAACATTGCTTCGTCCAAGGGTTTCAAGAATCTTAAATCATAATGCGCTATGCTTACATTCTGTGTCTTTTCTACCTGTTCGATAGCCTCAGCCGCAGTATTTCCGATAGGTCCCAGTGAAAGAATCGCTAAATCTTTACCTTCTTTCAGTTTTCTGCCTTTACCTATTTCTACAGCCTCAAACGGACATTTCCAGTCGAGTAAAACACCGCGTCCACGCGGATAACGTATCATGAAGGTGCCCTGGTCAGGCAACTGTGCCGTATACATCAGTTTACGCAGTTCGTGCTCGTTGTAAGGTGATGCTATGATGAGGTTTGGAATCGGACGCATGCATGCCAGATCGAATACGCCATGATGTGTCGGACCATCTTCACCAACAAGTCCAGCACGATCCAGACAAAATACCAGATTCAGATTCTGCAAAGCTACATCATGTATCACATTATCGTATGCTCTCTGCATGAATGATGAGTATATGTTACAGAATGGCAATAAGCCATCTTTTGCCATACCACCTGAAAATGTTACGGCATGACCTTCGGCAATGCCTACGTCGAACGTGCGTTCGGGCATTGCTTTCATCATGATATTCATCGAGCAGCCAGTTGGCATAGCTGGAGTAACCCCTACTATTTTTTCATTGTTCTCTGCAAGTTCAAGCAAAGTGTTACCAAACACATCCTGAAATAAAGGAGGCAGCCCATCGGTCGACTGTACCAGTCGTTCTCCAGTATCCTTATTAAATCGTCCAGGAGCATGCCATACCGTTGCCGACTCTTCTGCCGGCTTATAGCCCTTACCCTTAACTGTATGGATATGAAGGAGTTTAGGTCCACTCATATCTTTTATTTCATTTAGGACCTTAATCAAAGCCTTCACATCATGCCCCTCTATAGGTCCGAAGTAACGGATATCCAGTCCCTCAAATATATTTTGTTGTTGCATCAAGAACGACTTTACGCTATTATTAAGGCGCAATAAGCTTTTTCGTCTCGACTCATTCAGCCATCCCCACTTACATAACTGTCTTGAAAGTTGGTTACGCAGGCGATTATATTCCACCGAAGTATGCAGATTCAGAAGATACTGCTTCATCCCCCCTACACTACGGTCTATCGCCATATTATTATCATTCAGAATAATCAGCAAATTATTAGGTGTCGACGAGACATTATTCAAGCCCTCGAAAGCTAATCCTCCACTCATGGCTCCATCACCAATAACCGCCACAATATGACGGTTATCCTTCTTCCGTGAAGCAGCTACAGCCATACCCAATGCCGCTGAAATAGAATTTGACGCATGACCGCATGTAAACGTATCATACTCACTCTCAGCTGGTGTAGGAAACGGAGCCATACCATTCAGTTTACGATTAGTAGAGAACCAATCACGGCGACCGGTTAATATTTTGTGCCCATAAGCCTGATGTCCTACGTCCCAAACAATACGATCATATGGAGTATTGAAGACATAATGTAAAGCCACAGTTAGTTCTACCACCCCTAGACTGGAACCAAAATGTCCTGGGTTGCGCGACAACTCATCAATAATTTTCTCTCTCAGTTCACAACAAACCTCTGGAAGTTCTTCCGTAGTGAGTTTGCGCAAATCGGAGGGAGTATCGATTTGATTTAACAATTTGTATGACGCTTCTTGTTCCATTCTACTTTTATTAGCCATTTAATTCTACAAAAATAGTATAAATATATGTAATGTACTTACATTTGCAGGAAAATTAATTTATATCTAGCGTATGTCTGAGTTTAGATTAAAGGTTGAATTGCCTAGAAATCAAAATAAAATAAATATCTCTGATTGTTTTCAATCTTGGGGCTCGTGTTTTGCTGATAATATCGGAAAGCGACTTGCGGATGATAAGTTTTGTTGTGACATGAATCCTTTCGGAACGCTTTATAATCCGTTGTCGATAGCAAGGGCTGTCGGGGAGTTGCTGGATGGTAAAGTATACTCGGATGATGACGTGTGTTTTCACAATGGGCAGTGGTCCAGTTATATGCATCATAGCGTGTTTTCAGATACTGATAGAAAGATGTGCCTTGAGTCTATCAATTCACGGTTGTCGTCAGGTAGGGACTTCATCAGAAAGGCCAACTGGATTCTAATTACATGGGGAACTGCTTGGGTATATCGTCTGAAGTCAACTCAGGAAATTGTGGGTAATTGTCATAAGATGCCCGACAGTTTCTTTACGAGAAGTAAACTTGAAGTGGAGGAGATTGTGGCAGCCTACCAAAATTTAATCCGGGCTATTCTAAAAGTGAATCCGAAGGTACATTTCTTATTTACAGTTAGTCCTATCCGACATGCTAAGGACGGGATGCATGGCAATCAGTTGAGCAAAAGCACTTTATTGCTTGCTGCCGACAAACTTTGCGATGAATTTGATGCTTGCCATTATTTTCCGTCGTATGAAATCATGATGGATGAATTGCGCGATTATCGTTTTTATGCCGATGACATGCTTCATCCTACTCCGCTGGCCGTGAATTATATTTGGGAATGCTTTGCAGAATGCTACTTTTCTCCCTCCACCAAGAGTTTTTTGAAAACATGGGAAAAAGTCAAAAAAGGACTCGCTCATCGCCCTTTTGATGTAAAATCGGAAGCACATCAACGTTTTTTACGTGAAATTCTGTTAAAGATAGAGCAGTTAAAAGAAAAAATGCCGTACTTAGATGTCGAAAATGAAATAAAGATATGTCAAGCACAATTGAAACAATAACATCAGTCTTAAAAGCCGAAAGAATCGGAAAGCGTCCGGCTAACATAGACTGGATACTAACCGACAGTCGTTCTTTGTGTTTTCCGGAAGAAACGTTGTTCTTCGCGCTAAAGACAAAGGTTAATGACGGGCATAAGTATATTGGCGACTTATATACTCGGGGGGTTCGAAATTTTGTGGTTAATGAACTTCCTCAAAATATGACGAATTTTAAAGAGGCCAACTTCTTAAAGGTGGCTAATCCGCTGAGGGCGTTGCAACGTCTGGCTGCGAAACATAGAGATCAGTTCCAAGTCCCAGTCATCGGTGTTACCGGTAGTAATGGTAAAACGGTGGTAAAGGAATGGCTGTATCATCTGATTAGTCCGGATAAGGTGGTTACGCGTTCTCCCAGAAGTTACAATTCGCAAATTGGGGTTCCACTTTCTGTTTGGATGATGAATGAACATACGGAAGTGGGTATCTTTGAAGCGGGTATATCTGAAATGGGGGAAATGGAGGTTTTACAGCCTATCATTCGTCCTAATATCGGTATTCTGACGAATATCGGTGGAGCACATCAAGAGAATTTTACCTCGCTGCAGGATAAGTGCATGGAGAAGTTACTGCTCTTCAAGGATTGTGATGTGGTGATCTATAACGGAGATAATGAGTTTCTGAGCAATTGTGTGGCGAAATCATTATTGGGTTCTCGTGAGATTGCTTGGTCTATGAAGGATGTAGAACGTCCGCTATTCATCGAGAAGATTGAGAAGGATGATAAAGGTACAACTGTAAAATATCGTTATCTGGGATTCTTCAAGGAGTATAGGATTCCTTTTATTGATGATGCTTCTATCGAAAATTCGCTAAATTGTCTCGCAGCTGCGCTTTACTTGATGATTTCGCCTGAAGATATTGCTACGCGAATGGCTCAGCTTGAGCCTGTGGCCATGCGTCTGGAGGTGAAGGAGGGTAAACATGGATGTGTGCTAATTAATGATAGCTATAATTCTGATTTTGCTTCGCTCGATATCGCTCTCGATTTTATGTCGAGACGTAACGAGGATAAAGATAGAAAACATACGTTGATTTTATCGGATATACTGGAAAGTGGACAGACAAGTAAACTACTTTACCGACAGGTGGCCGACTTAGTTCATAGTCGTCATGTGGATAAGATTATAGGAGTGGGACCGGAAATTTATGGTGCGGCTTCTCGCTTCCAGATTGAAAAGCATTTCTTTGCTAATACTAGGGAACTGATGCAGTCAGGTATCTTGGACACGCTTAGGAATGAGGTGGTGCTGATTAAGGGGGCTAGAATTTTCCATTTCGATGCGATTACTGATTATTTGGAACTTAAGGTACATAAAACAATCCTTGAGGTCGATCTGAATGCATTGGTAGGCAACTTGAATTCGTATAGGAAGCGACTGAAGTCGGACACTAAAATGGTGTGTATGGTAAAAGCTTCTGCTTATGGTGCCGGTTCTCTGGAAATAGCAAAAACCCTGGAGGAACACCGTGTGGATTATCTGGCGGTAGCAGTGGCTGATGAAGGAGCCGACTTGCGCAAAGCAGGCATCAACAGTTCCATCATGATTATGAACCCGGAAGTTACAGCCTTCAAGACATTATTCGACTATAGCCTGGAACCAGAAATTTACAGTTTCCGTCTCTTGGAGGAATTCGTCAGAGCAGCTGAACGTGAAGGTGTAAGCAACTTCCCAATACATATCAAAATCAATACCGGAATGAACCGATTGGGATTCGAGCCAAGCGACATGCCACAACTGATCCAACGACTCCAACGTCAGTCGGCTGTTATTCCTCGTTCGGTATTCTCCCACATGGTAGGCAGCGACGCTGAACGTTTCGACGGATTCACCAGACGTCAGATAGACACCTTCGTTAAGGCATCCGAAGAATTGCAGGCAGCCTTCCATCACAAAATTATCCGACATATCTGCAACACAGCAGGTATCGAAAGATATCCGGGAGCACAGTTCGACATGGTACGCCTCGGTCTGGGATTATATGGTGTAGATCCATTCACCAACGATGTCCTACAAAATGTAACCACCCTTAAAACCACCATTCTGCAGATACACGACATACCTTCCGGCGAGACGGTAGGCTACAGCCGAAAAGGACTCCTGCAGAAAGATTCGCGCATAGCAGCCATCCCTATCGGATATGCCGACGGACTAAACCGACGTTTCGGCAACGGCAAAGGATACTGCATCGTAAATGGCAAAAAAGCACCTTATGTGGGAAATATCTGCATGGACGTATGCATGATTGATGTTACCGACATAGATTGTAAAGAAGGAGATAAAGTAATCATCTTCGGAAAAGAATTACCAGTTACCCAACTGGCCGACTGGTTAGATACTATTCCATATGAAATTCTAACTAGCGTTTCTAATCGTGTAAAACGAGTATATTATCAAGATTGATAGGTCCTATACACATAGAACGCATATAAAATAAGAACGCATATAAAATAAGAAAAAGGCTGCGCTAAAATTGGCTTCCTATATGTTTTTCCTTGCCGTAAAAATACCCATAGCAAGGAAAAAACATTATGAAAGGCAATGCTGGCGCAGCTTTTTTATCAAAAAACAATGTTACTTTTAACCATGTTCTCACAATTGATTCATAATTATTTAGTACATTTGGGAATTAATAATATGAAATCAATTAAATTCATGGAAGATTCACATAAGTCATGTTCAAAAAGGAATCCTATTTCGTGGATTCCTACCTCTTATTTTGCCATGGGACTGCCATTTATCGTCCTAAATATGGTAACCGTTTTAATGTTTAAAGGACTAGGCGTAGAAGATAAACTCATTACCTTCTGGACATCTCTGATTTTACTTCCCTGGACATTAAAGCCACTTTGGAGCCCGTTTATCGAATTATTCAAAACTAGAAAGTTCTTTGTGATTGCTACCCAACTCATTACTGGCGTCACATTCGGCTTAGTGGCTTTTGCGCTCCAGCTTCCTCATTTTTTCAGCATTTCCATAGGCCTATTGGCTGTGATAGCGTTCAGTGGAGCTACTCACGACATTGCTTGTGATGGCGTATACATGGGAGAACTGTCCACAAACGACCAATCCAAATACATCGGATGGCAAGGTGCTTTTTATAACATTGCTAAAATAGTAGGCACAGGGGGATTATTGTACCTGGCAGGATATCTGATAGAAGATTACCAGGCGGCAGGAAAAGGCAACTTGCTGGAAGCTAATCAGTATTCGTGGATGATTATCATGCTGATTCTATGCATGGTAATGGTCTTATTAGGTATCTATCACATTTTCATGCTCCCTACAGGTGGAGTTGCCAAACAACGAGCTGAGAGTTCTACCAGCGAGGTTATGAAGGACCTAAAGGAAGTACTGATAGAGTTCTTCCGGAAATCGCACATTGCCTATTACATCAGCTTCATCATCCTATACCGATTTGCCGAAGGATTTGTCATGAAGATTGTTCCACTTTTCCTGAAAGCAGACCGCAGTATCGGTGGATTGGGGTTGAGTGAAAAAGAAATCGGACTGTATTATGGTTCTTATGGTGCGGCAGCATTCGTGATTGGCTCCTTACTGGCTGGATATTATATCTCGGCAAAAGGACTGAAAAACACTTTATTTTCACTCTGCTGTATATTTAATATTCCTTTTGTAGTATATACATTATTCGCTATGTTCCAGCCTACCAACAATATCCTCATAGCAGGTGGTATCATCTTTGAATACTTCAGCTATGGATTCGGATTCGTAGGACTAACCCTTTTCATGATGCAGCAGATTGCTCCCGGAAAGCATCAGATGGCACATTATGCCTTTGCTTCCGGCATTATGAACCTGGGAGTCATGATACCTGGTATGCTCAGCGGATGGGTATGTGAATCACTGGGAGTGTGGTTCGATAAACCAGGCGGTTATGAACCGTTCTTTATATTTGTCCTGGTGGCCACTATTCCGGCATTCTTAATCACATACTTCATCCCGTTCAAGTATAACCAAGACGGTAGTCTGATTAAAGGAGAAAAAGAATAAAAGTTTAATTTTAAATAGTATAAAACAACAAAATTATGACAGAAAAAAACGTTATGCCATGGGAAGAACGCCCGGCAGGTTGTACAGACCCTATGTGGAGATATTCTCATAATCCGGTCATTAACAGATATCAGATACCTTCCTCAAACAGTATTTTCAACAGTGCTGTAGTACCATTTAAAGATGGATTCGCAGGTGTGTTCCGTTGCGACAATAAAGCTGTTCAAATGAATATATTTGCTGGTTTTAGTAAAGATGGTATTCATTGGGATATTAACCATGAACCTATACAGTTCCAGGCTGGAAATACTGACATGATTGAGTCTGAATATAAATATGACCCACGTGTCACTTGGATTGAAGACCGTTACTGGATTACTTGGTGTAATGGTTATCACGGACCAACTATCGGTATCGGATATACGTTCGACTTCAAGGAATTCTTCCAGTGTGAAAATGCTTTCTTGCCTTTCAATCGTAACGGCGTACTTTTCCCACAGAAAATTAATGGTAAATTCGCTATGTTGAGTCGTCCGAGCGACAATGGACATACTCCTTTCGGCGACATCTATATCAGCTACAGCCCAGACATGAAATATTGGGGCGAACATCGCTGTGTAATGAAAGTTACACCATTCCCTGAAAGCGCATGGCAGTGTACCAAGATTGGCGCAGGTTCTGTTCCATTCCTTACAGATGAAGGCTGGCTGATGTTCTACCATGGTGTTATTACTACCTGCAACGGATTCCGTTATTCTATGGGTGCAGCCATTCTCGACAAAGAAAATCCAGAAAAAGTATTGTACCGCACTCGCGATTACATCTTAGGTCCTGCAGCTCCTTATGAACTACAGGGAGATGTGCCTAACGTAGTCTTCCCTTGTGCAGCATTGCAAGACGGTGAACGTGTTGCTGTTTATTACGGAGCAGCAGACACACATGTGTGCATGGCTTTCGGATATATCTCTGAGATTATCGACTATATCAAAAGCACTTCACTTTAATAAATGGAGGAATTATTTCCTCCATACTTAACCTATTCACCCGCCACTGAAATTAAGTACTATGACACAAGTTAAATCACTTATCAGAGGGGTAATTGCCTCAATATTGCTCTTTCTGGTGCTTCCAGCATCGGCTGAGAATAAAAAGACAATTGAACAAATTAAGAAAAATTACATAGAGTTCTTGAAACCTCAGGAAACGGAGATTGATCCACTATTGAAATCGCTTTGGAGAGTAAGACTCGATAAGGAGAAAGAATTTAGTAACGTGATTGTGGAGGAGATAATGTTAATGTATCCTCTTGAAAAAAAAATCAGATTAAGGAGAATATTGCAACGATTTCTTCTCAGGGACAATGGCCGGACATCAATTATAATGATGAAAAGCATTTGAGCTGGGACTTGTTCAAGCATTTGAGCAAAACGTTGGAATTATCGCGTGTCTTATATAGTTTAACCCGTTGGCGGAATTAATTTAATGAATATTTTTATGTAAAAAGTTGTGCA
>SAMEA104404106__coassemble_1683_pt1 | contig 16009 bp, 12 predicted proteins | sample SAMEA104404106__metabat2_low_PE_044 | metagenome-assembled genome bin SAMEA104404106 (sample SAMEA104404106) | Balaenoptera acutorostrata
CTATCGTTCTTCACGGTTCTTCTTCAGTTCCACAGGAAGAAGTTGAAACTATCAATAAGTTCGGTGGTGCTTTGAAGGCTGCTATCGGTATTCCAGAAGAACAGTTGCGTAAGGCTGCTAAATCTGCAGTTTGCAAGATCAACATCGACTCTGACTCACGTTTGGCTATGACTGCTGCTGTACGTCAGGTATTCGCTGAAAAACCAGCTGAATTCGACCCACGTAAGTACTTAGGTCCAGCTCGTGACAACATGGAAAAATTGTACAAACACAAAATCGTTAACGTTTTGGGTTCTGACGGTAAATTGGCTAACTGCTAATTCGCTTTTCCATAAAAATATTGAAGCTGCTTCCTTCGGGAGGCAGCTTTTTTTATGCCCTTATGTGTCTTTGGATATAAAATAAATCGGCCTGTGATTCTGACAAAGAATCACAGGCCGATTGCAAATATAGTGAAGCAAACTAATTAGTTAGCCGGACTATATAACATTGTGCTCTGACTAGCTGCGCGAACTTCTGCTAAACCCTGAACGTCAGGAGTAACAGTGATGTTGCTACCGTCCTGCAGTTTAACAGTGATAGTGCCATCTTCATTCATAGTCATCAATTCATAAGTAGCATCTTCGCTAACTGCGCTCCAGGTCTGTTTTTCCTGGTTGAAAACCAAATTCAAAGCAGTATCTTCACCTTTTTTAGTAATGGTGTAACCGTCTTTGTTTGTTCTTACCAAGTATTCACCATTTTCACCTTCTACAGTGCGAACAGTACCTACTTCGGCCAACGGATTAGAACCGCTCCAGAATTCGATAGAGTTCAGAACGAGAATATCTGCCAAGTAGCATACTTCATAAACAGGGATAACGTGAAATGCGAAAAATACGATTTCATTAACGAATTTGTTACCGATGCCTGAGTTCCAGTCTTTCAATTGATTCCACAATCCAAAAGAACCGATGCATGAAGAAAATAGGATGCTTCCGCTCATAAGCAGAGATGCAGCTATCATTTTTGTCTTTTTCATGGTTGTATGTGTTTAAAAAAATACTTTTTGTTTCAATTTCAAGGATAATTCCTACAAAATTATAACTTATTTTAGAATACACAAGACTTTAACGTCGAAAAAAATGTATCTTTGTCGAGCTTGTCGAAAAACATAGGAAATAATCAATAAAATAATCAATAAAATGAAAGAAAAAATTCAACAGAAGATGAGTGACTCCGCTAAATGGAGATGGACGGCGTTACTCTTATTGGCATCAGCCATGTTCTTTAGTTACATCTTCATGGATATCTTGTCGCCTATCAAAGACTTGATGCAGTCTACTCGTGGTTGGGACTCAACTGCGTTTGGTACAATGCAGAGCTCTGAAACATTCTTGAATGTTTTTGTGTTCTTCTTAATCTTTGCGGGTATTATCCTCGATAAGTTGGGCGTTCGTTTTACTGCATTGCTTTCTGGCGCTGTGATGCTGGTTGGTGCTGTGATTAAATGGTATGCTGTGTCTGATGCTTTTATGGGCTCGGGCTTGGAAACTTGGTTTACCAATAATTTGAATTATATTCCTGGTTTCGACGAACTGGGTATTTCTCCGTTCTATGAGGGTATGCCTGCTTCTGCTAAGGTGGCAGCTTGTGGTTTCATGCTCTTCGGTTGTGGTGTGGAAATGGCTGGTATCACTGTTTCTCGTGGTATCGTTAAGTGGTTTAAGGGTCGTGAAATGGCCCTGGCTATGGGTTCTGAAATGGCACTGGCTCGTTTGGGCGTGGCTACATGTATGATCTTCTCTCCTGTATTTGCTAGATTGGGTGGTGTTATCGATGTTTCTCGCTCTGTAGCTTTTGGTGTGGTTCTTTTGATGATCGCTTTGATTATGTTTATCGTTTATTTCTTCATGGATAAGAAATTGGATAGCCAGTCGGGCGAAGAGGAGGAAAAGGATGAACCGTTCAAGATTAGCGACTTAGGTAAGATTCTTACCAGCAGTGGCTTCTGGTTGGTTGCTTTGCTTTGTGTATTGTATTACTCGGCTATCTTCCCATTTCAGAAGTATGCTGTGAATATGTTGCAGTGCAACTTGTCGTTCTCTGAACTTGATCCTAGTTCTTTCTGGGCAACTGATACAGTGGCTATCGTTCAATATATTATCATGCTGGTTGTTGCAGGTACTGCATTTGCGAGCAACTTCTCTAAGAAGGCTTCTTTGAAATATGGTATGCTGATTATGTCGGTTATTTCTCTGATTGTATTCTGTTATATGGGTTACAAGCGTCAGAGTGCTGAGACTGTATTTGCAGTGTTCCCATTGTTGGCTGTTGGTATTACTCCTATCCTGGGTAGCTACGTAGACCACAAAGGTAAGGCTGCCAGTATGTTGATTTTGGGCTCTGTCTTGTTGATTGCTTGCCACTTGACCTTTGCTTTCATCCTTCCAGCATTCAAGGGTAATCCTGTAGGTGGTGTTATCATTGCTTACCTTACTATCTTGGTTCTTGGTGCCAGTTTCTCATTGGTTCCTGCTTCATTGTGGCCAAGTGTTCCAAAATTGGTTGACGCTAAGATTATCGGTAGTGCATACGCTTTGATTTTCTGGATTCAGAATATCGGTTTGTGGTTGTTCCCATTGCTGATTGGTAAGGTGTTGGATAAGACTAATCCTCAGTTGGTAGAAGACTTGAAGAATGGTTTGATTACTGCTGAAGAAGCTTCTACTTCTTATGATTACACTGCTCCGCTGGTTATGTTGGCTAGCTTAGGAGTTGCTGCTCTTGTTCTTGGCTTCGTTCTCCGTATCGTGGATAAGAAGAAGGGTTATGGTTTGGAAGAACCTAATATTAAGGAATAATGGGTTGAGGTCTGACTGGTTCTGCTTCTTGATGAAAATCTAGTTGGCCGAGCCGGGCTTCTAGCTAAATATATAAAATCACCCCTGCTAAAAAGTTTCAAACTTTTAGCAGGGGTGATTCACTTAATGATACTGCTGAAATTCTCTTCAGATGTTTTCTTTTTGTAAAGAATCCATTAATCCTTATCAATCTTCATTACACCACCAGTAATAGGATTGAAGATGACACGTGTATTCACTTTCTTCTTGAATAAGTCATTGACCAATACTTCTGTATTTCCATACTGAGTCACAGCCAACTGTTTTTCGGCTACTGTCTTACCCTTGAAGGTGAGTGTAGCATTGCCTTTTCCTGGAATGTTGTAGAGAATACCCTTGATGCGTTTCTTTTCCTTGCCCGTATCTTCAGTTGCAATAGGCATCGGAGTCTGGCTCTTCAAGTTGACATAAATAGGTTCGCCGGCCAGATTCTCTTTGGTGAGCACACCTAAAGCTTCAGAAAAACGGCAAACTACAGTGTTTTCTGTGGCATCTTCAGGAGCTATGTAGAAAGTGAACAACTGGTCCTCTGTGGCTGTTGTTCCTGTGAACATCTCCGTAAAAGCCTTTTCCTGCTTATCAAGGTTGTCTATGATTAATTTCAGCGAAGCCCCGTCTTTCGGCATCGTGTCAGCCTGTCCCTTGAGGATTAGACTCTTACTTTCACGGATGTTGTAAATCTCTTTTGCTGTCAGTTCAGCCATCTTAGCTGTAGAGCCAGCCATTAGAATTTCTTCAGTCATGTATTTTCTGGCATCCTCATGTGTAGCCGATTTCTTCAACTCGAATACCTCTTCTTTGCTTTCAGGAGCAGTTGTGTTAATCGCTTTTATGATACCATCTTCCGTAACTTCTATGTTTGAAGCCACCGATTTATCGCTCAATTTCATGATATAAGCTTTTGTTGAGTCGGGTGCAGCGGCACCTCTGACGTCCAACAGCTTGATTTTCCAGCGTGAATATGGCTGTGATGTCACATCATTCATGCGTAGATAACGGTTGGCATACTGACAAAAATCGCCCGGGGTATACGTTACTTTAGTGGCTATAACATTTACTTCCAACATGGTTTTCGGCAGGAAGTAACCAATTCCTTCACCTTCGCCGGGCAGGTACGGATTGCTTTCCTGGGCAAAGATGGGTGCAGTTGTCAGAAGGGCAATTGCTAGTAATCCATTTTTGTTCATAATCGGACTATTTTATTCTGTTTGTAATTCTTTTTGTTCTATGTGTAAGGTCGGGTCTCATCGGGTGGGCAGTCCTCAGCCAACTAGTGTTCTGAGTGCTTCAGGCAGTGCTTCGATGATATCCGACGATGTCATGCAGATTTCTCCATACTTCTTGGCAGCTATGTCGCCTGCTTTTCCGTGCAGGAAGACGCCCAGTTTGCAGGCTTCTTCGGCCGAGAATCCCTGTGCCAGTAATGAGGTGAGGATACCAGTGAGTACGTCGCCGCTTCCAGCCGTAGCCATTCCCGGATTGCCGGTTGTGTTGAGGTGGAAGTCGCCATCTGGTGTAACGATTGTTGTCCAAGCACCTTTGAGGACGATGTAGCATTGGAGGTAAGCCGCCAGTTCCTTCGCTTTGGTCAGTCGTTCGTAGCTATTGCTGCATCTTCCCACTAATCGTTCAAATTCTTTCACGTGTGGGGTGAGGATAGATCCTCTAGGAATGCGAGTCAGGTGATTGCGGTGCGAACTGAATATGTTGAGTGCATCTGCATCAATCACCATTGGCAGGTAACAAGTGCTCACCTGGTCAATGACCGCACGAGCTGTTGCCGCATCCTGTCCGAGTCCTGGTCCTATGCCGACAGCCTGGAAATTATCGAGGTCCTCAGGTTCAGCAAAGAAAAGTTCGTGTACATCGTCTACCACCATAGCTTCAGGTACAGTGGTCTGTAATAGCATATGGTTGCATATAGGAGCATGAACCGTAAGGAGTCCCACGCCAGTGCGCAGGCAACTCTTGGCTGCTAGTACCGAAGCACCTCCCATGCCGTAAGAACCAGCCACGAGCAAGGCGTGTCCGAAATTGCCCTTATGAGCAAATTTCTTTCTTGGTTTGAAAAGACCCTTCACTTCATTCTCCTCAGTAAGGAAGAATCTAGTATGTGCCTGTTGGCTGTATTCCGGGCTTATGCCAATCTCTACTACTTCCCATTCGCCCACGAACTCCTCATTCTCAGCAAAGAAGAAAGCCAGTTTAGGGAACTGGATGGTATATGTATAATCCGCTCTGATAATGTTCTGGCGGATATTCATGCTATTATCTTCGCCCATGAGACCCGAAGGAACATCGATAGACACCACGGTAGCCTCCTGAGAGTTGATATAACGCACCACTCCAGCAAACCCACCCTCCAGCGGACGGTTGAGTCCCGAGCCGAAGAGACCGTCGATGACGATGACATCCTTACCTAGAACAGGCGGATTAAACTCGTTAGTAACTTCTGTATAAGTAGAGCAGCCACATTCCTTCAGCCGCTGAATATTAGTCAAATTCTCCTGAGTAGGTTGTCTGTTTATGTTAAAGAAGATAACCTCAACCTGGTAATTTTTCAGGAAAAGCATGCGAGCTATAGCCAGCGCGTCACAACCATTATTGCCCGGACCGGCAAAAATGACGAACCGATTACTATTGTTCCATCGCTGACAAATTTTGTTGGTCAATTCGCCAGCCGCCTTCTCTATCAGGTTGATGGACAATATAGATTGACGCTCCATAGTGTAAGCATCAGCTTCTCTTTGTTGGGTACAACTTAAAATTTTCATTCTTTCATACGTAATTTGTCGGTAAAATTAATAAAAATGACTTGAACACACCGCATTATTCTATCAAAATATAGTTAAATACTCCGTACTATATGTGGCTGTTTGTGAGATTTTGCGTAAATTTGCACTCAACTAAAAAAGTGTGTTATCGTATGAGTACAATTCAGATCAAAGACAAGTCTTTTACGACGTTCTTGCCAGAAGAGAAAATATTAAAAGAAGTGGCTCGTGTAGCCGACGAAATTAATCGTGATTTAGCCGGAAAGCAGCCGCTGTTTTTGAGTGTGTTGAACGGCTCTTTTATGTTTACTGCCGATTTGATGAAGCATATTACTATCCCTTCTGAAATTTCATTTGTCAAATTTGCCTCTTATGAAGGTACCGATACTACTGGTAAGGTGAAACAGTTTATCGGACTAAATGCCGATATCAAGGGTCGCACTGTTGTTATTGTTGAGGATATTGTGGACACAGGTAATACGATGGTGAAGATGTTGGAAACGCTGCGCTCTTATGAGCCAGCCGACATCCGTGTGGCTACTCTACTGGTAAAACCAGGCAAACTGAAGGTCGATGTGAAACTGGATTATGTAGCAATGAGCATTCCTGACGATTTTATCGTAGGATATGGATTGGATTACGATCAACTGGGACGCAACTACCGCGATATTTACACTATCGAAAAATAACATCGTAGGTTTAAAATAAGCATTTAGTTATTAGAAATAGCTTATACTTATACAAATATAAATATATAAATTTAAGGAAAAAGATGTTGAATATTGTAATCTTTGGTGCTCCAGGTTCAGGTAAAGGAACTCAGAGCGAACGTATCGTAGAAAAATATGGTTTGAACCACATCTCAACAGGTGATGTATTGCGTGGCGAGATTAAGAACGGTACAGAATTAGGCAAAACAGCAAAAGAATATATTGACAAAGGTCAGTTGCTTCCAGATGCATTGATCGTTGACATGTTGGCTAGCGTATTGGATGGATTCAAAGAAAGCAAGGGCGTTATCTTCGATGGTTTCCCACGTACTATCGCTCAGGCAGAAGCATTGAAGGCTATGTTGAACGAACGCAACCAGGAAGTTTCTATCATGCTCGACCTTGATGTTCCAGAAGATGAACTGATGACTCGCTTGATCAAACGCGGTCAGGAAAGCGGTCGTGCTGACGATAATGAAGAAACTATCAAAAAACGTCTCGTGGTTTACCACTCACAGACAGCTCCATTGATTGACTGGTACAAGAACGATGGCAAATATCAGCACATTAACGGTCTTGGCTCTATGGAAGGTATCTTTGCTGAGATCTGCACTGCTGTAGACAAACTTTAATTTAATCTAGGCGGGATGTTCTGTTTAATACAGACTGCTCATAGGAACTTTTTTGTAACCCACCTATTAAGTATTTGTTGGATAGGACATTCCGTCTGTTAATATCATATTATGGCTGAATCGAATTTTGTTGATTATGTGAAAATCTACTGCCGCTCCGGTAAAGGAGGGCGAGGCTCTACGCACATGCGCCGCGAGAAGTATGTTCCAAACGGTGGCCCCGACGGTGGCGACGGTGGTAGAGGAGGTCATGTCATTTTACGCGGTAACCGCAATTACTGGACTCTCCTGCACTTGAAGTATGACCGTCACGTGTTTGCTGAACATGGTGGCAATGGCTCTAAGAATAAGAGCTTTGGTAAGGATGGTGCGGACAAGGTGATTGAAGTTCCGTGTGGAACGGTAGTCTATAATGCCGAAACTGGCGAATATGTTTGCGATGTCACTGAACATGGACAGGAGGTTATCCTGCTAAAAGGTGGTCGAGGCGGTTTGGGCAACTGGCATTTCCGTACGGCAACTCGTCAGGCTCCGCGTTTTGCGCAGCCGGGTGAACCGATGCAGGAGATGATGGTGATTCTGGAATTGAAATTGCTGGCTGATGTGGGTCTGGTAGGTTTCCCTAATGCGGGTAAGTCTACGCTGCTCTCTACGGTGTCGGCTGCTCGTCCGAAGATTGCCAATTATCCGTTTACTACGCTTGAACCTAATCTGGGTATCGTTTCATACCGCGAAGGAAAGTCGTTCGTCATGGCCGATATTCCGGGTATCATCGAAGGTGCTAGTGAAGGTAAGGGACTGGGACTCCGTTTCTTGCGTCACATCGAACGCAACTCGTTGTTGCTTTTCATGGTTCCTGGTGATACGGATGATATCCGTAAGGAATATGAAATCCTGCTCAATGAACTGGCTACGTTCAATCCTGAAATGCTTGATAAACAGCGCGTGCTGGCTATTACTAAGAGTGATATGCTAGATGACGAGCTGATTAGCATGCTTGAGCCTACGTTGCCTGATAATGTTCCTCATGTGTTCATCTCGTCAGTTGCCAATATGGGTATCCAGCAGTTGAAAGACATGCTGTGGGCTGAACTTAATAAAGAAAGCAACCAATTGGAAGCAGTTCGTCACGAAGCTATCGTACATCGTGCTAAAGACTTAAGCAAACTGAAGAGCGAGTTGAAAGCGATGGGAGAGGACGAAGACCTCTACGTAGAAGAACTCGACGATGAAGAATTCGACTACGAATACGAAGACCTCGATGAGGATGATTTCGAATACGTAGACGGACCAGATGAGGACGATCAAAAATAAACCTCAACCCTAATGAACATTCAGTTATCAAATAAAAGAATGTTGGAGTACGGTTTGAACGAATCGCATTCCAACATTTTTTCTTTCCATACCCTACGTCATGGCGGATGCAGTGAAGGGACTTATGCAACTTTCAATTGAAAACAACTAAAAAAATAAGCCAAATGAAAAAACTGACCATTGAAGTATCAGAAGAGCTCAGACAGGCTTGGCCACAATTTCGCGGAGCCGCTGTCTTTGCTACAGTGACTAATTCTGCCTATAGTGAGGCCTTGTGGAAACACATCGGAGAGTATATGGAGGCATATCGTGCTAAATATACCACCGATTCAATAAAAGAAATGCCGGCTATTCAGGCTACTCGTCTGGCGTATAAGAAATGTGGTAAGGACCCTAGTAGATACCGCCCATCGTCAGAAGCTCTCTGCAGACGTATCTTGCGTGGACTCCCGCTCTATCAGATAGATACTTTGGTCGACTTGATCAATTTGGCATCCATTCACTGCGGACATTCCATCGGTGGTTTCGACCTCGATAAGATTCAGGGAGGTAAGCTTGTGCTGGGAATCGGAAAAGCAGGAGAACCCTATGAGGGAATAGGTCGCGGTGAACTTAATATCGACGGACTGCCTGTTTATCGTGATGAAGTAGGTGGCGTAGGAACACCTACCAGCGACAATGAACGTACCAAGATTACTGCCGAAACAACTCACATCCTAGCCATTATGAATGCCTATAGTGGCGAAGAAGGACTGGATGACAATATGCAGTACATGGTAGATCTTCTCAAGGAATACGCAGATGCAGTTGACATACAGCTCGTCCGCTTCCAGTAAAAAATAAGAATACCAACATAAAAGAATATTTATGGATATAGAAAAGATTATGACCGAAGGAATCGTATTCCGCGGATCAAAACCTAATGTGAAAAAAGAAGAAAAAGTTAAAACCAAAGCCAAAAAGAAAACCTACATCACAGGTCTGCATGGCTCAGGAGCCGCTAAGATGAAGGCCGAAATTAGAAGAAAACGCGCCAATCGACACAAATAAAAAGCCAAAACCATCGGAAAATATGTAAATTTTCGTTTAAATGTGTTTTGTAACATGAAAAAGTTTCTACCTTTGCACCCGTCAAGTAACTTCCTCAGAGAAGAAAGTTAGAATAAGACATCAATTTAAAACACATATAAATGAAAAAAATGTTATTGATTGTAGCTGTAATGATGGTATCATTGGCAGCACAGGCTCAGGAAATGTACTTGGGCGGTGGTATTAGCTTGTGGAGAAATACAGACATCGACAAGACTTCATTCTCTATTACACCAGATTTTGGTTATGTTTTCAACGAAACATGGGCATTCGGTGGTGAAGTAGGTTATGCTCACAAAACAGTAGGCGATAATTTGTCTATGAATTCATTTGCTATCGCTCCATACGCTCGTTACTCTTACTTCCAGAATAAAGTTGTTCGTTTGTTCTTGGATTTTGGTTTCGGTGTTTCAACAAGCAAGGTAAAACATTCAGAATCTGAAACAGGTTTTGAAATCGGTATCAAACCGGGTCTGGCTATCAAATTGGATCACCATTTCAGCTTGGTAACTAAAGTTGGTTTCGCAGGTTACCGCGACGATTTCCACGGTCATGCAGGCGAAGGATTTGGTGTTGACTTGAACGGTGAACACATTTCATTCGGTATCGAATACGAATTCTAATCTACCTACTACCTTGTTGTTAGTCAGAATGTAAGAAAAGTTCTTCCAATCTTAAGAACACGTTTACTTTCTGTGTGCAAAATTTGCATATGGTCTGATTCTTATTAATCTTGCATTCTTCATGAATGTAGGATATAAATTCTAACAACAATAGTTGCTGTTTGCACACATTCCCTCTATTTTTTACCATTGTTTTAGCCCTTCAACCCCTTCAGAGCTATCTGTAGGACCGTTTACGTTGGGTTTATGCAACACCTCCTCGTAAGAGAGTTTGAATGTAACATTCGATATGAGAAATCGTTCAAGAGTAGGAAGGAAGTCGTGCAAACCATTAGAAGAAGTAGTTTAAACATGTAGACATAATTATCGTGCAACCCGGGTTGAGCGACCGTGCAACTTGGGTTGAACGAGCGTGCAACTTGGGTTGAGCGAGCGCGCAACCCGGGTTGCACGATAAAAACGTCGCGAACGATTACCGACATCATCAAGAGCCATCACATAAAATAACAAGAGTTATGACCGGCTCCTCCTATAGCTACTACAAAATTCTTATAGCTACTACAAATTTCCTAGAGTAATCATAAAAGAACTTGTAAAATCACTAATTTTTTGAGTAGCCACTCAAAACCTTCGTTCCTGAAACTAACCATTTACGAAAGTAAATCCAATCTATACAAGACTATCCCCAATAATACTGATTTTTTTTGATTGATAGTGCCCTACAGATACTTCTGGAGGGGTTGAAGGCTAAAAACACCGGAAAAAATTCAAGTACATTTAAAACCTAACCCCACGATATAAACAAAGTCAAAGTAAATCAGCAACTCATGTAAATGGTGAGATGCTGAAGTTCTATTGGCTATTAGGAAAAGATATCCCGTGTTGCAGCAACTGTATATAAAAGAAAAACGGAAGCAACTAAAAAGTTACTTCCATTAGTTTTGGTGATCCGTTAGGGGCTTTAAACCTACCAGTTTTACCTTCACGTATATCCCTGACTTCTAATGTATTCCGGAGAACAGGTAAACTTTCATTATCGAATTGTAACACAGCACGTGTAACACACGGTTAATAAACTCTGTTGTTACGGTTGGTGTAACAACGGGTCGAATATAGGGAAAAGTTATTTATTCATTCCACTTTGAAATGCCTTTTGTTGTAGCTATGACATCTGAAAGTAAATTAATTCACCCTAAAACATCGTTGTGAAGTAGCCGATAATTGACTTTTATATTTATCACGCAATTTTACTGTTTAACAGTAGGATAATAGATTTTATTAATTGTCAGAACATTTGTATATTTGCGGTTCTACAAAAGTGAAGTAGAGTAACAGGACTTTGATTGATGTAAAAGATCAACTTGCCGAACTTATCATCTTTAATTTTATCATCTAAAATATCAGTATACCGGTATGACATATGTGGAACAAGCCATCGAAGAATTAGATAATATTTCTCAAAAGTTACTTTGTCTCATAGCTTACAATGGAGAAGGAACTTCTTTCAATAAATTGCAAGAAATAGCAGAGAGAGACAAACTTTCACAGAAGAAAACGAAAGAAACGTTACGTGTTATGGTTGAGAAGGGGATGTGCACTCAAAGATATTTTACTAATCTCTATGACATATCTACAGCTTTCTTTTTACCTGCAATTCGATTTCTCGTCGTTCAGCATAATGAATGGATTGATGAACTGAAGAAACATAAAGAAAGAAGAACTATACCCCTAAACCTCCTACGCGATAATGCTATCGCTTTGCTGCAAGGTAAACAAAAACTGAAAGTACAGATGGATTTTGCTTATATGATTTACGATATATCCGAATTTATGCTACCTGCAGCTTTATATCCTGAGTTCTATCCGTTGATTAAACAGATTTCTTCGCATTATATAGGACCGTTTATCGATAATGTAGTTGACATGTTATTCTGCGCGGATATCACTGATAAATATGACAATATACTCCAACTTCTGGATTGCCTGGAAAGCATATCAGATGAACAAAAACAAGAAGCGAAAGAAATGATTGCGCTGTACCAGTATTATGCTTCTGGAGAATATCACCCCATTGGAAAAGGTCAATCGCTTTTCGATTGCATACTGAGAGGTATCCATGCATTGCATGCAAGAGATTATGATAAAGCTGAATCATTGCTTAGCAAAGCACTGAAATTGAGGAATCAATACTCGAACATCAAGAATGTGTTCATGAATATGATTACTTGCTATTTCTTGGTTGCATACTATATCAATGTACCAACAGAAAAAAATAAAAAGAAGTTGCAACAGTTCATAAATAAGAAGAATATCTGTGAATATGATTCTTTACTGCCTGCCTACATTGTGGCTTCATGGCATATGGACTTAGTGCATGAGGTGGATTCGTCTGCTTTACGCAGACTACACATGAGAAGTATGACTGATGACATGCGTTGTTTTAAGACAATGGCTAATTATTTGTCGGCAGCTTTCGATGAGAATATTCCCAAAACTTTTTTGAAGGAAAATATGCCCCGACATGCTATTCTGCAGCATGAATTTCAACATTTCCTTAACCTTGATGAAAACAGACGGAAGGAACTGAACGGCATGTATGGTGAACCAATACTTTTTGACAAGAAACCAATGCCGCGCTGGGAAATCTTATTGAACGAGATGGTCACTAACTGTCAGTCGGAAGCTGTTCAGGAACCTATTGAAAAGGTGAAGAATGAACGAATTGCCTATATATTGAAAAACGGACATGTGGAGGTGCGTGAGCAAACGATAAGGAAGAATGGCGAATGGAATGCGGGAAAGGAAATCTCGTCGGGCAGGTATGATGAAGGAAATCTGAAGATGATGGATGATGTCGACCAGCAAATATGGAGAGCAAATCGTGGCTCGTTGTATTACATGAGTGTAGATACTGTACTGCCTTATTTGATTGGCTCAGACAGGGTACTGACGGGGTATTATGCTCCATTCTTGCCTGTGACTGTAGAAGAAGAGAAACCTTTTATACTGATTGAACGAAACAAAAAAGGGTTTTGTATAACTTCGAATCTGCCAGAACTGGACGAAAGAAACGAGTATGTAAAGAGAATGAATGATACTCACTACGTGGTGATACGAATTGAAAAATCCGAGAAAATATTCTTTCAGCAGATGCTTGAACTGAAGCAGCTGCCTCTGGAAGCGGAATGCAAACTTAAGGAGGTGCTGCCCGTCATAAGTTCTAAAATTCAGATTGAATCACCTCTGATAGAGGATACTGATCAGCTGGAAACTATAAAAAGTTCGAATCTGATAGTTCTACAGGTAAAACCAGAAAATGGGTACTGCTTCAATGTACATCTTTATGCTAAGTCCTGTCCTGAATTGAAAGGCTTGTATGAACCGGGAAATGGCCTGGCTGTAATTTTCGACAGAGACCAGCAGGGGAATCTGAAAAGGGTGGAGCGCAATTTGAAAAAAGAATTGAATAATCTGAAAACGATCTGTACTTTTATCAAATCATTGAAATTTGGCCCAGGGGATTTGTTTGGTGATACTTCGAGTACAGCGGAGACTCTCTGGACGCTGGACTTGAACCAGATGCTGAACACCATGGAATATGTGAACGAACATGCGGATATATACGCCATCGAATGGCCTGAAGGGGAAAAGTTGAGGATGAAAAGTATCAGTCAGCAACAATGGAACGTAAGTCTGCGTCAGGAGTCAAATTGGTTTAAAATGGAAGGTGACGTAGAAATAGATGACGATACATTACTGAAAATTGGACAATTAATGCAATTGGTCGACTTTACAAAAAAACAGAATTATGTGCGGCTGAATGATACTGATTTCATTAAACTGACCGACTCTATGCGCAAACGACTGGCACAGTTGGAAGCACTTTCGGTGAAGGATAAAAGTGATTATCGCATCCCGCTGACCAACGCTCTGTTGCTGAACGACACGCTGGATGAAGAACTTCCCATCGAAAAAGGTGAAGATTTGAAAGGCGTTTTGGAGAAGATACACAAAAGCTACAAACTGAATCCAAAAACACCTCGCAATCTGAAGGCGACATTACGTGATTATCAGCTGGAGGGTTTCAGATGGATGTTGCGTCTGGATTCATGGGGAGCCGGTGCTTGTTTGGCGGATGATATGGGATTGGGTAAAACTGTCCAAACCATAGCTGTATTACTGAATAAAGCAAAAAAAGGTGCTTCGCTGGTAGTGGCACCTACATCGGTTATCTCAAACTGGAAGAATGAAATAGAGCGTTTTGCTCCATCGTTGCACACGGTGATGCTCAACGAATTGGAGTCTGAAAAAAGGGCAGAGGAAGTAGAGAAGGCTTCAGCAAAGGATGTGTTACTGGTAACTTATGGTATAATTTGCTCGGAAGCGGATATCCTGAAGGAAAAGGAATGGAACGTAATCTGTCTGGATGAGGCGCATACTATCAAAAACAGGGAAACAAAGACAGCGCAGGCGGTATATGCCTTGAAAAGTGAAACAAGGATTGCGCTAACGGGTACACCGCTGCAGAATCATCTGGGAGAATTATGGAGTCTGTTTAACTTCATTAATCCAGGAATGCTGGGTAGTTACGATGCATTCCGCCAGCGTTTTGTGCTCCCAATAGAGAATGGCGACAAAGAACGTCAGCAATTGCTTCGACGGCTTGTATTGCCTTTCATTCTTCGACGTACTAAGAAGGAAGTGATTGAAGAATTGCCAGAAAAGACTGAAATTCAATATAAGGTAGAATTGAGTCCCGAAGAAATGCATACTTATGAATATATACGCAACAAGGCTCAGCAACAATTGGAAGAGGAACAAAAGGTGAGCGTTAGCGTATTGGCAGAAATCACTAAGTTGCGTCAGGCTGCTTGTGCTTCGGGACTGGTGAAAAAAGAATTGAACCTCCCAAGCAGTAAGCTAGAGCAGATGATGCAGTTGGTCAACGAAATCAACCAGGGAGAGAATCGTGTCCTCATCTTTAGTCAGTTCACATCGTTTTTAAAACTCGTAAGGGACAGGCTAGATAAAGAAAAAATTGAATATCTGTACCTTGACGGTTCTACAACAATGAAACAACGAGAAGATATGGTAAAACGGTTTCAGAATGGCGAAAGTGGCATCTTCATCATTTCGCTGAAAGCAGGCGGATTGGGCTTGAATCTAACGGGAGCCAATTATGTGATTCACATGGACCCATGGTGGAATCCTGCCATTGAGCAACAAGCTACCGACCGTGCTTATCGTATTGGACAGGCTCAAAAGGTAACAGTGTATCACTTGATAGCAGCCCATACGATTGAAGAGAAAATTTTACGTCTGCATCAAACCAAACGGGATTTGGCGGACTCACTCTTAGAGGGGGCTGACGTGAGCCATAAACTGACAGAAGAAGATTTGAAAGAATTGTTGTCGTAGATATTCTAGAACAATCATAATTATAAAAAAACTTTGATAGAAGAATTTGTTAATTTATTTTTAGAACAAATATTTTAGATATGAAGAAAATATATCCAAAAGAGTGGCTTCAGTATCATCCATATACGAAAACAGATGCCGTAGATAGATACTATTGTGATTTAGTAAACAAGTTGATGAAGGTCATCTATGAATTCGATATAATGGCAGGCAATCCGATAGCCGAAGAAGGCGTATATGATGAAGCGGCCATCTTCATAGGGGCATGGTTTGAAGATGTTATTACACAAACAGGTGTGTGGCAGGTTTTTACATCACAGTGTGAAAAGAGATATGGTAGTAATTTGCCCTTCTATGAACTTGACGATGAATACTACTGTGACGAAGTGAATGTCGAAGATATACGTTTTATCTTGTGGCATTGTTTTCAAAGCTGGAATATGGAAGAGAAAATCTATAATCCAGAAAATGCAGCCTTGAAAGATCTGTCAGAAGCGATATACGTAATTCTCGAGAAAGAATATGAAACGGCTCCCGAAAATGAACGACTTAAAGAATTTTTCAACT
>SAMEA104404106__coassemble_1687_pt1 | contig 15990 bp, 12 predicted proteins | sample SAMEA104404106__metabat2_low_PE_044 | metagenome-assembled genome bin SAMEA104404106 (sample SAMEA104404106) | Balaenoptera acutorostrata
GACATTCAGAACCACAATCTGACGCTCTAACCAACTGAACTATAGTCACCATGTTAGTTATATTTTTTTGCATTTTGAAAGGGTGACTAGTGGGACTCGAACCCACGACATTCAGAACCACAATCTGACGCTCTAACCAACTGAACTATAGTCACCATGTTGATTACCTTTTCAAAAGCGATGCAAAGGTAGGGATTATTTTTGAATCTGCAAGCATTTTATCAAAAAACTTTCAAAAAAAAATCTCTTTTATCCCTTTAGAATGCTCTCCAACACTCATTCGAGCACCCTCCAGATAAGACTTCATCCTACTCTTTTCATTCATATTCAGCATCTTATCATTAATTTTGGAAGGATAAACAAAAAATTGTCTTTTTTTATTTAATTCTGGTCGGGAAGTCCATATAAAAGAATAACCACAATCAATCAGACGGGTGCGACGAGCAACTTTTTTCAAAATCATCTTGACCATCATACCTCCGTCTGTGTGACGAGCCGACATATTTGAAATAAAATTACCCAAAGAATAGGCTACCAAATGACTAGACGGAGTAAGAGTATCTTCTACAACCTCCAATGGTTGAACAACATGCGGATGCCCTCCTATCACATGATCAACCCCAAGGCTCAACAAATAATCGGCCATTTCCCTCTCACCTTTTCTAGGCAACAGCTCATATTCAATCCCCCAATGCATACAGGCTATAATCACATCAGGCTGCATCATTCGTGCTTTCATCACATCTTTCCGTATTTGGTCCTTTTCAATGTAATTAACCACAAGCGGAGCAACGGGTCGCAATCCATTCGTATCATACGTATAATTTAAAAAGGCAATACGGAATCCCTTACGTTCCACCAACAACGGATAGTGATGGAGTCGCTCCTCCGGATTACGAAAAACTCCCGTATGAATCATTTTCAACGAATCCAACAATTGCAACGTACGGAGCGAACCTCGATTACCACGGTCCAAACAATGATTATTGGCAAACAGTAACACATCTATTCCGGCCTGCTGAATAGCTTTCAAATAAGATTCGGGAGCGCTAAACGAAGGATATCCACGGTAAGGCTTCCCTCCAAAAGTCACCTCCAGATTAGCAATTACCAAATCTGATTTTCGCAACTCGGGGGCTATGTATTTGAAACACTCGCTGTAGTCATATACACCAACAGACCGACGAGCCGCATCAATCTGCGACTGATGTTGCATCAAATCTCCTGCAAAGACCAATCTAAGCGTATCAGCCGACACTTCCAAATTATTCCGGCGATATGCCCCCACCTTAGAAGGAAGCACCGACTCATCCACAGTTTTCCCCATTACAAGAGTTGCCGACAACCAACCGGCCATCGGCAACACCAGCTTTTTTAATATCGTAGACAAACTAAAGTCCATTATCTTTATCCATAAATAGCTTTCTTACCAGCTAGAAGCGTGTTCTTCATCAACGAGGCGATAGTCATCGGTCCCACACCACCAGGAACCGGAGTAATATATGAACATTTCGGAGCCACAGCCTCGAAATCCACATCGCCTGTCAACTTATACCCAGAAGGACGAGAAGCATCCGGTACACGAGTAGTACCCACATCGATAACCACTGCACCCTCTTTCACCATATTCTCCTTCACAAACTTAGGTTGACCCAACGCAGCAATAATAATATCCGCTTCACGACACTCCTCCATCAAGTTCTGACTACGACTATGACAAACCGTAACAGTAGCATCACCAGGGTTTGCTTTCTGCATCATCAGCATAGCTATAGGTTTTCCTACAATATTACTCCTACCTAAGACCACACACTTCTTTCCACGAGTCTGAATATCATAACGTTTCAAAAGTTCTATGATACCGCTTGGAGTTGCCGAAACATAACAAGGTAAACCAATGAAAAGTCGCCCCACATTGATGGGATGAAAACCATCGACATCCTTTCGGTAATCAATCGACTCAATCACCTTCTCTTCAGAGATATGACCAGGAAGAGGAAGTTGAACGATAAATCCATCCACATCCTCATTTTTATTAAGTTCATCCACCTTTGCAAGGAGTTCGTCTTCTGTAACATCATCCTCAAAACGAATCAGAGAAGACTTAAAGCCACATACCTCACAAGCCTTCACTTTATTGGCAACATAAGTTTCGCTTCCGCCATCATGTCCCACTAAAATAGCTGCCAGATGCGGACGCTTACCTCCACAAGCAACAAGTTCCTCAACCTGGGCTGCAATTTCCTGTTTGATTTGTCCAGAAATAGCCTTTCCATCTATCAACTTCATCACTCAATCTTTTAGATTAGTATTTCATATTAATGACCATCCTACCGAACAGCCTTCCTCGCAAAGATAACTTAAAAAAGACAAAAGACTAAGTTTTTCACTTTATTTTATGTACCTTTAGACATATTCACCCAAATCTTTTCCACAGTTTACGGAGTTTGATAAAATTCTATTAACTTTGTGACGTATTTTATGAATAAAAAAATATCCTACATATGGTACCTGTTCTTGTTCTGTCTGTTTACACTGCCGACAGCTACAGTTTCTGCTGCGAATTCTGCCAAAGATTTCACAGTGGTCATTGATGCAGGACACGGTGGTAACGATTCGGGAGCCCTAGGACGAAGAGGTAAAGAAAAAGAGATCAACCTTGAGGTTGCCCTTAAGCTTGGTAGGTATATTGAGAAGGAGTGTAAAGATACACGTGTAATTTATACACGCAAGCGCGATATCTTCATCCCACTTCACAAACGTGCAGAGATAGCAAACAACGCAAAAGCCGACTTGTTCATCTCTATTCACACCAACTCACTGGCCAGACGCACTACACAAGTGAGCGGAGCTGAGACCTATACATTGGGACTTCACCGAACCAAAGAGAACCTTGAAGTTGCCAAAAAAGAAAATGCGGTAATCCTCATCGAGGACAACTACAAGCAGCAGTATGCAGGTTTCAACCCTAGTTCTTCAGAAAGCTATATCATATTCGAGTTTATGCAGGACAAGAACTTATCACAAAGTGTAAGTTTCGCATCGGCTATTCAAAAAGAATTTAAGAATAGCAAACGTGTGGACCGTGGCGTACACCAGGCTGGATTTCTTGTTCTAAGAGCCACTTCAATGCCTAGCGTACTGATTGAGTTGGGATATATTTCAAATCCGAACGAAGAAGCTTACCTGATTTCTGAAAGAGGAACAACAACTCTAGCACACTCAATCTACCAGGCGTTTCTTTCATATAAAGAACAACACGAAGCCGGGAAACAAACATTGACTACAAATCGAGCCAACGACAGAACACAAACAGTACACAAAGCCCCGGTTGAAAACAGAACAAATGCAGAACACAGACAAAAAACAACCAACGTACAACGGGAAAAACCTATTTTTAAAATACAGATTCTAGCATCCGACAAGTTACTTACTAGCCGTAGCAAATGCTTTAAAGGACTGTCGCCGATAGAACATTACAAAGAAAAAGGAATGTACAAGTACACCTACGCTTCAGATACAGACTATAATAAAATAAGAAGCATTAAGAAAGCGCGTACAGATCATAAATTCAAAGATGCCTTCATAATCGCATTCAAAAATGGAAAGAAAATGAATATCAATGAAGCTATCAAAGAATTTAAGAACAACAGATAACCCAACATTGCAAATAAAAAAAGATTTAAAATAAGATGAAAAAAGAAGTAAAAATTGGTTTAGCCGGCATCGCCGCACTCGTAATTCTATTCTTTGGAATTAATTACCTTAAGGGAATTACTATGTTCAGACCAGAAACGTATTATCTGGTGGAATTCACCGATGTCAACGGACTCGCTAAATCAAGCCCTGTGTATGCCAATGGTCTGAAAGTTGGTATTGTCAGAGACATTCAGTATAATTTTAAGAAACCAGGACATGTAGTAGTAGGAATAGAAATGGATGAGGCTATGAAGGTGCCACAAGATAGCCATGCCGAACTGATCAGCGAAATGTTGGGAACGGTAAAAATGAACTTGCACCTCAACACAGACTGCCCTACTATCATCGGTCCTAATGATACAATCAGAGGTATTGCCAACCCCGGTATCATGGGCATCGCAGAAAAAGATCTTCTTCCAAAAGTTGAGGCCATGATGCCAAAAATGGATTCCATACTTAACTCACTAAATGCTCTACTTGCCGACCCAGCATTAACTAATACATTACATAACGCAGAGCAGCTGACTGCGTCACTTAATGCGACCAGCCGCCACCTGCAATCGCTCATGAGTAAGGACATACCACAGATGACCGACAACATTATCGCACTTACAGATAATTTAAAGACCATGAGCAACAATCTTAAAGATATCGATTTTGCGGCAACATTCAAAGAAGTTGACGCTACATTGAAAAATGCACACCTGCTTACCGATAAACTCAACCGCAGCGACAACTCACTTGGATTGCTATTGAATGATGATTCCTTGTATAATAATCTTAACGCAACGACAACAAATGCGGCCAACCTGCTGGAAGATTTGAAGGCTCATCCTAAACGTTACGTTCATTTTTCTATTTTCGGAAAGAAAGACAAATGATTCCGTACTGATTTAGGCTTTATTTAGAACTTATCTAAATAAGAAAACTCCTAATTCAGGTTCTCTCGAATAGGCTCAATACACTATGTATTAAGTATTTACATTTCTATTCTGAAAACTAAAATTATAAGAATATTTTCTTATAATGATTTAATATTCAATCAGTTGCACTATTCCCAAAATATAGGATATAGCATAGGCACCGCATAAGCCTTAAGGCATTGATATTCAATTTATTGCAATTAGTTTAAAAAAACCAAAAAAAAACGAATTTGTTTTTTTCGAATATGATTGCGAAATTTGCACGAGTAGAAGTTTCGCTTTTTAATAAAACGTATGTATGTTAGATAACAATCAGGCTGTAACATTATGGAACCGTTGTCTCCAATTTATCAAGGACAATGTTAGTGAAGCAGCTTTTAAAACTTGGTTTGAACCAATTGTTCCGTTAAGATACGAGAACAGCGCTTTGACGATTGGTGTTCCTAGTCCTTTCTTCTATGAGTATCTGGAAGAAAAGTACGTAGGAATACTTCGTGCGGCTATTTATAAGGAGATAGCTGAAGGCACTGAATTGATGTACTCTATCCTAACTGACAAGACCAATCATATCACTATGAACGTGGAGGGAACTAAACGTTCATCTGCAGTACAACCTACCGCTGTACAGAATGCGAACAAGGCCGCAAACCTTGCTCAGGCTAAAACTGTACAGGAATTGGATCCTCATTTAAACCCAAACTATAATTTTGAAAACTTTATCAAAGGTAGTAGCAATGAGTTTTCAAGAACAGTGGCAGAAACTGTTGCAAAGAACCCTGCTCGTACGTTCAATCCATTATTCCTTTATGGTCCTTCCGGTGTTGGTAAGACGCATCTTATCAACGCAATCGGTACACGCATTAAAGAACTCTACCCTGAAAAGAGAGTGCTGTATGTATCTGCACATTTGTTCCAAGTTCAGTATACTGACTCTGTGCGAACTAATCATTTCAATGATTTCATCACCTTCTACCAGACTATTGATGTCTTGATTATTGATGACATCCAGGAATTTGCAGGTGTTACGAAGACTCAAAATACTTTCTTCCACATTTTCAACCACTTACACCAGAATGGCAAACAGTTGATTCTGACTTCCGACCGTGCTCCTGTTATGTTGCAGGGTATGGAGGATCGTCTGTTGACTCGTTTCAAATGGGGTCTTGTTGCGGGTCTTGAAAAACCGGATGTTGAATTGCGTAAGAATATTTTACGTGACAAGATTCGCCGTGACGGACTGGTTATTCCTGAGTCGGTAGTTTGCTATATCGCTGAAAATGTAAATGAGAGCGTACGTGAATTGGAAGGCATCGTCAATTCTCTTTTGGCACAGTCTATCCTTTTCAAGCGTGATATCGATTTGGATTTGGCACAACGTATTGTGAACAAGGTGGTTCGTTGTGCTGAGGTTAAACCTATCACGGTCAACGATGTAATAGAAAAGGTTTGTTCTTATTTCAAGGTAGATACCTCTACTATTCATACGAAAACTCGTAAACGTGAAGTGGTACAGGTGCGCCAGGTGGCTATGTACCTTGCTAAAAAACATACTGAGACATCTTCATCTAAGATTGGCAAGTTGATTGGCAATAAAGACCACGCTACCGTTTTACATGCATGTAAGATTGTAAAAGATCAGGTAGAAGTAGATAAATCATTTAAGCAAGAGATAGAAGCTATTGAAGCAACTCTGAGAAGTTGATTTTATAGTAAAAAAAATAAAGAATCACCCCTGCACATGGCAAAAGGTTGATTCTTTATTGTTGATAGGGGTACTCTCATTTGAGTTCCTCTTTTTTTATGCCTTTCCGTTAAATGGAGCTTAACAATAGCTCCAAAAAAAAATCAATTATTAAAGCCTTGTTTATCCAACAATTCTTTCAACACTTCAGAAATAGCCTTGTTAGCATCTTTCTTATAACGGATATCAGTGAAGATTTGTGCCAAAGTCTGAGTTTTATTAATTACTACAAAGTTTTTATTCTCAGGCAATGCTTCTTTTTCCGCAAAAATACATTCAATATCGTCTGGCGTGTAATCGGAATAGGTCTCATGATGAACGATACCATCCAACGGCAAACGGTCTGGTTGAGCTGGGACTTCTGCAGGATAGCCAACCGTTAGAGTTGCCACTGGAATTACTAGTTTCGGAAGATGGAGTACTTCTATAATACCTCCTGCATTATAAAGTGTAGTTCCCAAAAAGCATGTACCTAACCCCTTTTCTTCTGCTAATGTTGTAAAATTCTGTGTGACCAACAAGGCATCTGTTGCCGCATTCATAAATGAAAGGAAGTTATCATAACCTGGCACAGCCTGACGCTGTTCGCACCATGTAGAGAAACGATTAAAATCTGCACAGAAAGTCAGAACTACCGGAGCATTTTGAACCATCGGCTGGTTAAAATGCAAAGGAGCTAATTTTTCCTTCATGGATTTATCACGGGTAACCACCACACTATAAAGCTGCATATTGCCCATAGTTGGCGCACGAAAAGCTGTTGCCAATAATTCATTCAGCAGCTCGTCGGTAACATCTGCTGATGTATACGTACGGATTGTTCTTCTGTTTTTAATTGATTCCATATTTTTAATATTAATTTTCTACTTATATATCTTAATGTATATTCCACAAAAAGGAACCAGCTTCCATCCGAGTCAACATTTCAACAACTGAAACAATCAAAAAGTAAGAATGCTGGAGGCTTTAAAATTCATATCCTAATAGATACAAAGTTACTATATTTCTCCTATAAAAACAATGCAAGATGGGATACAATTGCCTACCTCCCCTATTCTGCCACTAGTCATATTCATATACCCTATATACAAACTTCAATAAAAACCCATCCCAAGAGAATTTGAACGAAGACAAAAAGTAAGATGCTTGCCTACACAAAGTCTAAAAAAATTAACAAAAGAATAACGTTTAGATTTTACAATTGTACTTTTTGGTCAACTTTAGAACCACTATTATTACATAAACCATTAATATATAATGTATTAGCATTCTATTTTGGAAAACATTCAACCTGTTGATAACTTTTTAATTAAATTCTTTGTTAATCAAGAAAACATTTATAGCTTTGCAATCGGTTTTATTAACAATGCGAAACTTCTACTACTTTTATCAAACATTGTTACATCAAACCTTTAGCATTCGTGGAAAAGAAAACTTTCAGCTATGACGAAGCCAATAAAGCTGCGTTAGAGTATTTTAATGGAGATGAGTTAGCAGCCCGCGTTTGGGTCAACAAATATGCAGTAAAAGATTCATTCGGAAACATCTATGAAAAGTCTCCGGAGGATATGCATTGGCGACTTGCCAACGAAGTGGCACGTATTGAGGCTAAATACCCCAATCCGTTAAGCGCAGACCAGTTATTCAACTTGTTCGATCGTTTCAAGTACATCGTACCTCAAGGAAGTCCGATGACTGGTATTGGCAACGATTTTCAGGTTGCCTCTTTATCAAACTGTTTTGTGATTGGTCTGGATGGTAAAGCCGACTCATATGGTGCCATAATCCGTATCGACGAAGAACAGGTACAGCTCATGAAGAGACGCGGCGGTGTAGGTCACGACCTATCTCACATTCGTCCGAAAGGATCGCCAGTAAAGAACTCTGCGCTTACGTCTACAGGCTTAGTACCGTTCATGGAACGCTACTCAAACTCTACACGTGAAGTGGCTCAAGACGGTCGTCGTGGTGCGTTAATGTTGTCTGTTTCTATTAAACATCCAGATTCTGAAGCATTTATTGATGCTAAGATGACTGAAGGTAAGGTTACAGGCGCCAACGTTTCTGTCAAATTAGACGATGCCTTCATGCATGCAGCTATCGAAAAGAAACCATACGTGCAGCAGTACCCTATTAATGCTGCTAATCCTGACACTACACAGGAAATAGACGCTTCAAAACTTTGGAAGAAAATAGTCCACAATGCATGGAAATCTGCAGAACCAGGTGTTTTATTCTGGGATACAATTCTTCGCGAATCTGTTCCTGATTGTTACGCAGATTTAGGCTTCCGCACTGTTTCTACTAATCCTTGCGGAGAAATTCCATTGTGTCCTTATGATTCTTGTCGTTTATTGGCTATCAATTTGTATTCGTATGTGGTAAATCCATTTACACCTGAAGCTTATTTTGACTTTGATTTGTTCAAACTGCACGTTACGCTAGCTCAGCGAATCATGGATGATATCATCGATCTTGAATTGGAAAAGATTGAACGCATCATGCACAAGATTGATTCTGACCCTGAAAATGATGAAGTAAAAGGCTCTGAACGACACTTGTGGGAAAAGATTTACAAGAAATCAAGGCTGGGTCGCCGTACGGGTGTGGGTATCACTGCAGAAGGTGATATGATAGCTGCTATGGGGCTACGTTATGGTACTGAAGAAGCCACTGAGTTTGCAGAAAAGGTTCATAAGATAATTGCTATAGAGGCTTATCGTTCTTCTGTTAATATGGCCAAAGAACGTGGCGCTTTCGAAATCTATGATAAAGAACGTGAACAAAATAATCCGTTCATCAATCGCATCAAGGAAGCCGATCCTAAACTCTATGAAGAGATGACTAAGTATGGTCGTAGAAACATCGCTTGTCTGACTATTGCACCAACAGGAACAACTAGTTTGATGACGCAGACTACTTCGGGTATTGAACCTGTGTTTATGCCTGTTTACCGTCGCCGTCGTAAAGTAAATCCTAACGACGAAAACGTTCACGTTGACTTTATCGACGAGACTGGTGATTCTTTCGAGGAATATACTGTATACCATCATAAGTTCCTAACTTGGATGGAAGCCAACGGATATAACCCTAACAAGCATTACACACAAGAAGAGGTGGATGAACTCGTAGCTAAATCACCTTATTATAAAGCAACATCTAACGATGTAGACTGGCTAATGAAAGTGAAGATGCAAGGACGTATTCAGAAATGGGTAGACCACTCTATCAGTGTTACCATCAACCTTCCTAATAATGTAGATGAAGAACTGGTCAACCGTCTTTATATTGAGGCATGGCGTTCTGGATGTAAGGGTTGTACAGTTTATCGTGACGGCTCACGCTCAGGTGTTCTTATTTCAACCAAGAAGGAAGAAAAGAAAGGAACTAATAGCTGCTGCGGATTCAAACCTGTAGAAGTTCGCCCGAAAGTTCTTGAGGCTGATGTTGTTCGTTTCCAAAACAATAAAGAAAAATGGGTGGCATTTGTTGGTTTGCTAGACGGCCGTCCGTATGAAATCTTCACCGGTCTTCAGGATGATGAAGAGGGTATCCTCTTACCTAAATCTGTGAACCATGGTAAGATTGTCAAAAATTTCGACGAAAATGGTAATAAGCGTTACGATTTCCAGTTTGAAAACAAACGCGGTTATAAAATGACTATCGAAGGATTGTCTGAACGCTTTAATAAAGAATATTGGAACTATGCCAAACTAATTTCTGGTGTCTTGCGTTGGGGAATGCCTATCGAACAGGTTGTTAAACTTGTAGGTTCTTTGGAACTTGATAGCGCACACATCAATACTTGGAAAAATGGTGTAGAACGTGCACTGAAGAAATATGTTCAGGATGGTACAGAAGCTAAAGGCGTTAAATGTCCTAATTGCGGACATGAAACCCTGGTTTACCAGGAAGGATGCTTAATCTGTAAAACTTGCGGTTCTTCACGCTGCGGATAATCAATTCCCGACTTTCTCTTGGCCGGTATCACAATCACATAAAGGCGAAGCAAAGTTATTTCTTTTAATAAGATACTCTGCTTCGTCTTTTTACTATATTTCCCATTGTTTACTTTATTTATCACTATACTTTTTACTTATTAAAGAAGCGAATCAGATGAAAACTCAGACCATGAATATACAACTTAACGGATTGCGTATTTTTGCTTACCATGGTGTACTACCACAGGAGAACAGAGTCGGAGCTTTGTATACGGTCAACTTACAACTTACTACAGACTTTCTTGAAGCGTCAAAAACGGATGACCTTTCATACACCATCAACTATGCAGAAGTCTATGAGGCAGTGAAACAAGAAATGCTAATACCTTCAAAATTGCTGGAACATGTAATCTACCGAATCAGCAACCGGCTATTTGCTGACTTTCCTACTATTACAGCTATACACATCGGAGTATTTAAAGAAAATCCACCTATGGGGGCAGAATGCATGTACGTTGGAGTGGAGGCTTCTTATACAAGAGATTGAAAATCTCAAGAAACTGAATATAAAAAGTATAGAAGATACGAATGTTAGATAAACCACAACTAATACAAGAAAGGAGATTTAATTCTGTTAACAAATTCTAAGACATTTTTACTAAATTTCAATCCGAAATGAATAATAAATCAAGTTAACTAATGAGGTAGTTTCTAGAGAATAGTGTATCTTTGCAACCGGAAAAGAGTATTGTAAAAGATTCTTATGTTAATACCAATAAAAAATAGGATATTACATAAAAGGGAACAATGCTTCACCAACTAATCTTGATAAAAATCTATAAATTAATTTGAATAATAAAATGACAAAAAGACTCGTACTAGGTTGGCTCCTCATGATGGTTTCTATTTTGCCAATGGTTGCCCAAATCCAAGATCCTATTAAATTTAAGACTGAATGGAAAACCATATCAGAAAATGAAGCTGAAATTATCTTCAAAGCTGTCCTTGATGATGGATGGCATGTCTATTCGACCGACTTAGGTGATGGAGGTCCTATTTCAGCCACCTTCAATGTGGACAGTAAGCAAGGTGTTGAACTTGTTGGCAAGTTGAAACCTCAAGGTAAGGAAATTGACAAAATAGACCCAATCTTTAACATGAGAGTCCGTTATTTTGAAGGTCAGGCTACTTTCGTTCAGAAATTAATAATTACATCAGCCAATTATCAGTTAGAAGGTTACCTGGAATATGGTGCTTGTAATGACGAGAACTGTCTTCCTCCTACAAGTGTAGATTTCAAATTTGCAAGTAAAGGTAATGCCACCGCTTCTATTGCTAAAGCAGATAAAAGTGTTGATGCCGATCAATTAATTAATACTAAAGCAGGCAGCGAAGATCCTAAAGGCGAATACGCACTACAGCCTATCGCATTAGGAGGTAATGATGCAACTACCACAGACTACTGGTCGCCAGTAATTGACGAACTCAATAGCTTCGGCGAACACGCAAGTCAGGAGTCAATGTCATGGTTCTACATCTTTGTGACCGGTTTCATCGGCGGTCTACTTGCCCTTTTCACTCCATGTGTATGGCCTATCATTCCTATGACAGTCAGTTTCTTCTTGAAACGTACAAAAGATAAAAAGAAAGGTATCCGCGATGCCATAACCTACGGTATTTCCATCATTGTTATCTACCTGACACTTGGTTTGGCAGTAACTCTTATATTCGGTGCGAGCGCATTGAATGCCCTTTCTACAAACGCTGTATTTAACATCCTCTTCTGTTTGATGCTGGTTGTTTTCGCCGCTTCATTCTTCGGGGCATTTGAAATCACCCTTCCTTCTAAGTGGAGTAACGCGGTAGATAGCAAAGCTGAATCAACTACAGGTTTGTTGAGCATCTTCTTGATGGCTTTCACCCTTTCATTGGTATCATTCTCATGTACAGGTCCTATCATCGGATTCTTACTAGTAGAAGTATCAACTACAGGCAGCATCATCGCTCCTGCCGTGGGTATGTTCGGATTTGCTCTTGCACTTGCCCTTCCTTTCACCCTATTCGCACTCTTCCCATCATGGTTAAAGTCAATGCCTAAATCAGGTGGTTGGATGAACGTTATCAAGGTTTCTCTTGGTTTCTTGGAATTAGCATTCGCCCTCAAGTTCTTGTCGGTTGCCGACTTGGCTTACGGATGGAGAATTATGGACCGTGAAACATTCCTCGCTTTGTGGATTACTATCTTCGGTCTTCTCGGTCTTTACTTACTGGGTAAAATCAAGTTCCCTCATGACGACGATGAAACAAAGATTGGTGTTCCACGCTTCTTTACGGCTCTGGCATCTATCGCATTTGCTATCTATATGATTCCTGGATTGTGGGGCGCTCCATTGAAAGCAGTAAGTGCTTTTGCACCTCCTATGCAGACACAGGATTTTAACCTCTACAAGAACGAGGTACACGCTAAGTTCAATGATTTTGAAGCAGGTATGGAATATGCACGCCAGCACAATAAACCGGTAATGCTTGACTTCACTGGATATGGTTGTGTAAACTGTCGTAAAATGGAACTTGCTGTTTGGACAGATTCAAAAGTAAGCAAACTCCTAAATGACGACTACGTATTGATTACACTCTTTGTAGATAATAAGACAAAGCTCCCTGAACCTGTAAAAATTACAGAGAACGGCGCAGAACGTACACTTCGCACCGTAGGCGATAAGTGGAGCTATTTACAGCGCTCTAAGTTTGGAGCTAATGCACAGCCTTTCTATGTCTTGATTGACAACGATGGCAAACCGCTCAATAAGTCTTATTCTTACGATGAAGACATTAACCTATACATTGATTTCTTGGAAACAGGTTTGAAAAACTACCGCAAGTAATCAATCAGATAATATTCGTAATAAAATATGTTACCACAATCTGAAAGAGAGCAGATAATAGCTCTTATAAAGAGAGAAGTTGTTCCTGCCATAGGCTGCACAGAGCCTATGGCAGTGGCACTTTGCGTATCCAAAGTTGCCGAAATGCTGAACCATGAACGACCTGAAAAGATCAATGTTCAGCTTAGTGCTAATATTCTGAAGAATGCCATGGGTGTGGGTATTCCTGGAACTGGAATGATAGGACTGCCTATCGCTGTTGCATTGGGGGCATTAATTGGCAAATCAGAGCTTGAGCTTGAAGTGCTGCGTGATAGCAATCCGGAAGCTGTAACTGAAGGTAAGAAGCTTATCGAATCGCAGATCATCAATATTACGCTTAAAACGGGTATTACGGAGAAACTTTATATTGAAGTAACTGCTAATACCAGTGAAAATCAGGCTACTGCTATTATCAGTGGGGGACATACGCACTTCGTTTATGAAGAGCTAAACGGTAAGGTTCTGCTCGACGACAGAGCACCGAAAGAGGGTACTGTTGAGGCAACTAACGATATTAAACTCAATTTGCGTAAGGTGTATGACTTCGCTACAACGACTCCAGTTGAGGAAATTGAATTCATTCTGGAAGCTAGAAGACTTAACAAAAATGCAGCCGAACGCTCCTTCCAGGGCAACTACGGACATGCATTGGGTCGTACGCTACGTAATAGTAAGAGTGAGCAGAAAATGATGGGCGATAGCACCTTTACTCACATTTTGTCATATACTTCGGCTGCATGTGATGCTCGTATGGCTGGCGTCATGATTCCTGTGATGAGCAATTCAGGCAGTGGTAATCAAGGTATTACAGCTACTCTTCCTGTTGTAGTTTATGCTGAAGATAATCTAAAAACAGATGAAGAACTGACTCGTGCACTGGTATTGAGCCACCTAACTGCTATCTATATCAAACAGCACCTTGGACGACTTTCAGCGCTCTGTGGATGTGTAGTTGCGGCAACAGGTAGCAGCTGTGGTATAACGTACTTGATGGGTGGTGAATATCAACAGATTGTATTTGCCGTTCAGAATATGATTGCCAATCTAACTGGAGTAATCTGCGACGGAGCTAAACCTAGTTGCTCGCTAAAACTGACTACAGGTGTTTCTACTGCTATTCTGTCGGCTATCTTAGCCATGGAACATAAATGTGTTACTTCTGTAGAAGGTATCATCGAGGATGATGTAGACAACAGTATCCGCAACCTTACAAAGATTGGCTCTGAAGCCATGAACGAGACTGATAAAATGGTTCTCGATATAATGACTCATAAGCAATGTATGTAATAAAGTATGTCTGATTAATCAGATGAACTGCATAAAATAAAAGAAGGCGATGCATCGTTCAGAAAAGGGAATTCCTCTTCTGCGATGCTCGCTTTTTTATGAACGCTCAAGGAGTTGCTGTTCCAGTAGCATCGTTCTGTTCTCTCACGATAAAGAGAGGATGAATGCTGCTTAAACCACTTAAATGTACTATTCCATGAAATCAACATGTCAACAAAAAGAGCCACTTAGAGCTATCAATGAGGCTGATTATATCTTGAACTTAATCAAAGAAGGTGAGCATGTTCACCAGGATTTCAAGTTCGAAATCTCAGATGCTAGAAAAATCGCAAAAAGTCTTTCGGCTTTTGCTAATACGGAGGGGGGACATCTCCTTGTGGGGGTAAAAGATAATGGAAAAATTGCGGGCATCCGGTCAGAAGAAGAAATCTACATGATTGAATCGGCTGCTTCTATGTATTGTCAGCCAGAGGTACAAGTGGTAAATCGTATCTTTACCGTGGAAGGTAAACATGTTTTAGAGGTAACTGTTAAAGAAGCCAACGAGAAGCCGGTCTATGCGCTTGATGAACGGAAGAAGCGTTGGGCGTATGTACGAATTAAGGATGAAAACATCTTGGCCAACATCGTACACTTAAATCGATGGAAACATAATAAGAAGGAAGAAAAGGTTATGATGGTATACTCCGAACGAGAACAGCAATTGCTTACTATCCTAGCCGAACACAGTCCGCTCACACTCAATCAATGTAGTAAATTGTCTAAAATACCTCGCAAAGAGACAAGCGTACTGCTTGCCGATTTTATCAGGTTTAAACTTGTTGAGGAGTTTTTCAGCGAACATACTTTCTATTTTCAACTTGCTCCCGAGGAGGAGAAACAAGACGATAATTTAACTTTCATTGGTAGTTTCTGACCGCATTTCTTGTTTCACCCACTGTTTGGGCATCATGCCAGTGGCTTGACGGAATGTACGCTGAAGATATTGTCTATCGCAGAAACCGCATTTTTCCGCTAGCTCGTCTCCTATCATAAAACTCTATAGTCACCATGAACATCTACAGTTTCTCTATCTATAATGTTCATATACATATTGAACAGTATCTCAATAGTCCATCTCTGAGCATATGCCATGTATATTGTTAGTGGGTCCAGATTGTTCTTTGATTTGAATACAATCAGTCCAAAGGAAGATTTCTTTTGTGTATATTTACCAATGTACGGAACAAAGCCTGATCTATAGTAACATTTTTATACAACCAATATTGCACGGTAAAATGAACAGTTACTAGGAAAGTAGCTAAGGTAAGAATTTTACGCGTACAAGTATAGTGTTTCCCTACTACCGTATATCTATCTATGACGAAAGAAAGGAACAATGTAATCATACCAATTAGTACCAGGCATGTAATCTGCACTTGACTTGAACTAGAAAAAGTTGACAGTTTTGATGTACATAAAAGAGAAGAAAT
>SAMEA104404106__coassemble_1727_pt1 | contig 15705 bp, 11 predicted proteins | sample SAMEA104404106__metabat2_low_PE_044 | metagenome-assembled genome bin SAMEA104404106 (sample SAMEA104404106) | Balaenoptera acutorostrata
TTATGGACTATGGAAGCAAAAAGCGCACTATAAAATAACAATATTTTTGAATGAGTTACGAATTTCTAAATGAAAGAGCCGTGCCGTATCTATACAATTGTATTGTATTCTTTAACATTTTATTAAAATTTATGATTACTTTTGCAACCGCAAATTTTAAATTAGAAACTTATGAATAAGGTATCGGACAACCCTTTCAAAAACCGAAGACTTGATGGTACACCCCTCATGGTAGTAACAGCTCTATTCGTTACATTGTACCTCGTCTCAAACATCATGGCTGTAAAAGTCATCAGTATCTTCGGACTCTTTTATTTCGATGCAGGTACTATTACCTTCCCGTTTGCGTATATGTTGGGAGATGTGCTCACTGAAGTATGGGGATATCGTATCGCTAAACGTATCATTTGGATTACGTTAATGTGCAACATTCTGATGGTGCTGTGCACGGCTATCGGTGTAACAATGCCGTCGCCGGAGTATTTGGCAGAAACCGAACAGGCTTACAATCATGTCTTTACGTACGTTCCTCGTATTGTAGTGGCATCATTGGTGGGTTTCTTGTTTGGCGAATTATCGAACGCCTGGCTGATGGTAAGAATTAAGGAATGGACCAACGGCAGATGGTTGTGGGTGCGCACCATTGGTAGCTCGGCACTGGCGTATCTGTTTGATTCACTGCCTTTTGTTTTAATTGCTTTCGCGGGGGTAGTGTCTACTCATGACCTGCTGATGATGATTGCTTTCCAGTATTTCTCAAAACTGATTATTGAGGCTACTATGGGAACTCCTATGGCTTATGCCGCTATTCATTTTATCAATCGTTTTTATCACAAATAGCTATGGACAGATATGCTGTGATTAATACTAAGATGCCCAGAGAGTTTGTCTTGTTGCAGGGTACGGGATGCCGATGGAGGCAGTGCATCTTCTGTGATTATCATGAGGATGTGAGCGATGATCCTTTTATGGTCAATCGTGAGGTGATTAGTCAGATAACGGGACAATTTGGTGTGTTGGATGTAATTAATTCGGGGTCTGCGTATGAGCTTGACCCTCAGACGGTGGAATTGCTTCAACAGATTATCAGGGAGAAGCAGATTCATACGGTGTGGTTTGAGATGCATTATATGTATCGTCATAAGCTGGCAGATTTTGCAACTTTGTTTGCTCCGGCAAAGGTGAAGTTCCGTTGCGGTGTGGAAACGTTCAATCCGGTCTTGCGTTCATCATGGAAGAAGGGAATTCCGGCTCATGTTACTGCTGATGATGTGGCGAAATATTTCCAGGGAGTCTGCTTGTTGTGTTGCACGAAGGGCGAGACAAAGGAGCGTATCTTGAGGGATATCGAGCTGGCGAAATCGCATTTCGAGTATTTTAGCGTCAATCTCTTTTGTAATAACCACACGTGTGTAGAACGCGATGAGGAGTTGGCCAAATGGTTCGTAAGGGAGGTCTACCCTTCTATTAAGGATGATCCTCGAATTGAGATTCTGCTGAGTAATACGGATTTGGGCGTTGGTGAAGTTGAATAGTAATTGTAATATCAGTATACTTAATATGATTATACTGTAATATCGTTGTACTGCGACAAAAACAAAGAGCCTCCTACTACGGCAGCATACCGTAAGTAGGAGGCTAATTTATTTAGATAGAAAGGTTAGATTTTACATGACAGAGTCACCAATGAATCCGTTGGAGCCGAGGATGACTAACATTGTGTAACCGATGACCAAGCCAATGGCTCCCATTATCATACCCACCTTGGCCATGTTGCGCTGTTCTATCAAACCTGTTGCGTGTGCCAATGCGTTAGGAGGTGTACTGATAGGAAGTACCATACCTAATGAAGAACCGATGGCTACACCAATCAACAGAGTACTTACACCACCCAGTGGCTGAAGCAATGCGCTCATGTTGGTTCCGGCAACTGCAAGAATTGGGACCAGCAATGCTGCTGTAGCTGTGTGTGAGATGAAGTTAGCCAAACCGTAACAGATTAAACCTGAACCGATTAACATTGCAATTGGCGACCATGTATCGAATGGGATTGACTGAATGACGTGTGATGCTATACCTGTTTGGTTCAAAGCAACACCCAACGCGAAACCACCAGCTACCATCCAGAGAACTGACCAGTTGATTTCTTCAAGGTCGCGACGGCCAATCACGCCGATTGCACAGAATACGGCAACAGGAATCATGGCTACAACGTTTGAGTTTACTCCTGTGTACTTATCGAATACCCACAGCAAAACGGTAATGGCGAAAGTGATATAAACCACGATAGAACGCCAATCGCTCTGAGCTTCACCTTCAATCTGTAAATGAATAGTTTTCTGTTTGAATGGGAACAGACGAAGCAGTACAAACCATGCTATTATTATAACTAATACAGTAAACGGAATCATGAACGACATCCATTCACCGAAACCAATGTTCATGTTCAAACCTTCAGGGTCATTCAGGTATTTCAGAGCGATAGCATTAGGAGGAGTACCGATAGGTGTACCCATACCACCGATATTGGCCGCCACCGGAATAGCTAGCGCGAGACCAATCTTACCCTTACCGTCGCTCGGGAGAGCTTTAAGAACGGGAGCAAGGAAAGTAAGCATCATAGCTGCTGTAGCTGTGTTACTCAGGAACATAGAGAAAACTGCGGTCACGATGAGGAAACCTAATAATACGTATTTAGACTGCACACCGAAAGGCTTCAACATGACACGAGCTAACATAACATCAAGCTTCGTCTTAGTTGCGGCAATAGCCAGAATGAAACCACCAATGAAAAGCATAATGATTGGATCGGCGAAACAGTGCATCAAATCCTTAAAATTGGTCTGTGTTCCTAAAACTTCAGGTTCTATCCCCTTGGAGAAAAACCATAAACTACTGTTGGATGTGGTAAGCAATAATAGAACTACTACCATAACGGACGTGGTCCATGCTGGAATTGCTTCAAGCACCCACATTAACGTGGCAAAAGCAAAAATTGCAATGGTTCGCTGTTCGATGATGGTTAGGTTTTCTACACCGAACATATCACTCGGAGCCGTCCATAAAAACAAAGTAACAGCTATAGCTACTACCAGCTTGATGGTTCTGACTACAATTTTGTTGCTAGTTAGATTCTTTCGTTTTTTAAGTTCTTGGTAGGTTTCTACTAGCGGGAAACCATGGAAGTTTTTAAACATAGTGATTAGTTAATTAAAGTTCATCTATCGATGGTTAACAAAGTATCAAGCTATATCTGGTCCTTTTCTATGGGAATAAAAACTATCGGAGGAACATGGCTAGATTAACAAGTTCATTTTTAATCAATTAGTATCCTTTTGATAGCTTAAAGTACCTCGTAATCAAGATTCTCAATCTCAACCGACTAATACAAGTATCAGATGTCTGCCTAAAGTTACAAAAAGATTCTGAATATCCAAGTGTTTCTTCATCTTCTTACACATTTGATTGTCGATGAAAAAGACGAGTCAATCATCACTGACCGACTCGCCTTGGTATTAGCAAAAGCATTATTTTTCAGTTTCGACAAAAAAATAAGTATTAAGTTTTTAAACGTGACCAAACATACAACTTATTTTCTATATTTAAACAAGAAAGACTGAACTTTTTTTACTTTATTTATCTAAGTATGCTGAATAGCATAAATCGGTTATTTCGTACTTTATATATAATATTTGTACTCTATATATAATAAGGTATAGTAGCCCGACTACCATCCGCATTTTTATTCAACATAAATTCTTAGTATCAATTTAGAAAAGCCTTCAACTTACAACTAAAAAGTATTTTGGGCTTCTAACTTTCAACTTTAAACTGCGTTATTTTTTTCTTGTATAAGTTTTGTCCATATGTTGCCGTATTTATACTTTTGCACCCGTTTTTAAGAAAACGACGAAAAATTTTCAAAGTATTTAGGTAAAAAAGCCTGTTTTTAAGCAACAGGTTGTAGGTATTGTTTTTAAATTAAAGTGTAAGATGTTCACATTTATCTCATTGATGGCCGTTGGTGCCGTGCTAGGGTATCCGTTACGTAACAATTCTAAAATTTCTAAGATTCCTCATCTTATTCATGCGGTAGTTTGTACCTTGTTGTTCTTACTGGGGCTGTCTATCGGACTGAATAAAACGCTAGTGGCTAATTTTGGTTATTTTTGTCAGCAGGCGGCTGTGATTGCGTCGTTGAGCATTTTGGGTAGTGCGTGTGCAGCATTCTTGGTGTATCAGTTGTTTTTCAAGAAAGGAGATTCTCATGAAGGGTAGTCTGATTACACTCGCATTTTTCTTGCTGGGTTGCCTGGTAGGCATGTATTATATGGTCGATTTTGATGTTCATGAGGCCGCTATATATGTGTTGTATTTTCTGATGATTCTGATCGGCATGAATCTGGGTGGCAATCAGGACTTAAAGGAGTTTGTTTCGGGATTGAGTTTTAAGATGCTTCTTGTACCTGTAGCCACTGTTACGGGAACGGTTTTATTCTCGGCTGTGGGAGGATTTCTGCTGAGTCGCTGGACTTCATTTGAGTGTATGGCGGTAGGTAGCGGTTTCGCATACTATTCGGTTTCTTCTATCTTGATTACTCAGCTGAAGACGGCCAGCCTAGGCGTACAACTCGCAACTGAGTTGGGTACCATCGCTTTATTGTCAAATATATTCCGTGAGATGTTCGCTCTGATTGGTGCTCCTCTGATTCGCAAATATTTTGGCTACCTCGCTCCTATTTCTGCTGCCGGTATCGGTTCTTCAGATGTTTCTCTGGCAGTCATCACAAAGTATTGTGGTATGAATGTTGTGCCTATTGCCATCATTCACGGATTAATTATCAACATTAGTATGCCTTTCTTTGTATCTTTCTTCTGTAATTTATAAAAAAAGGTAGATTGAGAGTTGCCCGATAAACTTTTTTTCGTAATTTTGCGAATGAGGGTTATCCCTCGAATGGACTTCGAGCACTTCAGAATGTTATATAAACTCATGAAGCGTAAATAGTTAGTAGTGTGTTATAAGAGCCGGTCTTTTAGGACCGGCTCTTTTTTTATGATTTCAGCCTTTCAGATTTCAGCCTTTCAGATTTCCAATTTCATGCTTTCAGTTTTTCTTTTTTCTGATTTTTATTACCTTTGTTTAATTTATTTACAAAAAACCTTGAACGATTTATGAGGATGTACAGTGGAAGTTTGGCGATGGTCTAAGTTACACGAAATTCAAGTATAGCAATCTGAAGGTAAATCGCTCTAATTTCGAAGCCGACGATGAATTTATTTTCCAAGTCGATATCAAGAATACGGGCAAGGTGGCCGGTAAGGAGTCTATCCTACTCTTCTCGAGCGATTTGGTAGCAAGCAGCATTCCAGACGTAAAGCGTTTGCGTGAGTTCGATAAGGTGGAGTTGCGACCAGGCGAAAAGAAAACGGTTACACTTTCCATCAAGGCGAGCGATTTGGCTTTTGTGGGTTACAACAGTTGTAGCAGGGACGATTTCATTGTTTATTAAAGTCTCTCAATTTCCTTGAGATAATAAGCCATATAAGAAAATAACTGAAGTTTTAGAGGGTATAAACGGAAAAATGTTTTACTTTACAATTTAAACTATAAAATCACAGAATATTTCAAATGTAACTAGCTACCACACAAATCATGAACAGGTTATTGAATTTCATGGATACTAAGAACTCAGACTTAAATAGTAGCTGGGATGATCATGAAGTATTACCTATACCTCAAAACTAAGTAACATTCATTACAAACAATAGAACCAATAGAACATGTTAGCAATCCAACCAACATCTACCGGAGTCGGCGTACTCATGGCTTGCAATTTAAGAATGAACAAAAAGCTCAAAAAGATTTTCAGAAGATTTCTCTCCTTTTTCTATCAAAACAGACTTCTTTCGCAATTCTCTTTATCTCAATATTATAGAAACCATCTATGACCTCATAAAATCTGTCTGTTGGAAGCATTTATTCTTTCACCTATATTTGCATCAAACAAAAGGAGATAGCCTCAGCGGAAAGGAGACTTTCAAAAGCGAAAGCTGAAAGCAGAAAGCCAGAGTTTCAAACAGAGACAAAAGCGAAAACTGAAAACCAAACGCTGAAAAGCCATCTTCCTCAGAGAATAAATAACAACAAAAGTATAAACAAATAAAACAAATTAATATGAGAACTTTAGATTTCCTACACTTGAACGAAGCAGCAGTTGCTAACGTAGTTAACGGTTTGAATCAGCTTTTAGCAGACTACCAGGTATTCTATCAAAACCTTAGAGGTTTCCACTGGAACATCAAGGGTCACGGATTCTTTGTACTCCACGGTAAATTTGAAGATATGTATAACGATGTTGCCAACAAGGTGGACGAAATTGCAGAACGCATGTTGATGCTCGGCGGCCAGCCAGACAACAGATTCAGCGAATACCTCAAGGTGGCAAAGCTTCAGGAAGTAGCGAATGTTTCATGCGGCAGCGAAGCACTGGACCATGTACTCAACACTTACGCTTACTTCATCGGTGAAGAACGCAAGTTGATGGCAGTGGCTCAGGAAGCGGGCGACGAAGTAACAACTGCAATGCTCAGCGACTATCTCCGCGAACAGGAAAAGATGGTGTGGATGCTGGTAGCATATAATAGCGGCGACTGCAAGAAATAAGCTTTGCAAGCTCTGCAAACTTTACAAAACAAATCAGCAAACGAGAAAATCAGACAAGGCTGACAGATTAGAATTGTCAAATATGATTCGAAAAAAGAATCAACTAATAACTACATAACATAACCAGAACTGTGAAGTTCAGACTCATCTAGATAAATTTTTAAGTTTATATTGAAGGTCGGAAGAAATTCCGACCTTCTTTTGTTCTAAAAAAAGTTTAAAGTTGAAATCCAAGTATTCACACCCTTCACACTTTTTACTATTTTTCCGAGTACTTACCTGAAATTGCCCTATTTGTCGCAACTTTTTGTGCTGTTTTTAGGTCTCAACATTTCCTCTTGCAGGTTATCCTTTATATGACAACGTATCATCATCAGCATTAGCCACCTTTGCCATTTCCAGAAGCGACATTTTACGTTTCCCTCTATCAAAATTGTTTCTAGAGTCTTCATTTGGGCGTTATTTGCGAACCTTCAAAGTTAGTATTTTTCCGAAAGATTGGTTTCCGACTTGCTTTTATTTTCACTCATTGGGCGGCAAAGATAAAACGAATCAGATTTTTTTTGTATTTTTGCAGCCCTTTTACTTTAAAAAGTAAATACCCGTTTGTAACGCTAACAAAATAAAAAAGACTATTCTATGTTATCATCAGAAAATATTTCGTGCGGCTTAGACTTTGGCACATCAAATTCCGTAATATCTATCACTAATTTACTTACCAACGAGGAAATTTTTACTTATTCTCTACAATCTATTCTGTACTTTCCTGAATCTGATAGTAATCAATGTTTTGTAGGAAAAGAAGCCGAGGAAAGGTATGTGAAAGAAGGAATGAGAGGACGACTGCTGAAGTCGGTTAAAACGCTGTTGAAACAGGATAAGTTCCTTTTTACTTGGATTGGCGGACGCAGAGTGACGCCTGATCAGCTTGCCACTTATATCATTAAAGCGCTAAAGGATAAAGCGGAGGATTTTCTCGGTTTTTCAATCAATAAAGTAGTGCTGGGTCGACCTGCTGTTTTTTCTGAGAAGAAAGAGGAAGAAGAAACAGCAGTCAAACGTCTGCTGCTTGCCGGACGCAACGCCGGATTTACGGAAATTCATTTGCAATTGGAACCTATTGCTGCTGCACTTTCATATGAAAAGAAACTGACGGATGAGGCCACTGTGTTAGTTGCCGACTTTGGTGGTGGTACGTCCGACTTCACCATTATACGTCTGTCACCTGAAAAGTCCCTGCAGAAAGACCGTAAAGAAGACATTATAGCGCATGGTGGTTTGTACATCGGTGGCGATAACTTCGACTCTGAAATCATGTGGCATAAAGTAACTCCTTTGCTCGGACGAGGAGTCTGCTACAAATCATACGATAAGATGCTAGAGATTCCCAATACGCTCTTCCGTGAATTACGCAACTGGGAACGAAGTTTCTTGCTCAAAGAAAGTAAAGCCAGACGTCAGATGGATAAGTTCTACATCTTCTCCGACCAGAACCCCAGAATTGATAACGTGAGAGTCTTGATTGACAACAATTATGTCTATTCGTTATTTAAGGAAATCGAACACTCAAAAATAACACTTTCCGAAGCAGATAAAGCAGTCATTAAATTCTTAAAGGAAAACATTGATTTGGAGGAGGATATCCAATTTGACGAATACGAAAAGATCATCAGCAAGCACGTGACCGACATTGAAACGTATGTCAGAAACATGATGAATGAATCAGGTTTCTCTGTCGATATGATTGACGCTATTTACCTTACAGGAGGGACAAGTCTTTCTAAACCAATCCGTTCTATCTTCTATGATATATTTGGTAAGGAAAGGGTAAATGAAGAAGATACTTTCCATAGTGTAGCTCATGGATTATCATTGAATCATGTGTAAACTTTGAAGATACTGGCAAGAGAATTAAGACTTCAGAACCTACTTGTTTGAAATTTGTAGATGGGAAGTAAACTCCATCGTATCAAAGATTGTTTAAAAAAATTGTAATATCTTCAGCTGTACGCAATACAACTGTATTCTTTGCATTGCCTTTTCTTAAATCATTCACCCTTTCTTGTATTTCTGTTAGATTATCAGAATTATCAAAGAAAGGATCCTTGCTTGGACTTGGATTAGTTACTTCTATTTCTAAAGAATCTGCTTCTGAAATCAAAATATTCTCAATATAAGCTTTTAAACTTTTCCCTTGTGAAGCAGCCATAATCGACAATTTCTGTAATGTATCAATAGGCAAATCAATATTTTTCCTTTTTTTCTGTAAACCTAGTGCTTCCATAATATTCCTGTATTTTCTTCAAATATACAACATATATATGATATACTTTTTGATATATTTACCTATTTTAAAAGTTTAATTTTATGAGCAAGAATTAAAGAATTGGTAACGGATGCGCCCAACCGTAGCTGAGCGCGTGTGCCAAGCGAGTACTATTATCTTGCAAGTAAATCTCGCAAGTCTTCTTCGGTCAACTTATGTCCCATATCGGCACCTTCCAACAGGGAATCGGCCATGTCGCGTTTCGTTTTATGCAAACGCAGAATCTTATCTTCAATGGTATGCTCAGCAATCAGATGGTAAACTGTTACCTTCTGGTTCTGACCGATTCGGTAAGCACGGTCGGTTGCCTGCTGTTCAATAGCCGGATTCCACCAAGGGTCCATGTGAATCACATAATTGGCTCCAGTTAAATTCAATCCCAGTCCGCCTGCCTTCAAGGAAATAATGAATATGCCTGCATCGCCTTCCTGAAAACTACGAACTAGTTTCTCACGTTGTTTGAGCGGAGTGGATCCATCCAAATACAAATACTCCATTTTTTCCTCATCAAATCGGTCCTTTACCATCTTCAAGAAGGATGTAAACTGACTAAATATCAGCACCCTATTGTTACCTTCACTAATTTCGTTAACCAATTCTACTAAACGTTCTATCTTACTACTAGGGAAAGTTAGCTTCTCGTCTACCAGACTAGAAGCGCATGCAGCCTGACGTAATTTCGTGATTTCAGCCAACACGGCTACACTCACTTTTTCTTCTTCATCCAAACGCTGTTCTGCACGTGAACGAATCAGTTCATACGTATTCATTTCTTCTGCTGAAAGCGACACACGACATTGAATTTCGGTCTTATCAGGCAGTTCTTCCACCACCTCACTCTTCGTTCTTCGAAGGATAAAAGGCAAAATCATACGTCGGAGCTGTTTCTGTCGTTCCTTGTTGCCGCTTTCTATAGGAAGCACAAACTTCTGACGGAATACTTCATAGGTACCCATCATTCCTGGATTTATGAAATTAAACAAACTCCACAACTCACCAAGGTGATTCTGAAGAGGGGTACCTGTAAGAGCTATTCGGGTACTTCCCTTCAAATTATAGATTTGTAGTGCCGTCTTCGATTCTCTGTTTTTAATGGCATGAGCCTCATCCAAACAGATAACATTCCATTCTTTTTCATTGAGTGTTTCACACTCTGAACACACGATTCCGTACGACGATAAGACGACATCGAATGCTTCTGCCTCCTTGACGGCTTTGATACGGTCGTCAGAACTCAGTTCGTTCAATAAGGTTACACGTAGTGTAGGAGCAAAGCGTGAAAGTTCATTTTTCCAGTTGGACACTACGGATGTAGGTGCAACAACGAGCGATGGACCTTGTTTGGCCTTGTACAATAATAGAGCTATGGTCTGTATAGTTTTTCCCAATCCCATATCATCCGCCAGACAAGCGCCTGCGCCCCACGAATCCAGACGAACCATCCATCGGAATCCCTCAAGCTGATAGTCTCGCAAGGTAGCTTGCAGATTTCGAGGCGTGCGAGGATTCAGGTTATAGCTCTCCTTAATCTTCTCAACAGTCTCTTGCAACTGCTCGTTTCGCTTCGTCATCAAATCGCCCTCAAATGTTTCATTGAGCAAGAGAGCATTCATCTTAGGAATACGCAACTGGTTTTTTTCTTTGACACTAAGAGCCTCTAAATATGCCAGTTTCTTACGCATATCACTGGTCAGCTTGAGATATTCCGACTCACTCAGAGCTATAAATTTACTACTTCCCGACTGCGCTATCTTTTGCAAGAGTTGAGCTATATCCATTACCGTATCTTCATCAATCTGAACTTCTCCCTCCAGTTCGAACCATCCGCCGCCTTTTGATTTCAGTTCGAGATTCCATTCCTTCTTTTCTGGAATCTTACGCAATCCTATTCTTTCGCCTTCAGGCCATTCGATGCTATAAATATCGGCATGCTCGCCCAAATACTCCAACAGGTCCAACATAAAGTACATGCCTAGTGTCCAGGTCGATGCATCGCCATTCCTATCATATACAAATCCTTCCAGCAATTCCTCGATAAAGGTATTCAAAGCTTCCATATTTGCTTCCTCAGCCTTCAGAGAACGCTTTACCCTCATTTTCTTACCCTCGGCATTCTCCGTGATAACAACACTTTCGCCATATCCTGGATAGAAAACGTCCTTACCACCATCGAGCGGTCTAGCCACTAAATGTATATTGAACTTATAATTGGTCGACTTGGTTATCTGAACGGCAATGGTACCAGTTCCCTTAACCGTTTCCAGCGAATGTTCGTCCTCAAACAAAGGAGAGTGAATCTGTATGCTCTTGCCCAACACGCTCAGTGCCTCTTTCAGTTTCTCCTCAGCCTCTAATGGAAAAGTTTTAACATCCAGCAAACGTTCGAAAATAACCTTCTGTTTAGAGGTAAGTCTGATTACAGAATAACTCGTCGGCGATTTTTCCACCACATAACAAAGTTTCTCTCTCAGTCGAGGAAGATTAGAAGATACCACAAACTGATTCTTTGTATTGTCCACAATCAAATAAGGTTTTTCTTCCTCCACTGTCACCTGAGCGAAAGGAGCTTGATACCCCTTGAATACCCTGTCCGTTCCAGCCAGAAAAGGTAAAACACTCTCAATCTTCAAATGTTCTAATCGTTTTCCATGGGATAACCAAATCTGACGGTCGGTTTCATCCATACATTCGATGTTACCATCAAAATACCTGGATGCAGCAATGTTTTTACCTGCTCCCCAAAGACCATTCAATTTTCTAGCCTGTTCACGTACTAGAAGATGATCGTACTGAATGATATAAGCCAGCCGCTCCTTTTTAGGCTGATTTTCAGTTTCTTCTTCTTTCTCCTCTTCTTTCTTTACCAAATCTGTTAAGATTTGTTCCCATCGCGGCATGGGTGGTTCAGGAAAAAGAATAGGAGTGCCAAACTTATCGTTAAGTTCCTTGCGCTTTTGTTCATCCAACGGCAGAAACTGTTGGAATTCATGCATAAAAACAGCTTGCGATGGCATATATTCAGTGATAAGTTCTTTATCGACAGGTTCCTCCAGAACGCTGGCAAGATAGTTACCCATTGCCCTATATACTCTATTATTGACTTCTTTACCAATATTTAGAATACCCTGCAGCATACGCGATTCGATAGCATGCTTTTCTCCTACATACCGAGCCACCACATAAGCAGGCCAGAACCGTTCTTCATGTGATATTTCCATTTTCTTACAGAACTGTTCAAGTGATTTCTTATTCTTGTCAGTAGGATGATGCCTATAATACGCAATAAGGAAATAACAAGTAAGCACATTCATAAACACATTCTTGACTTTCGTTCCTTTATTTCTGATTTTCAATGCTTTTTCCAAATATTTACCAGCCTCTGGATATTGCTTCTGATGCAGGCATCGCACACCTAAAAGTATCAGATGGTAGACTGATTTTCCTTTAGGAAGAGGCTTATATTCCCCTATCGAATAATAACGATAAAGTGCAACCAGTTCCTGGATTTCCTGGTATTGATCAGCAGGAAGATAATCGTATGATTTAAGAAGTGTCTGGATGGCATTATCTTCAGTTACAACATCTGCATAGAATCTGTCGACCATTACATACTCAAAATACAGACCGATGCAGTCAAGTGGCAGAATATTGATCAACGGATGCAACTCGCAATCAAATGCAGCTGAATACAGGTACGGGTAAAATGTATAAAACTGAAAAGAAGTGCACTGACATTTTATTTTCTTTTTCTTATTTTTAAAGTATTCGAAAGCCACATGTTGTAATTTCGCTATGACGGCATCTCTAACAATGTCATAGTTTTCAATTCTATCAATCCATTCTGGACGTTCCGTCAGAAGGTATTTCAATGCAGGCAAGAACCAGAAAGGCTGAATAAAATATCCTTTTCCTCCAAGTAAAAAGGAATAATTATTGTCACATATTCCATCGGCAGAGAATTTCTGAAGACATTCCTCCAATGTTTCTTTTTTTATACCTTCTGCTTTAGCATATTTCTCCAATTTCTTGAATGGTATATTCTTTTCGTAGTAAGCTATAAAACAGATAATCTTACGCGCTTCTTCTGAAAGTGACTGTATTTTAGTACTATAATATGACATCTTCTGATTTTTCTAAATTCGGTCTATTACTATTTGTTTTTTAAGCCCCTTTTTAATACACTTTTGGGTCACTGCAAAGGTATGAAAAATCTGATATATCAGGACGTTTCTTTAGTAAAATAGTCCAAGCTTTTGCCTAAGATATCCCGACGTTCAGTCGTGAATGCAGCCTTCAATGCTAAGAACAATGGCTTTTTAATACAATGAATTTCGGCCCGCAACTAGAGATAATTAAACGATATGTACCATTTTTTTTGGATTCTTCTTTGTATCTTTAAATCGGATTTGTATCTTTAAATCGGATTTCTAATAGAAGCAATCACATCTCAAGGATAAAGACTAAAACAATATCTAAAACGTAAACTATAACATACCATGAAACATAAAACCTGCTTACTTTGCATGGCACTGGGAATGAACATCAACTCTCCAGCCGAAGCCAAAATAAAACATATTCTACCTACACCTCATGAGATAACAGAGGCAACAACAGATGCGGTGCTTAGTTTCCGAAAGGGAGAATCGGTAACAATCGATGGCATCGAAGGAAACACTTCGCTGCTGCGTTTCTTCAGGGAGTTCGGCATTAACAAGGTAAAGTTCAATCCGAAGGGGAAACGAAGCAAGGTCACCGTCCGCATGGTGGATAGCATCCCTGCAACGTTCAACCATCCCTTGGCTGAGTATCCGAATGAGGCGTATGTGCTGCGGGTTACGAAGCGAGGCATCGAGATTACTGCGGTGTCGCCGATGGGAATAACGCGCGCGGCTCAGACGCTGACGCAGATGGCTGAGGGATGGGAAACTAGCTTCCATTCACACGGCATTCAGTTGCAAGGCGGAACTATCACAGATTATCCGGCTTTCAAATTGCGCGGCTTTATGCATGATGTGGGCCGCTCCTTCATCGAGTATGACGAGCTAAAGAAACAGGTAGCCTTGCTGTCGCGCTTCAAGATTAATACCTTCCACTGGCATCTCACCGAGAACCTGGGATGGCGTTTCGAGGTGAAGGCTTTCCCACAACTGACTGCACCAGAGAACATGACGCGTCAGGAGGGTCGTTTTTATACACAGGAGCAGTGCAGAGACTTGGTGCAGTACGCTCATGATCATGGGGTAACCATCATTCCGGAAATAGACATTCCAGGGCATAGTGCTGCATTTACAAAGGCTTTGGGATACGATATGCAGTCGCCGCAAGGCAAGGAGGCGCTGAAGAAAATCTTCAGGGAGGTAATCGATGTGTTCAAGTACTCACCATACATCCATATTGGTGGCGATGAGGTGACAACTACCGAGGGATATCTGAATGAGATGATTAGTCATCTGAAGGATTCGTACGGCAAGAAGATTGTGGTGTGGAATCCCATCCGCGCTGTCAAAGTGGGTAATCTGAAGGCCGATATGTGTCAGATGTGGAGCACTGGCGGCAGGCTGATTCCGGGAATGGCCAACATCGACTGTAGATATAACTATATCAATCATTTCGATGTGTATGCCGATCCTGTAGGTATCTACAAGAGCAGTATTTATTATACCGATAAGGGAAATGCTGATGTAGCCGGTACTATTGTGGCAGCTTGGAACGATACGAAGACGGCAAGCGATGAGCAGTTGGTGGTTCAGAATAACTTGTATACGAATGTGCTGGCTTCGGCCGAACGTGCCTGGAAAGGTGGCGGCAAGCAGTACATCGAAAAAGGAGGAACTACCTTGCCAAACGAAGGCGAAGAGTATGACGAGTATGCCGATTTCGAACGAAGATTTCTGTTCCATAAAGCGCATTCTCTGAAGAATGAGCCGATAGCTTACGTGCAGCAGTGCAATGTGCGTTGGCGTATTACTGATCCGTTCCCAAATGGAGGCGATGCCGCTCTGCAGTTTCCTCCTGAAACCGATGAAAGTGAGGTGCTTCCGGAGTCTTTCTCTTATCAGGGCAAGACATATGGTACGCATCTGGCAACTGGTGCAGGGGTGTATCTGCGTCATATCTGGCATCCGGTAGTGCCATCGTTCTATAACAATCCGGTCAATCAGCAAACGGCGTATGCGTGGACTTATGTATATTCGCCTAAGGAGCAACGTGTAGGAGCGCAGGTGGAATTCTATACATATAGTCGCAGTGGCAACGAGAAGGGACCTAAGGCTGGAGCATGGGACCGTCGTGGTTCGAAGGTGTGGGTCAACGGAAGTGAGTTGGCTGCTCCTGAATGGGACCAGCCGGAAGCTGATATTCCACAGGACCATCGTAGCGTGGGACTGACCAACGAGAACCTTACGGCTCGCCCTGTGGTTCTGGTAGATTTGAAGCAGGGATGGAACAAGGTCTTCATGCGACTGCCGCACGTGGACAATGGAGGAACTGGTCGCGATAAGTGGCAGTTTACTTTTGTCTTTACTGATGTGGAAGGTAGAAATGCTGTCGACGGACTGATCTATTCGCCTACCAAAGAGAATGCCGTCCTGCATCCATAACAACGGCCAGTTAATTGTGTTACGAAATCACAATTGGAAAATTAAACCTTTATTTTTACACCTTAATTCCGCAACACTTTCTTATAAAATAAAATTAAAGTACTGAGTAATAA
>SAMEA104404106__coassemble_1780_pt1 | contig 15401 bp, 10 predicted proteins | sample SAMEA104404106__metabat2_low_PE_044 | metagenome-assembled genome bin SAMEA104404106 (sample SAMEA104404106) | Balaenoptera acutorostrata
ACAAAGGTATTTACTATATCTCAAATAACCCTACGCCAACTTGGTGGCTTACCGAAAGTTCTCGTCTCTGGCTTTTCTGTTTCCATATGATTAGTGAAAAATCAAACGATAAAACAATTTATTTTTTGTAATTAAAATCTGTTAAAGCACATAATACGACAAGAATAATATATATATAAGTAAGTCTTAAAAATTAATTTATACTAAACTGCATGGGCAAAATCCGACTTCTGTTGATTCCCCCCAGTGATTTCAAGAGTATTGCACGGCAGCGCATACGGTATACGTGGCTATTGCCATTGCGAAAGCCATCCTCCAATTCCAGACGTTGTTGGTCTGTCAGCTCTATAACTTTAATTTTTGCGATATAACTGTATCTTTTTTATGAATGAAACACAAAAGTACATATAATTTTGATATAAACTCATTTTAAACATCTACTTATTTAGCGTTGTTAAATAGTAAACTCATGAGAAATAAACACATTTCACTACTTGCCAATACACTATAAACCTCTGAGAACTTGCAACTTAATCTATACATATCGTAAATCATCATATAAAATGAAGAAGATTATCGTTTTATTTTTATACTTTTCTCATTTATTTCATTGCAGATAAATGCGACAACTACCCTAGATATTATAGATTTCGAGGAAATGCCTGCTGGGGCCAAACTCATTATTGATAATCATTTTGAGAATTCAAAAATAGCCTCAGCAACCTTTAAAAAACCTTTTTCTGCATTACATCATTTTTTCTGTTATTGTGTTCTGAAAGGAAATATAATAGCGCGGAAGACAACAAGGGCTGTGTCATTGAATAGCATGACACAGCCCTCTTTCTTTTGTTATTGGGTAAAATAGTATTTTGTAGGCCTACTTCTTTCTTTCAAGTTCCTGCAAACTTTCCATTTTCTTATTTTCTAGGAACTCGTAAATGCCGCACAAATGTTCTTTCACGCGTTTGTTGTCAAATTCATATACTTTGGTCACCAGACCATCCAAGAAGTCACGGTCGTGAGAGACTACGATTAAAGATCCGTCGAAATCAACTAATGCTTGCTTCAGGATATCTTTGGTCTTCATGTCAAGGTGATTGGTAGGCTCATCCAATATCAACAGGTTGACTGGTTCCAAAAGCAATTTAATCATCGCCAGACGTGTGCGTTCTCCACCCGACAGCACCTTCACTTTCTTCATAGACTCTTCTGGTCCGCCGAACATGAAAGCACCTAGCAGGTCGCGTATCTTATTACGAATATCACCTTTAGCTACATCATCAATGGTCTGGAATACCGTCAGATTTTCATCCAGTAAAGAAGCCTGATTCTGAGCAAAGTAACCTATCTGAACATTATGACCAAGTGTAAGCGTGCCATCATGCTCTATCTCATTCATGATACATTTCACAAGTGTAGACTTACCCTCACCGTTCTTACCTACAAATGCCACCTTGTCACCACGTTCAATAGTCAGATTAGCATTCTGAAAGACTGTATGCGCACCATAAGTCTTACCTACCCCTTCCATAATCACCGGATAGCTGCCGCTGCGTGGTGAAGGCGGGAATTTAAGATTCAATGCTGATGTATCTTCCTCATCCACCTCGATAATCTGCAGTTTTTCCAGCATCTTCACACGACTCTGCACCTGAAGTGTCTTACTGTACGTGCCCTTGAAGCGTTCAATGAAATCCTTTGTTTCCTGAATCATTTTTTGTTGTTCTTCATACTGTTTCATCTGCTGTTCGCGACGTTCTTTGCGAAGTACAAGATACTGCGAATAATTTACCTTATAGTCATAAATTCGTCCCATGGTAACTTCAATAGTACGAGTGGTGATATTATCCACAAACTTACGGTCGTGACTGATTACGACAACCGCTTTCGCACTATTTATAAGGAATTCTTCCAACCACTGAATAGATTCGATATCAAGATGATTAGTAGGCTCATCAAGCAACAAGACATCTGGATCTTGCAGCAAAAGTTTAGCTAGTTCGATACGCATTCTCCAACCACCACTGAAATCACTCGTCGGTCGGTCGAAGTCAGAGCGCATGAATCCCAGACCCAGAAGCGCCTTTTCCACATCTTCTTCAAAGTGAGTCATATCGATAGCATAAAACTTCTCACTCATCGTAGCCACCTTTTCAATAAGCGCCATATAAGAATCGCTTTCATAATCGGTACGTGTAGCCAGTTCAGTGTTCATCTGCTCTATTTCCGCTTCCATGTCCTTCAAATGCGAAAAAGCCTGCGATGCCTCTTCAAACACCGTTCTACCATCTTCAGTCATCAGATGCTGAGGAAGATAAGCCACCACACAATCCTTCGGAGCAGTCACCTTTCCACGAGTAGGCGGACGTATGCCAGCCAGAATCTTCAAGAGAGTTGACTTACCCGCTCCGTTCTTACCCATAAGAGCAATGCGGTCTTTTTCATTGATTTGGAAACTAATGTCGCTAAACAAGGTGGTTCCGCCAAACTCGACGGCAAGTCCATCTACTGATATCATAACGTTCTGTAATTTAATATTTTTGTTAGATCAATTCGTTTTATGGCTACAAAGGTAGCTGAAAAAAGGATATGAAAAAGCGCAATCACTGCAAAATCGTTTCATGCAGCAACTGCGCTTTATATTAGTTTTATTGATACCTTCTTTATGATAACAGCAAAACCAACATCTGTGCTGTCAAGATACGAAGGAACATTGTAAGAGGATAAACAGTTGAATATCCTACTGCCGGAGCATCATTACCTGCTGTCATATTAGCATATGCCAATGCTGGTGGGTCAGTGTTACTACCAGCAATAAGGCCCATCAATGTAAAGTAATTCAACTTAAATTTCCAACGTGCTACCATACCCATAATGATCAATGGGATGAAAGTAATCAAGAAACCGATGCCTACATAAAGAAGACCATCACCTTCTACTACTGTCTGCACGAACTTACCACCTGCTTTGATACCTACACTCGCCAAGAAAAGTACAAGACCTACTTCGCGAAGCATCAGGTTGGCACTCATGGTAGTATATGTAACCAACTTGAACTTGTAACCGAAACGACCAATCAAGATAGCGATGATCAGCGGACCACCAGCCAAACCTAATTTCACCGGAGTAGGCATACCTGGAATAGCTACAGGAAGACTACCGAACAAGATACCAACTAGGATACCAACGAAAATAGTTACGATATTAGGATGATCCAAACGTTTCAACTGATTACCCAACAGGTCGGCTACACGCTGAACTGCATCCTGAGGACCTACGCACATCACACGGTCACCTACCTGAAGTGTAAGGCCGCGAGAAGCAAACAAGTCCATACCAGAACGATTGACACGTGTTACGTTTACACCGTACATACTAGAGACACGGAGGTCAGCAAGTGTCTTACCGTTCACTTCAGAACGAGTTACCAAAATACGGCGTGATACCATCGGAGTTTCCTGACGTGTTTCTTCTTCCCAATCGATGTTGTCTACTTTAGGACCTACGAAAGCTAATACAGCTTCTACATCGTCTTCAGTACAAACTACATGCAAAACATCGTCCTTCGACAAGATAGTCTTAGCTGTTGGAATAAGAATGTGTCCGTCATGCATGATGCGAGAACAAATAAAATCGTGTCCCAAGAACTGGTGAATCTGCAACAAGGTCTTGCCTGCGATTGAGTCGTTGTTCACTACAACTGAAAAAGCAGATGGCTTCATGCGTGCCTTGCTATCGTCTGCATTTTCTAAGTCGGCTGCTTCTTTCTGGAAATCAACGCGACAGATGTAACGAAGGAGAATCATAGAAAGGATGATACCCATCACACCAAGGGGATAAGCACATGCATAACCCATAGCGATGTCCGGACCGTCATAAGCCACCTGTGGAAGGGCTTCGTTGGCAGCACCAAGACCTGGAGTGTTGGTAACAGCACCACAGAGAATACCTACAATCATAGGCAGCTGAATTCTACCACCCAAGATGTAGTACATAGTAAGTGCTACTGTAATGTTCAAAACTACGATTCCTACGGCTACAAGGTTCATCGACACACCTCCCTGCTTAAAAGAAGAGAAGAAGGATGGACCTACCTGGAGACCGATACAGAATACAAACAGAATTAACCCGAAATCCTGAACGAAGGTAAGAATGGATGCATTACCGGTGAAACCGAAATGTCCCATCAGAATACCCACGAACAAGACGAATGTAACCCCCAGTGATACACCGAAGATCTTAATCTTGCCCAATAAGACACCAAAGGCTATCACAAATGAGTAAAGTGCTACAATGTGTGCAATGGAGTCTGGGTTCGTTAATAAATTTTGTAACCAGCTCATAACATTTATTTAAATTCAAGGGACAAAGTTACAGATTTTTTAACAAGTGCTCAAACTTTTGTATCAAAAGAAACAAGAAAAGTTGGTGTTGCAACGTCAACTTTGCAATCTGTGGGGTATCCAGGGCCTTTTTTTGACTATTTGTGGGCGGTAGCGTATTATTTCAAAACGTTTCATGGGATTATGAAACATTTTTTGAGGTGCTTTGAAATTAATTACTATATTTGTCATATAAGTGTTAACCAACAAAACAGTTACTTACTATGGCAGACAGTAAAGAAAAACTCTTTTCCGATTTTTCGGGCGTAAGTACGCAGGAATGGCTGGATAAAATCCAGGTGGACTTGAAAGGGGCCGACTTTGAGAAGAGGTTGGTCTGGAAGACTACAGAAGGGTTCAAAGTGCAACCGTTTTATAGAAAGGAAGACTTGGAGGGTATTAAGTCGACCGACGGACTTCCAGGTGAATTCCCGTATGTGAGAGGTAATAAAAAGGATGACAACACGTGGTATGTACGACAGGATATCCTAGTGGATAATGCGGGCGAGGCAAATGTGAAGGCGCTCGATTTGCTCAATAAGGGAGTGGATTCTCTCGGATTTGTCTTCAATCGGACGGATATCAATGCAGATTTTCTACGTACGTTGTTGAAGGATATAAGATGCGACTGCATCGAACTCAATTTCTCCATCTGTCAGAAACATTCCGTTATGCTGGCAGAATTGCTCGTTGCGTATTTTGAGGAGATGGAATATGCTCCTGAAACTTTGGTAGGCTCTATTGATTATGACCCTATCCGACCGATGATGCTTAAGGGGAAAGATTTGAGCGGTGTACTTGGATTCGCTAAGCAATTGGTGGAGACTATGGCTCCGTATCCGAATTTCCGTTGCATCAATGTGAATGCGGTTGAGCTGAATAATGCGGGGGCTTATTGCTATCAGGAACTAGGATATGCCATAGCTTGGGGTACCGAATATATCAACTGGCTGACTGAAGCGGGTGTTTCTGCTATGCTGGCGGCTCAGAAAATCAGATTTACTTTTGGTATATCTTCCAATTATTTCATGGAAATAGCAAAATTCCGTGCAGCTCGTCTGTTGTGGGCGAATATCGTAAAGGAATACTTGGTTCAAGAGGATGCTACAGAAGGAATCGACTTGTCGCCTGCTCAGATGATTATTCATGCTGAGACTTCGCAATTTAATCTGACTGTATTTGATTCGTATGTCAACTTGCTACGCACGCAGACAGAGGCTATGAGTGCCGCGCTGGCTGGTGTGCATTCTATGAGCTTGGTTCCTTTCAATGTGGCTTTTGAAATTCCTAACGACTTCTCTGAACGTATCGCACGTAATCAGCAGTTGCTCTTGAAGGAGGAAGCTCACTTTAATCGCATCGTTGACCCAGCTGCGGGTTCTTATTATATCGAGAAACTTACTGATTCGCTGGCTAAAGAAGCTTGGAACTTGTTCCTAGCTACTGAAAATGAGGGTGGCATGTTGGCTGCTGTTCTGACAAGCAAGGTTCAGGATGCTGTAAATGCTAGTAATGTTGCTCGTCATGAGGCCGTTTCTAAACGTAAGGAGATTCTTTTAGGTACCAACCAGTTCCCTAATTTCAATGAACTTTCTGAGGGCCGAAGACCATGGAGTATGCAGACAAGTGCTGGCGGCGGACTGCCTCAGCAAGATTCAAATGGTATCGCGCGACTGAATACAGCTCGTGCAGCGAGTGAGTTTGAAGCATTGCGTCTGCAGACCGAATCTTCAGGAAAACGCCCTGTGGCATTTATGCTTACCATCGGTAATCTGGCTATGCGTCAGGCTCGCGCCCAGTTCTCTTGCAATTTCTTGGCTTGCGCGGGTTATAAAGTAATCGATAATCTAGGTTTCGAAACAGTAGAGGAAGGTGTTAAGGCGGCACTTAATGCAGATGCTGATATCATCGTTCTCTGTTCAAGCGATGATGAATATGCTACTTATGCTATTCCTGCATTCCAGGAAATCAACGGCAGAGCCATGTTTATCGTTGCCGGTGCTCCTGCATGCATGGACGAATTGAAAGCGGCGGGCATCGAAAATTTCATCCATGTACGATGCAATGTACTGGATACCTTGAGAACTTACAATAAACAATTAGGAATCAAGTAACCCACAAAGCCATGAAACCGAATTTTAAGAATATAAATTTGTATGCCGGATTCCATCCGCAGAATGGTATGGAATGGCAGAAGGCCAATGGCATTAAGGCTAATTGGCGAACACCGGAACAGATTCAGGTAAAACCGGTGTATACGAAAGAAGATTTGGAAGGTATGGAACACTTAGATTTCGTTGCGGGTATTCCGCCGTATCTGAGGGGTCCGTATTCTATGATGTATACGTTCCGCCCGTGGACTATCCGACAGTATGCGGGTTTCTCTACTGCGGAAGAATCGAATGCGTTCTACAGACGTAACCTGGCTTCGGGACAGAAGGGGTTGTCTGTTGCGTTCGACTTGCCTACTCATCGTGGTTATGACCCGAATCATCCGCGTGTAGTGGGTGATGTGGGTAAAGCGGGGGTTTCTATCTGTTCGCTCGATAATATGAAGGTGCTCTTTGATGGTATTCCGCTCAATAAGATGTCTGTTTCTATGACGATGAATGGGGCGGTGCTTCCTATCATGGCGTTCTATATCAATGCCGGACTGGAACAAGGCGCTAAATTGGAAGAAATGGCGGGTACTATTCAGAATGATATTCTGAAGGAATTTATGGTTCGTAATACTTATATCTATCCGCCAGCATTCTCTATGAAGATTATTTCTGATATTTTCGAATATACATCACAGAAGATGCCTAAGTTCAACTCGATTTCTATCTCGGGTTATCATATGCAGGAGGCGGGTGCTACAGCCGATATTGAGTTGGCTTATACGCTTGCAGATGGTTTGGAATACCTTCGTGCGGGTGTGGCTGCTGGTATCGATATTGATGCTTTCGCTCCTCGCTTGTCGTTCTTCTGGGCTATTGGCATGAATCATTTCATGGAGATTGCTAAAATGAGGGCGGCTCGTATGCTCTGGGCTAAGATTGTGAAACAGTTTAATCCGAAGAATCCGAAATCACTGGCTCTGCGTACGCACTGTCAGACTTCTGGATGGTCGCTCACGGAACAGGATCCTTTTAATAATGTGGGACGTACGTGTATCGAGGCTATGGCAGCTGCTCTGGGGCACACTCAGTCGCTGCATACTAACGCGCTGGATGAAGCTATCGCACTGCCAACTGACTTCTCGGCTCGTATTGCTCGTAATACGCAGATTTATATCCAGGAAGAAACAAAGGTATGTAAGAATATCGATCCGTGGGGCGGTTCTTATTACGTAGAAGCGCTTACGGACAAATTGGCTCACAAGGCTTGGGAACATATACAGGAAATCGAACGTCTGGGTGGTATGGCTAAGGCTATTGAAACGGGTATTCCTAAGATGCGTATCGAAGAGGCTTCGGCTCGTACTCAGGCTAGAATCGACTCGGGCGAACAGACTATTGTGGGCACCAACAAGTATCGTCTAGAGAAGGAAGATCCTATTGATATCCTCGAAATCGATAATACTGCGGTACGTCAGGAACAGATTGAGAACTTGAAGCGTATCAAAGAAGGACGCAGCCAGGAAGAGGTTGATAAGGCGCTCGCTGCTATTACTGAATGTGTACGCAGTGGAAAAGGCAATTTGCTCGAACTGGCGGTAGAAGCTGCTCACGTTCGTGCTACTCTGGGTGAAATCTCGAATGCTTGTGAAGCTGTGGTAGGAAGATATAAAGCAATCATTAGAACTATTTCAGGTGTGTATTCAGCAGAAAGTAAAGAAGATCAAGACTTTGCAAAAGCTTGCCAGTTAACGGAAGAATTTGCAAAAAGAGAAGGGCGACGTCCGCGTGTGATGATCGCTAAAATGGGTCAGGACGGACACGACCGTGGTGCGAAAGTTGTGGCTACAGGTTTTGCCGACTGTGGTTTCGACGTGGACATGGGTCCGTTGTTCCAGACTCCAGAGGAGGCTGCGCGTGAGGCGGTTGAGAATGACGTTCATGCTGTGGGGGTTTCTTCACTGGCTGCTGGTCATAAGACACTGATTCCGCAAATCATGGCCGAACTGAAGAAGATGGGTCGCGAGGACATTCTAGTCTTTGCCGGAGGAGTTATTCCAGCTCAGGATTATGATTTCTTGTACAAGGCAGGAGTCATGGCTATCTTTGGTCCGGGCACTTCGGTTGCCAAATCAGCTTGTAAGATAATGGAGTTACTCATGATGGAATAATAAGTGTAGCTTTTTTGTAACATAGATGTAGAAAATGACCTTTTTAAAGGTATTTTCCCTTCTTTTGATATATTTTTACAAAATATTGATTGAGTTCAAAGCAAAATGTTTATCTTTAAGCTATAATTGATGAAAATCAACATCTTTTATTTGTTAATCTACTAATTGCAATTTACAAAAAAATCAAGTGTAAAAGGTTTATATCATATTCGCGTTCCGTGAATGGGAAGAAACCGAAACAAAAGAAAAACAAATCAATTAATTAACAACAAAAAATTAAAAACTCAATCGAAAGGAGAATTCTTAAAAGGGATTCTCCTTTTATTTTGATACTACTGGGACTATTGAGGTAAAGGAGGCGATGGAAGGAAGCGATTAAAAATATACAACAAACAGAATAATTGAAAATAGTGTCTTACAAGAGGTACAAAAGTGCAAATACATACGTTTTTTAAATAGGTAGTGCGTAATTTGACAACTTACTTTTAAGAAATTTCAATCTAACTTTTGTATCTTTGCTTAAAATGCAGTTTTATGGTATCTTCTCAAATAGACACGAATAATCAGGAATTCCAAAATGCCTTGCGACTCATCCAATATACCCACCACTCGGTTTTCTTAACTGGGAAGGCGGGAACGGGTAAGTCTACATTCTTACGGTATGTATGCCAACATACCAAAAAGAAGTATGTGGTGCTGGCTCCTACTGGTATCGCTGCTATTAATGCGGGAGGAAGTACGTTGCATAGTTTCTTTAAACTGCCTTTTCATCCGCTACTTCCTGATGATCCGCAGTTTCAAGGAAAGAGATTGAGAGATACGCTCAAGTATAGTAGTGAGCATAAAAAGTTGCTCAAGAAGATTGAATTGGTTATCATTGATGAGATTTCAATGGTCAGGGCGGACATCATCGATTTTATAGATAAGGTACTACGTATGCATTCTGATAATCACCGCGAGCCATTCGGAGGAAAGCAGTTGTTGCTGGTGGGAGATGTCTTCCAGTTGGAACCTGTGGTTAAGACGGATGAGCGCGAGATTATTAATCGCTTTTACCCGAATCCGTACTTCTTCTCGGCTAAGGTTTTTGAGCGAATGAAACTTGTCTCTATCGAGCTGACTAAAGTGTATCGTCAGTCTGATCAGGCGTTTATCAGTGTTCTGGACCGTATACGCACTAACACGGCTGGCTCGGCCGATCTGCAGTTGCTCAATACGCGATACTTGCCGCCGCTGATTGCGCAGGCCATGCAAGCCGACGAACAAGGAAATGAGCCATTATCTATTACTCTCGCTACTCGACGCGATGTGGTGGACCATATCAACGAAGAACGTCTATCAGAAATTAATGAAGATGAGATGGTCTTTCACGGAACGATAAAGGGCGAATTCCCGGAAAACAGTCTCCCTACCCTGCCTGAATTGGTATTGAAGAAAGGAGCCCAGATTATCTTCATTAAAAATGATTTGGAAAAGAGATGGGTAAATGGTACGCTGGGGGTAATCAAAGGTTTTTGTGCCAATAATACCATAGCAATCACTACGGAGAACGGAAACGAGTACTATGTGGAACCGGAAACGTGGAGAAATATCCGGTATTCGTATAATGAGGAGGAAAAGAAGATTGAGGAGGAGGAACTGGGAACGTTTACGCAGTTCCCTGTTCGACTGGCGTGGGCTATTACTGTCCATAAGAGCCAGGGACTTACTTTTAGTAAGGTAAATATCGATTTTACTGGAGGAGTCTTTGCCGGAGGACAGACATACGTGGCACTTAGCAGATGTACGTCACTGGATGGTATACAGTTAATGAAGCAGATTAATCGCTCGGACATCTTCGTAAGACCGGAGATTGTGAATTTCTCTCACCAGTTCAACGACCAGCAGGCTATAGACCGAGCTATAAAAGATACACAGGCCGATATCCAGTATATAGAGGCTGTCAAAGCGTTCGACAAAGGAGATTTCAGCACCTTCCTCGACTCGTTCTTCAAGGCTATCCATAACCGCTACGATATTGAGAAACCTATCATCCAACGGTTAATTCGTAAGAAATTAAGCATTATCAACACTTTACGCGAAGAGAATAAAGCATTGAAGAATAAATTAGCCAATCAGCGCAATTGCCTCAAGAAGTATGCCGATGAATACCTGTTGCTGGGGAATGAATGCATCGTAAAAGCAAAGGATGCTCGTGCAGCTCTTGCCAACTTCGATAAAGCACTGGAAATGGACCCTAATCATATTGAAGCGATGGTCCGAAAAGGAGTTACCCTTTATGACATGGACTTGATAGACGAAGCAAGGAAATGGTTCAATAAGGCTTTAAAACAGGAGCCTTGCAATTTCAAGGCTATTTATAACCGAGGCAAACTCAACCTCTTTAATGGCAATATAGAGGAAGCTGTGAACGACTTAGACCGTGCTACTAGCTTACGTCCTGAACATCCTGGAGCTCACGATTTCTTCGGTGAAGCATTGGAAAAATATGGACTTGATGACATGGCTGTAGTACAACATGCTTTGGCTAAGAGATTGAGAGATAAGAAGAAGCAAAAAAATAAGAATGATTCTGATAATAAAGAGTAATACTAATAACAACTTGATTCATTATGATTATCAAATTATATACCAAAAACAATAATCCGGAAACTATTCAGGAGATTGTAGACATCCTGAATAATGGAGGTATCATTATATATCCTACTGATACCATGTATGCTATGGGATGTCATGCGCTCAAAGAACGACCTATCGAAAAGATTTGTAAGTTCAAAAATATCGATCCACGTAAACATAACCTTTCTATTTTGTGCTCTGACTTGAGCAAGATTAGTGAATATGCTAATATCGATAATCGTACTTTCAAACTGATGAAGAAGAACTTGCCTGGACCGTTTACCTTTATTCTTAAAGCAGACAGCAGACTCCCTAAAATCTTCCGCAATCGTAAGGAGGTGGGTATACGTGTTCCTGATTGTGGCATAGTACAAGAGATACTCCGACTGCTTGACGCGCCTCTGCTGACTACTACACTTCCGCATGATGAAGATGAGGATGTTGAATATATCACAGACCCGGAACTTATAGATGAGAAGTATGGAAATAATGTTGACTTGATTATCGATGGCGGAATAGGTGGTGTGGAACCATCTACTATTATCTATTGTTGTGAGGGAGAACCTGAAATCATTCGTGAGGGTAAGGGAATCTTAATCGAATAAAAAGTCTTTTTGAATTATAGAGAAAGACTCTGAAAAGAACTTTAAGAAAATTTAAAAATATTCATTACATTTGCACATTCTATTTAGGGAGAGGAATATGTATAAACAATACACAGACCCTCCATCTGAATAGGCATACATCTTATAAACACATTAATTTATTATTATGCTATTAACATCTGCTGAGGTCTCGGCTATCAATGTCGAGCAACTCATGACCAATCTGATTGGAACAGGTATCAGCGTGGGTAAGAGCCTTATTGGTGCCCTTCTTATCTACGTTATCGGTCGTTTCATCATTAAATGGATTAACAAATTAGTTGCTAAAGTATTAGAAAAACGTAAACTGGAAATCAGTGTACAAACTTTCTTGAAAAGCTTGGTAAGCATCTTATTAAACTTAATCCTTGCATTTGCTATCGTAAGCAAATTAGGTGTAGAAACTACTAGCTTTGCTGCATTGCTTGCATCTGCCGGTGTTGCTATCGGTATGGCGCTTTCTGGCAATCTGTCGAACTTTGCTGGTGGATTGATCATCTTGGTGTTCAAACCTTTCAAAGTGGGCGACTTCATCGAAGCTCAGGGTGTGGCTGGTTCTGTTAAGGAAATCTTGATTTTCCACACTATCTTGGCTACTCCAGATAATCGCATCATCTACATTCCTAATGGTTCATTGAGTGGTAATACTATTACTAATTTCAGTAAGGAAGATATCCGTCGTGCCGAATGGAACTTCGGTGTAGAATATGGTCAGGATTATGCTAAGGTTCAGGAAGTTTTGAACCGTATCATTGCTGCTGATAAACGTATCTTGAATAACCCAGCACCATTCATCGCATTGGGCAACTTGGGTGCTAGCAGCGTAGATATCAAAGTACGTGTTTGGATGAAAGCGGCTGATTACTGGGATGTTTATTTCGACATGAACAAGATTGTTTATGAAGAATTCAATAAGGAAAACATCGGCTTCCCATTCCCTCAGCTTACTATTCACCAGGCTGAAAATTAATTCGATTCATTCGAATAGAGATAAGCGGATTAAAAAATGCCCTTGTTAATGATTCATCACCATCTAACAAGGGCATTACTTTTATCTCCTAATTACAGGTATCATCTAATTACGGTATTTTATAATTACTGATACTATGTAAATACTGAAATCATATAAAATCTCAGTTTTGTTTTCTGACTTAATCTTAGTTTTACTTTCTATCAGATTTCAGACGGTCAGCCATAGCCTTAGCCAATTCTTTAGCTTGAAGATAATTATCAGCCTTCATTGACTGTTTCATTTCAATTGGATTTCCTACCACTTCAAACTTAGACTGTTCGGTAAACTCAGCCAGTTTCTTCACAGCAGCGCTAGCCCATGTGAAAGAGCCAAAGTAACCTACCACACGATTCTTCATGTCACGACCAAGAATCTTGCTCAATAAAGTTTCCATGTTAGGATACAACTGGGTGTTATATGTAGTACAACCTACTATCAGACCTTTATACTTGAAGATGTCGGCCAGGATGTATGAATGGTGAGAATGAGAAACATCGTGCATGATGATGTTCTTGATTCCCTGTTCGCTCAATTCTTCTGCAATCGCTTCAGCACATTCCTTTGTGTTGCCATACATTGTACCGTAAGCTATCACTACACCTTCTTCTGCTTCGTATCGGCTCAATCTATCGTACATATCGATTACCTGAGGAATCTTTTCTTCCCAAACAGGACCGTGAGTTGGACAGATGGTAGTAATGTTCACACCTGCCAGTTTCTTCAATGCTTTCTGAACTGGAGCACCGTACTTACCTACAATGTTTGAATAATAACGACGCATTTCATCCCAATATACATCTGTATTGATGTTGCGGTCTACACAGCCACCATTCAAGGCACCAAAACAACCGAATGCATCACCTGAGAATAGGATACCGTCTGTTTCATCGTAGGTAACCATTGTTTCTGGCCAGTGTACCATAGGAATCAGATAAAAGCGCAAGTTGTGATGACCCAGTTTCAAGAAGTCTCCTTCACTCACTACATAGCGGTCACCAGTAACGCCGTAGAAACCTTCTACCATGTCAAACGTTTTCTTGTTGCCTACTAGTACGATATTTGGGTAATACTGTTTGATTAAGGAAATGGAGCCTGAATGATCTGGTTCCATGTGGTTAATAATCAAATAATTGATAGGCCTGTCGCCTATAATGCTGCGGATTTTCTTCAAATAGACTTCAAAGCATGACACTTCTACTGTGTCTACCAGTGCTACTGTATCGCCCTCATCAATAAGATAAGAGTTATAAGATACACCGTTTGGCAATGGCCAAAGACTCTCAAACAAAGCTGTGGTGCGGTCGTTCACACCTACGTAATGTACGTTACCTTTAATTTTCATTTCTTACAATTTATATTGTTTCCTTTTTTACATAATTTTTTCCCTGCCATGCATCGCGCTCGCGAAGGCGTTTCTTTACCTTGTCGGTAAACTGGTAGTTCTTTAATCCCCAGTCTGGTGCTATCAGGAGTTCTTTGGGCGATTGGGAAACGAATCGTTCCAATACCATATCGGGACGGAGCAGCTGGATATAATCAATTACCAGGTCGATGTATTCATCGGCCTCATACAGGTGAAAATCTGATGCATCCTCGGCAAATTCATGAGCCATGCGCGTACCCTTTATCAACTGCAACTGATGGAGTTTCAGGGTAGTAAGTGGCAGTTGGGATAAGAGAGCCGGCTGGTGCAGAATCATCTCCTTCGTCTCACCTGGAAGTCCCAGTATAACATGACCTCCCACACGTATTCCCCTGGCAACTGTACGTTTCACAGCCTCAACAGTACATTCATATGTATGTCCTCTATTAATACGCTTCAAGGTTTCATTGTACGTACTTTCTATTCCATATTCAACAATCAAGAAAGTCCGTCGGTTCAGTTCCTCCAAATAATCTAGCAAAGCATCAGGCATACAGTCGGGACGCGTACCTATCACGATACCTACTACCCCGTCCACCTTCAGTGCCTCCTCATACATCTGAATCAGCCCCTCTAATTCGCCATACGTATTCGTATACGCCTGAAAATACGCCAGATATTTCATATGCGGATACTTATGAGCAAAATACACCTTGCCCTCCTCCAGCTGCTGCGTTACCGTTTTCTCTGTCTTGCAATACTCCGGATTAAATGTCTGATTATTGCAATACGTACATCCACCGAAGCCCTTTGAGCCGTCACGGTTGGGACAGGTAAAACCAGCATTAACAGAAATCTTCTGAACTTTAAAAGGGAAAATACCGGCTAAGAATCCGGCGAAATCATTATATCGGGTTACGTTCTCCATATATCTTTACTTTGCCTTGCAAATATAATACATCTTCACAAGATAACAGAAACAGTGTATAAAATTAACTATTTTATCGTTTCAAAATGTCTGATTCACATAAATAATTGGAGTTTAAAACTAAAAACGTATCTTTCCTCTATGAAACAGCAAGTCCATCCCTATCTTGATGGCTCTATTCCC
>SAMEA104404106__coassemble_1788_pt1 | contig 15313 bp, 10 predicted proteins | sample SAMEA104404106__metabat2_low_PE_044 | metagenome-assembled genome bin SAMEA104404106 (sample SAMEA104404106) | Balaenoptera acutorostrata
ATAATTAAAACTTTTGACATTTAAATTATTAAGTTATTATAGATGCAGGGTACAGAATTGAGGACCCTGCGGACTCAGTATACAGCGTACTTGAAACTTAAGAAGTGATAAATGAGTTTCGCAGCCAGGAAGTTGGGGGCCTTGTTGTACTCGTTGGGACAGAGTTCTACTACGTCGAGCCCTACTACTTCATGGTCTTTGAGAATGAGTTGCAAGAGGTCCATCACCTGACGGTAATCCAGTCCGTCGGGCTCCGGTGTACCCGTCGACGGCATATAAGCCGGATCCAGCACATCCAAGTCGATGGTGATGTAGACACGTTTATTGAGCTGAGCCGAAACTTTTTCCATCCATCCCTCTTCCTTCTTAATCTTATAAGCATAGAAAGTGCGTTCCGGATTGATGTTTTTCTTCTCTTCAATAGCCGAGCTGCGGATTCCCACCTGCGTAATGCTGTCAGTCAGGTCTTTAGCACGAGCCATGACACAAGCGTGATTATGTGAGGAACCTTCGTAATCATCGCGCATATCAGAATGCGCATCCAACTGTAGGATAGACACATCAGGATACTGCTTATTAATGGCACGGAAAGCACCAATGCTCACCGAGTGTTCGCCACCAATCAAGACGGGAAATTTGCCATCAGCCAGAATCTGCGTCATGCGCTTCTCCACTTCCTCCGACATCGATTCAGGAGATGTATTTTCCGTCACAGGTTCCAGCGTAGTAATACCACGCTTATACACCTCATAATCTGTCTCGATATCATAAAACTCCAGATTATAAGACGCATCCAACAAAGCCTCAGGACCTTTATCTGCTCCCTTTATCCACGTACTAGTTCCATCATAGGGTACGGGTAGGATAGCAATCTCTGCGGTTTTGTAATCTGTTTCTTCTGCCGAAAAATCTCCGAACTGTCTCATTCTTTCAACTCTTTTATTTGTTTTCTTAAATTTGAGGTCGCAAAGAAAATAAAAAAGTACGACATTTGCAATAAGTAAAAACATGTTTTACATGCATAGTTTTTGCGCAAACATCTTGTTTCGTGTAAACAGAGATAGAAGAATCAGAGACCTCCTACTAAGAAACAATAATACTATTTTACTAAGAAAAATCGGTTAGAAACATTTGTAGCGATTTTTTAAAGGAGAACCGTAGAGTTTCAAAAACAAAAAAGAGTTGTTCAAGTAAACAAATACTAAAACAACTCTTTTTTGTTTTTGATTGAATAAAGTCTATCTTTTATGTCTTTCCTTATTAATTAAAGATTTTAACACCGAAGAAGAACACACGTGGATTGCTAGGACCATAGATATAACCTGGGTCACGATACATACCTTGATCGAGGTCATCCTGATATTTGTTGAACACGTTCTGAACACCAGCGTTCAACTGGAATTTCAAGTTTTCTTTCAAATTGAAGGTATAGTTCGCCTTGATATTAAAATCCATCCATTGAGGAGTTCTTTCCATTACGTCTTCATCAATCACACCTGCCAAGTGAGGAACATACATCTTACCTGTGTAAACACCAGAGAGTGAGAAATCGAAATTCTTCAATGGTGCTGAAGTAAATGTAAAGTATCCGTAGTACTCTGGCGTACGAATCATATTCTTTGTCAATGGCTTTGACTCGTCTTCACTCCAAGCTACTGCTTTAGTGTAGCGGCTGCGCTGAGCTGTGAAGCCCAACTGCAACTGTGCTTCTTTGCCGTGTGCAATCTTGTAGTCGATGTTGGCACCGTAAACACGAGCACCATCACCGTTACGACGTTCCTTGTATTTGATACCAGTTTCAGGATCTTCTCCTAGCGGATGAAGGTAGAATACATCATTAAGCATGGTATAAAAACCTTCAATCAACAAGTTCGACTGGAAGTGTCCCATGTGGAATGTCCAATCCAATGAACCACTGAAGCTGTGTGATTTTTCTGCATCCAGACCTTTGGCCATCTTAATCAATACAGGATCACCACCTACTGCATCTACGTGCAAGTCTTCATCGTATGCCTGAGGAGCACGGAAGCCGGTCGACCATGTCAGACGTGCCTGAATAGCATCGCTTGGTTTCCAAAGTGCATTGACACGCGGACTGAAAATCAAATCGTCTACCAAGTTATGCTTATCGAGACGGAAACCAGCTAATACTGTGAAATAATCCATCTTCCATTCGTTCTGGAAGAACGCACTACCAATCTGTACCTTCTGTGTCATATCACGACCATAGCCCAACAACTGGTCCTGTAGTTTATTATAATTGTATTCGATACCTCCTGTGAATGTAGCCGGAGCAAACAAACATTTATCCATGTTGCCTACATACATAGCACCTGCTACAGCTGTAAGGTCGTCTGTTGTACCGTATGCATTCAGGTCCTGATCCATACCGTAGTAACTGTTACGGTCGATGTGCTGTACAGAACTATATACTGAAAGTTTATGTTTATACTCATTAAAAAACACATCGTAGGTCAGACCACCACTGTTGATGACGTGCTTAGTCTGTTCTGTAATATCTGTCTGATGAGGTTCCAAATCGAATTTATTACCACCGCGACGGAATTCATTAGTAGTATGATATTCCAAGCTCACACGGCTGAACTGAGTAGGACGATAATACGCACGCAAACCAAAAGTATTCAGTTTCGCACGAGAAATATCAGAAAAACCATCACCATCATGGTCGTACGGATTACGGTTGCGGTACGACTGATACACAGCGATGCCATAAGAATTATCTTTCGAAACCAATGAAGCATTGGCACCCATATACTGTTCCCAACTCTTACCATTATAATTAGACATAGTAGAAGAAACCTGGAAAGAGTTGTTGACAGGGTCTTTTGTGATGATATTGATAGTACCACCCACCGCATTCGCACCGAACAAGGCAGAACCACCACCACGTACCACTTCGATACGTTCAATCATGTTTACAGGAATCTGTTCCAAGCCATAAACACCTGAAAGTGCACTCATCACGGCACGGCTGTTAATCAAAATCTGAGAATAAGGACCTTCCAAGCCATTGATACGAACCTGTGAGAAACCACAGTTCTGACAGTTGTTCTCCACACGAAGACCCGACTGGAAGTTGAGCGACCTAGAAAGGTCAGTTGAATTGACCGTTTCAAACAACTTATTGCTCATCACGTTTACCACTACCGGAGCCAGCTTACGACTAGTAGCATTACGGTTGGCAGAAACCACCACCTCATCTGTAATAAACGATGACTCCTCCAACAAGAAATTAATATCAGCACTATAATCATTACTTACAGTCACCTCTTTAACCAGATCTTCATAACCAACCGACTGAACCTTCACTTTATACTTACCAGCAGGCACATCCTTAAAGCGGAAATAGCCATCCTCGTCAGAAACTGCACCTTTAGTAGTACCAACAATAATAACCGCCGCATAAGGCACAGGATTCTCTGAACCCTTTTCCAAAATGTGACCCTTAATCATATTACCAGCCTTAACCTGCTGAGGGTTTTCCACTGCCACCTTATGATCCAAAGCAGCTGAAACAGGATTCACTGCAGCGCACAGTAATCCCATACATATCAATGATATTTTATTCATTTATTTTCTGTAGTTGAATAATTTACGACGAGATACACCTATCCCATCTTAATTAAGGAATTAAATAACACGTATGAAGACAATACGCCCAATACGTTTCCACAACATAGAAACATTTCCTAGAAATGCATCTAGTTAATCAGCAATAAATGAAAAGAGAAGGAGGTCCCCGATGAAATATGCCATTAGAATAGACAGGAAGAATGAAAGGAGCTTCATAGTCCTGATCCAATGTATACAGCAAGGGACGATAGGGAGCATCTATATGAGGAAGCTCATCACTACCGTCGGAATAAAAATGCGAGAAGAAATCAAGAACAAGCAATTGTTCCTGAGTATGGTTATGTTCGCCATGAAAAGGGTGAGCATGCGTTATTGTCACGCCATTGATGACGTGAAAATGGGTATACATTACCACCATAGTGTAGTATACCGAAAAGATGGACAGCATAAATACTGAACATGCTAATATGTTATCCCTAATCTGTTTGAACATCTCACTTAATACCGTATCGCCTTTAAAGGTCAATTTTGATTTGCAAATTTAACAAAATTATCATAATCTGCTAACATGTTTAACAGGAAACTATAAAAAATAAAGGCTTGTAGGCGGTTTAAGGAATTGTAAAACTGCCTGCAAGCCTTTTTCTTGGTTCTCCCCATAAGAGAAATCTAGAAAAGATACCGCTTAAGTGTTTGAACGTTATTTCTGGGAACCGAAAATCAACTGGTAGTCGCGTTCGATGGCTGGTTTCACCCATTTCTCAGGAACAAGTTTCCAGTGGTTAAGTGGTTTCGGATCTAAAACTTTTACTTCTTCAATGCGTTTCATTAAGTAGTAACGTAAATCTTTTTCAGTAGAACTGATGACGCGTTTTGACAACTCCTGTTTCGGGATACCTGCTCCCTTAGTGAGCAAGTCGCCTCCACCATTGCCTCGGTATGAATTGACGGCAACCGTATAGTTTTTCTTCAAATCGAACGGCCGACCGTTGGCCAATGACTTAATCTGAATCTTCTTACCCTGTGGTTTAGTTACATCAACTGTGTAAATGATACCAGCTGCCGAGTCGAAATTGAAGCTTGGATTCTTGAACCAACCGAAACGCTGACGTTTGTCGTGGATTAACATAACATGATCTTTTGGCGATTTCATCTGATTCGTCCAAATAGCATACGACATTTCCAAGAAATCCTTAATTTCCTGTCCGCTGAGTTTCATCACATACAACATGTTCTCAAACTTGTACAGATTGAACATGTCGCTCATCAGAATATCGCCTTTCTTAATCTCTGCAGCAAATGAAAGAGGGGCACAGAATGAAATATCAGCGCCTGAGATGTCCAACTGCAACTGGTGAATCAAGTCAACGAATGCCGATGGTCCGAAGTAAGCTTCTTTTGAAGTGATGGTCTTAGTAATACTACCTATCTTACGAGAAACAAAATCGGCTGTTGCCTGATAATTCTTTTCAAATTCTTTCATAAATGCAGGATCTGCCTCGTATTCTTTCATACTAGTAAGCTGACCCTCAATATCCTTAGAGACTACCTTACCACCTTTCAACTGAAGTTTCAAAGTAACATCAGCTACTACACGAGCCTGATTGGCCGGGTCGATCAATAAGACCGAATCACCCTGTACGTTAGCAACTTTCTCACACAGACGCGTATGGTCATGTCCCATGAAAATCACATCGAAACCAGGAACGTTGATAGCAACCTCTTTCGAACCATTTTCAACGACATTATCCAACTTATTTCCCTCTGGACCAGCATGAAACAAGCCAACAAGCACATCCGGATTTTCTTCTTCACGAATCACCTTCACCCACTTCTGAGCACAAGTAACCTGATCTTCAAACTTCAATCCACTCCACAACTGTTCAGGCAACCATGAAGGAATAGCCGGAGTAATCATACCCAGGACAGCAACCTTTACGCCGTCGCGTTCAAACACCTCATAAGGTTTCAAATAAGGTTTGCCAGTAGCTGTATCGATAATATTAGCACCTAAAACAGGGAAATTACACTGACTAATCCAACGATCATAAACTGCATGACCCGGCTCCACATCGTGATTACCCATGTTGCCCACATCATATTTCATATAGTTGAGCATGCTGGCATTCGCATGAACTGACACTGTATCGATAAAATTATAGTAATAAGCAATAGGCTGTCCTTGCAGAATATCACCATTATCAATCAGCAAAAGATTATCACCGTAGACTTTACGCTGTTCATTCACAAAAGAACTAACCTTAGCAAGACCACCTTCCATAGGTTTTCTGCGAATGAAATCGTAAGGAAAGTAGCATCCATGCACATCGCTCGTCTCAATAATTTTCAATATCACTTCCTTATCGCCACTCATGCAACTGCAGAGGCAGCCTAGACCCAATAATGCCATTAGGCAAACAAAATGTCTCATAATTCTATCTGGTATTAATTTTAAAACAAATTTATTTATTTTTTCTGACTCATAAAAAAATTGGTCGTCCAAACTGGACTTCTTCATCCATTTTCTGATGGAATCATCTTGAGGTGCCACTTGTAAACCTCTCATGAGTTCACTTGTCAAGATACTTTCGGAATCACTTGCCTGTTTGTACTGGTTCAGCTCTCATCGTTACATCCATTTTTCCACCAGACACTACATCCTTAAACGAAACATAAGGAGTCTGCAGAGTCTTTCCATTCAATTTGATATCAGATACATAAACATTCTGCTTGTTGTTATTGGTTGCAGAAATAACAAATTCCTTGCCCGGATAATACTTATTATTCAACTTGATAGTCACCTTATCAAACAACGTACTTCCCACCGAATACACCGGATTGATAGTAGCCAATCCCTTCACATCAAACAAGCCAACCGACGAGATAACATACCAAGCACCCAACTGTCCTTGGTCTTCATCCTGACCATAGCCATAGCCATGAATGCCATCCGTTCCATAAAACTCATCCAAGATAGCACGCACCCACTTCTGCGTAAGATGATACTTGCCCGCATCATTAAACAACCAAGGAATATGCAAACAAGGCTGATTTCCCTGGTTATAATAAGTCTGCAATCCAGCAAAAGCACCAATCGTGGTTCCACCACTGAATATCTTATCCTGCGATACTATAAAAATGCTATCCAAACGAGAAGAGAACTCGTCGGCACCCATTTTAGCAATCAGACCTTTAGCGTCATGCGGAACGTAGAAAGTATACTGATAAGCATTACCCTCCTGATATCCTCTCCAAACTTCCATAGGATTAAAGTTCTCAATAAACTTACCATTTTCCCACTTCGGCTGAATCAAATTATTTTCTGGATTATAAAGACGTTCCCAACCCTTAGAAAGGCTGATTAGTTTATCAAAATCTGCAGTCTTTCCTAATTCTTTGGCCATCTGAGCTACCGCATAAGCACCATATGAATACTCCAAAGTATGCGATGCCGAGAATTTCCAAGCCTCATCAGGGTATTCGCCTTTATCTTTATGTGGAACGTAACCATATTTTACAAAACGCTCAGTGTCTATTTTACCTGCACCCATGGGTCGGTTCGCTCCGTCTAATTCGTTCTTTAACGCTGCTGCATAACCTGCCTCAACATCGAAATCACGAATTCCGCACATATAAGCGGCAGAAATCACGTTGCTGACTTGATTAGTGCCAACACCCGATACATAGCGACTACAAGCAAGTCCGTCGCCCAGCCATCCGGCATCTTTATACACCTGGATATGAGTACTTACGAAATCAGTCAAGTATTCAGGATAAACCAAAGCCCACAACTGCACTAGATTCCACTGCGCTCCCCAAGAAGCATCAGTATTATAAAAAGCGAATATAGGTTTTCCGTTTTCCATAGGAATCTGCCCCACACTGCCATCGTTCTTCGGATAAGCACCATTGACATCGCTAGCAAGCCCACGACCTAAGATAGCATGATACAATCCCGTATAAAACTTTACCTTATCTTCCTTGACTGGAGTCTCCACACGAATTCGTCCCAAAGCCTCTTCCCAAGTCTGACGGGACGCCTCTCGTGCCTCATCAAAGTTCAATGAATCATCCCTCGTTTCAGTTTCACGATTCAAACGGGCATTGGCAACTGATGTATATGACAAACCTATCTTAGCTGTGATTGTTTCACCTTCTTGTGTTGCATACGTAAAGTACGCACCAGCTCCTTCGCCTTTCACTTCTGTTGAAGAAGCATTTACGTCCTCCTTAACAAACGTACCATAGGCAGCAGCCCCCTTGTCCAACTTAGCCGAAAAGTACATAGTCACAGTAGCACCATCCTGATATTTCTTGCAATACTCCGGTAAAGTTTTCACCCAACCCTCTACCAAGTTATTGCCACAAATTTTTACTTCCGAATCCACTACAGCACCACTCTCGCCCTGACGATTTCCTATATCGAAGATAACATGACTTTCTGAGCTTGAGGGGAAAGTAAAGCGCTGGTAAGCCACTCTCTGAGTGGCTGTTAGTTCAGCTTTGACATTATAATCCTTCAACAAGACCGAATAATAACCAGCCGTTGCAACTTCATCGTCGTGACTAAAAGCAGAACGATAACCCTCGCCAACCGAATTGACCGTACCCGGCACCGTCTTCAATTTTCCTACAGTAGGCATGAGGACAACCCCACCCACCTGGAATTCATGATAACAAGGGAAACCCTCAATAGACGTGTCACGATAATCATAACCACTCGCTTCCCAACCCCACTTGTTGCCTAAGCTGCCATTAGTAGCCGCAGCCGGTTTAGCCAGACCGAAAGGAAGAGATCCCGGAGCGAAATGAAACCATCGGCAATGAGCCGTACCAATACGCGGTTCAACATACTGAATCAATGATTCTAACCCAACGACCTGCGAAGAATCCGACTGACAAGCACAGAGTAAGGAACTCATACCTACCACAATCACTGCCGCTATTTTTTTAACAATCTTCATAGATAGAATAGTACTTTTAGAATGAACAATATTCAAAAATCCGTCCTACCAACGGCAAGACACAACTTTTTAACTCCAAAGATACAACAAAAACTGTTTCAATATTCAATTAGCCGCACATAATCTCTTCCATTCCAAGTACAGAATCCCTTTCTCCCATCAAACATCCTTCAAACCTTCCCCGCACAAACTCCTACCCTTCTCATACATCGTTCACGTCTCACCCGTACAAACTCCCATTAACCCTTACACATCCCTCACACCATCTCCCTTTATCATCTGACTAATCATCCTAAAGAAAATCACACAAAACGAAATCAAGATAACTCCAAATTCGAAAATTTATTATAAATTTGAATTCAATTACTTACTTATTAATGTAAGTTTACATTAAGATTAACATTTATTTTTATGGAACAATTCAGTCAGATGATAGCCGAGGCGCTCCATTTGCCTCTTCACCGAGTAGAAAACACACTCAAATTATTGCAGGGAGGGGCTACCATTCCTTTTATCAGCCGTTATCGAAAAGAGGCGACTGGAGGATTGGATGAAGTGCAAATTGGTGATATCAATACAAAATACGAAAAACTGGGAGAGATAGCCAAACGTAAGGATTCTATTCTCTCCACCATTAAAGATCAAGGAAAACTTACAGCTGAACTGGAAAAACGAATCCTTTCATGCTGGGATGCTACGGAACTGGAGGATATTTATCTTCCTTATAAGCCTAAACGTAAAACACGTGCAGAAGCAGCTCGTCAGAAGGGTTTGGAACCGCTGGCTTTATTGTTGATGATGCAACGCGAAAATAACCTAGATGCACGAGTTCGCAGTTTCGTAAAAGGCGACGTGAAAAATGAAGATGATGCTCTGAAAGGTGCACGTGATATCATCGCTGAACAGGTGAATGAGGACGAACGTGCTCGTAATCAGATTCGTAATCAGTTTAGCAGACAGGGAACTATCTCGGCTAAGGTGGTGAAAGGAAAAGAGAGTGAGGAGGCCGCTGCTAAATATCGCGATTATTTCGATTTTAACGAGTCGCTTAAACGCTGTACGTCGCATCGTTTGCTTGCCATACGTCGTGGTGAAGCTGAAGGTATTCTGAAAGTAAGCATTTCTCCTGCTGATGAAACCGAATGTACAGACCGGCTGGAACGCATCTTTGTGAGAGGCAATAATGCTTGCTCTGAACAGGTAGCAGAAGCTGTACATGATTCATACAAACGTTTATTGAAACCGGCTATCGAAACCGAGTTTGCCGGACTTACTAAAGAAAAGGCTGATGAGGAAGCTATTCATGTATTTGCCGAGAACCTGCGTCAGTTGTTGTTGGCGGCTCCCCTAGGACAAAAGCGTACGCTGGGTATCGACCCGGGTTTCCGTACAGGATGCAAAGTGGTTTGTCTGGATGCACAAGGTACCCTCTTGCACAATGAAGCTATCTTCCCTCACCCACCTCACGCACAGGTATCACAGGCTACACGCAAATTAGTGAAACTTGTGGAACAATATAAGATTGAGGCTATTGCAATTGGTAATGGTACAGCGAGCCGTGAGACTGAGCAGTTTGTAACTTCACAACGCTACGACCATGAGGTTCAGGTCTTTGTGGTAAGTGAGGATGGCGCTTCTATTTATTCGGCTTCTAAAACAGCACGCGAGGAATTCCCTGAATATGACGTTACGGTGAGAGGTGCCGTATCAATTGGACGCCGACTTATGGACCCTTTGGCCGAACTGGTGAAGATTGATGCTAAATCAATCGGCGTGGGTCAGTATCAGCATGATGTTGATCAGACGAAATTGAAAGCATCACTCGACCAGACTGTAGAGAGTTGTGTGAACTTGGTAGGTGTGAACGTAAACACTGCCAGCAAGCATCTGCTAACTTATGTATCAGGACTGGGTCCGACTCTGGCCCAAAACATTGTCAATTACCGTACCGAAAATGGTCCGTTCAACTCACGTAAAGAACTGCTGAAGGTACCTCGTATGGGAGCAAAAGCATTTGAACAATGCGCTGGCTTCCTCCGCATTCCACAAGCTAAAAACCCATTGGACAACTCGGCCGTGCATCCTGAAAGTTATGCTATCGTGGAGAAGATGGCTAAAGACTTGAAATGCAAGGTAGAAGACTTGATTAAGAATAAAGAACTGAGAGGTAAAATCCAAATCAATCAGTATGTTACCGACTCTGTGGGTCTTCCTACACTGAACGATATAATGCAGGAACTGGATAAACCTGGACGCGACCCTCGTCAGAAGATCCAGGTATTTGAATTCGATAAAAATATCCGAACCATCGAAGACGTACAGGAAGGCATGGAACTACCAGGCATCATTACAAACATCACTAACTTTGGTTGTTTCGTTGACCTGGGTGTAAAAGAAAAAGGACTGGTACACATTTCACAGTTGGCCGACCATTTCGTCTCAGACCCAACCACAGTAGTAAGCATACACCAACACGTCAAGGTACGCGTCATGAGTGTAGATTTGGAACGCAAGCGCATCCAGTTGACCATGAAAGGTCTTAATTCATAATGATTCGCACCTTTTATAAATGGAGACCATGCATTAAGCTGAAACTACACATATAAATCGATAAACAAACAAATAAAATGGAAAAAGAGTCCAACGAATGCTGCGGCTGGTTTGTATTCAATTCCGGTCAAGTTTTAATAGAAAAGAAAGACGACGGATATCACATCCCATATGGAAAAAATCCGCCCGTAGACATACCTATAGGCAGTACGGTTCATACCATTGGTGAGATTAATGGATATACAGCTAAAACCTACGCCATTAACACACCTGTGGTAGGCAACGAAGACTGTCCACGAATGATGAAAGACCTTCGTGCCTCATTCGATGTACTTCCCCTCGAAGAGTATCAGCGAGCTGGGAAAGCCTCACAGATATTAAACTGGGATAAGAACAGCAGGTACTGTCCAATGTGCGGAGTTCCTACCGTACAAGTTTCACCAATAGCCAAACGCTGTCCGGAATGCCGCCAGGAATTCTATCCGCGTATTTCACCTGCAATCATCGTCCTCATCAAAAAAGAAGACAAAATACTGCTGGTACACGCACGCAATTTCAGAGGAACCTTCAAGGGACTAGTTGCCGGTTTTCTGGAACCAGGTGAAACGCTCGAAGAATGCGTGCACCGTGAAGTGATGGAAGAAACAGGACTGCGCATTAAGAACCTGAAATATTTCGGCAGTCAGCCGTGGCCTTATCCAAGTGGTATCATGGTAGGCTATTCGGCCGAATATGAAAGTGGTGAAGTCAAACTCCAGAATGAAGAACTCAGCACAGGAGCGTTCTATTCGCGCAATCATCTTCCTGAGATTCCGAAGAAACTAAGCATTGCAAGAAAACTGATTGATGCCTGGTTGGAACATAAAATATAAATAAACCCCTCTCATTAAGTCCCGTTAGAAATTCTAGCGGGACTTAATTTGTTTTGGCAAAACAGTTCTTAGGTCCTGCAAGATTTTATTTATGCCCCAACCAGACTTCATTTATATCAAGAAACTAAAGTAGAAGACGTATAAACCCAACATTAAATTTGGATTCCTTACTTGAAACAACTATATTTGTTTTTAACTATTAAAAAAACACAACATGAAAAAATTAGCATTAATTCTTGTATGCCTCGTAGCAGGTATTACAACATCATTTGCTCAAAGAGCAGGTGACACAGCATTAGGACTCAATTTAAACTATGCTAGTGAAACATCTTTCGGTATGGGTACCAGATTACAGTATAATCTGACAGACAATGTACGCATCGAACCAGAATTCAACTATTACTTCAAGCACGATTACTGCTCTTTCTGGGACCTTGGCGCAAATGTTTCTTACTTGATTCCTGTAGCTAGCGATGTTACTATATATCCTATGGCAGGTCTTGGTTACATGCACGGTAAAGCTGACCTCGATGGCTTGGCTGAATACAATGAAGGTAAATTCCAGGCTAAAATTGGTGCAGGCGTTGAATTCAAGCTTCTTCCTACAACCAAATTAATCATCGAACCAAAATACCAGTTCAATGATTTTAAAGACCAGTTCATCATTACAGCTGGTGTAGCATACTGTTTCTAAACAAATAATTCATGAAGTTTTGACTTCAAGAAACAGATAGTTCAATAATCATGTATTTCAAGCATCAGATAGCTTGAGAGAAAAAAATAAAGAAGTCCCCTTTTATGGGTATATAACCCAATAAAAGGAGACTTCTATTTTTTTGAGAGAACGGATATAAAATTAATCGTCCACCTCTATTTTCTTAGTTTTACGGTCCATCTTTAATTCTTTACCGTTTGAGAGCTTAACTTCTAGTTCGTCATCATCACGACTAATTTCCAAGACCTTAGTCTGAGGACCAAACTTAGCGACAACCTCTTTCATGATACGTGTAGGAACCAAAGACTTCGGAACAGGTCTTTTCTTAGACTCGATTTCCTTCCAACGACCTGATTTTTCAAACTCTATCTTGATTCCACCTTTCAAGCGAACTTCATACTCATCATCATCAAGCAATACCTTCTGAATCTCTGAAACTTGAAAATGGTTTCTGATAAGCGTCTTAGCATTTTCAGGAAGCTGACTGAAAGAAACAGGTTTTCCATCGTCTGCAAAACTCATTGCAGAAAATGAAAACAAACATACGAATAGTAATAATAGTTTTTTCATTTGTGTTTTATTTTTGGTTAATTAATGCTCGCAAGATAATTACAAATATCATGTTTTCTATTCAAATAAACAATAGCTGGTAGGAGTATTTAACACAAATACATGAACTGACCGTAAAATCTGATAGATAATCTAATTAGGAATCAGCATCATTAATCTACGTACGTAGTAACCAAATCCAACTCACTTGTTGTCGTAGTAGGACGATTCTGCTGCATAGAATCGAATGTAAGCACACGTTCACCGTTGACAGCCGACTTAATACGCATCTTGATACCTTTCTTGTCGGTCATGTCCAATCCACTCAAGTTATAGCTGACCGTAGAACGAACCACCGCATTACTAAGCGTATCACCATTCGTCTTATAACGGTACTCCAAGTGAACATAACCATCCTCATCATACTCTTTCTGCGTATTCTGCACCAGACTTACGCGATGAGGACCATTTTTAGGAACACGCTGATGGAAAATCAAATTCATATGACCACCAGCCACCCAAGCATCTGTAATACGTACAGGATCATCTCCATACTCAGCCTCATTCTCAGCAGACAGTTGTTCAACCTGCTTAGTAAGAATGGGATAAATATTCTCCACCTTAACAGCCACGTCATAGCCCTGGAAATTATCATAAAGCGGATTAAAGAACATGAGCGCGCGCTGACCATCAGCCGGTCTCGGACAAATGATAAGAGGAGCACCCGGCCATATCGTTCCCCAGGCATCACCCGTGAACGTCAGCACGCCACTACCCGACACATGAGTAGTCACAAAGTCAACTGCGATATCACCCACAGAATAGCCATCATTATCGTCACAACTTTGGAAAAGAGTAGCCATACCCAATAGGACAGCAAACCCATATAAACTTACCTTTTTCATCTGTACTCTATTTTATTAAATTACACCCCTAAAACGCAAGAAATCACATTTTACTGCTTCTCATTCACATTTTTTATGAATTTTATAAAAACCCCAGACGCCGAAAGACAAAAAAGCGGCCTTACTCCCCTTTCGGAGAATAAGGCCGCCACATATAGTATTTAAGCTACAGTCCTAATTAAGCATTGAACCAACGAACGTAGCACAAATCCTGGCGGTGAGCCAAGTCATCGTTCTTAGGATACATACGGTAAGCAAGTTTGAAGCTACCAGCATTTGACAAGCTGTGAACCAACTTGAATGTATGCAAGTTACCTTCAGCCTTAACCATTTCCATAGGAGTTACAGAATAGATATGTTCCTTACCTTCAGCATTAACGTAAGTAACAACCAATTCCAAACCTACAGCATCGTTCAAGCCCTTTTCATCGAGAACGCAAGTGATTGTGTAATCCTTACCACTTTCGATGTTACCATTGCGAAGTTCTTCGCACTTGTCGAATGAAACCATTTCAATCTGATCCCATTTTTCAGCCACTTCTTCTTTCCACTTAGCAATTTCTTTAGCCTTAGCGTTGTCATTTGCAGCCAACTGATGGTAACGTTTAGCTTCTACACCGTAGAACTTAGTATAGTAATCGTCAAGCTGACGTTTCATTGTATAATGAGGAGCCACCTGAGCGATAGAATTCTTGATAGTCTTCACCCAACCTTCTGAGTAACCCTTCTTGTTGCGAGCATAATACAAAGGAAGGATTTCAGTTTCAAGAATACTGTAGATAGTAGCAGCATCCAACTGGTCTTGGTGTTCCTGGTTCTGATAAGTACGTTTTTCAGTCAACGCCCAACCAGCACCTTCGCGGTAACCTTCTAACCACCATCCGTCAAGAACAGAGAAGTTAACGACACCGTTCATCAAAGCCTTTTCACCAGATGTACCAGAAGCTTCCAATGGACGAGTTGGAGTGTTCATCCAGATATCAACACCTGATACCAAACGACGAGCCAACTTCATATCGTAGTTTTCCAAGAAGATAATCTTACCCAAGAATTCAGGACGCTTAGAAATTTCAACAATCTTCTTGATCAAGCCCTGACCAGCACCATCATGTGGGTGAGCCTTACCAGCAAACAAGAACTGTACTGGGTAATCAGGATTGTTAA
>SAMEA104404106__coassemble_1909_pt1 | contig 14428 bp, 9 predicted proteins | sample SAMEA104404106__metabat2_low_PE_044 | metagenome-assembled genome bin SAMEA104404106 (sample SAMEA104404106) | Balaenoptera acutorostrata
AACCGGCTGATCCGTAGTCAGCTACTCTATTCAGTTGAGCTACGCGGCCAATTTTTCTCGTTTCGTTTGTCAAAATATTGATAGGTGACCGCGACAGGATTCAAACCTGTAACCGGCTGATCCGTAGTCAGCTACTCTATTCAGTTGAGCTACGCGGCCATATCGTTTTTGATAACGAGTGCAAAGGTACGACTTATTTTTGTATTTGCAAACTTTTGGGCAACTTTTTGTGTTTTTTTTAATGAATAAATTTCTCTCCAAATATCTGCCAGCCTAGTGTCAAACCGGCATTCCAGTTGTTAGCAGGTGAGCTATAGTAGTTTACGTATGCACTAATGGCTCCGAACGGTAATTTGATTACTAGAGCTAAATCTCCTATAAATTCTGCGCGACTGCAAATCTTTCCGTAGTAGGGGTTGTTGTTCTCGTCGCTCTTTATCGGAAAGATGGGCATAAACCCGTACAGACCTAGTCGGGCCTGGAATACGGAGTTGAATTCGTATACCGGAATGATGCCGGCTGCCATGAACTGGTTGGCACGGAAGGCTTCGTTGTAGGTTATTTTGCTGTGTGGGGTAGGAGCAAATTCGCCGGCCTGCATCATAGTGGCGCGATAGTTGTTGCTGAAGTTGCGTGATGAGTAGTAGGAGTGCAGGTAGGTGCCGAGTGAGAATGGACTTTTGAATTTGTGGTACATTTCTAACTGGTACTCCATCTGTAGCCATGACTGCTTGTATTCGTAGTTGCCTTCGTAGGGGTCGTTGCCCATTCCGGCACGGTATTTTTCCTTGCCTGCGTAGATGTGGGCTGAAAGGCGTTCTCCGCGTCCTTCTGTGGCAAACTGTCGACTGTTGAGTGTGTTCCCTTCTATGGCTACTGAACCGCCTAGGATGCTGTATTTACTCTTGTCGTGCTTGGCATTGGTGAAGTCAATTACGTTGCTCTGGAAGTATTGGTCTTCCAGACCTGCTATGCCGAAGCTGAATTCTACTTTCTGTCTGCTCAGGAATGGCATGCTCATTAGAAATTTTACAAACTCCTCGCGCGATTTGTTGAAGATTGGGCCGTTGCCTTTGGTGAACAGTTTTTCTTGTTTGAGGTAGTCCATTGTGGAGAGTGAGGCTACCATGCGGTAGGATGTAGGTATGCGTGTGGGCAGGTCGATACGGCCTGATAGTTGCACGTTGTTGTATATCTGTCCTAGTTGTCCGTCTAATGAGAGCTCTTTCGAGTAGCCTGCCAGGTTGTGGTAGGTGGCTCCTATGTAAATCTGGTTGGAGCCGTTTGATCCTACGTTGCCTCCTACGCGGAGTGAGAGGTCGTCGGCCATTTTGACTTTCAGGTTGAGCTTGAATGCTTGGTCTTCGTAGTCGTAGATGCCGTGGGGAATGACTTCTGATATCATTTTGTCCGACATAAGGCGGAAGTAGCCTTTCCTGAAGTCTTCTATTGTGAATCGGTCTTCTTCATCTGTATGGAAGGCTTTGCGGATGTATTTCTGCTGTAGTTCGTTGGCGCCGGTGATGTCGATGCCTTTGAAAACTAATTCGGGCAGGTCGTTCTTGTATTCCAGTCGGCGGCGCTCAACTTGTTTCATGCTTACTCTTCTGGATACACGTCCTTTGATGGAGTCCATCAACTCCATCGTGCGGTTGTATCCGATGTTGTGCAACTCGTCGAATCGGTTGAAGTCCATCAGTCCTACGTCGGTGTATTTGAATGTCATCAGTATGCCCAGTGAATCGGGGATGCTGTAATCGGTCTTCTGCATAATCATGTTTTCCAGCTGACTCATGATTTCGCCTTCCTGTGGCTTGCTTGGATTGGAGCTTACCACACTACCTATGATTAGGTCGGGGTGGAAGTCTTCAATCATCGTGCTTACTGGGAAGTTGTCGTATATACCCCCGTCGTACACTAGGAGAGAGTCGATTTCGATTGGCTTAAACATGGCCGGGAAACTCATGGAAGCGCGCACGGCATCGCCTAGGTCGCCTTCCTTCAGAATTAGCGCCTTCTTATTATAAGTATCCGAAGCCACACAGCGGAAAGGCACGAACAACTGGTTGAAGTCGTTTCTGCATGAAGCGGTGGCCTGTCCGAAGAGTTCCATGAAGACTATATTCATCTGTATAGGATCCACTACGCTCATAGGCAGGAACTGCGTTTTCATCTTATGCAGCGGGTCCTTCAGAGCCACGCGGATGTTGATGAATTCCGGTGTAGGTGGCGTTTTCTTGAAATAGTACTGATATTTTTCTTCGATACCTCCCTGATACCATCGTTTGAAGTTGTCCGATTTCAGCATTTTTTCCATGTCGTCTGGAGAATAGCCCATGGCGTACATCGAACCCACGATGGCTCCCATGGAAGTCCCCGTGATGTAATCAATCGGTATGTTATTTTCCTCCAGTGCTCGGATGATGCCGATGTGTGTCATACCCTTGGCGCCTCCGCCGCTGAGTACGAGACCCACTTTTTGAGCCTTCACTGGGGTAAATAGAATACTTAATAATGTAAGTATTGTTAGTAGCTGTTTCATGCTAGAATCTTGAAGTTTTAGTCGTTGTTATTTTTTTGTTGTTATTGTAATCGCTTATTTTGGTAATCATTTTTATAATTTGATTTCCGTCTTAAAGTAGATTCAAAATTAATGAAAAATCTCCAAATCTGTGTTCCTTTAACGTAGTTTTAACTTTCAGACAAGTTTTAAAGCAAATATTTATTAACTTTACCTCTTGAAACAACTATATGCAACTTACTTGAAGAAGGGGCTGGTTAAATGGATGAAGGAGGCTGATGACGGATGGTACGATAAGAAGTGTTTCCCAAATCTAATCGGTTACTAATACTGAAAATTCAGATACTCTGTAAATCCTTCGGACAGAGAATAGCATATTCGGACAGGAAATAGCATTTTTGGATTAAAAAAGGGGCTGTGTTACATCATCTTTCTAATAGATGAAGTTGACACAGCCCCTTTGTTTTGGTATTTTTCTACAGTTAATTCATTGGATACTCCTCTGAGTTTCTTTTTGACAAAACTCAGTTCTTTTTGATAAAACTCAGTTCTTTTGACTTAACCCAGCCCCCCCCTTGAATTAACCGAGCATTTCAACAAATTAATTGAAAGTCCATTTCAAAGCAATGGTAGGATTCCAGTAGAAACCATCCATGATAGCAAAGTTGTTAGTGATTTCCCACTCAGTACCAACAGACAAATTGAAGTTCTTGCTCACACCCTTGAACTTGTTCAAGTTGACCCACAACTGAGGTTCAGTCATGAACACGTAATCATGTTCGTTGCCGTTCACGTCGGCATGCTTTTCGCGCCAGAAGTCGGCAAAACCATTAAATGACATCTTACCCTTGCAGAAATCCATGTGCCAAACACCGGTCAACTGGAAGTTGTTTGGTTTTGGGTTATGGTGAATGTATTTATACATTGCTGAAAGAGAGAAACCCTTTGAGAAGTCTTTATTGTCCCATGTATAAGTCAGACCACCCAGGTAAGCATTGTTGATATAGTTGAGACCACCATTATATTCCACATGGATAGAGAACGGATTTTCCCAGAATTTCAATTCGCGGGCAATTTCCCAATATGCTGATGCCACTTTGCCGTCAGCATAATCCATATCCACGAAGAAGAAAGTGTTACCCCATGCGTCAGGTTTGAACATTTCTACGGTAGTAGTCAGTTTTGGACGAGCATCAAGTTCTTTGTAGATTGCGCTACCTAAGTCGTAGTGTAATTGGATGTTTTGAGCGAATGCGCTGGATGCAATTAAGCAAAACAGTGCGATTAGTACGTTTTTCTTCATTGTTGTACAAAAGTTAGTGATTATGTTTTTGTGTAAAAAATTAAGCTGCAAAATTAGTGATTTTCTTTGATTTAAACATCTTTTTATGATAAAAACATAAAAAGTCTCACTTATCATCTATGCCTGATGGGGCTTTCTAGATAAGTGGGACTTTTAAAAACGGCATTATTTAACTTTTACTTAATCTGTAATAGTGTGTTGTATGCTTTTGTGAGTTGTTGGCTGACAAGTGAGTTGGGAGAGTATTCAATGATGCTTTTTCCTGCTACTTGTGCGTCTACCAGTTCTTTGTTGAATGGTAATTCAGCCAGCACTGTTATCTCCTGTTTGCTGCAGAAGTCGAGAATCTGTTGGCGACACATCTCGTTGATGTCGCACTTGTTGATTACTATAAAAAGTTCCTTGCAGAACGATGCAGCCACCTGACAGGCGCGTTTCAAGTCGGATAAACCAGAACGAGTTGGCTCGGCCACTATCACGATGCGGTCTATACCTGTGATGGTAGAGATCACCGGACAGCCTATTCCGGGAGGTCCGTCCAGAATCTGCAACTCAATCTGTGTTTCTTTTGATACGCTGTCGGCTAGTTCTCGCATGTGCGCAATCATTCTTCCGGAATTATCATCACCCGGTTGCAGATGACCGTGAACCAGTTGGCCGTACTTGAAATGGCTCTTGTAGATAACGCTGCGCGGATCTGGTGTTAAGGTGATGCTCTGAGTAGGGCAGAGACGCTCGCACAATCGGCAGTCCTCACAGAAGAACGGATTGACCACCGCCTTACCGTCTACTACCTGCATGGCATGAAACGCACAGTTGTCTGCGCAGATACCGCAACCTATACAGTTGTCGGCGTCCACATCCAACTGGTAGCCTGATATGAATTTTTCCTCTTCCCAAGTCTGGTGACTGAAAAGAAGAGGCAGGTTTGACGCATCCACATCGCAGTCTACCGCCACAACTTTCTCGCACAAGGCAACAAATGCAGCAGAGATGCTCGATTTTCCGCTGCCTCCCTTACCACTAATGATTGCTATCTTCATAATTCAATACCCGTTGCATTAGACGATTAAACAGTTCAGCCAGCTCTGCGTCCTCCTCAACCACAAGCTTACCCTGCGCATAACAGTTGGCCAGGCTTCGAGAGAACGGAATCCGAGCCAAAACCTGAATCCCCTCCTCCTTGAGATACGAATCCATCAGCCCGTCGCCCAAGTCGCTTCTGTTGATAACCACACAGAACTCCTGCTTGAGGTCCCTCAGTACCTCAATCGTCTGTCTTAAGTCGCTCAGTCCGAAAGGCGTCGGCTCAGTAATCAGAATCACCAAGTCGGCATCCAGCACCGTGTTCACAAACGGACACGAACATCCTGGAGGCGCATCCAGAATCAGATGGTCGGTCTTAACTTCCATCGCCTTTCTGATTGCGTCACGAATCACGGGAACGCCCGAATGCTCTCCTTCCTTGATGCGGGCCTCGAAAACCCTGGTGCGATGTGATTCTCCTATCGCTGATACCTTTCCAATCATCTTCTGCCCAGGCAGGATAGCTTTTTGCTCACAAGCATGAACACAAGCCTCGCAACCGTGACATAGGTCGGCCGAGAGCTTTATGTATTTCATCGCCGGCACACATGTGATGGCATGAAACGTACAGAACTCCTGACAACGGTTGCAGAATGTGCATCGATTGGCATCTATTTCCGGACAGAACATAGTAGTCTCCCACGAATTCAACGCTTGGCCTCCGATAAAAATAGAAGCGTTCGGCACCTCAGCATCACAATCCACAAGGACCGGCTTCAGTCCCGACAGTTCCATTGTTCTGAAGAGGTTCGTAGAGAGAAACGTCTTTCCCGTTCCACCTTTACCGCTAGCTACAACTATTCTCATTAGTGATCACAAGAGTTTTGAGTCACTTCCAGTTTGTCATTCAAGTAATTTTCTACCACCTGACGTGGTTCATAAGGAACGGCACCAGTGATGAATTCCACACCGTTTTCTGCGAACAATGTACATGCTTTCTTGCCCATACCGCCAGCTATTACTAATGTACCGCCTTGTTCTTTCACCCATTTAGGGTACAAACCTGGTTCGTGAGCTGGAGGAGTAATTTTGTAATCTTTTACTATTTTACCGTCTTCGATTTCTGCGAAATAAAATTCTTCACAATGTCCGAAGTGTCCGCTCAATACACCGTCTGTTACTGGTACTGCAATAATATTCTTCATGATATATCTGTATTTTAGTTTTTGTTTTAATTCTATTTTAAATTGAGGTTTTTCTGCTTCTGTTCCCTGCTTTCCGCTTTCCGCTTCAACTTTCCGCTTCCGATTTCAGTTTCAACCTTCCGCTTTTTCTGTTCTATTACAGACTGTTGATGATTTCCTGAACAGAAACACGCTCTTTTCTAGCGTCCATCTCAATATTCAAGTCGTTCAGTAGACTCTTAATCTTGAAACCGAATTCGCCAGAGATGATGCGCTTCACACCCTGATTGGCAACTAGCGAAACGGAAGCAGGACCTGCTCCTTCATCTACGTCCTTATTAGGGTTTTCTACAAAACTAAGTTCCTTAGTATCTGTGTCGAAGATTGCAAATGCTGTGCAACGACCGAATCGGCTGTCCAACAGTGATTCAGCGCTCATTCCTTCAGATGTTATAGCTATTTTCATAAGTCTTGTTATATATTTAATCAATATTAATACTGCAAATATATGAACATATGTTCACAATAACAAGACTTTTTACGAATTTCTACGGCAGTGACACCATATCATCGTTCGATAAGAGCTTCTTTTCTTCCAGTAAGTTGACGAGCGCCTGTTCTGTTGCCTGCTCAATCTTTTTGCCGAAGTGACTGTATCCTAGCACTTGTGAGGTGAGGCGCTTGCATTCTTCTCTCGGAACAGAAATTTGTTGCTCTATGGTGTATAGCATAGCGTTCTTTATCTCTATCAGAGGAATATCGAGCACGTCGCGACCGTTGGCCTGTCGGTAGTAGGTGTAGCCGGATGGGGCTTGTTCGTCTGCCCAGTAAGTTCTCACTTTCTGTTTGGTTTCCTCTTCGTCATTGTCTTCGGTATAGAAAATACCTAGTATATTGTCCACTAATCCTTGTATTCGGGGAGTGACGCGGGTAAGACCCCAGGCTTTTACTATGCGCTTGTATATCAGATTGTTGGTGATGGGCTGCTCGGTGTTGATGAGAATGGCAACTTGCTTGCGTACTCTGACTGGCTGGCCTAGGACGTCGTCTATGGTGTATCCTTCGCCACACGGTTTCAGCTCTGCCAACTGGTAGGGCTGTTGTTTCTCGTTCACTATTTCTATAGAAACGGCATTCTTCAGCTCGTCCTTGAAAGTCTGAACGGGTGCCTCCACTGCCTTCTCTTGGATAGCTGGCTCATCTTTTAGGTATCCCTGGATGGCTGCTTCCACATTATCAAGCACAGTCTGCTTATTCTCAAACCAGTCGACCGACCAGATGCGGAAGATATTCCAGTGCAACATATTCAGTACGTTCGGCTGTACTATCTCACGGTCGCGCATGGTGTTTGCTTTGAACAAGTTGGTACCGTCGCAAAGAATTCCCAGGATGTACGTATCGGGATTCTCTGGCGAAACCACAGCCAGGTCCACCTTGAAGTTGGAACGACCCACGTTAGTATCTACGGTATAACCGCGCTGACGCAGGGCGCTGGCCACATCGTTCAGCAAGCCCATACCCTCCACAGCCTTCTGCTGCGAAGAAGGGATGGAGAGATTGCCACGTTCGGCAAATTCCAAGAACTTCTTGAGCCCTTCCACACCCTTCGCCTTGGTACGCTTCAAGTCAATCTGTTCCGATTTCAGCGAACTGAAGATCATCATTTCATATCGCGCGCGAGAAGCAGCTACATTCAGTCGGCGTTCGCCACCCTTGTTGTTGAGCGGACCAAAGTTCATCGATACCTTACCGTCTTTCGTCGGACCGTAGCCGATGGAGAAAAGGATGATGTCTCGTTCGTCGCCCTGTACATTCTCCAGATTCTTCACGAAGATAGCTTCATCGCCCTCATACGCCTTCGCCTCCAGTTCCGGATGGGTAGCTAGCGCATCTGTCAGCAAGTCCTCTATCAGGTTCTGCTGCACGCTGCTGAAGGCTATGATACCTATACTGAACTTATTGAGTTCATCGTCGGCCAGTCGGCGCAGTACCTCCTTAACAATCGCCTGAGCTTCAGCCATATTGCTGCGCGTGCGACCTTTGTCATAGACCCCGTTGATAGGCACGTGCGTTATCTTAGAAGCCCTGTCGTCTATAGAAGGGAAGGTATAAAGCTTGCCATCGTAATACTGCGAATTACTGAACGCAATCAGACTCTCATGCTTGCTTCGGTAGTGCCAAGTAAGGTAGCGCGAAGGAATAGAAAGCGCGATACAGTCGTCCAGGATGCTGTCGAGGTCGTCTATGTAAGCTTCCTCATCATCAATCTTGTTCGAAGAGAAGAAACTAGTAGGCGGCATCTGCTTCGGGTCGCCCACCACGATGAGCGACTTGCCCCTTGCTATGGCTCCAACTGCCTCACTGGTAGGCATCTGCGACGCCTCGTCAAAGATAACCAAATCAAACTTACTCTGGTTGAGGTCGATGTACTGAGCCACCGACAGCGGACTCATCAGCATACACGGACAGAGTTGCGTTAGAAGAGTAGGAGTGAGGTCCATAATCTTTCGGATAGACGTACCACGCCCCCCATTATTGATATTCTTCTTTAGGATTCCGATTTCCGAGCTAGAAGAAGCCTCCATACTCATAGAAGGAATCCGGCTAGCCAGCTTGCAGTAGAGCTCCTTCTTGGTAAGCTCTTGGAACTCGGCTGCCATCTGGCGATATTTCTTAATCTGATTCTCGAAAAGAAGTCCGTTGAACTGACACAGTTGCTCGTCTGAGTCGATGATATGCTGAGCCAGAACATGGTAGATTCCCTTCGTAACGGCACTAGCCACCTCTTTCGGAGTAGCCTTACCCTCAAGCAGATACTGCACGACGAATCCCAGCTCCTCATCCTCGAGTTGCTTCTTCCGGGTACACCAGAACTGCCAGTCGCGCAACTTGTCGAGGTTCTGTAACCATTTCTCCGCTTGTTCCAGCGGTACTAAATCAATATCCGCAAGCTTAGACAGCTCCATATAACAATCCTGAATCTCCTGCAACTGCCTACTAGCATCCGACAACTGTTTCAGGTGCATACTCTTAAATAAAGTCCACTGACCATTAATCTGATTGAACAAACAAGCTAAGAGCTCAGTCCCATTCAACTGCTGCGTTTCCTGCAGACGGTTTACACATTCCAGAACCATCTGCCCATTTACCACCGTCTGCTCAATAGCATCCCAGTCCTTCGCATTACTTGTAGCAAGATTAGAAAAGACCTCCATCAGCGACCCCTCATCAATCTCCAGCTTCAACGACTGCCATTCAGAGAACAAGCCCAGCAACGACTCCACATTCCCAGCCTCCAGCCCCGGCACATACATGCGCAATTTCTTCAAGAACGAACGAGACCCAAAGAACTTAGGCAAGAACCACTTCTGCTGGATAGTCTCCCATTCCTTCTTCAGCAAGAAAGCATCCTCATTCAGCAACTCCTTGCCACACTGTTTCAGCAACTCCACCTCCAACTGGTTGCGCTTGCGCCCCATAGCTACCTTCTCCATAGCCTTTTCTACCTTGGCCGCATCAGCAACAAAATTCAGAATAGACTGGTTCCACCTAGGAAGATTAGTTAGCGCCGAGAAGAATTTATATAAAATATCTATACTGTCCTCATCCATAGAGACCTGACAACCTAACAACATATTCGTAAGCCGCTGGATAGAAGGCACCGAACGGACCGCCTGCACATATCGCGCCAGCAACTCGTTCAATTCATTCTTAACTTCAGCAGTATACAAAAAAGTATACAGACCACACAACGGATGCCCCACCGGATTACCCGTGATAGTAAAAATAGTTTCCAACTCCTCAATCTCCTCAGCATACCGCTCCACATTCGATTTCGTCAGTCGGTTCACCGTTTGCCACTCATGCACCAGCTCTTTGCCTGGAATCGCAACAAACCCATTGATACAATCGAACAATGAGAATCCTGAATCCTGCACCCTGTGCAGACTATCCATATACGCTATCAGATGCTTCCTCTGATGAAACAACGCCTCCGCCTTCTCCGCATACTCCTTCGGACTAGCCAGACGCGTCAGATTCAGCGTCTTATCCATCTGATCCAAGAAATGCTTCTTATTAATCTTATTAGAATGCAACTCCAAGAAAAACGGTTCCAGACCGATACGCGCCAGACGATTCTGCACCACCGACAACGCCGCCATCTTCTCAGCCACAAACAACACCCGCTTATCATGATACAGCGCATTCGCGATAATATTCGTAATCGTCTGCGACTTGCCCGTTCCCGGAGGCCCGTGAAGGATAAAACTCCTTCCTTCGCCCGCCTCAAGCACCGCCTCCAACTGCGACGAGTCGGCCGGTACCGGCAACGCATAATTCGCCGGACTAGTCACCCCATCCAGCTCACACGCATCAATCGATTCCATGCCCGTATCCCACGCCAGCTTATTATCCATCAGACTCTTGATAATCAGATTCTCCTGCAACTTATCCGCATTCGAGTGAATATCATTCCACATCACAAACTTATTGAACGAGAACAACCCCAGCATACATTCTTCAATCACCTCCCAGCCCCTCTGCTTGATCATACAACTCCTGATGATAGAAAGAATCCGCTTCACATCAACCCCGCTCTCATCCTTAGGCAGAACATCCATTCCCGGAAGCGTCATATCAAACTTCTGCTTGAGCAGTTCCACCAGCGTAATATTCAGAATAATCTCCTCATCTCGCGCACGCAACACATACTTCTTATAACCACCACTGCGCACAATCTCCACCGGCAACAGCAGCAAAGGAGCATAACGCGCCACATCACTCTGAGGCGACTCAAACCACTTCAGCACCCCCAGCACCAAGAACAACGAATTCGCCCCATTCTCCTCCAGCGCCGTACGCGATTCACGATACAGATGCTTCACACCCGCCTCCAGTTCCGCTTCCTTCCAGAAAGAATGAAGCCTCTTGTCTGTCAGCTCCTTCGTGATAAACTCTTCCAATTCATTCTTATACAGCATAGAATGATAAATTCCACCCTTATCCACCTCCGGCATAGTATTCATCGGAGTAGGCAAGAGCTGGTAATGCTGTCCCGCTTGGATATAATCCTCCAGCTTATCAATCTGAAACGAAATAAAAGGAATCACCTTCCTTCCAATCTTCATATTCAGCAAGTTGTTTCTCAGCGAAAAATCGAGCAACTTTCGTTCCCAGATCTGCTGCTTAGTCACCTCCTTGCCGTCGTCATCAATCTTCAGCTCATAGTAATCATGACCCACCATTCTTGCAGAAGGCAGCTCATGCACACTACCGTCATACACAATCATCCAATTGTCGTTCTCCACCTGATAAACCGAAAACTCCTTCGTGAAGACTGTTTGGTTATCCAGCGTCACGCTCATAGTGAACGAAATCATTTCTGAAGCTTCTGCTGATGATTCTGCTGATGGCTCTACGTATGGCTCTGCTGATATTTCTTTCGATGATTCAACTAAAGATTCTAGTTTTGTCTTGTCAGATAAAGCAGATTCAGTTTCTACAGATAATTTTTCTGATGGCTCTTTCGATGCTTCTTCTGATGATTCAACATTAAGCTCGATTGATAAATCGTTCAAATCAACAGTTTCACCTGCCGAAATCAAATCCACATCAGACCGCTGCTGAACCACACCAGGCCCATCGATATACACCACCACATCTCTCCAGTCGGCAGCATCCCGGTTAGAGACCGAACACACCAGTCGCGAGAGAAAATCATTATCATAATCAGCATCATTGATGCAAGGGAGAAAGTTAAAACAAAGTTGTCCGTTATACTGACCCTTCCAAGTAAACACATTGTTATTTTTTTCTGAGGATGTCATTTTCTTATTCATTTAAGACATGCAAGATAACCATTTTTTCTTAGAGTTAAGGAACAATAATCCAGAAAATCCGTGAATACCCACCGCTTATCCTAGAAAAACTATTCAATTTTCGATTTGTTTACAAACGAAGCGGCCAATTGTCCGTCCACTAAACTCACTAAACGAACAATTGGCCGCCTGCCAGACTATTTCAAAACTCAGTACGATAGCCTTAATTAATCCGCCTATTTAACCAGCGAACCAACTACCTCAAACTCACTAGAGAGCTTGAAACGTTTTCTCAAACTTCTTTTCTTTACCTTCACCAGCACCTTAACATCCGACTTAATCTGCAACTTATCAGATGAATATTCCACTGAAGCATTGCCCTTTGCCGCATCTACACACTGAATCTGGAAATCCTCATTCTCAATCAGATCACCCTGACCCACATACAACAACTGCTTTTGACCATCCCTCGAGAAAACCGCTAAATCAGCAGCATATCGCAAGTCGTCCTCCACAGCTATCTTACTCAAGTTCCTGATTTAGATTTATGCTGTTTTTGCATAATTCCTAAAAGTCACAAGTATCTCTTCTTTTTCTAAAACTTGTCGTAGGATATGTTCAAAATCAGCTTCTAGAGCTTCAGCGATGACAGCCACAACTTCTAGTATTATATTTCAGATCTTTTCAATCACAGTAATTTCTTTAACTCCGGCATAGACACCTCTGAACAGACCTCCTAAGGTCTCGTAATCAAGTGACCTTTTTGTCATGGCTAAAATATTGTATCGTATCATCACTAAGGAAACATGAGAAATCTGTAAGGAAAAATGATGTACAGAACATGAAGCCAGACATAATACCCTTTTGGAATTTGAGAAAAAAATATGATAAGCTTCTCATTATTTGAATCTTGGAATAATGAGAATTTCACGGTATCATTGTTTCATTTCTTCTTCGTTTCTCATTTATTTATCACTTCTCCTTGTCAGGTTTGTCTGCTCACCCGGGTGAGCAGCATTACTCACCTTGGTGAGTAGCGTTACTCACCCGGGTGAGTAGACCTACTCACTTAGGTGAGCAGGCAAATATATCTAAGTAAAATGACTTTATTATCGCCCCCAGTTAGCGCTTTTCCTTTGCAAACCACTTATTTATCATCAAAGCAAGAGCACCATCACCCGTCACATTGCAGGCAGTACCGAAGCTGTCCATCGCAATAGCAAGAGCAATCATCAGCGCTTGGGCATTCTCGTCAAATCCGAGCATAGAAGATAAAATACCCAATGCAGCCATGATGGCACCACTAGGAACTCCCGGGGCAGCTACCATGGTAATACCCAACATGAAAATAAATCCCGAAAACATAGCAAAGTCGTAAGGCATTCCCTGCATAATCATCAGAGCTAGAGCTCCACCAGCAATTTTCATCGTACTTCCAGAAAGATGAATCGTGGCACATAAAGGAACTACAAAGTTGGCAACGTCTTCATCCACTCCGTTTTTAATGGTGTGATGCAGAGTGACAGGAATAGTGGCTGCAGACGACTGTGTACCCAAAGCTGTAAAATATACGGGTATCATCTGCTTGAGCAGCTTGAGCGGATTCTTCTTAGTAAGGATTCCTGCAACGGTATATTGAATGACCAACAATACCATGCTTAATATGAATAATACACCGATAATCTTGATGAAGGCAGTGATGATATGGTACACCTGTCCTGAGTGAGTCATGTTCAAAAAGATACCAAAGATGTAGATAGGAAGCACCGGTATAATAGTTGCCGCAATCGTCTTAATGATAATCTGTTTAAAGTCATTGCACACATTCTTCAAGTAGTCTGTCTCCAGATAAGCTATTCCCAGTCCTAAAGTGAAAGCCAAAACCAATGCTGTCATGACACTCAGCGGAGCAGGAATACCCACCTTAAAGAAAGGGTCAAGTCCACTCGTTTCACTAATTTCAGCCATCGAAATATCAGTATTTATAATCGAAGGGAAAACAGCTTCACCAACTCCATACGTCAGAAAACCGGAGAGTAGGGTAGCTCCATACGCCAATAAAATAGTAGTTCCAAGCATCTTTCCGGCACCATTACCTATGTCGGATATGGAAGGAGCAACCAGCCCTAGTATGATGAGGGGGATAATGAAATTTAGGAACTCGCTGAAGAGCGAATTGAATGTTACAAACAGACGTACTAGTGCTTCTGGTGCAAATGTTCCTATACCTATACCAAGGATGATGGCTATTATGATACGAGGTAAGAGTCCAATTTTTCGTTTAATCATAAAATATGGTTTAAAATTTAAATATTATCTATTGACGCTTTACGTGATGCTTTACGCGCTTTTCGTTGAGGCTGTAAAGTGAATATTTTCAATAAATCAATCATTTCAGTGTACAAAAGTAATGATTTTTTAAATTAGTATAACCTTTTTTATAGATGTATGGCGTATTTAATATAACTTTGATGCTTGAATAACCTAAATAGGTGAGTTTCTAGTGAACTTTTATTAATTAATCCTAATTTCCGCAAGGTGATTCAAAATTCATGTCACAAATGGTTTCTGGCGA
>SAMEA104404106__coassemble_1928_pt1 | contig 14358 bp, 12 predicted proteins | sample SAMEA104404106__metabat2_low_PE_044 | metagenome-assembled genome bin SAMEA104404106 (sample SAMEA104404106) | Balaenoptera acutorostrata
GAGCAACTGACTCTTAATCAGTGGGTCTAGGGTTCGAATCCCTAAGGGTGTACCATGCTTGGGAAAGCAAAAAAAGTCTTCAGAAGTGATTCTGGAGACTTTTTTTGCTTTTAATCGTTTCGTATCGTATGCCTTCCTCTATAAGGCTGTTACTATGAAGATTTCAGGTCAGTTCCAAAATTTTAGCATTTCTTAAATAATTCCACAGAAAGAATTCGACTTTTTTACCTAAAAATTCAATAAGAAATTATACATTTGTACTAATTCATGCCAGACGAATCAGCTTGGTATAAAAAACAATGATAATTTGAAAAAATCATAGTAGTATGACTCTAACGAAACTTCTTAAAACATCTATAATTTGCGGCGCTATCGCCTGCTTAGGGACTCAAGGGTGTTCTAATCGTCCTCACGCTATCGGTAAAGGCTCTATAAGTAGCCTTCAGGCAGATACTACTGTTGCACTGAAATTAGGGAATGAGGAATCGCCTTCTTGTCATGTAATGATTGATTTTATGTATCTGCTGCCTTCGGAGGAAGAGGATTCGCTATCGAAGCAAATCAACCACATTTTGCAGCGTGTCACTTTTGGTACGGATTATGTAAATGTTTCGCCCGAAGAGGCGCTGTTGAATGTTCAGAATCAGCATATAGATACTTATCGAAAAGATTTGCTGGCTTTTTATGAGGCTGATATGAAAAGCGGCATGAAGAATGAGGAATTGCCGCCTTGGTATAACCATGAGTATACTATCATGTCGGAACTGAGTTTGGAGCGCGACAGTATTTATAATTATGCGGTAACCAACTATCAGTTTACTGGTGGAGCGCACCCGAATACGTTCGCCACTTGGACAAACATCAACGCGAATACAGGACAGGAACTCAAGAAGTCGGATGTATTCACGGATGGTTCAGATGAGGAAATAGTAAAACTCATCGGAAAACATCTGCTAGCCGACGTGAATCGCAGATTGGAGACAGATACAATCACTTCGTTAAAAGGATTGTGGGACAACGGGATTCTGCTGAACGTAGACCTCTATGTGCCGGAAAATTTCCTAATTACTAACGAGGGGGTGAAATTCTTATATAATCGTTACGACATAGCTCCGTATGTAATGGGCGACTTCCAACTGACCGTTCCATATGCTGAGATTGAAAACCTGATGAAGATAAAATAAATCGATTAAAATAAACAGATAAAACAAAGAGACAACGCATGGACAATCTACAAACAATAGATATTATTCTGAAGTACTTCCCTGAACTAACTCCGAAACAGAAAGAGCAGTTTGAGGCCTTATATGATTTGTACGCTGACTGGAACAGCAAAATAAATGTCATCTCCAGAAAGGATATAACCAACTTGTATGAACATCATGTATTGCACTCACTGGGTATAGCGAGGGTGATTCACTTCAAACCAGGTACAGAGATTATGGACTTGGGCACAGGAGGCGGATTCCCTGGTATTCCGCTGGCTATTCTATTCCCAGACACAACTTTCCACCTGGTAGACAGTATAGGCAAAAAGGTTCGCGTGGCAACTGAAATAGCGAACGCCATCGGTCTGACTAATGTGACTTCGCGTCACTGTAGAGCCGAAGAAGAAAAACGCGCATTCGATTTTGTAGTCAGTCGTGCTGTTATGCCTCTCACCGACTTACTCAAGATTATTCGTAAAAACATCAAGGGAGAACAGAAAAACGCTCTACCTAACGGACTTATATGCCTGAAGGGTGGAGAATTAGAAAATGAGATTCTTCCAGTGAAACATAAAACGTTCATCCACGACCTGAAAGATGAATTTGAGGAGCCATTCTTTGAAACAAAGAAGGTGGTTTATGTCACTATCAACAAATAATTCAGACTGCTATGAATATCAAATGTTTTGAATTCAACATGTTCCCGGTCAACTGCTATGTACTTTGGGACGAGACGAAAGAGGCGGTAATCCTAGATGCCGGCTGTTTCTATCAGGAAGAGCAGTTGAAACTGAAGGAGTTTATACGTTCTCAGGGACTTACCGTGAAATATATTCTGAACACACACCTTCATCTGGACCATATATTCGGAAATGCATTCATCTTGCGTGAATGGGGACTGAGTCCGATGGCACACAAAGAAGACGAGTTCCTGATTCCGAAAATTGCTGAATACTGCAACCATTTCGGATTTCGTGTTAACGAGGAGGCACCAAAGTTGGGCGCATATGTAAATGACGGCGATGTTATCACATTCGGACATACTACTCTTAAAGCCTTGCACGTTCCAGGACACTCACCAGGCAGTATTGCCTACTACAACGAAGAAGACGGATGCGTCTTCAGCGGTGATGTGCTCTTCAGATGCAGCATCGGTCGCGCCGACCTGGAAGGAGGGAATCCACATCAGCTCATCAGCAGCATCCGAAACAAGTTGCTCACCCTGCCTGAGGAGACCGTAGTTTACCCAGGTCACGGTGAAAAGACTCAGATAGGATACGAAAAAATGTACAATCCGTACTTCAACTAAATCTACGCCTCCGGAAGCCAACCCCTTCCAGAGGCTATACAATAAGAAACACACATAATTAAATCATTAACACCTTAACAAAGCCATGAAAACAGCAACATTCGCCAACAGACACATTGGCATCACAGCAGAGGATCTACCTGTTATGCTAGAAAAGATTGGTGTGAAATCAGTCGATGAATTGATTGACAAAACAATTCCTTCGAAGATTCGCCTCAAAGAGCCACTTCAGTTAGCTCCTGCCATGACGGAACGTGAATTTGCAAATCATATCTCATCTCTGGCCGAGAAAAACAAGTTGTTCAAATCTTATATCGGAACTGGATGGTATGACACTGTTACTCCTGCAGTAATTCAACGCAATGTCTTCGAAAACCCAGTGTGGTATACTTCCTATACTCCATATCAGGCAGAAATCTCACAGGGACGATTAGAGGCTTTACTCAATTTCCAGACGGTCGTCAGTGACCTGACTGCTATGCCACTGGCCAATTGCTCGCTACTGGATGAGGCTACTGCAGCAGCTGAGGCCGCTACTATGATGATGGGATTACGTAGTCGCGCGCAACAAAAAGCTGGAGCTAATACGCTTTTCGTGGATGAGGAAGTTTTCCCGCAGAGTCTGGCTGTCATTCAGACTCGTGGTATCCCACAGGGAATGAATATCATAGTAGGAAATTATAAAACGCTGGAATTTACTCCAGATATATTCGGATGCATCGTACAGTATCCAAATAACAGCGGTAATGCTGATGATTATCGTGACTTTACAGCCAAAGCACATGAAGCGGGAGCCAAGGTGGCAGTTGCCGCTGATATCCTAGCGCTTACTCTGCTTGTTCCTCCTGGCGAATGGGGAGCAGATATCGTGTTCGGCAGCACCCAGCGGCTGGGAACACCGATGTTCTTTGGTGGTCCGTCGGCTGCTTATTTCGCTACACGCGATGAATTTAAGCGAAATATGCCTGGACGTATCATCGGTCTTTCTAAGGATAAATATGGTCATATGTGCTACAGAATGGCACTTCAAACTCGCGAACAGCACATCAAGCGTGAAAAGGCTACGTCAAATATCTGTACTGCTCAGGCTTTACTGGCTATCATGGCTAGCTTTTATGCTGTATGGCACGGACCTGAAGGAATCAAGGAAATAGCAAAACGAGTTCACAGCACGGCCAACTGGATGGCTAAGCAGCTGGCTAAACTTGGGTATATTCAGACCAACGAGATTTACTTTGACACACTCCGTCTGCAGATGCCTCCGCATGTCAACGCGCAGGAAATTCGCACCATTGCTCTTAGCAAGGAAATTAACTTGCGATATTTTGAGAATGGCGAAGTGGGCTTGAGTGTCGACGAAGCCACTACCTTCCAAGATGCCCGCCGCTTGTTGAACGTTTTCGCTATTGCGGCAGAAGAACCTATCGGAGAATTGAACGAGATTCCTGATTCGTCAACCATCTCACGTGATTTGCGCCGTAGAACAAGTTTCTTGACTCACGAAGTCTTCAATCTATATCACACTGAAACAGAGATGATGCGCTACATCAAACGATTGGAACGCAAAGATATCTCTCTTGCTCATTCAATGATTTCACTGGGATCTTGTACCATGAAACTGAATGCAGCGTCAGAAATGTTGCCTTTGAGTAATGCCGCCTGGATGAACATACACCCGCTAGTCCCTGAAGATCAAGCTGCAGGTTATCTCGAAATGATTCACAACCTGGAAGAACAGTTGAAGGTTGTCACCGGATTTGCCGGAGTTACCTTCCAGCCTAACTCGGGAGCTGCCGGAGAATATACTGGCCTGCGCATCATCAGAAGTTACCTGGAAAGCATCGGTCAGGGTCACAGAAATATCATCTTGATTCCTGCTTCGGCTCATGGAACAAATCCTGCATCGGCTGTACAGGCTGGCTATCATCCGCTGGTTTGTGCTTGCGACGAGCTGGGCAACGTAGATGTGGAGGATTTACGTACGAAGGCAGAAGAGAACAAAGATAATCTGGCTGGTCTGATGATTACCTACCCGTCAACTCATGGTATTTTCGAAACTGAGATTGTGGAAATCTGCAAGATCATCCATAAATGCGGCGGACAGGTTTACATGGACGGAGCCAACATGAATGGACAGGTGGGTCTTACCAACCCTGGCACAATTGGTGCCGACTTATGTCATCTGAATCTGCACAAGACATTTGCCAGCCCTCATGGCGGCGGCGGTCCTGGTGTAGGTCCTGTTTGCGTAACTGAACACCTAGTTCCATTCCTCCCGGGTCATGTAAGTTTCAGCAACTCGAAGAATGAGGTGGCTGCAGCTCCTTATGGCAGTGCAGGTATTCTTCCTATCACCTATGGTTACATCTGCATGATGGGTGCTGAAGGTTTAGCTAATGCAACTAGAGCGGCAATTTTAAACGCCAACTATCTTGCTTCCTTCTTCAATGAGACATATGGCATTGTTTATCGCGGAAAGAATGGTTATGTGGGTCACGAGATGATTCTAGACTGCCGTTACATGCATGATCAGTACGGAATTGACGAGAACGATATTTCTAAACGTCTGATGGATTACGGATACCACGCTCCTACCCTCTCATTCCCAGTTCACGGAACATTGATGATTGAGCCTACTGAAAGTGAAAGTTTGTCGGAGCTCAACAATTTCGTGGATACAATGATGAATATCTGGAATGAAATAGAAGAGGTTAAGAACGGATTGACTGCAAAAGAGGATAATGTATTGATAAATGCTCCGCATCCTGAATATGAAATTGTAGAAGGCGAATGGAACCATCCGTACAGTCGCGCCAAGGCTGCTTATCCACTTGAAAGTGTTCGCCAGAACAAATTCTGGGTGAACGTGGCACGTGTGGACAACACGTTGGGCGACAGAAAACTGCTCCCTACTCGTTATGGTTCTTTCGACTAAAGAAAAGTATTGACTTAAAAACAATCTTAAAATAAGACAAAGATTATCTTAGGATTTACCAAGACGATTTTAGAACAAAGTAAAGATTATCTTAGGATAATTATCGAATCACCGCAATTCTTAAGAAACTTATAAATGATAAAAGGGCTGTGTCGGAATATTTTCCTTGACACAGCCCTTTCTTTATTTTCATGGAATTCCACAAAAACCGAAGACCAACTATCAACAACGACTTGACCTCCTATGAGAATGAATTCCGATTAAACAACAGTATTTAAGACAAACCTTCAATCTGACCATTCACAATATCAATATGAAGAGCAGCTGGAGCCTTAGGCAAGCCAGGCATACGCATGATTTCACCAGCAATAACAACCAACATTTCTGCACCCGCATTAATTACGATATCACGAACAGAGAAGTTAAAGTCCTTAGCTACACCATACTGCTTAGCATCAGTTGAGAAAGAATACTGAGTCTTAGCAATACAGATTGGGAAATGACCATAACCCAGGTCTTCAACCAATTTTAATTTCTTACGAGCTGCTGGAGTGAAGATAACTTGTTTAGCACCATACAGATTGCAAGCAACTTTATTTACCTTTTCTTCTACTGTATCGTTCTCTTCATAAGCGAATTTCAACGATTCAGATGGTTTATTTTCGATGGTATCAATTACAAGATTAGCCAGATCGATAGCACCTGCGCCACCTTCTACAAAGGCATTGTTGACAGCGAAGCCAATACCCTTCTCAGCACAATGCTGGCGAACGAAATCGATTTCTTCGTCTGTATCCTCTGCATAACGGTTAAAAGCCACAACTACAGTCTGACCGAAAGAAGCCAAGTTTTCAAGATGCTTGTCCAAGTTCTTTAAACCTTCCTTCAAGCCCTCCATATTAGGAGCCTTAATTCCTTCTACAGGAACACCTCCGTGCATCTTCAAGCCCTGAGCAGTAGCAACGATAATAGTCAGTTTCGGATTCAGACCCGCCTTGCGACATTTGATATCATAGAACTTCTCAGCACCGAGGTCGGCACCGAAACCTGCTTCAGTAATCACATAATCGCTATAAGTCATAGCCAACTTAGTAGCCAGCACCGAGTTACAACCGTGAGCAATATTAGCAAAAGGACCACCATGAACCACTGCAGGAGTATGTTCAGTAGTCTGCACCAAGTTAGGCGACAAAGCATCTCTCATCAAAACTGTGATAGCGCCACCTACGCCCAAGTCGCTAACGCGGAACGGCTGATTATCAACTGTATATCCCAACAGAATATTATCCACACGACGACGGAAATCATCTTCATCCTTTGCAAGACATAGAATAGCCATGATTTCAGAAGCCGGAGTAATGTCAAAGCTAGACTCACGAGTAATACCGTTAGTCTTACCACCCAGACCAGTTACGATGTAACGCAATCCACGATCATTCACGTCGAGAACACGATTCCAGAGTACTTCTTTCAAAGCGAATCCGTTATCGCGATTCTGATACATATAATTATCAAGCAACGCAGTAATCATATTGTGTGCGGAAGTAATGGCATGAAAGTCACCTGTAAAATGGAGGTTGATCTTATCCATAGGGAGAACCTGCGCATAGCCACCACCTGCTGCACCACCCTTCATACCGAAACAAGGGCCGAGCGATGGTTCACGTAAAGCACAAATGGCCTTCTTACCCAAGCGATTCAATCCCAAAGCCAAACCAATAGAAACTGTTGTCTTACCGATACCTGCTTTAGTCGGAGTAATGGCAGTTACAAGGATAAGGTTACTTTTGTTCACCTTTTCATCGTCAATCAATTCTTGATTAACTTTCGCGATATAACGTCCATAGTTAGAGATTTCATCTACTGGGATGTCATAATTACGTGCAATCTGCTTAATTTTAGTCAGTTCAATACTGCGAGCAATTTCAATGTCTGATTTCATAATTAGTTTAATAATTAGCTGTGCAAAGATACGAAATTTTATCCTAACTTTGCACTAGAAATTTAAAATCAAGAATCTAAAATGGAATTTACAAATGAACAGGTCCGTCGTCAGGACCGTCTTTTAGAAGAGAAACGTGCTTTAGAAATATTGAAGGAGGGTGAATATGGTGTGCTGAGTATGCAGACTGAAGATGGTAAGGGTGCTTATGGTATCCCTGTTAATTATGTATGGGATCGTGGCAATTCTATTTATATTCACTGTGCTCCTGTAGGCAGAAAGTTGAAATGCATTGCGGCTTGTGAAAATGTCTCTTTCTGTGTAGTTGGTCGCACTAATCCGGTTGCCGAGGAGTTTACTACTGGTTATGAGAGTATTGTGCTTGATTGTACTGCTCATTACAGTTTGCATGAGGCTGAACGTATGTCAGCTCTTTCTTGGTTAGTAAGCAAGTATTGTCCGAATAATAAGATTCAGGGTATGGAGAATGCTGAGCGTTCTTTCCATCGCACTGAAATCATCCGTCTGGATATTCAGAAGATTAGTGGTAAGGCCAAGAACTTGTTTTAATCTAGCTTGCTATATATGTATATACGGGAACTGGTTTATATAGAATGCTGGTAGTATGTATATATACAGGAACTGATATATATTAGAAACTGATATATATAGAAGAATTGAGCCTTCTTTAAAAAGGTGAAGCATACATTTAAAGTCCTTATGAAATAATCAATCGGATTGTAAAAAATGATGCGTGAGACTTTTTAAAGCAGGCTCAACAAATGTAACATTTTTCTAACATTATCCAGTTCTACAGAAAGAACAATTTTTTTTCACCAAACCTTCTGTAATTACACTAAAAACCACTAATTTTGCATTTTATAAATACATCGGAATGATTTAGCGTAAATCACGGCGCAGAACCAAACAACATAGCATTGGAACATTCCATGTAAATCTCATCGCAAGAAATATAATACTAAATAGATTTATAAAACCAAAAGAATAAAAGAAAATGGATACTATCGAAGCCCTCATTTTAGGAATTGTACAAGGATTGACTGAATATTTACCAGTAAGTAGTAGTGGTCACCTAGCTATCGGCTCTCACATCTTAGGAATTGAATCAGAAGAAAACTTGATCTTTACCATTGCCGTTCACGTTGCTACCGTATTAAGCACGCTCGTCGTTCTCGGTAAAGAAATCATCGACATCATAAAAGGAACATTCAAGCCTCTAGGTCCAGGCAACGGGCTGGCACGACTGAATGACGACCAGCGCTATACATTGAACATCATCATTTCCATGATTCCAATTGGCATTGTAGGCGTTTTCTTCAAAGATTATGTAGAAGCCATCTTCGGTTCGGGACTTCTCATTGTAGGATGCAGTTTGTTGTTGACGGCTGCTCTCCTCACTTTCTCTTACTATGCTCGTCCACGTCAAAAAGAGACTATTTCTCTGAAAGACTCATTCATCATCGGTCTTGCACAAGCATGTGCCGTACTTCCAGGCCTGAGCCGTTCAGGTAGTACCATTGCTACCGGATTGATTCTGGGCAACAATAAGAATACCATGGCACAGTTCTCATTCTTGATGGTTATCCCTCCTATCTTAGGTGAAGCTCTTTTGAGCACGCTCAAAGCCATAAAAGAAGGTGGAGAAGCTGCTTTCGGCGACCTCTCTATGACTTCACTGGTCGTAGGTTTCCTAGCTGCATTCATCTCAGGTATGATAGCATGTAAATGGATGATTAAAATTGTAAGAAAAGGGAAATTGATTTATTTTGCTATCTACTGTCTGATAGCTGGTATTACGGCAATCATTTTCAGCTGATGATTTGAGCTATAGCAGCTGTTGCAGCTAATTAATTAAACTGTTGCAACAGTTGTCATAGCTATTTATCCAATTATAGCATCATTTAATCAACTATTATAATTTCATCAACTATTATAATATTTTAAATATCTAAACTATGAAGAAACAGCCTTTGTTAGGCCATCTGGCTGCTAACGCTAAGAAAAGTATGCTGGCATTGGGCTTTCTTGCTTCTTTTGCATCTACCGGATGCACTTCGCAAGAACCTACTACTGTATACCAGCAGATAATTCAGAATATCGTAAACCAAGAGACGAAAGGTATTGACATTCAGGCTATCGATAAAAGAACGTCTGAATACTTGAAACTATTGGATGAAAAAGGTGCTTTCACAGATATCGATTATACTAGCCGCGCCCAAACTGGATGGAAACCAATGGATCATGTGAGCCGACTGAAGGAGATGGTGGTGTCATACATCACACCTGAAAGTAAATACCACGGCGACAGGCAGCTTCATGCTACCCTCGTTAACATGTTCAATTACTGGTACGATGCTAATCCTACTAGTACCAACTGGTGGTTCCATGAAATCGGATGGGCACAACGTATGGGACTGAGTCTCTCACTGATGCGTGCAGGTGAACAGCAATTGCCAGACAGTACTGAAACGAAGATACTAGACCGCATGAAGAAAGTCAGCAAGGGACCAGATCAAAAAGGATCTCAAGGAACGGGAGCCAATAAGATGGACATAGCCCTCCAGTGGATATACAGGACTTGCCTCCAGGAAGATGAAGCAAATCTCAAATTTGCAATCGAACAGTTCTTTTATCCAATAAAATACAACGAAAAACAAGGTCTGCAAAGCGACTATTCCTACTTGCAGCACGGACAACAATTGTACACAGGCGGTTACGGAGCATCAGTATTAAACGGTTTCCTGAAAGTCGCTTTCTACCTAGAGAATACACCTTATACCGATAAAGAAAAGAATAACCTCATCAGCAAATTTGTACGTTACGGAAACATTCCGGGTATCCGCGGAAAGTACATGCTGTATAACCTGTTAGGACGAGGCATTGCTCGCGAAAACGATACCGACCGTTCAAGCATGGCCCCTGGAATAGAAAAGCTGATGCAGCTTGACCCTGCCAACGCAGAAACATACCAGGCAAGCATCAAACGCTTAAAAGAGGAAGTTCCAGCCAATTACGGAATTGTTCCGTTCCATCGTCATTTCTGGCGGTCGGATCACACTATACATCAGCGTCCGGAATATACGATGGACGTTCGTACAGCCTCAACACGCACTGCTCGATGCGAGAATGGTAACAAAGAAAACATGCTAGGATATTTCCTTACTGAAGGCGGTACCGGCATAGTGCGCCGTGGAGATGAATATGCAAACGTATTTGTATCATGGGACTGGAGTCACATTCCTGGAACAACTACTCCTGCCGTAAAAGTAATCCCCGTTCCTCATGCTTGGGAACATACAGGCCAGAGTACATTTACAGGAGGTGTATCTGATGATGTGTATGGTGTAACTACCTATCAGATGAAAGACAACGAATTTGGCGTTAATACATCAGGCAAGAAATCTTGGTTCTTCTTCGATAAGGAAGTTGTATGTATGGGTAGCGATATCAAATCGACCAACAAGTACCCTGTTCATACCACTGTTAACCAGTGTCTGTCAAACGGTAAAATCAGTTTCTTAACTAAGGGAGGTGCATCAGAAAGCACACTTACTAAAGAAAGCCAGACATTCAGCAATTTACTCTGCCTGACTCATGACAGCATCAGCTACTATTTCCCAGAAGGAGGAAATCTGTCAGTATCAAACCTCACTCAGACAGGTCGTTGGAAAGACTTGAGCAGGCACTTGTCAGACGCACCAGTCAGCCAGGATATATTCAAGCTCTGGTTCAATCATGGTGTACGTCCAAGCAACGGCAAGTATGTATATTATGTTGTACCAAATACAGCCTCAGCTAAGGAAGCAGCCGAAAGCCTAGACCATCTGATTACTGTAAACAATGAAAAGATTCAAGCAGTATATAATCAGACTGCCAATATTGTTGGAGTAGTCTTCCACCAGGCAGGAACTATCAAACTTGATCAGATTGAAGTAAGTGCATCCGCACCTTGTGTAGCTATGTTTACGCAAGTAAATACTGAGAATGTAAAGGCTTATGTAGCAGACCCTTCTTATGTATTGCCAAGTGTTACCCTATCCATCACAACACCTCAACTAGGGGAAAAGAAGGTTGTAGACTGCACATTCAAAACCGATCTACACTTCGCAGGAAGTACGCATTGTTTTGAAATCAGCAAAGCGAATGTTGCAGCAAAATAAAATAATATAATAAAAACTCCCGACCAGATGGTTTAGCAAACAAGCTAAATGATATTTGGCCGGGAGTCTTATTATATAAAATCCTATTAAGATCCTATTAAGATTCTGAAATTGTCAAGTCCTCACTTGATACCCATGCAATGAATTAATCAAAACAACTATTAGTCTTCCATCTCAAGTGCACGAGTTTCAGTATTAAACCGTATACGACGCTCGAAAGAAATATTCGTCCCATCAGAAACCACCGAAACATCTATCCCCTTCTCCTCAAAAGCATTTAAAAGAGCTTCATGATAATAAGCCCTATCATGAGTCTGCGTAGCAGCACCCACATCCTGATTAAAGTCGTCCACCAGTTCGGCAATCGATTTCCCAATAAAACAAGCCGAATACGTATTTATTTTATCTTTAGCATAAAGCCAACAACACTTTTTCATGCATTTAAACTATTTATATTAGTTCTTTGATTCCATCTTTTTAATTGAAACTTGAAATCATCCAACTCACTCTTCCAGTTTATTTATTCATCTCATCCTTAAATTCAATCACAACCTGCTCAGCCCAAAAAATCTCATTTCCTAAAGACACGCACAGCATCGGATAATCATCTAACGTAGTAGTGATATGCAACTGATAATCGGCCGGCAAATAAGGATTCGGTCCATCATTCTTCATGATATAATCTGTTATCTCAGATTTCTTCACCTCCAAGCCATTGATAATAAAGAAGCCTTTCTCCCGATAAACGAGAATACAACCCTCCACATCATTACCACGCGTTGGATTTGCAATAATAGTATCATCTGGATCTCCATATTTCTCTACCAAGCCTTCCATATTCAACTCACTGTTCGGTCCCTCAACCATATTCTTTGTTCTATGCTTGTAATCGAAAAAAGCTGCGATCAAGAAAATAGCTAAGAATACGATAGCCGCACCAGGCAGTGTAAACAAGGCAAGCACAAAGAGTCCTAAGCAAAGAACTCCAATACTGATTCGTGCGGTCTTCTCTTTTCGTGTCATACGCAATTCGTTTTAAATTACTAATTCATTTGCTAAGCTAAAATAGTAAAAAGATACCATTTTCCAAAGAATTTATTGTATAAAAGAAAGGTTTTCTACGCGATAAAAGGGACATTTTCTCCGATTTTGACGTTATATAAGATGAAGGGAGCAAAGAACACTGCCTTCTTTGAAAACCTTTTATCGTTAGATTGGCAGTAATGACAAAATAATTATTATTTTTGCAAAAATGAGAAAAGAATTTGGGAAATGGCTGATGGATATTGCCAAATATTTAACCACAGCAGTATTATTATCTTCAGTTTTTAATGATATTCAAGAATCATGGATAATATATACGTGTGTAACATTTGCTATTGTATTAACTTTAACGTCTGGGTTATGGCTCATTAAAGAAAAGAAAGGAGAAACGAAATAATGGGAGCAATTATTATGTCTGTACTTGTTTCTGTCATCGCAATAGTAGGATTAATTTACTTCACTATTCAAGACAGAAAAGAAGAACGTAAAGCACGTGAAGGAAATAAATAATTCTAACCTTTAGGTAGAAAACTATTACGGCACTATCCCTGGATAAGCAGACTTGCTCATCCAGGGATCTTTAATTTACTAATGACCAGTTTTTTCCTGTATGTATCCTTCCTGCTCATACACACGATGATATTTGTGTATCATATTGACAAGTGTCACCAAACGTTCATCACTGACATCCATCTGCTGATATTTTGCATATTGCTCATCATAAAGAGTTGAATTGCCTTTCATGATTCGCTGCCCTATATCTTTAGGTATAAAGAAGGAGGCCCTATCCCCTAAATGTTTGTAGAATTCAGTGAGGAAAATATGAATACCAGCCAAATCAAAATCACCAAAATGAAGGTATCGGTTGGGAATCGAACACAACCAGTTGCGCAAATCGGCCGACTGTGGATAACGAGATACAAACAAGACTTTCTTTGTCTCAAATAAATAACGTTGACGACGAATTTCACGGAAATTTTCCCCATTTTCTATGCCAACTACCACAATATCCTCAGGAATCTTAACCCAAGTTTGATGGTCTAAATTATTTTTGGCTATTTTTCGCCCATATTTTTATGCTAATCAACAGATATTCAGCTACAGCACCTCCTAAAATCGAAATGTAGTACACAGAACAGTCTTAGAAAAGTAGTATCTTTGCCACACTATGCATTTTATGTCTCAGCTTAGATATAACCCCAAGACTCAAAAAGAAGATTGGTACTACCGCATCAAAGAGTCGTTTCGTGACCTGACTGGTCGCGTTCGCAGTCGTATCATGCTGAATGTAGGTTTTATTTCAGAAGAACACCGTCCTGAAGATATCAGAGATATCGGAAAGTGTCTGACCTATCTCCACGAGCATCAGACAGAAAAAGACATGTTCGGAAATCCATTCTCCCAATATAATGAATTTGTACAGGGAAAAACCAGTGAGTATTGGGATTTAATGATTAAAAATGGCAGCATTGATGCAGTTGAAACAATAATTGATGAATCGCGTGAGAAGTGTGAGCGTCTTGTGGATGTCAATACCATAGAACATACAGATGCCCGTGAAATAGGTGCCGAATGGATATGCCTCCAGGCCTTACGTGAATTGGAATTTGATAAGTTCTTGAAGAATGAAGGCTGGAGTGAGACAATGATTGATACTGCATTAGCCCATCTTATCATACGCACGGTATATTCGTCCTCTGAACTTAAATCTATGCGGATAATGGATGACAACTCTGCTG
>SAMEA104404106__coassemble_1978_pt1 | contig 14016 bp, 7 predicted proteins | sample SAMEA104404106__metabat2_low_PE_044 | metagenome-assembled genome bin SAMEA104404106 (sample SAMEA104404106) | Balaenoptera acutorostrata
TCTTCTTTGCATTCTCTTCTTTGCATTCTCTTCTTTGCATTCTCTTCTTTGCGTTCTCTTGTGTTTTGTCTTCTTCATTTTTCTTTCTGTATTTCCTTTCTGTATTATAGACAATATCAATACACAATCTCGTTCGTATGCTTTTGTGTAATTATTATTATTGCTTACTGTGTAATATACAAGAACATTTTCCTTGAAAAATACCGTAAAATCATCTCTGAAGCCTTTGGAAATAGCATTCTATCTATTTGTTTATTAGAGGAGTAGCTGCTTTATGATTTTTTTTCTTAAAAAATATTAAATAATATTTTTCAGTACGAAATAAAATGATTAGCTTTGCCTCATGTTAAGTCATATACAATAAAAAAGATTAATGCAAGACGCAAGATAACCATAAATACGTACCTCTAAAACAACTCTAATACTTGTAAGGTAATAAGTAAAAAATGAGCACAAAAGAGGATGCGTGACGTGATGTCATGCTTTTAAATACATGTTAAATAAATACATGCTAAAAGCATGGTTTTATATACGTGTTTTTATACATATATTCTAATACACAATTTTAAACGCACATTCTAAAGAATTATATATCTTATACATATGTCTACTTGTCATAAAGGCTTAGCAGATTGTTGTGCGCTCATTTGTGCAACAAACTAAGAAAAACGAAACATTAAAGTTTTATACAACTATAATTCTAAATTTATGAAAGTAAATGTGAAAACACACATTGAACTGTCCAAGAAAATGGTCCTCGGGGCTTCACTTGCTTTTCTTGCCACAGGTTCAATGGGAGCTGCTAATGCCGTAACTCCCTTAAATCATTCAGAGATTGTATCAAGTATTTTACAAGAAAAGGTCTTAACTGGACAGGTTCTTGACGTTAACGGGGAACCAGTGATTGGTGCTAACGTCATTGTAAAAGGAACTACCAACGGTACTATCACCGACCTCGATGGTAACTTTACCTTGAACGTTCCAGAAACATGTACAATCCAAGTTTCATTTATTGGTTATGTGTCGCAAGACATTAAGGTGGCTGCTGCTACTAAGAATCTTTCTGTAAAACTTAAAGAAGATACAGAAACTCTTGAAGAAGTTGTAGTAGTAGGTTATGGTACTCAGAAAAAAGTAAACCTCTCAGGTTCTTTGTCTTCTATTAATGTTGGCGAACTGACTGAAAGTCGCCCTATCACTAACGTTGGTCACGCATTGGCAGGTATGGCAGCTGGTGTAAACGTTCGCTCTAACAGCAACCAGCCTGGTAATGATAACGCTTCAATCCAGGTTCGTGGTCAAGGTACATTGAACAACTCGGAACCATTGGTTATCATTGATGGTGCAGAAGCTGGTATCAATACCGTCAACCCTAACGATATCGAAACAATGACAGTATTGAAAGACGCTGCTTCATCAGCTATCTACGGTTCTCGTGCTGCCAACGGTGTCATCTTGATTACAACTAAACAAGGTAAATCAGGTAAAATCAAAGTCGATTATAACGGATATGTATCATTCGAATCGGCAGTGCTTCCTAGTTCGATGGAACCTGTAAGCAATTATGCCGACTATATGGAATACATCAACCGTGGTTATACTAACTCAGGCCAGGGTTCTATCTTCTCGCAGGGCTCAATAGATGAATGGAGAGCTGATGGTGGTAGAAATCCATTAATCTATCCTAATACAAACTGGCTGGAAGAAACTTTCAAGAATTCAACTGCTCAGAATCATGCAGTATCATTAAGTGGCGGTAGCGATAAGATTCGCTTCTACTCTTCTTTCGGTGTACAGGATACTCCGGGTGTAATGGACAATGCTGGTTTCAAGAAATTGAGTGCACGTGTTAATGTAACTGCCGATGTTCGTAAATGGTTGACATTGGGTATGCAGGTGAACGGTTACCGTTCAGATATGGACCCAGCTGCTGGTAAAACTGTTGAAGATGTGTTTACTTATGCATCTGCTACATCTCCAGGTATGGTATTTCAGGCTCCTGATGGTCGTTTCGGGGGTATGAATAATACTGAAGATGCAGCTCAGAGTGCCAACAATAACCCTTTGAAACGTTTGAATGCTGCTTGTGGTAATACTCGTAAGACTAACGTTCGTACTCGTTTCTTAGGTACTTTGAAACCATTCGAAGGTTTTACAGTGACAGGATCTTATTCTTGGGAATCTGTTGATATTGAAGGATGGAACAAAACTAAATTCCTTGATCTTTGGAACTTTAAAGACGATGAAGTAACATATGGTAAGGGTAGATCAAAGATCAATAATTCAAATGAAAAGATTGAACGTTACTTCAATGACGTTACAGCTCGTTACGAAACTCGTCTGATCAATGATAAGTTTGGTATCACGGCTATGGTGGGTGCCAGCCAGGAAAAATATTCTATGCATAAATTCAGTGCTGGTAAATATGACATGATTGACCCAAGTCTGGGTGTTATCAATGGTGCTATTGGTGATGCTACTGCTAATGGTTCAAGTACAGAATGGGCTATGCGTTCATACTTCGGTCGTGTCAATATGGACTGGGAAAACAAATACTTGTTGGAATTGAACTTGCGTGCTGACCAGTCTTCACGTTTCTTGAAAGATAACAGAACTGGTTATTTCCCATCAGGATCTTTCGCTTGGCGTCTGGATCAGGAAGAATTCATGAGTAAGTTGGTAGAAAAAGGCTTGAATAGCTTGAAACTCCGTGTTTCTTATGGTTCGTTGGGTAACAATGCCGTAGGTAACTATGATGCACTTGCTACTTATGCAAACTCTGGTAGTAGCTATAGCTTGAATGACTTGTTGGTAATGGGTCTCGTTCAGAGCAAGATTGCTAATGCTAACTTGAGCTGGGAAAGTACTTACATGGCCAACGTCGGTGTAGACTTCAGTATGTTCAAGAATAGATTGACTGGTACAGTTGATTACTTCCACAAGAAAACTAAAGATATTTTGATTAACTTGCCAGCTCCACGTGTACACGGTACAGCAGGTATTCCTAAACAGAATAGTGCAACTGTAGTCAATCAGGGTGTGGAATTCACTTTGGGATGGCAGGATAAAGTAGGTGATTTCTCTTACGGAATCAACGGTAACTTTACTTACTTGAAGAACAATGTTGAAAAGTTCAAGGGTAAAGATAAAGGTGGTATGTCTATCAGTGGTACTAACTTGATTTGGGAAGGTCATCCTATCAACTCACAGTATATGTTGCGTTTCGACCGAATCATCCAGACTGATGCCGACCTTGCTTTGGTTGAAGAAATGCTGGCAGCTAATCCTAACGCATTTAAGGCGTTCGGTAAACCAGGTAAGGGTGATATGCTTTACAAAGATGTGAATGGTGATGGTCTCGTTGACTTGGACGACCGTGAAATCGTAGCTGACGGTCCTATCGCTAAGTTCCAGTTCGGTTTGAACTTGAACGCAAGCTGGAAGGGTATTGACTTCTCTATGTTACTTCAGGGCCAGGCAGGTGCTAAGGGATACTTCCAGCATCAGTTGTGTAACCAGGCTACTGTACGTCATGGTTACCAGTTGAACAAAGACGTAGTAGAAGGTAGCTGGGTAGAAGGCAGAACAGATGCTACATATCCAAGATTGACTCAGTATCAGAATGTAGTAAATACACGTCAGAGTGATTTCTATCTTCAGGACTTGTCATACGTGAAAATCCGTAACATTCAGTTAGGTTATACATTGCCTAAGAGCTGGAGTACAAAAGCTAGTATGGAAAGAGTACGTGTTTACACTAGCTTGGAAAACTTCTTCACATTTACTAGCTATAAAGGTTTAGATCCTGAAACAAGAAGCCTTTCTTACCCATCTATGAAAGATGTTGTAGTAGGTCTTAACATAACATTTTAATTGAAATACAATGAAAAATTATAAATTAATATTGGGATTGGCAGCTGCACTCGTATCAATGACAGGCTGCTATGATTTGGATGTATATCCTGAAGACCAGTTGAGTACAGGTACATTCTTCAAAACTAAAGATCATGCTGATCAGGCTATGATGGGTGTTTATAGTACTATGAGACAGGCTGAAGTTTTTGGTTGGCAGTTCTCATATGATTGTTTAGGTGGTATCGGTGCTGGTTATGATAATCCATCATTGCAGGTAATTGCTAAAGGTACTTATACTACTACTGATGGTAGAGTAACTGGTAAGTTCCAAAACTTATATGAAGGTATTGCACGTGCTAATATTGTTCTCCAGAACGTGGATAATTGCGCTATGGATGATTCATATAAGGCAACTATCAAGGGTGAAGCTAAGTTTATGCGTGCTTTATTCTATTTCAATTTGTTGGATTTCTATGGTGGTGTTCCTTTGTATGATGAAACTACTATTGTAGCTCAGGACTTTATGACTATGTTGAAACCTCGTTCTAGTGCTGAAGAAGTGAGAAATTTTGTTATTAAAGATCTTGATGAAGCTGCTTCTAATCTTCCTGCTGAATGGGATGAATTCAATCGTGGTAGAGCTACTTCTGGTGCTGCTACAGCTTTGAAGGGTAAGGTTTTGCTTTTCAATAAGCAGTATAAAGAAGCTCAGAAATGTTTTGAAACTGTAGTTAACAGTGGCAAATATGAATTATATCCAAGTTATGAAAACTTGTTCAAACCTGGTGGTGATGCTAGCAGTGAAATGATTTTCGCTATCCAGAACATCGGTGGTATTGGTCAGGACTTTGGTATGCCTATGTGTTTCTACATGGGTTCTCGTGCTAGCTTTGGTAGCTGCTGGAATAATGTGATGGCTGAAACTAAATTCGTTGATGAATACGAGTATAAGGATGGTAGAAAATTTGATTGGGAAGAATTCCAACCGGGTTATACTAAGAGTGCTGCTGCTAAGCAGGCTTTCTGGTACAGTACACCAAATGCTGCCAAGAATAAGGTGGAAAAATATACCGAAAATCTTGACAAGATTCTTAAGATGTATGAAGATAGAGACCCTCGTATGAATGTAAGCGTTATTTTACCTTATACTAAATATAAAGGTTGGGTAAATAATAAAGCGAAAGTTTGTGAATTTGCTCTGGTTGGTAAATCGTTGCATGAAAAAGATGGTTATATCCGTATCAATGCTAACCAGGAGTCTTACTTGTGGCGTAAATTCGTTCCTGAACATGACATGGATGGTGCGCTTACTAACCGTGCTCATACTCCTATCAATTTCCCATTGATTCGTTTGGCCGATGTTTATTTGATGTATGCTGAATGCTTGAATGAGAATGGTAATCAGGATAAGGCTGTTGAGTATATTAATAAGGTTCGCCAGAGAGCAGGTATCGCTTTGTTGAATGATGGTCAGGAATGGAATAATGCGAAGACTAAAGACGAAGTGTTCGAACGTATCGTTCATGAACGCCGCGTGGAACTGGCTGCCGAAGGTTTGAGTTTTGCTGATATGAAACGTTGGGGAAGACTTGAAAGTTTGAACGGTAGAATTGAAGGTTTTGCAGGTAAGTTTATGTATAATCGTAGTGCTGAAAAACGTGACTACTTGTGGCCTATACCTCAGAGTGAAATTGATATCAATCCTTCTTTGGAACAGAATCCTGGTTGGTAATCGTATTTATATAGGTTAATTGGACGGACTGCTCGCTTGGGCGGTCTGTCTTTTTTTACTGATGTCTTTTCAAAAAAAGAAAAGTCCTAGGAAAAAAGGTTCTAGGAAAAAAGGTTCTAGGAAAAAGAAAGGTCCTGAGTAAGTGTTTTACTCAGGACCTTTTGATTATTTAACTAGTCAACTCTTAGTCAACTCTGCACTGGCATTCCATCTTTTTCTGTACGATGGCGTCAATACATGCTATTGCAGTGATATTGACGATGTCGCGTACTGAACTTTCGATGTCGGTGAAGTGAATAGGCTTGTTCAATCCCATCTGGATAGGGCCGATTACTTCAGTCTCGCTCATGCTCTGGATGAGCTGGTAGGTTGCGTTGGCCGAGCTTAGGTTAGGGAATACCAGGGTGTTCACTTGCTTGCCTACAAGGCGGGTGAACGGGTATTTCTCGTCGCGTAGTTCGTTGTTCAAGGCGAACTTAACTTGCATTTCTCCGTCGATGGCGAGGTCTGGATTGGCTTCCTGGATGGCTGCGATGGCATCATGTACTTTCGCCGGACTGCCTACTTGGTCGGCTCCGAAGTTGGAGTATGAGAGCATGGCCATCACTGGTTCGTGGTTGAAGAAACGAACGGCTTTAGCGCTCAGGTTGGCTATGTCAATCAGTGTTTCTGTGTCCGGATGACGGTTGATCAAAGTATCTGCAATGAAGTAGGTACCTTTCTTAGAGTTGAGGATGTGCATCGTACCGAAGTGTTTGTATTCTGGCTGGATGCCGATTACTTCTTTGGCCACCTTGATGGTGTTGCTGTATTTGGTATACAGACCAGTTACGAATGCATCTGCATCGCCGGTTTCTACCATCATCATACCGAAGTAGTTGCGTTCATACATTTTATCGTTGGCTTCCTGGAAGTTGGCTCCCTGGCGTGCACGTTTTTCGCAAAGGATGTGAGCGTAACGTTCGCGACGTTCTGATTCGCGGTCGTGACGGAGGTTGACTATTTCGATGCCTTCTAAGTTGAGGTCGAGCTCTTTAGCCAGTTTCTCTATGCGTTCTTCGTTGCCCAGGAGGATTGGTTTACAGATTCCTTCTGATTTTGCTTCCACAGCTGCTTTCAGCATGTTAGGGTGTGTGCCTTCAGCGAATACTACGCGCTGTGGACAGCGACGGGCTGTATCCATCAACTTGCGTGTTAGTTTGTTTTCCTGGCCCATCAGTTCGCGCAACTGGTTCTTATATGCGTTCCAGTCGGTGATTTCTTTACGTGCCACACCCGATTCCATTGCTGCTTTAGCCACAGCCATAGATACCTCAGTGATGAGGCGTGGGTCCACTGGCTTCGGAATGAAGTAGTCGGGACCGAATGTGAAGTTGTTGACCTGGTAGGTTTCATTTACCACATCAGGTACTGGTTTCTTAGCCAGATCGGCAATAGCATGAACTGCAGCCAGCTTCATTTCTTCGTTGATGGCCTTTGCGTGAACATCCAGCGCACCACGGAAGATATAAGGGAAACCGATTACGTTATTAATCTGGTTAGGATAATCCGAGCGACCAGTCGACATCAATACGTCCGGACGAGCTGCCATAGCGTCTTCATATGAGATTTCTGGAGTAGGATTAGCCAGAGCAAACACGATAGGATGATCGGCCATGCTGCGAATCATATCCTGCGACAAGACATTACCTCTCGACAAGCCCAAGAATACATCAGCACCCTTGATAGCTTCTTCCAGAGTATGCACATCGCGACGGTCGGTAGCGAAGAATTTCTTATTTGGAGTCAGGTTTTCACGGTCGGAAGTAATTACTCCCTTACTATCCAGCATCAAGATGTTTTCCTTGCGAGCACCCAGAGCGATATACAATTTAGTACAAGAAGTTGCCGAAGCACCTGCACCATTGACCACGATGTGAACATCTTCTATTTTCTTTCCAGCCACCTGCAGCGCGTTCACCAGACCCGCACTTGAGATGATAGCCGTACCATGCTGGTCATCATGCATCACCGGAATATCCAGTTCAGCTTTCAGTCGGTCTTCAATTTCGAAACACTCAGGAGCCTTGATATCTTCCAAGTTGATACCACCGAAGGTAGGAGCGATAGCCTTTACGGCCTCTATGAACTTATCAGGGTCCTTTTCGTTGATTTCGATATCGAATACATCGATACCCGCATAAATCTTGAACAACAGACCCTTACCTTCCATTACCGGCTTTCCGCTCATAGCGCCAATATCGCCCAGACCCAACACGGCAGTACCATTAGAAATAACTGCCACCAGGTTGCCTTTAGCGGTATAATCATATACGGTCGAAGGGTTCTTTTGGATTTCTAAACAAGGCTCAGCTACCCCTGGCGAGTAAGCCAGCGATAGGTCTGTCTGAGTCAGATATGGTTTGGTCGGGATGACTTCAATCTTTCCCGGCTTGCCCTGCGAGTGATACTGCAGAGCCATTTCTTTTGTAATTTTAGCCATAATATCAGTATTTTTTTTATTGTTCTATAATGTATCTCGGTGCGCAAATCTACAAAAATAAAACGTAAGGAGGGAGGATAATCTTATGAAATGTGAGTAAAAACACACACTAGAGTGTATTTAGTGTATTTATTGTATTTCAAACGTTATAAAAACTGAAATGTAATAAAAGTTTACTATCGGCTAAAGAATATGGTGTGTCTTCGTCCGGCTTTTTCAATTCACCCGGTTTTAAGTGAAACCGCGCGAGGCTTGAAGCCGCAGACGGTAGTTTAACTTTCTTTCATTCCTTGCGAGCTTTTACATCTCCTCATCATACAAAACATACTTCTTCCTCATCGCCTTGTATTCCTTCAGCTCCACCTCCCAAGCCGCACGAATCTCAGCCTCAGTCTTACCATTCAGCATGTCTTTTCTAACCTGATCAGTCCCCATCAGAAGGTCGAACCACTGGGGACGAGTAAGGAACTCAGCAACCTTGCCCTGCTGTTTGAAAGTATTGTACACCTGGAGGACGTACCGCAGACTGAAGCCTTGTGGGGCTTCGGCTTCACGTAAGTCCAATCCGTGGCAGACCTTGTCCTTGTGAAGCGGGCTCTTGTCGAATCCGGGAAGGGTTTTAGGGGTAAAGGTGAAGGGGTATGTACTGCCCGACAAGTAGGGCGAACCTATCACCTGGAAGGGGAAGTAGGTGCCGCGACCAACGCTCACGGAGGTGGCTTCAAACAGACAGAGGGATGCATAGAGAGCTATCGACTGGTCATTTGGGAGATTGGGCGATGGCTTTACAGGGAGGGAATACGGCCGACCGTGTTTCCATCCTTTCATCTTGATGACGTGATATTGGCACTGGAGCCCTTTGCCTAACCAGCCTTCGCCGTTCATCATGCCGACTAGCTCGCCCATGGTGCATCCGTGGAGCACGGGCACGGGGAGCATGCCTACGAAACTTTTGTATTTGGGCTTGCGGATGGGACCGTCTATGTAATCGCATGGATTAGGACGGTCTAGTACGACTACTTGCTTATGGTTCTCTGCACAAGCCTGCATAACATAATATAAGGTACTGATGTAGGTGTAGAAGCGGGCGCCTACGTCTTGGATATCGAATACCACGAGGTCAATCCCGTCTAGCTGCTGTGGGCTGGGTTTCTTGTTTTTCCCATAGAGGGAGATGATAGGTACACCGGTTCGGGTGTCTTTGCCATTGCGTATGGTTTCTCCAGCATCGGCTTTTCCTCTGAATCCGTGTTCGGGGGCGAAGAGGGCTTTGGGCTTGAGACCGATGCTGCAGAGGGTGTCGAGCAGGTGGGTGGTGCCTACTAATGAGGTCTGATTGGCTACCAGGGCTATGCGCTTGCCTTTTGCGAGGGTCTGGAGCTGGTGGAGCTGCATGCTTCCGGTGAGAAGGGGTTGTGTCTCTTTCTGAGCCACCGCCAAATGGTCTTCGTGTGTCGGAGTCGCAGCCTGTATATCACCTCCTAGGAGGGCGAAGGAAAATAACAATTCGAGGAAAGGTATACGATATTTCATGATTAACTTAAATTTTTTGTATTTTTGTAATCGGACGGTTATTCCGTCGCGTGGTTTTATCTATGATAAGACTTACAAAGTTAACATATTTCTGTAGAATCAAAAGTTAGACAGCATGAATCCATTAGCATTGATTGACAAATATTATCCTGAGGAGAATGAACTGAAGCATATTCTGGTAACTCACAGTCGCTCGGTAGCCGATAAAGCTCTTGAGCTGGCACGAAAACATCCGGAGCTGGATATCGACTTGAATTTCCTGGAAGAAGCAGCCATGCTGCATGATATAGGTATCTTTAAGACAGACGCCGCAGGAATTCAGTGTTTCGGCACATATCCGTATATCTGTCATGGCTACCTGGGAGCCGACATTGTTCGTGCTGAGGGATTCCCAATGCATGCGCTGGTGTGTGAGCGTCATACCGGGGCGGGGCTGACTCTAGAACAGATTATCAAGAACGACCTTCCCATACCGCATCGGGAGCTGGTACCTGTGAGTCTGGAAGAGCAACTGGTGTGCTTTGCTGATAAATTCTTCTCAAAAACTCGTCTGGACCGCGAAAAGAGCCTCGAAAAGGCACGAAAAAGCATAGAAAAGCATGGAACTGAGGGTTTGGCACGGTTTGATCACTGGTGTGAAATATTCTTATAGTCCTAAAAAATCACTTAAAAAGTGGTACCTCTGTGTTTATTTGGCAGAGTTTCTGTGTTTATTTGCATGATATTGCTTACTTTTGCACCGCACTATTTCCGTAAATAGATAATGACATCATTTAGAAAAACGACATACATATTTATTGCAGTATTCTTAGTGGGCTTTTTTGGCTCGTTTTATGCTGAAGCTCAGCGTGTGAAAGGTAAAAGAACTAGACGGGATTCTATTGCCGTGAAGAATCTGGCCATGCAGGGGCCTGATTCGTTGGCGCTGGATTCGCTCTCGGCCGACTCTCTGGCTGCTGATTCTTCTCATCATAAAAAGGATGCGCTGGATGCTCCTGTGTTTTATGAGGCTAATGACTCTATCGTATTTACTAAGGCTGGGTTTGCTCATCTGTATGGTGAGGCGAAGGTGAATTATCAGCGTATAGAACTTACGTCGGGGGTTATCAGTATGAATATGGATAGTAGTACGGTGTATGCGCGTGGGGTGAAGGATAGTACGGGTCTGGAGTCTGGGCTTCCTGTGTTTAAGGAGGGTGAAACTCCGTATGAATCGCAGACTATGCGCTATAACTTCAAGTCGAAGAAGGGCTTTATCAATAGTATCGTGACCCAGCAGGGTGAGGGGTATGTGACGAGTGAGAGCGCAAAGAAGGATGATGAGGATGTGATTCATATGCAGCACGGTAAGTATACTACGTGTGATGCTCAGCATCCGCATTTTTATCTGAAACTGTCTAGGGCGAAGGTGCGTCCTAATAAGAATGTGGTCTTCGGTCCGGCGCAGCTGGTGGTGGAGGATGTGCCTCTGCCTATTGCTGTTCCTTTTGGTTTCTTCCCTTTCAACAGTAGTTATTCATCGGGTTTCATCATGCCTAGTTATGGTGATGAGATGAACCGTGGTTTTTATCTGCGTGATGGTGGTTATTATTTCGCTATCAGTGATAAGATGGACTTGAAGGTGCTGGGTGAGGTCTTTACGAAGGGTTCGTGGGGGCTTTCTGCGGCTTCTAACTATAATAAGCGCTATAAGTATAGTGGCTCTATTAATGCTAGTTATCTGGTGACGAAGACGGGCGAGAAGAATATGCCTGATTATTCGGTGTCGAAGGACTTCCGTATTCAGTGGTCGCATCGTCAGGATGCTAAGGCTAGTCCGAATAGTTCATTCTCTGCCAGTGTCAATTTTGCTACGTCTAGTTATGACCGTTCTAACTTGAGCAGTTTGTATAATCCGCAGCAGTTCTCTCAGAATACTAAGGCGTCTAGTGTGAGCTATTCGCGTAGTTTCCCTAAGATTGGTCTGAATATTTCTAGCTCGTTCAATATTACTCAGAACACGCGCGACTCGTCGCTGAGTATGACGCTGCCTGACTTGAATGTGTCTCTGAACCGTATTTATCCGTTTAAGCGTAAGACTTCTTCGGGCGATCACTGGTATGAGAAGATTTCTCTTCAGTATACGGGTAACCTGACTAATAAGGTGAATACGAAGGATAATCTGATTTTCAAGACGCCGTTGTCTAAGTGGCAGAATGGTTTCAAGCATCATATTCCGGTATCGGCTACGTTCAATGTGTTTAAGTATATTAATGTGGTGCCTACGTTTAATTATAATGAACGCTGGTATTTCAATAAGGTGAAGCAGAGTTATGATCCGCATCCTGTGGATGGTAATCATGTGCGTAAGGATACTATCAATGGCTTTAATCGTGTGTATGACTATAACTTGTCATTGCAGGTTAATACGAAGTTGTATGGTATGTACAAGCCGTTGTTCATGAAGGAGAAGGAAATTCAGGTGCGCCATGTGTTTACGCCTTCGGTGAACTATACGTATACGCCTAATTTCGGGGCGAAGCGTTTCGGCTATTATGATACGTATACGTATACTGATGAACAGGGTGAGGTGCGTATGGTGGAGTATTCGCCGTATGAGGGTCAGCCGTTCGGGGTGCCGGGCAAGCGTATGTCGCAGAATATTTCGTTCAATGTGGATAATAATATCGAGATGAAGATAAAGTCTGACCGCGATTCTTCTGGCTATAGGAAGATTAGTCTGGTGGATCAGTTGGGTGCTTCTCTGTCGTACGATATGGCTAATAAGCGTTGGAGCGACTTGAATATGAATCTGCGTCTGAAGCTGACTAAGTCTTATACGTTTAATATGAATGCTTCTTTTGCTACGTATGCGTATAAGTTTGATGAGAATGGTAACGTGGTTCCGAGTGACCGCACTGAATGGTCGTATGGTCGTTTCGGTCGTTTCCAGGGTTATAGTGGTTCGTTCTCTTATACATTGAACAATGATACGTTCAAGAAGTTGTTTGCAAAGAAGGATGATAAGGACTCTGACAAGAAGAATAAGGGTAAGGATAAATCGGACGATGATGAGGAGAAGGATGAGTCTGAAGAGGTGGATGCTAATAAGGCGAAGACGCGTAAGACGGAGGATGCTCAACTCAGCTCTGACGGATATCTTGCGTTTAAGTTCCCTTGGAGTCTCAGCTTGAGCTATAGCTATAGCATTCGTGAGGATCAGCGCCGCGAGAAACTGAATATCAAATCGATGCGCTATCCTTATAAACTGACGCACTCACTGAATATTTCGGGCAACTTCAAGATAGGTAGTCGCTGGAATATGAATTATGCTTCGGGTTATGACTTTACGACGAAGGAGATGTCTATGACTACACTCAACATCTCGCGCGACCTTCACTGTTTTAATATGAGTTGCGGTCTGGTATTTGGTCCGATGACTTCTTACAACTTCTCTATTCGTGCCAACTCGTCTATGTTGACCGATGCTTTGAAGTGGGATCAGCGAAGCAATACGGGTAGTTCTGTTAAGTGGTATTAATAAAAGTAACCTTTTGATTATGAATGTACAGATAGAAGAGACTTGGAGAGAGGTGCTGCAGTCTGAGTTTGATAAAGACTATTTTGCTGCCCTGACCGATTTTGTTCGTCAGGAGTATCAGGTCTCTACCGTGTATCCTCCGGGACATCTTATCTTCAATGCGTTTAATCTGTGTCCGTTTGATAAGGTGAAGGTGGTTATCATCGGACAGGATCCGTATCACGGTCCGGGACAGGCTCATGGTTTGTGTTTCTCGGTGAATGATGGGGTGAAGATGCCGCCTTCTCTGCAGAATATATTTAAGGAGATTCAAGACGATTTGGGTTCGCCTATTCCTTCTACGGGCAATCTGACGCGCTGGGCAGAGCAAGGGGTATTGCTCTTGAATGCTACTCTTACGGTGCGTGCTCATGAGGCGGGTTCTCACCAGCGTAGAGGCTGGGAGGAGTTTACTGATGCGGTGATAAGGAAGTTGGTAGATGAACGAGAGCATCTGGTGTTTATTCTATGGGGTGCTTATGCTCAGAAGAAGGGGGCGTTTATAGACCGTACTAAGCATCTTGTGCTGACTTCGGTGCATCCGTCGCCGCTTTCTGCTTATCATGGTTTCTTCGGAAATCATCATTTTAGTCTGACTAATGGGTATTTGGAGGAGCATAGTGAAACACCGATTCAGTGGTGAAATGCTGATTCAAAGGTGAAACGTCGATTCGACGGTGAAAGTAAGCTGAAATATAGCAAACGGTATAAAATATAAGAATAACCCGTTGGCGGAATTAATTTAATGAATATTTTTATGTAAAAAGTTGTGTATGTCATTGATTATTAGTAGATTAGTGGTGATTAAACAATTAATTTACATTCAACGTATGCACAACTTATATGCAATATTCG
>SAMEA104404106__coassemble_2066_pt1 | contig 13567 bp, 6 predicted proteins | sample SAMEA104404106__metabat2_low_PE_044 | metagenome-assembled genome bin SAMEA104404106 (sample SAMEA104404106) | Balaenoptera acutorostrata
AAAGCTGCAGTTGATGAACTCTTGAAGGATTTGGATAAGAAATAAAAGAATCAACAAATAAAGTCCATAAACTTAGATAAGGACAAAAAATATTGACTCGGCTACTTTCTATAAGTAGTCGAGTCTTTTTTTTGACTTCTCCTATTGCTGAATGATATTTACTAAACCACGGGGTGGCAATCAGACACATAATCTGGAGGTCCCTGGTTCAATCCCAAGCTGGTCCACATTAATAATCGGCATTTACAAACATTTGTAGATGCCTTTTTCTTGTTTGCGAACACCGTGCGAACACGTAAATCCAATAAGGGTGTGCATTCTATGTTTCTATGCACTGTTGGCCACAGGTGGATTATGCAGCGGCCGACGCTCTGCTTTCTATGAAGACATGTTTATCCTCAGAGGATGGAGGACAGAGGAAATCAATGGGATTGAATTCGAACTAAATTCCATGCTGGTTGAAACTAAATTCCACACCTGTTGCGGATAAATTCCTCATCCAATCTATAAGTGCCATACATCGTTAGCTTACCACACCTCTGATTTCTAAATAGTTAAGTAATTGTATAAAGTTTGGCACACGTCTTGTACTTAAATTATCAGAACAAACAAACAAATAAATTACAAACTATTAAATTTTACGATTATGAAAAAGATGATGTTTACATTAGCAATGGTAATGGGATTAGGAACAACAGTTGCATTCGCAAATAACGCCTATACTGCAGAAGATGAAAAGGCTACAGTAACACAAGTAGCCGACGAATTCACACCAGTAGAAGTGAAAGACCTTCCACAGGCAGTACAGGAATCATTGGCAAAGAACTTCCCAGGTGCAACAATTAAAGCAGCAGCCGTTTCTACTGACGAAGCAACCCAGACAGCTACTTACAAAGTAACATTGGAAGACGCTGAAGGCAACGAATCAACCGTATTGCTTTCTGACAAGGGCGATGTCCTTCAGTAAGAAACTGCAAAATTTCTATAGAGAGATTAATTAAAAGAAAAATGAGCCGCTTGTGCGATGATGCATGAGCGGTTCATTTTTTTCCCGACTTCGTCACTTTTAACATTAAAAACAGGCTATTGCTGATTATAATAGTATTCGCCTCCATCTATTTCAGAGACTAACCTTTCCCGGATTGTATTACTTAAGGACGAAGTAATCTTATGTCTATCATTGTATTGCCTACGATAAAAAGTTCTTGTTCATAATCTTTTATTTAAAAGGTTTTGCAAGGTGATAATAGTTAAAAGGATTAATAAAACTTGACTTCGATTGATTCAGGTGACTGATTGCGCCATATGTTCATCTTGAATCCGTTGCAGTTCTTAGCGTTGCGTTCTGCTTCAATCAGTTCGGCTACGTTCTTTACTTCTTTACCATCGATAGCGAGGATAACGTCGTTCGCAAGTAAACCGCTCTGACATAATTCAGATGCTTTGTCAACCGAAAGCACTAAGACACCGTTCATATCTTTCAAACCAGTAGCCGACTGTTCGCCTAGGGTTTCTACGTTTTTGATGCGGGCTTTGTGCCACAAGGTAGCCGAACCCTTATCAGAACCACTGCTGATTAAGATTTCAGGCAGTTCTGGTGTGCGTGCCATCTTGCGCAAACGAGGCAGGGTAACGCCGAACTGGTTCATATCGAAATTCTTAAATCCTACTTCCAATGCTTTAGAGCCAGATTTTACGGTATAATCACCGTTCTGCGCATCTACGAAGAGTGGATCGCCCACCAAGGAATGTGCATCACATCCACCTTCTGTATATCGTTTGATATCGTCTTCATTGGCTGCAAAGAAGTTTTCATCAATGTACTTGCCCCAACTTTCGCCTTCAGGAATATCTACATTCATGGCAATTGGGAAGTAAGCACCGAAGAAGATGTTGTGCTTGATGACATCGCCACTGTTCTTATACCATACGTGTGGATGAAGACTGTTGTTGATGATGATGTTGTTGGTTGCCACGCGGTCGTAACCTTCACGGAATTTCAATCCACCGTTCAACAAGACATTGTTGTAAATGCGGTAATGGCTTGAACCATCGTCCAAGTCGATATCCCAACCGTGGTTACATTTCCAGCGACTGTTTCGGATGGTATTCGGAGCCAACATATCCAACGAATTCAAAGTAGAATCTTTAGCCACCTGCATAGAAGTCGTACCGATGTCGGGCGACCAGAATCTGTCGCGTCCCCATGAGTTGAAGCTACCGTGATCACCTGTTTCAAGCACTGTATCGAAGATATCACAATATTCGATGACGTGTCCGCCGAAAGTACCTTCACTGATGTTGATACCAGCACGAGGAACCTCATAAATAGAACAGTGACTTACCGTGATGCAATGCGACATAGAGATCTGTACCGGAGCAGTTTGTTTTTCCACTCTACCCGTGCGAGTGAGCAAACATTCCTCCACTTTACAATTAGCAGGATACAAATCGTTCTTCGGACCAGGCGTACGGTCTATTTCCTTGTAGTTCTGACCACCATAACGGAACAGCGGACTTCTTACCGAGCTAGGATCACCCACGAAAGCAATACCATTCGCACCACTCTCATGAATGTAACAACCCCTGAACAACAAGTTGCGGTTGTACCCATTCACACAGATAGCATTACCACCCACCTGGTCGAATTCACAATTCACCACCTCACAGTTTTCAGCACCATAATACGTAATAGCACCCTTTCTACAAGTTGTCCAGTCACTTCTCAACAACGGTTCTTTATTCTCCATGAACGTACGCGCCGCATGACGGAATACCAGTCCCTGGAAAGCAGTATGTGCAACCACATCCGAACGTTTTCCTTCAAAGCGAACCAACTCCGTAAGACGAACACATTCCACATTCAAGTTGTTGATAACCTCATTCGCCTCCGGATAATAATAAATTTTCTTAGTTGTAGGATAAAAGAACCATTCACCCGGTTCATCCAACTCCTCAAAGACATTCTCAATCATGCGGTACACCGGATGCATAGCCGACGGACGATTATTCTGCCATCCGCCCACATAAACCAGTTCCGTTTCCTGTTTTCCTTTTCTACCCAGATTCAGTATCTTTCCTAGCTTTCCCTTTCTTCCCCGTTTACCTTCAACTTCTTTCTTTCCAGTAACCAGCCAGTGCATATCACCCCATAAACTGCTATGCATGGCATGAATATAAGCCCCCTTCGGGTTCTTCCATGTAGCCACACGCTTCGGATTAAACATGTCAGTTTCCGCATTCGGAGTAGCATTATGCGATAAGTCCCACGCATCGAACACATTTTTACCATTTCTATTCGGGTAACGAGCCATCGGCTTACGCGTACCATTCACATAAAGTTGGTCAATTACAGAAACAGTTGGGTCAGTCAATGATGAAACATACACATTACCCTGCCATTTTTCCCATTGCTGATTCAGTTTCTTACCACCACTGATTACAGCCTTGCCCTCATGTTGTGCCTCATAAATCACCGGACAACTAGCAGTACCCGACTGAAAAGGAGCGATTACCAGCGTACTATCCAAGTAATGCACCCCATCCATGAACACAAAATGGATTTCCTTCTTACCGAAGTAAGGCTCCGCCAGTTTCTGCGCCTGATGAATAGAACGCACAGGAGCAGCCTCATCACCATTATTCGCATCATTACCATTGGGCGAAACATAAATAGTGACACCGCCACCTAACACTCTAATGGTCACAGCTACCGCTACAACAGCAAATAGCACCAAGTAAGTTATTAGTTTCTTTTTATTCATAATTATCAATATTATCAATGTAAAAAATATGCTATATGCACGCAATAAGTACATATAGCATACTTGATAAGTGATTCTGTTTATTTTAATTCTTTAGTTCTTTAAGGTCTTCAAATCACCTTCCAGTCTAACAACAGTAGCTGGTCCTTCAACAGTCATTGCCGTTACATCAACCACAGTACATCCATTGTCGACCTGCTGGCTCACACTAGGATTACCCTTACCATTCAGCATACTTGCTTTCACCTTACCAAAGGTACAAGGGAGAACAATCTTACCATCGGCTGGTTTCTTATACATGATCAGGTAGAACTTATCACTATCTTTGCGTGTCACACGCCCCCATTCAAATTCTTCGTTGAACGGATTAGCGCGAGTGCCATAGATAGCTTCGCCGTTTACTTTCATCCACTGACCGATTTCTTTGAACAGACGAATACTTTCTTCAGGAACCGAACCATCAGGTTCTGGGCCGATGTTCAATAAGTAATTACCACCACGGCTCACTACATCGACCAATTCATGAATCAACATCTCAGTGGTCTTCCAGTTGCTATTCTTCTTTGAATAACCCCAAGTACCGTTCAATGTCTGACAAGCTTCCCAGTCTCCATTGATACCCGTAGCAGGAATATGATGTTCAGCAGTAGAATAGTCGCCCTTCCAAGTTGGAGTCACCTTGATACCCCCTTCACTCAGATGATTATCCGAATGATACAGACGGTTGTTCTGGATAGCATTTGGATGAACCTCAAACAACCGACGCATCAAGCGAGTTGCACCCCATGCCTTGTCGCCCTGAAAATTCGGCTGACTGAAGTCCCACCATACCAAGTCGACTTTATATTTTGACAACAAATCATCAAAGATATTATAAAGGTATTCCTTATATCTTTCATGATGACCAAATTCACGTTCGCCACGTTCAGCAGCCTTCAAGTTGCCTTCCGGATAAGAAATACCCGAACCCGTTGGGTCATAATCAGGATGGTTCCAATCCAACAACGAAACATAGTAACCAGCCTTCATGTTATACTTATCACAAGCCTTAGCATACTCATCAATCACATCCACACCATACACCTTCTTCACATTGAAGTCAGAGAATTTAGTGTCGAACATGTTGAAACCTTCATGATGACGGCTAGTCAGCACTGTATACGTACAACCAGCCTCCTTTGCCAATTTCACCCATTCAGCAGCCTTACCCGATTTCGGACAGAAACGAGGCAGCGCTTCTTTCTTATACGTATCGAAATCCACACCCGAATACATCTGAATCCATTCCACACAACCTTCATAGAACTTACCTTCCATTTCGCCAGCCAGACCAGAGAAAAGTCCGTAGTGAATAAACATACCAAACTTACCATCTCTCCACCACTTCATACGCTGGTCGCGCTGAGCCTTCGTTTCAAAAGGCGCACCCTCATCAGCCGAATGATCAGCCTCAACAGGTTCCTGCAAATAAGTAGAACGCATAAACGCATTCACCGCATTCGTTACTTTTTCATTCTGCAACAGCCCACTCATAGCCAGACGCTTTCCAGCATCCTTCAGTTCAGCCTGCGTTTTCAGCAACTTCTCATAATTAGCTTTCCACTCCTCCGGACAAGTTTCATACGAAAGCGCCAAGAGATTCTGAAGGCCCTCATCCGTTACACACTTCGCTTTAATTTCTTCCAACTGTTTGACCAATCCATCCACATCCTCTGCAGATTTGACATCACTCATAGACTTTGTAGCCGACAAGTAAATCTTTTCCAGTTTTTGGAAATCAGCGCCAGTCCCGTTGCCTGTACACGACACAAACGAGACAATGCATAAAGCTAGAATAGCTTGAAATAAATTTTTCATTAGATATAATTTTAGAAGTTAGATACAAGATTAAAATATATGCGTAATAGATGCAAGCACAGAAACCGATAGCAAAGAATAATAACAAATATACTTGCCTACGCAAAACGATACACAAATATATGGCAAAGAACATATAAAATAAAATAATCAGCATAAAAAGAACCTATTCTCAAGCACCTTCTTAAAAAATAGCTTTTATAACATTTGTATACAATGGTTTACAATAACATAAAATCTAATTATGTCCCATATAAAGTACGATTATACCCCCAAAAAAGACATTATAACCTCGTTCAAAGTAGAATAACTAATAACATATATTAACATTTGTTATATGTTTGCAAGCAAAACAACCTTAATAACGAAAAGCCAATGAAAATTGGAGTCTCACTATTAAAATCAATTAGTCACTATCTGTTTTGGAGATGAGGATCACTAATCAGAAGAAGTACTGAATAACTATACTGGATAAATACCAATTTGGGTAAAAAGGAAAAACTGACTCCTATAAAAGAAAAAGATGGCACCCAGATATTTGAATTCACGCTAAATGGAGGCTCTGATACCCTTTTTAGTATTGAAGGACTTTAAAACAATATAATATAATTATTAAACTAAGTAAAATGCTATGTTCAGACATCTAAAACCCGTGAGCATGATGCTGCTTTTGCTGGGTACTTCTACAGGAGCAGCTCTCGCTACAACTTATCCCAATATAAACGGGATAAACATTACACAACAAAGCAACAATTGTAAAGGTGTAGTAAAAGACGCTAATGGAGAAGTTGTTATTGGCGCTTCGGTAGTTGTTAAAGGTACTACTAACGGTACAATTACAGGTATGGATGGAGATTTCTCTATCCCTAACGTTAAAAAAGGAGATATAATCCAAGTTTCATTTATTGGTTATGCAACCAAAGAAATTGCTTGGAAAGGTTCTCCGCTTAAAATTGTGTTAGTTGAAGACGCTAAAGCGTTGGAAGACGTTGTCGTTATCGGATATGGCAAGCAGAAAAAAAACAGTTTGGTGAGTTCAGTCAATTCTATTGGTAACAGAGAATTGAGTGTAACATCTGGTCGAAACCTTACAAATGCACTTTCCGGACAGATTCCTGGTCTTATTTCTGTACAGCGTTCAGGTGAGCCTGGTTACGATAGCTCTGAGTTCTGGATTCGTGGTGTCAGCTCCTTCAGTGGTGGAACCTCACCTCTTGTTTTAGTTGACGGTGTACCTCGTGCAATGAACGATGTAGAACCAGATGAAATTGAATCATTTACACTATTAAAGGATGCTGCAGCTACAGCAGTTTATGGTGCAGAAGGTGCCAATGGTGTAATCTTAATTACTTCAAAACGAGGAAAGAATCAGAAACCACGTATTTCACTTCGTGCTGAAGGTACACTGTTGACCCCGACACGTCTGCCTGAATTCGTTAATGCAGAACAACATCTGACATTATATAACGAAGCCTTGACAAACCAAGGTCAGGAACCAATATTCGATCCTTCATTGTATGGACCAGGTGCCGACCGTGACTTATATCCAGACACCGATTGGATGGACTATATGTTGCGTAAACATACTTACAACATGCGTTATACCTTGAACGTAAGAGGTGGTACAGAAAAAGCAAGATACTTTGTATCGGGAGCATTCTATCAAGAAAATGGTATCTTTAAACAGGGTAACGATAATAACTACGATAATAATATCGGAGTTAAGCGTTATAACTTGAGAAGTAACATCGACTTTGACGTGACAAAAACCACAACAGTAAAGGTTGACATCAGTGGACAGTATATGCAATCCAACTATCCAGGTGTAGGAACTAATACAATCTTTACACAAATGTGTTTGATGCCTGCTTACATTATGCCTCCAGTTTATTCTGATGGAACCATCGCAGGTCATCCACGTCCTTCAGGCAACCGTTCAAACCCTTATAACTCTTTAATGAACTCAGGTTATGCTAAAGAATGGAATACATATATCCAGTCGAAAGTGGAATTAGACCAAAAACTCGATTTCATTACGAAAGGATTAAGTTGGAGAGGTATGATTAGTTTCGATGCGAACATGCGCTATGGTGCACGTAGAACTAAATCTCCAAGTTTATACGTTGCCACAGGAAGAGATCCTGAAACAAATCAACTGATATTTAAACAGGTACAGCAAGGTACTGATAACCTTTCTGAAAGTTTGTCAAACTCTTCAGATAAAAAGATATACTTCGAAACTTCGTTTAACTACAATCGAAATTTCCTAGAAAAACATGACGTAGGTGCTATGTTGCTTTACATGCAGAAAGAAACTCAATACCATAATAATGCGTTACCTTATCGTAAACAAGGTGTTGTGGGACGATTAACTTATGGATTTGACTCACGTTATTTCTTCGAAGGAAACTTTGGTTATACAGGTAGTGAAACATTTGCTTCGGGACACCGATTTGGTTTCTTCCCTGCTGTAGGTTTGGCCTGGTATGCAAGTAACGAACATTTCTATCCTGAAGCTTTGAGAAAAGTAGTTAACAAATTAAAGCTCCGTTTCTCTATTGGTAAAACTGGTAATGATAATACGGGCGGCGATCGATTCTTGTACAGAGAAACAATGAACCAAGGTGCTGGTGGCTATAATCTTGGTTTTGGTGATAGTGGTGCCCTTGGTGGTCTCGGCGGAATTGTTGAGGGACGTTTTGCTGCTCCTTATCTAAGCTGGGAAATCGAAGATAAGAGAAACTATGGTGTAGATTTAGGCTTGTTCGACGGACGTATTGACTTACAGTTAGACTACTTCAACAACCGTCGTCACGGTATCTTATTACAACGTAGAACAACTCTTAATGTAACCGGTTTCCAACAGATGCCTTGGCAGAACTTTGGTATCGTAGAAAACAAAGGTTTTGATGGTTCTATTACACTTAACCAGAACATAGGCGATTGGAAACTTAGTGCACGCGGTAACATAACTTATGCACATAATGAAATAGTCGAGTTCGACCAAGTTCCTCAGAAATATGATTGGATGAACTTAAAGGGAACCAGTCTAAACGCTTGGAATTTATATATTGCCGACGGACTTTATTCTGATGATGATTTCATCATCACCGGAGATGGAGCAAATCGTAACTACCAATTAAAAGATGGTGTTCCAGAAGGTTTAACATCTGGAGTAAAACCCGGTGATATCAAATACAAAGACTTGAATGGTGATGGCGTTATCAATGAGTATGATAAAGTACAGGACGTTGGTAATCCATCTGTTCCGGAATTGATGTATGGTTTTGGCTTTAATGCAGAATACAAAGGATGGTACGCCGGAGTATTCTTCCAAGGTGCTGGAAAGACTTCAACCGTACTTGGTGCTAACAATTCATCTTCATTCTTCCCATTCGAATGGGGTGTTGATGAATCATCACTACGTACTGAAGCCTTAGACAGATGGACAGAAAGCAATCCAAATCCTAACGCAATGTTCCCTCGCCTCCATACAGGAGTATTTGAGAATAATACAGTTCCAAGTACCCACTGGTTGAGAGACGCAAGTTTCTTACGTTTCAAGAATCTAGAAATTGGATATAATTTTAAGCCACAACATATTAGCAAATTAGGTATCCAATCATTACGTGTATACCTACAAGGTAATAACATTTGCGTATGGGATAAAATTAAAATGTGGGATCCAGAACAAGGAAACGCTAACGGTGGATTCTCTTATCCATTGAACCGTACCTTTACTTTTGGTCTTGACGTAACTTTTTAACGAATAACAAACTTTATAAGAATGAAACTTTTCAAACATATAGCTATTGCCACTTTATTAGTTGGAATGGCAGGAATATCTTCTTGTAGCGATTATTTGAATGTATCAGACGATTTAGCTGCAGAATTAACCATGGACGAAATTTTCGATAATGTAGCCATGACTAAAAAATTTCATCGATATATATATACTGGTATACCCAATATGTCACATATTATCATTGATGAAAGTTATTCTGGTCTATCTGGACTTGATAACCCTTGGCCATGTGTAACAGATGAACTAAAGGCAGCACAGAATAACGTTAAGGAGATTGCTTCTAAAGGTTATACAGCAGCCAGTGCACCTTTTTCCAGATGGTATCTTTACAAGCCTATTCGTCAGGCTAACTTGTTCCTAGAGAAAGCTCATACTATCTTCTCTGGCGAGGAAACAGGTAATGTAATTAATGAATCTGAATTGGAAAATCTTAAGACTGAAGCTAAATTTTTAAGAGCTTATTATCATTATTTATTGTTCGAATTATATGGAGCTGTTCCTATTATGGACCAATTATCTGCTCCTAGTGACGCAGACTTGGACTTCTTCCGTGAACCAATTGATAAAGTTGCAGAATTCATTGTTAACGAACTAAAAGAATGTATACCACTTCTTCCTGACAGTGAAGAGTCTAACGAACGTGCTGCAGCCCCGACTAAGGCAGCAGCATATGCCATTATAGCGAAAACCAGAATCTATCAGGCAAGTAAGCTTTACAATGGAGGTTTCCCTGAAGCTATGGCCTTAAGAGACAGTCGTGACATAGCACTATTCCCACAAGTTGATGCTTCTAAATGGAAATTGGCAAAACAAGCATTGGAAGATTTATTCAGCTATTTGGATTCACAGGGAAGAAATAAATTGTTTACTTGTGACTCCGAAGGTAATAATGTAGGAATCTCAACTTCGGATGAGAAATTCGATGCTGCAGCTTCTCTATATTACATGGATTTTAAATTCTCCAATAACATCAACCCTGAAATGCTGTGGTATTCTACAAAGGATTCATGGGGTGCTGTCGATTATGAAGGAAGAGAAAGAAGATGTACACCACGTTCTGTATACCAAGGATTCTGTTGTGTTGGGGTCACACAGGAAATGATTGATGCTTATTATATGGAAGATGGTAAATGTATCGATAAATCTCCACTTTATAACGCTCAAAATGAATATATTTTAGGAGAAGACGGAATTGCCAACATGTACAAACACAGAGAACCTCGTTTCTATAGAGATATTACTTATTCTGGACGTTCTTGGCAAAATACAAAAGAAGAAGGACATGAAAAAATCATTCACTTCTATGCAGGTTCAGGAAATGATAACTCAAGTGCCGACAATTGCTATACAGGGTATTTATTGTATAAGGGTTGTTGTCATGAAATCTTAAACAGAGGAAATTATAAACGTAGACAATACAGACCAACTGCATTGTTCAGATTGGCTGATTTCTACTTATTGTATGCAGAAGTTTTAAACGAACTTGACCCTTCGAATCCTAAGATCTTTGAATACATTAACAAGGTGCGTCTAAGAGCAGGTATTCCAGCATTAGAGGTTTCTATGCCAGAAATTAAAGGCAATAAAGAAAAGCAGTTTGCTGCTATACGCCAGGAAAGACGTATTGAATTCTTCACTGAAGGACAACGTTATTTCGACGTAAGACGATGGATGTTGGCTGATAAAGAAGGTGACTGTCGTCAAGGCGGTGACTTCCATGGCATGGATATGAATGCAACTGATCCTGCTAGCTTCATGAATCGTACGTTCTTTGAAAATCGTCTGTTTGAGAAACGTATGTATCTGTACCCTATTCCATTGGATGAAGTACAAAAGTCTAGAAAACTTGTTCAGAACCCAGGTTGGTAAATTGTACATAAATCTTTAAAAGAACATAGTATATTGTTCTAAGATTTGATGTATTGTATTAAATTTTAAAAAGTAGCATGTTGTTTTGAATATATATCAAAACAGCATGCTCTTTTCATCTTTAAGTTATAATTTTGACATAAAGTTTGTCTCTCTCCTGTGGAATACAGGATTTTGTCTAAAATAAGAAACTCTAAAACATATAATATCTAGTTTGTTTATAGCATATGAAATCACTTCAAAATTTTATCCTTCTAGGACTATTTAGCAGTTTTCTTTCAGCTTGTAACGAATCTGTAAAAGCCCCAGAGGCTATCCTTCCGATTCCTGAAACAAAACAGGTGGAATGGCAAAAGATGGAAACGTATGCCTTTGTTCACTTTGGTCTTAATACGTTCAACGACCGCGAATGGGGATACGGCGACAGTGACCCAAAAACTTTTAATCCTACAAATCTTGATTGCGAACAGTGGGCGCAGACTTTCGTAAATGCTGGCATGAAGGGGGTAATCCTTACAGCGAAGCATCACGATGGTTTCTGCTTGTGGCCTACTCAGCTTACAGAATATTGTATCCGTAACACGCCTTATAAAGATGGTAAGGGTGATATCGTAGGTGAACTGGCTAAGGCTTGTAAGAAATATGGACTGAAATTTGCGGTTTATCTTTCTCCATGGGACCGCCATCAAGCTAATTATGGTACTCCTGAATATGTGGATTATTTTCATACGCAACTTCGCGAACTAATGTCTTCGTATGGAGAGGTGTTTGAAGTGTGGTTTGATGGTGCCAATGGTGGCGATGGATGGTATGGTGGAGCAAAGGACAGCCGTACTATCGATCGCAAAACGTATTATAACTACCCTAAGATTTATGAAATCTTAGATGAGCTCCAACCTCAGGCGATTGTCTTCTCCGACGGCGGACCGGGTTGTCGTTGGGTAGGTAACGAGAATGGTTTCGCTGGAGCTACCAACTGGTCGTTCTTGCGTAAAGGTGAGGTGTATCCGGGTTATCCAAACTATCGCGAACTCCAGTATGGTCATGCTGATGGTAATCAGTGGACTGCTGCTGAGTGTGACGTGTCTATCCGTCCAGGATGGTTCTATCATCCCGAACAGGATAATCAGGTGAAATCAGTCGATCATTTGGTTGATTTGTATTATCGCAGTGTAGGACATAACGGTACGTTATTGCTCAACTTCCCTGTTAACCGTGAAGGATTAATTCATTCCGTAGACTCTACTCATGCTGTTGAATTTCATCGTGAAATGCAACAACAACTTTCTCACAATCTATTAGCCGGTATAACCCCAGAAGTAAGTGCTGAACGTGGAGGTAAATTCACTGCCAGCGCCATGACCGATGGTAATTACGATACCTATTGGGCAACGCCTGATGGTGTGGTAGATGCCGATGTAGTATTTACATTAAAAGGCACTCAGAAAGTGAACCGTATGATGCTTCAAGAATACATACCACTCGGTCAACGTGTAAAATCGTTCGTGGTGGAATATGCAACGGGACATCAGTGGCTGCCAGTTGTGCTTACTGAAGAAACAACCACAATTGGTTATAAACGCTTATTGCGCTTTGACACTGTTGAAACAAATCAATTACGCGTCCGTTTCTTGGATGCTCGTGGTCCACTAACCATCAACAACATTGAGGCTTATTATACTGATTCTACCATCGGTTTTAAGAAACAGACCAACGAACTCCCCAAAGGTTATGACTATAAAGTAGTTAATATCACATCTACTGAACTCGAGAAAATGACTGATAAAAATCCAGAGACATCAAGCGCCATAGCATCTGATGAGCTGATTATTGATCTTGGAAGCGAGCATACTATCCGCGCTTTTCATTATCTGCCAGATCAGAGCGAATACAATATGGGCCTGATTAAGAACTATGAAATCTCCGTAGGTACAGATGTGAAAGCTATTAATAAGGTTGTAAAATCGGGAGAATTCTCAAATATTCAGAACAATCCGATTTTGCAGTCTGTATTCTTTACCCCGGTAAATGCACGCTTTATAAAACTGACACCAATAAAAATGGTTAAAGAAGGTGAGAAGATGCATTTCGCAGAAATTATAATCCAGTAAGCGTAAATAGGAAATTTACTATTTTAACTAGTACGTATATATCCAATGAGGGTGTGCATTCTATGTTTCTATGCACACCCTCATTATTGTATACATAAGTATGCAAGTAAAGAGAAGCAACACAGGTATTCCCATTTAAGATGTTAAAAACTTTGAAACTT
>SAMEA104404106__coassemble_2071_pt1 | contig 13552 bp, 15 predicted proteins | sample SAMEA104404106__metabat2_low_PE_044 | metagenome-assembled genome bin SAMEA104404106 (sample SAMEA104404106) | Balaenoptera acutorostrata
GGGAATAGAGCCATCAAGATAGGGATGGACTTGCTGTTTCATAGAGGAAAGATACACATAAAAGAATATGTTATATATGAAACAGACTTTCATTTGTATTGATTTTCTGTTTAAGATAGATATTCTCAATATTAAAGTTCTTTGAAGAGGAACTGTGCTACTTAGCAAGCCATTAAGTTAATGGTAGAAGTTTAAAAAATCTTAAGAAATCATGAACGCCAGTTTAAGCGATTGCGGAATCGAAAAAATAAGATATATTTGCTGCGTAAACAAATAGAAACAAAATCATTATGGCAAATCTTTTAATGACCACAACTCCTACAGTGGAAGGTCATCCTGTAAAACAATATTTAGGTGTAGTTACCGCCGAAACAATTATTGGTGCAAACGTGTTTCGTGATTTTATGGCAGGTCTCCGCGATTTCTTCGGCGGACGCTCTAATTCTTATGAAGAGGTGTTGCGACAAGCTAAGCAAACTGCACTCAGTGAGCTTTCTGATCGTGCTGCAGCCATTGGCGCTAATGCGGTGGTAGGTATTGATCTTGATTATGAGACTGTTGGCGAAAGTGGTTCCATGCTCATGGTAGTATGTAGTGGTACAGCAGTAATTATTTGATAGATTCTTCTGGAGAAAATCCTGATCGCTTTTGTGTATTACTATCACTAGAAAGGCTTGACGGATTTGAGTCATTGACTTTAAAAGGTTAATCCGTCGTTATTATCGTATAAACGTCGCATAATTTGCGACATTATATGATAAAACTTTGTTTTGCAACAAAAAAATGCTTACTTTGTCGCAAATTATGCGACATTGTTCGTAATCAAATGCCGCATTAAATGCATTATTAAATAAGTTCGAGCATGTATATACACGAAAGAAACAATTGGACAGCATTCCGTTGGGACGCAACAGAACTGACAGCTCTTCTTGAAGATGTGAATCGTAAGCAAGGTTTGCTATACGGCAGACTTGCCTCACTAGGCTTCGATAGCAAATTAAAAGCAATGGCCGAGAATCTGACTTATGACGTAGTTCACTCGTCAGAAATAGAAGGAATACGACTGAATGTGGATGAAGTACGTTCATCCATTGCTCGAAAATTGGGAATAGAAAATGTAAAAAAGACAGCACCATCGCATTACATAGATTCCGTTGTAGCTGTCATGCTTGAGGCAGTAAATCATTATGACCAGCTACTGACAAAAGAAAAAATCTGTGCATGGCAGGCCGCATTCTTCCCTACAGGTTTCAGTGAAGGTTCACAGATTGAAGTTGGACAGTATCGTACTAATGAAGAACACATTGTTTCTGGGATGTTTGGTCGTGAGAGAATTCACTACATTGCTCCTTCACCAGAACGCGTAGAAGAAGAAATGAAACAATTTCTTGATTGGTTTAATAGTCAGGAAAATGTGAATTCAGTAATAAGGTCAGCCGTTGCTCATTTCTGGTTTGTCAGCATTCATCCGTTTGAAGATGGGAACGGACGTTTGGATCGTATTCTTTCCGATATGTTGTTGGCTCGTGCCGATAAGAGTGAGTTCAGATTTTACAATATCTCTTCACAAATAAATAAGGACAAGAATCACTACTACGATGTCCTGGAAAGGACTCAACATGGTGATGGCGACATTACAGAATGGATACATTGGTACGCCAACACGTTGTCAGTAGCGCTTGATGAAGCAGAAAATGTTGTCAGCTCTATTTTGAATAAAAGCTTCTTTTGGCAAAAGGCTTCTTCTATATCGCTTAGCCAAAGACAAACAGACATGCTGAACCTTTTTCTCGATGGTTATGAGGCAAAGATTACGTCTAAGACTTGGGCTTCTTTAGCTAAATGTTCTAGAGACACAGCTATACGTGATATACAAGATCTTGTTGAAAAAGAGATTCTTAGGGAAGATATCCCTGGTGCTAAGCGACCGAGTTATTCGATTATTTATAATCCAGAGGACATTACTGTCTTCTTTTCTGAAGTCTTTATTGAGCAGCACAATGGGAATCAGTATATTAAAGCTCTCTATAAAGGAAAGCAGCAGGTATGTGAAAGAATTTTGTCTCTTGATGCAGAGCGCTTTAAGAAAGGTGATCTTCCATTAGAAAACTTGCTTGCCAAGTATTGTTCCTATTTAAGGATGAATTAACAAGATCAATATATCTTGCCGATTAAATTATGGAATGATTGATGAGGTAGAAGGTAAAGATAAAGAGATTATGCAGTCTCTTGAATTTGAATTCGTTATAGATATAAGAAGTTATCTTAAATATTATCTGCAGAACTTACGATTGAGCCGTTAATTCGTTCGGTATCAAAGGAAATAGGTTATAGCAAAACAACTCCATTATCATCTTAAATGATTGCCGAATCAAAAAAAATAAGATATATTTGCTGAATAAACAAATAGAAACTTTTTTTGTAATGAGTCTGAAACTCATTTAACTTAGAAAGAAGAATCATTCTTACAATCTCAACATCACGATTTGTAAGGTTTCTTGTATACGATAAAAAGTTTTAAGCATAATACTATGAGAAAAATTATCCTATTAACGTCTTTGCTTCTAGCGGGACAAAGTACTTTTATAGTATCGGCGAAAACCGATAAAATACAGGCGCGTTCATCATCAATCTACAAAAAAGGTTGGATTGACTTTAATAAGAACGGGCAGAAAGATGTATATGAGGATCCTACTCAACCTATCGAAAAACGAGTAGAGGACCTGTTGTCTCAGATGACAGTAGAGGAAAAGACCTGTCAGCTTGCTACCATTTACGGCTATGGACGCGTCTTGAAAGATTCACTTCCTACAGAGAATTGGAAGAACGAAATCTGGAAGGATGGTATTGCCAACATCGACGAACAGTTGAATGGTGTGGGAAAGGCATATAGAAAGAATTATGATATGATTTATCCTTATTCAAATCACGTGAATGCTATTTATACTACGCAGCGCTGGTTTGTAGAACAGACTCGTCTGGGTATTCCGGTGGATTTCTCGAATGAGGGTATTCATGGATGATTTGAAGGATAAGATAAAGGAAGATATTGTCTTTACTCTAGATAACACAGAACACTCCGATAAGGTCCGACTTACTACTGGTAATATAGTGGGCTTTTTCGGAGTGAAAGACATAAAAGTTAAGATACAGTCACGATTTGATAAAGGTCGCGACGACTACTTTCTGCATTATATGCTTGAGAAAATACTTTCTCTAAACCTGTTTGATTTGAATCATAACCAGGATGAAGAAAACATTTTCGATTTTCTTATGTATATGTTCCCTCATTTCCTGAATGCAGCATTACGCCAGGGCTTGTATCGAGAATATCAGAAACAAGAACATAACGACTCAAGAGTACGAGGCAACATCAATGTAAATCAGTTTATTCGCAAGGATATTCCTTTCTGCGGACGGGTGGCCTATACCGTGAGGAATTATAGCTATGACAACACGATGACTGAGTTAATAAGGCATACTATCGAATATATGAAGACACGAAAGAATGGTCGAGATATATTATCGATGGATACTGATACGATAAGTGGTGTGAGGAGTGTAGTTGAGATGACTCCGAACTATGACCGTAATAGACGTAGCGCGGTCATCCAGCAAAACCTTCGTCCAAAGGTACATCCTTATTATACGGAATATCAGCCATTGCGAATACTATGTTTACAGATTCTGAGAATGGAAGAGATGAAATATGGTGAAGATGAAGATGAAATTCATGGAATCCTTTTTGATGCAGCTTGGCTTTGGGAGGAATATCTTTTCAAAGTCATATTAAAAGACTGTGGATTCACCCATCCGCGCAATAGGGACCATGAGGGCTGTATTTATTTGTTCCGTCACTCTACTAGATATGAAAGATATCCCGATTATCGGAAGCCGAATTTCATTCTTGATGCGAAATACAAGCGACAGGATAAAAATGGAATCGACCGAGATGATATGCATCAGATTATTTCATATATGCACGTTGAGAGTGCAGAAATAGGTGGCTTCATCCATCCTGTTGAATCTAATCAAGAAAAAGTCTCGTTTGACTGTATTGGCGAGCTTAGAGGGCAAGGAGGTAAAGTTTACCGAATCAGTTTTTCTATACCGCAACAGTGTGAGTCTTATAATGAATTTGTACTTAAGATGGAAAGTATTGAGAAGTCGCTACGAAATAACATAGCCGTAATAGAAACAACGTGAAGTACTTTCTTTGTTCTTTTCTGCTCACCTTGTTTGTCCAAGTATTTTGCATTTAGTAGTAGAGCCTACTCCGCTTTTAAGAAATTGATTATCTTAAAGTTAAAATATGTAGAATATATACTTAGGATTATACGCAATATGATAAATATTACTATCTTTGCATAAAAGATTAAGTATGAATATCCAGCAGACATATAGTAAATTAGCACATTATCACCTTCTTCAATCAGAAGCGAAGGTGACAGATACTTCTATGCAGTTACAACTTAATTATCTAAAGAAATGTGGTAAGGTATTGCATGTGCGCAGGGGTGTCTACTTACCTGTCGACATGCAGGATAAGTTCCGAATAGCTTGCAATTCTGTAGAAGAAGGGTGCTTGGTGTATCACGCTGCACTGGAATATTATCTATTGCAGACACAAGAATTCAACTGGCTCTATATTCATAGTACTTCTGGTTTTCGTACATTTGAGCATATGAATCAGTCTTATATGTACAAACCTGTGAAGTTCCTATATAAACCAGTTTTAGTGGATAAAGACTCTCCCTATCCTATCATGGTGACTTCTTTGAGTCAGACTATCATAGACTGTCTTTACAATATCAACCTGGCCGGTGGTATAGAAGAATTGTTATATGCTCTTTCTGAACTGAATCCAGAAGAACTAAGTGAAAAGGAAATGCTTCACTGTTTAAAGCTCTATAAAAGTAAGAGTCTGTACCAGCGAGCAGGATTTATTTTATACCAGTTCAACGATCGCTTGGGCTTATCTTCTCATTTCTTTGATGTATGTAAGAAATGCATGGGCAAGAATATAAGCTATCTTATCAACCCTTATTATTGTGATGGCTTTTCTAAGGAATGGAATCTTTGTATCCCATCCAATCTAATGAAACAAATCCAAAAGGATGCTTATTATGAAATTTGAATGTACCCGTAAACAAATAGAAGAGATCGCTAACGAGCAGCACTATACGCTGACGAACGTAGAAAAAGTCATTCGTCTTTCTTTAGTTCTACACGATCTTAATACCTTACCAGCTTTTAAAGGGATGTTTCTCTTAAAAGGAGGTACAGGTATCAACCTACTTGCTTTTGAACAACTTCCTCGACTCTCGGTAGATTTAGATCTTGATCTCGCTACCAATCTTTTTAAGGAAGAAATGTATTGTGTTCTATAGTTCCATGGGGAATGAAGACAATCCTGATATTTTAAGCAAGGACGTAAATCATATACTTCAAATGCCTTTCAGAGACATAAAGACTCAACTTCTGCCTATGCTCCATACTCATGCCGGCAAATATGAAAAGGACAAGATAAATCAGACCGTTGTAGATTTTATCAACGCTTTAATGACACTTGATGATTCTGATAAGAAATACATTAGCGATTTCTATAACGGAAACTATTGTCCAGAACTCTTGTTTGAAGAAAGCATTGCTTTGAAGTTAAAAGAACATCCTGTAGCTATTCGTACACAACAGAATATTCGAAAAAGAGTGGAATAGAAAATATTCTATAACGAAGAAGACTTAGGGGAACAATATTACCGCAACGATGAAGCAGAAGACAAACTAGGAATGCTTATCTTCTGCTCCATGGAATTAACCACAAAAAAGTAGTGCAAGCTAATGGGATAGTAGCAGATAACCATCATTCTTAAACGGGTTGTTCTTCATCAAACTCTTGCTTTTTGATTCTTCGAAGAAGGTAAGCTATTGCTTTAGGAGCCTTTTCTCGACATAATTTCAGTTGATCAAGGAATTCTTCCTCTGTTGCAATTGAATTGAGGACGTCTATTAGTTCACAATTTTTGTCTGAAAGTTTAATCAGTTGCAAACCATGTTTCTTCATCAAAGTACGTAAAGCAAGTATACCTATATCATACATTAGCAGACAATTACATAAAATTTTGGACTAAAAGGATAAAAGAATAGGGAAACTAGCAATCTCTCCCCAACTTTTACCCTTGTTTTTGCCCTTCAACCCCTTCAGAGCATACTGTAGAGCCTTTTTACCAAGTAGCAAAGGAATAAGTGCTCACACTAATCACAGCCCAGAGAAGAATGCCCTGAAGCAATGGACGTACGCCTACTGCCTTCAGAACATCGCGAGAAATTGATGCACCGATGAAGAAAAGTGTGATGGTAAGCGATTTCCGGGCAAAGCCGTTGATGGCGTTGCCAATGAGGATGCCGGTTTCATTGGTACCTAATACGTAGGTGTTGAATAGCATGGCCAGGATGAAGCAGAAAATGAACCATGGAATGCTGATTTTCTGTCCTTTGGTCTTGAATATAAATGAGGTGATGAGCGCCACTGGGATGATCCAAAGGGCACGGGTCAGCTTGATGGTAGTAGCTACGCGAAGTGCTTCCTCGCCATAGGCTTGGCCGGCGCCGACTACCGAACTGGTGTCGTGGATGGCAATGGCTGCCCAGGTGCCGAATTCCTGCTGGGTCATGTCGAGTGCGTGACCGATGCTAGGAAAGATGAAGAGGGCTATGGCATTGAGTACGAAGATGGTAGCGAGGGATACCGACATTTCTGCGTCTTTGGCACGAATCACGGGACCAACGGCTGCGATGGCGCTTCCTCCGCAGATGGCGGTTCCGCTGCTGATCAAATAAGAGGTGTTGCGGTCTACCTTCAATAGCTTACGACCGATGAACCATCCTATGACTAATGTTCCAAATACGGAGAGGATGGTGAAGGCCATACCTTCTTTGCCCGACTGGAGGGCGGCGTGTAGGTTCATGCCGAATCCGAGGCCTACTACTGAGTACTGAAGGAGGTATTTAGAGACCTTCTTGTTGAACTTCGGATGAGCCTGTCCGCAGCTGAGTGCGTAGGCTAGTCCGATGAAAAGTGCTACCGGTGGTGTAACCCACGATGCGTAGGTGTGTCCTCCTGGGATGTAATCTAAAATTAGGAATATGCCTAGGATGATGACTAGGCCGACGTAAATTTTCTTGTTGCGTTCTTGCAACCATGTTAAACTTTTTGTAACCATTTCTTTTATCGTTTCAAATGTCTTTTGTTGTTGTCAATTTTAAATAGGTCGCAAAAATAAGCAATTATCCTTTAATAATAGGTGATAGAGGGGCAATTACTTGTCCCTCTATCTAAATGATACCTGATAAGTACCATCTTACTTTACTTGATTCTTACCACCTTGTACCGATTTCCTTCGATGGTGTGAATGCGCTCCACTCCCGCCCCAATCAGCGCACTGCCAAACTTAGCTAGGTCGAGCGAATGAAGCAGACCCTTATGGCATTTGCGCAACACTTCCAGAATGTCGGCTAGCGAAAGTAGGTCGAATTTCTCGCCTTCACGCGGACTGCGGAAATGGATGTTGAAGATTTCCTGCTCAGGCATCAGTCGATAGAAACAGGTGTTGTGCTTCTGAATCTCACGCTCCTCCTCATGCGTAAACCAGAAACGCTCGCCCGATTCAAGTTCTGCTTTCAACTGCGCATAAATCTGATTCATATTCAGTCCCTTGCAGTCGATGGGACCATCCACCTCCACACAGATAAAACGGCGACTGCCGGTCGGGTCGGTCAACAGGTCCTTTCGGTTGGACGTGCCGATGAAGGAGGCGATGCGAGGCAGGCGCTGGAAATTCTTCTTGTAGGCCTTGCGGATATTGAGCGACGAAAGCTGCATCAGGTTCTTCAACTGCGCCATTCGCTTCGGAGAAATACGGTCGAACTCGTCGAGGTTGATGAGGCCCATGAGCGATAGCTGGACCTCGATGGCCGAACTTGCCAGATTCAGCTGATCGGTGTAATAACCCATCAGCGCTTTGGGAATCAGTGATTTGCAGAACGTAGATTTCTGCCAACCCTGTTCCCCGCTAATCAGTAACGGCGCTACACTGTTGGCATGCAGATGCTCCATATCCATCCACTGCGCCGCCATCCCCAACATCCATCGGTGAAAGGCACTAACCCAATAATCAGATTTAGATACACGTTCAGCGAGATTCCTCAAGCGATCCTTCCCGTCCCACGCCGGCAGTTCCTCCATGTACAGACGAAACGGATGATATTCATGGATAAAAGCCGAATTCAGGTATCGGTTCAAGTCCCTGTCCCAACAATCCACCCCTTCCCTTCTGATTTCGATACAGATGGTATTCACCTGACGCTGGTCCAGCGGAACGAACTCATCCAGCTGTCCCCCGATAGGTCGATACTCCGTCTGTTCCGACAGCAAGTTATACCTCAACTCGTAATGTCGATTCAGGAAATTGCGGATTCCTTCAGTCACATCGTCCAGTTTCCCATTCTGAGGTTTCTGTTTCTGAGGTTTCAGATCCATAGATTTCTGGTCCAGAGATTTCCCATTCTGAGGTTTCTGATTCCCACATTCCAGCTTCTGGCGTTCCTTCTTCAGCTCATTTCTTGACTGCTCCTGCTGAATACCCACCACGATTCGGTCAGCATTAGCCTTTCTCTCTTTCACCCAATTCTTCGCATCATCCATCTGCTCCCTTCGAGCCACAAGATTAGACAGATTCATCACCTTCTTCACTAAAGCCTCACGAACTTTTACGGTCAAGTTCGAAACCCATTTTGTAGCAAATAAATCATTTGCAAAATTTGAAAAATTATTCATGATATATATCGATTTAAAGTGAAAATTTTAATTAACTTTGGCAAAGATACAGTACTCGAAAGGCAGAGTCAAGCGGTTTTTGTGCATCGCCTTGATTTTCTGTACATTACCAAAGAGTCCGTTTCTATTTTTATTTTTAACACAACTAATTTATCAAAACATCGAGACAAATTTACCTTGACACCCGGGTGAGTAGCGCTACTCACCCGAATGAGTAACGTTACTCACCTAGGTGAGCAGCCTTACTCACCCAAGTGAGCAGGTAAACATTCCTCGATAAAATACAAAAAAACTATGCCTATTCTATTTGATTTCTACCATTCGCCATCCACCGAAATTTCGGGCGAGGAAAAGAAGGAAAAATACCATGCCAGAGTAGTAACAAACTCCGCTGTCGACTTGGATAATATTGTCGATAATATCAGTCAGCGTTGTACCCTGTCCAAGGGAGATATTCTGGCAGTTATAAACGAGCTGAGCTTTGAAATAGCCAATGGCCTGTTGAACGGTAAAAATGTAAACATTCCAGAGCTTGGTCTGTTCTCCCTCTCTTTGAAGGCACCGAAAGATGCAAATCCCAAGACTACCCATGCGCAGCATATCAAAGTTAAACGCATCGAATTTAGAGCCGGCCACGAACTCAAGCAGAAAGTGTTGCCCAATGCAAGATTTGAGCGCACACCCGAAAAAGTACACTCTGCCCATATCAATATTTATGAAGTAGACGCACTGCTGGTAGATTACTTCGAGGAACATGCCTACATCACACGCAAGGAGTTTGAGGACCTCTGCCACTTTACCAGAAGTACGGCAACCCGACACCTGAAACGCCTGCTCAGCGAAGGTCGTCTGGTCAACTCGAATACCACTACGAGTCCGATTTATGTACCCGCCAAAGGTTGCTACAACCGATAAGTCGTTTGCTCACCCCAACCCTTCTACATGTATCTCTGAAGGGGTTGACGGGCAAAAACAACGGAAAAACGTTGTGTAAAAAACTTCTCAAAAAAGTAAATCGGCTATTGAAACAATGAATTACCAGATGCTGAAAGCAGAGGAATAAGAACTATAGGAAGAAGGAAAAAAGTACAATATTAAGAAGGAAAAAAATGTTAGGAGCAATGAATTAATTGATTAAAATCAAGAATTGTAATAAATACAATATTAGCATCGATTTTCTTGAAATAAGAATGTAATAGATTTGTTTTTTTATTCTAAATTTGCGGCTCATAAGCCAATAGCCTTATAGCATTTGTTATAATTATTAGCAGCTGGATTTTACTCAATCGTTTTCATGCGAGTACTACAACAGCTCTTTTTTATAATAGCTTAATTTTAGAACAGCTTAATTTTAGAACAGCTCTTTTTATTAGAAATTAGATGAACTTAATGAAACGACTACCTATCGTCCTGATTGTACTACTTGCTCTATCGGCGCTGATAGCTCAATTAACCATGGGGAACATACCCATGTCCCTTTTCTCGTTTCCGATTAATGCAGCATTTCTGCTTCTCCTTTTCGGGATTACCCAAGTGCTTTATCGGGAAGCCAGACATACCAAGGCAGTCCAAACCCTTATGTCGACGACAACGAGTGTGGTGCTGATCGCATTGTCTTTTGTTGGCTCCCTCGTCATCGCTTTTGCTCCCAGTTTACAGTTCCAACAGTCATGGGTTTTTAATCTCATACTGATGTCCTTGTTGGCCAACCTTCAGATGGTTGTCTTACGATATAAAGGAGCTTTTCGGAAGCGCTTCTACCTAACACACGTCGGATTGTACCTTTTCATCATCGGTCTCGCCTTCGGTGCACCCGATACCCATAAATCCCGCGCCGCCGTTTACGAGGGACAGACCATCGACCGCGCCTATGATTTCGATGGACATATCCGTCCCATAGGTTACTCTCTCACCTTAAACAAGTTTGAGATTACCTATTACGATAACGACGTGCCGCGCTCCTTCAAAGCAGAAGTCTGCAGCGGAACCGAACACCAAACCATCAAGGTCAACCATCCATGGACTCGCTCGTGGAAAGAAGACATCTATCTGGTCAGCCATGGCGTCGACCAAGCCACAAACAAGCCCTATTGTGTATTGGAATTTATCGTCCAACCCTGGAAGTACATCGTACATATCGGCCTGCTACTAACCGCCTTAGGCGCTTTTCTATTAATGTTGGGTAAGAAAAAAATTAAAACACTATGACTTGGAACATATTCCCCCTCTTCGCCAGTGCCTCCATCGTGCTGACCCTCGTAGGATCAGGTTTCGCACTCGCCAATAAAAAGCGAAGCGTGCCCGCCATCGTTGCCGTTGCACTAGCATGCCTCGTGATGACAGCCTTCATCGCAGGCCTGTGGATTACATTGGAACGTCCTCCTATGCGCACCATGGGAGAAACGCGACTCTGGTATTCGTTCTTCGTCATGTGCTCCGGCCTTTGCGTCTACCTCCTCTGGCAGTTCCGTTGGATTCTGCTCCTCACCGGCGTACTCTCATCGGTCTTCAACATCATAAACATCCTGAAGCCCGAGATTCACGATATGACCCTGATGCCCGCCTTGCAGAGCGTATGGTTCATCCCACACGTCACCATCTACATGCTCGCCTATTCCATCCTGGCATGCGCTACCCTACTAGCCATTCTCAGTTGGGCGAAAAAAGAGATGAAATATCTTCCGTATATCGATAATTTAGTCTATATTGGTACTGGAATGGTATTCTTGGGATTACTATCCGGAGCTACCTGGGCGAAATCAGCTTGGGGCGACTACTGGGGATGGGACCCGAAAGAGACTTGGGCAGCGATTACCTGTGCAGGCTACCTGGCATACATCCACCTGCGATTCACCCGATGGGCCCGCAGCAAATGGATCTTCGCACTCGTGGGCTTCTCGTTCATCCTGCTGCAGATGTGCTGGTACGGTTATCAGTATCTGCCATCGTCAGAATCGAGCATGCATATGTACAACGTAACCCAATGAGTTTTATACAAAATAAGACTATACAATAAACATTTTTAATTTTTGTAACAATGAAGCTAACTTCAAAACTAATCCTTGTGGCAGTGGGTCTGATAGCTGCAGGTGCCATCACTTATCGCGCGGTCAACACCACACCATCGGAAAGCCTCACGCCTAATGAGCGCGTGCTCGCTATCTTGGAAGACGGCGGATGTGCCGAATGTCATGTGGCAAATCCGAAACTTCCTTTCTATGCCAACTTTCCTATTGCGAAATCGGTAATTACTGAAGACATCGTGGAAGGATACAAAGCTTTCGACATCGAACCAGTGATCAACGCGATTAAGAACAATCAGCCGGTCAATGAAGTTGACCTCGCTAAGATGGAAAAGACTACCATGGACGGCTCGATGCCATTGGCCAAGTACTACCTCGTACACTGGGGTTCACAGTTGATGAGCGCTAAGACCGACATCGTGTTGGAATGGGTGAAGAACCATCGCATTCAGTTCTATCCTAATCCATTGGCAGCAGCCGAATTCGCTAACGAGCCAATCCGCCCTATCCCAGATGCAGTTGCCTATGACCAGGCGAAAGCAGACCTCGGTAAGTTGCTCTACCACGACACCCGCCTGTCGGACGACGGCACCATCTCTTGTGCCACTTGTCACGGTATCAACACCGGTGGTGTAGACAACCTCCAATACTCAGAAGGCATCGGCGGACAGTTTGGCGGTGTCAATGCTCCAACCGTTTACAATGCCGTATTTAACTTTGTACAGTTCTGGGACGGACGTGCTGCTACATTGGCCGACCAGGCAGCAGGACCTCCATTGAACCCAGTAGAAATGGGCTGCAAATCGTTCGATGAAATCGCAGCTCGTCTTCAGGAAGACAAAGCATTTGCTAAAGCCTTCACAGCCGTTTATCCAGAAGGCTTGAACGAAGCTACCATCACCAACGCCATCGCCGAATACGAAAAGACGCTGGTAACACCAAATTCAGCATTCGACCGCTACCTCAAGGGCGACAAGGCAGCGCTGACAGCAGAACAGATCAAGGGTTACGAACTCTTCAAGAAGTACGACTGTGCTACCTGCCATGCCGGTGTAAACATGGGTGGTCTTACATACGAATTGATGGGACAGCAGGAAAACTATTTCCAGGACAGAGCAACCTTCAAGGCAGTTGGCTTGACCGATGGCGACAACGGTCGTTGGGCACAGACAGGCTTAGAACGTGACCGTCACCGCTTCAAGACTCCTTCACTCCGTAACGTAGAGCTCACTTATCCGTACTATCACGACGGTAGTGTGGAAACACTGGAAGAAGCAGTCCGCATGATGGCCAAGTATGAAGTTGGTAAAGAGTTGAACTCAAACGAAATCAACTTGATTACTGCTTATCTTAAGACTTTGAATGGTCAGTATGAGGGCAAGACTCTGACTAATGATAATATGAAGAAGTAATAACGTGAAGAAGTAGTGCACGTGATGAAGCAACTCTCGTGATAAAATAACGTTTCTTGCGTTTATTCGTTTACAGAACGAAAAAGGTCGTATCCATTTTGGGGGATACGACCTTTTTTTTTAGATATAACAGACTTTTTTCCCTATGTTGTATAAAGCCACAACGCAATTCAGTTTTCACAGTGCTTTTATCGAAGAAACGCCCGTATATACCAGATTTTTCATACCTTTCCTCTATGAAACAGCAAGTCCATCCCTATCTTGATGGCTCTATTCCCTAT
>SAMEA104404106__coassemble_2188_pt1 | contig 12876 bp, 11 predicted proteins | sample SAMEA104404106__metabat2_low_PE_044 | metagenome-assembled genome bin SAMEA104404106 (sample SAMEA104404106) | Balaenoptera acutorostrata
TTTTTAGTAAGCATTCTTTTCACCATGGACAGCATTGGCCACTGTCTTATACATTATATATATGTCCATCCAGAGGTTCCAGTGCTCTATGTACCAGATATCGGCTTGGATGCGGCCTTCCATGTCTTTGAGTTCCTTGGTTTCACCACGGAATCCGGTGACTTGTGCCCAGCCGGTTACGCCTGGCTTCACGAAGTGGCGGACCATGTATTTATCAATGAGTTTGGAGTATTCTTCAGTGTGCTTGACCATGTGGGGACGGGGTCCTACTACGCTCATCTCGCCTTTGAGGACGTTGATGAACTGTGGGAGTTCGTCGATGCTGGTCTTGCGCATGATGTTGCCCCACTTGGTTTTGCGGGGGTCGTTCTTGGTGGCTTGTACCTTATCGGCGTCTTTGTTGACTTTCATACTGCGGAATTTGTAGCAGTAGAATTCTTTGTCGTTCAGGCCGTTGCGTTTCTGCTTGAAGAAGACGGGGCCTGGCATGGTTATCTTGGTGATAATGGTGACTATCAGCAGGATTATGGGGAATAAGGTGCAGAGGAAGATGCCTGACACGAGGATGTCGAAGATGCGCTTGAGGAAGCGGTTTTCGGTCTGGTCCAGTGGGTTGTGTCGGAGGCTCAGGTATGGTACGCTGCCCATCACGTTGAAATACATGCGGTGGTGGTGGTAGTTATAGAGGTTGGGTAGACTATAAAAATGCACCAGGTGGTTCTCGCAGTAGTCTATGAGGGGACGGATTATGTCTTTTTCTTTCGAAGGCAGACTGCAGTAGAGCTGCTGTACATTAGGATGGGCTTCCAGCCAGGCGATGGCTTGGTCGGGGGTGCCCAGGTACTGGCAGGTCTCGGGGTAGTCGGCTGTGGGTTCGTTGGCGAAGTAGCCGTAGACGCGGTAGCCGGTGGACTTGTCGTCGGTGAGTTCTTTATAGAGCTGGATGGTATTGTATTTTGATCCTACCAGAATGACGTGTCGCAGGTTGCGGCCTTTGCGGCGCATGGATTTCACGAGCTCGCGAAGTACAAGGCGGTAGGTTGAAATGACTACAAAGACGATGAGGATGAATGTAAAAAATTCGGCTGAAAGCAAGTCGATTCGTCTGCCTGCATGGTAGATGAAGAAGGTCAGAACGGCATAAATCACGACGTTCTTCGATACATTGCGCACTATTTTGTAGGCATGCACTTTACGGTGGTACAGGATAACGCTATTGCTGCCAGCGGCAAAGAGGTATGCCAGTGTGCTGACTAAGTACATCTGCATGTGCGACACTTCTGGGGTCAGGATACTGGAATCGAGGGTGGTACATAGGTACATTACAAGATTCAAGAGCAACAAATCGCCTCCAAGAATGATGGACGAAAAAACTCTACTTCGATTTTCAAAAGAATCTTCAAAAGCCATATAACAAGGGGTATTTTCTTTGCGTATGGATATAACGCAGACCAGACAGTCATGAAATGGGCTGTCTGGGAGATATATGAATAAAAATGTTTAACTGTCTACAGGTGTGATTAGTCTATTTTTTCAATAAAACAGCGAGGGACAAAGGTGGTGGCCACTGCCGCTACACCTTTGATGAGCACAACGAATCTTTTTGTTCCGTGAACACGGGTGATGTATCCTTCGGCACCTTTGAATAGTCCGCCGGTGATACGTACGTGGTTTCCTGATACTATTTTCTCGTCGACAGTTTCTAGCTGCTGGCATCCTTTGGTGAGTACGAAACGGAAGATGTCCATTTCTCTGTCGGAAATGATGGCTAACTTGCTGGTACCTGGTATGGTATAGAAGCTAACGTGGGTAGTCCATCGTTCACGAAGGGCTCTGAGGTAGTTTTCTGTGGTACGGATAAATATCAGGGATGGAATAATGGGTTCTTCTTTATAAATAAAGCTGTCTTCCTGTTCCAACTGAATGAGTCGGACGGGTATGAAGGATTCTATGTCGTCTTTTTCCAACGAGTCTTTTACCAGCTTCATCTTATTATGAAAGATGCGGCAGGCATACCATTCTATATGTTGGGGTAATTGTACTGACATAAAAAAGGATTAACGTATCAAAAGAATATAATCTTCCCTCCCTCGACATAACTAAATTATGCGCAGTGAGACTGATTCGGCTGAATAAGAAGTACCCTCCCCGCAGCTCTCAGGTCAAAACACGTACCCGCGATGACGTCTGTGAATCTTTTGCTTTATTATTTAAAGTCTTGATTATTTCGCTACAAAGATAGTAATAAATAACATAGGTTGGTCGTTTTAAATGAAATATTTAGGAATGGAGGGGGATTTTTGGCTTTTTTAGGTGAAACAAATCGTTTTTTTAGATAAAACCGGGTATTTATACAAGAATTCGTCCGTTCGTTCGTTCGTCCACCCCTAGTGTCTATTTATAGAGAAACTCGTAAATGTTATTATCAAAATACAAATACTCTAAAAAATGACCTATAAGCGGACGTACGGACGGACGGACGAAAATCTAAATTGTACCTATTCGGTTTTCTTCTCAGCCTTGCTTCTTCCGTTCTACCTTATGGCAGTTGCTCTTGCCTGTGATGGTAATCTTGCCTTCGGCTTCCCAGGATTTGACTACTTCGTAAGCTACGGTTCTACCCATGCCCATAGCCTGAAGTCGGTCTACTGCATCCTTGGTGCGGAAGTCGTCAGCCAGTGCTGCAAACACGGTATCGCTATCGAGCAACTTCTTCATGGTGGGTTTATCGCCTTTCTTAGGTGAGATCATGGTACTGTGCTGGGCACCGTGTGCCATGAAGACGCGGGTCATAGCCATAGCGATGCGGAAGTCGTCGGGGTGAACGGAGATGCTGCGCTCGGTGCTCTTTGTTTCGAACTTGCGGAATCCGGTGAGGACGGAGGCTATACGCAGACAGAGAATAGGTCCGCGATACACGAGCGACTTCAGCTCTTCGTGCTTGGTGCTGCACACCATTCTATCGCAGTACTCGAAGAAGCTGTTGATCTCCGGATAGCTGTCGATAGAGAAACGCACATCGGTGGGGTGCTGCTGAAGGTAATGGAACATATCCTTGCAGTAGCGTCCTGCCTCCTCGAAACGGCGGTCGCGCTCGGTCTCAACTTCCTCATTGTCTAATTCGGGCACCAAGTCGGTCCAGCCACAGACATCGACACACGACAAGATGCAGCTGCGCGACAAGAGTCCCGTTTCCACACTTCCCATCAGTTCGCAGAAGGCATTGCTGGTACCGGTCAGCACCGCAGCTGCCATAGGAAATGGCACACTCACCATGCCGCCCTCCTTGAAATTCTTGGAAATAGGTTCGTTCATAAACACCTTGCACATGAGCGACGACAACCTGCCGTATTCAGAATGCTCCATGCGGTTGATCTCCGCAATTTCGCTGGAGAACATGATCATACCGTGCGGGGTGTTGGCCTGATCATCAATGAAGCGACTCAGTGAAGTCACATCACCATTTACAAACGCCACACGTTGCGGCATCTGTGGCTCGTCTAGTGCTCCCTCGGCATTCTTATCGAGTTGAATCTTGTACTGGCGCATCTTGACGCGGTAGTCCCTCATCTGCTTCTGGTACATTTCATCATACTCCTCCTGAATAGGTTCCACCAGTCGGCGCGCATCCAGACAGATACCCTTGCCACTTCCTGCCGGGCCAACTACACAGAGTGCGAGATGTGGCGAGAGGACCTTGTGGCGGTAGTGGCATTTCACATTTGCCATCATCCCACTAGCAGCCGCAAAGATAGACGCCAGCAACGCATCCCGCTGTCGCTTGGACAAACCCTGGAGCAGTCCCAGGATAATATCCGGCATGTTCTTGAATACTTCCTCGCCGAAATACGGACAGGTACTCTCTATCAACTGCAACTGCTGGTTGTAGTCGTACTCATCGGCGAACCCGTCGGCTATCCGGCAAGAACGCATCCGGTCGCGACGCAACTTGTGCATAGTGGCGGGATAAGCATAACCAGCCATGAGATTTCTTAAGACCTCGGCATAATTATAACCATCCACCTTGTACTCCGACTCAATCAGTTGCGCCAGGTACGCCACATCGGCAGTAGAAAAGCGCTCATAATTGGCCTTCGCACCCATAAACAACAGAGAATCATGGTGCTGATGTTCCACATACGGAAACTCCTTCTGACACTCAGCGATAAGATTCTCCACCGCCTCATCAGAAACCATACGCACATCACTAGCCACCACCTTCGACAAGTCGACAGTCTCCACCTTGTTTTCGTGTCGCTTCTCGCCATCGATAAGCCTCTTCACACGAGCCAGCTCCACCTTCGAGAACGGGTACGGCTCACACTCCTCAGCCGGTCGGCACCACGCATTAGGATCGTGACTAGCCAGAGAAAGTCGCATGAGATGATCGCACGCCGTGTCATGAACAAATCCCGCCAACTTATCAAGAGCCTCAGCCAACACCATGAGATACGCATTATTGTGCTCCTGCGGCACATCCGGCATAACCACAAATACATGCGCCCCACCCGACAAGCTCCTCTGGAAAGCAGCCACCCAAGGCAAATCACGCAGACGTTCAGACAAAGACTCCGTCCATCCCGGTGTATAGCAGTCGTAATCCACCAAACGGATATCCGACATTTCCGCCAGCACATCATTCTTCTTCCTACCGTTGGAAGCCACCCCAGCACAAAGAATATTAGGCAAGGACTGTTTAATCCCTTGAGCCAACTTCTTCTTGCCTTCATTCAGGAACTTCGTATATGCTGCACCCTGACTAGCGAATTTTCCACTCGCAATCACATTAATCCACTCAGGCAACGAGATAGTAGCCTGCATCCTATCCGCAAAAAATGTGTTGAACACAGAACCCACCATTCTTACCGGACTCTTACTTGAAAATACATTCATTAAATCTTGTGTTTTTTTAGTCTTTTAAGACGTTTGTTGCTATCGGCCAACGCTAAGCCTACGTCCTAGGAGAGTCGTTTCCGAATTCAAATGACAACAACCCGGGATTTCTCGGAAACGGTGGCAAATGTATGTGAAAGTTTTGAATCTACCAAATACGCTCATTTTCACGACAGATGTGCAAAAACACAACCAGTAAATATCTCGACAAGTCACCAATTTCACAGCAATTTTAACCTACCAAAACAAATTACAAAAACGAGATAAAAAACCACCGAAAAACTTGCAGGATTTAACAAAAAGTCGTACCTTTAAACCATCGAAAAAAATCAATAGAAATGACAAACACAACAGAGAGGTATGTGGAGGAAATTCCCTTTCCAATCCACATTTACCGCAAGCAAGAGCTGGCCATGCTATATTTTCCAGATAGCACAAAAGAGGCAGCTTCTAGAAATTTGAGACGATGGATAGAAAAATGCAGCCAGTTGCACGAAGCTCTTCAGAACATCGGGTATGACAAAAATCGTAAGTTCTTTCTAAGGAACGAAGTAAAATTGATAGTCATTCACCTAGGAGAACCTTAAAAAAAGAAAGGGAAGTGAAAGAGGTAAACACCATTTTGGGTTTACCTCTTTTTTATGTTTAAACAATATATGATCCGTAAGAAGATATAGAAAACGGGAGGAAAAGTTTGGGAAAGCATAAGAAAGTCAGGTAAAAATAAGCAACAGAAAAGAAGTGAGACGCAAAGGCCGAGACACAAGAAAAAAAGATACATACTGTAAAGATAATTTTACATCAAAAAACCATATCAGAAAAACGATAAGAAAGAAGAAAAAACAGCCCCTTTTCGTCGCGAAAACAAGCCATTTCCGACAAAAAGAGACTGCATCTTTAACGTATTTTAATACTTAACAACCGAAAACACATTGATTTTCAAGCCCGGAGCCCTCAATAATCTTCGGCAGAGACATCGAAACAAGGGCAGAATTTAGCCCATTCATCCTTCGAAATCACCCCATCGCCATTCAAATCAGGGCTCAGATCACGGTGGCCCACCACCCTCTTGATACCATACTTACGCTTCAATTCCATCACCAGCAAGTACAACATCTGTCGCTGCACCTTAGTACGCGTATCCGCCGGTTGGCCGTTGCTATCGAGACCACCTTCATAACAAACACCGATAGAATGCTCATTATACCCCAGCGCATGAGCACCAGCCACACACACCGGTCGCATGCGATGCACCTCACCATCGCGAGTCACATAAAAATGATAACCGCAACACTGGAAGCCCCGCTGACGATGATCACTCTCCAGTTGCTCAGAAGAATACACCTGGTTGGCACGCGTAGCCGAACAATGAATCACAATCAAATCCAGCTTTCTCATCGCACACCCCCCTTCATATCCTCAATAACCATCTGCAAGCCCTCCTTGAGCGAGTTAGCCACCTGCACCAAAGTATCAGTTGCCCCATCGAGCAACCCGCTCAGCTCGTCCAACTCCTCATCGAGACCATCCATATCACGATCCAGACCATCAAGCTCCTCATCCAAATGATCAAGTTCCCTGCACAAAGCACTCAACTCCTCATTAAGCGCATCCACACACTCCTTACCACGACCAAGACACAAACCAGCACCACCAGCCGACATAACAATATTATTCATAAACAAAAACATTAATTAATCCTGTAAAATCTTGCCTATCAAGTTCACTATAAAACTAAGAACAGACTGCAACATCCTAAAAAAAGACTCAAGCTTCTTCGTCATAAATATTCCTTTCTAAAACATTAATCGTAAGTCAGACGGAGCCGGCAAACAATGCCGGCATCCGACCGCAGACATTAAGGCATCACATCACCAGTGTCTTCCGCTTGAACATCCTGGGCATGAGTACCATCACCAGCCTGCGATTCCTGCTTACCCGACTGCTGTTCCTGACTACCAGGATCAGACGACTGCGAGTCAGCATCCGGACCAGCGCCATTCTCACCAGGCTTAGCCTTCTTATCCACACGCTGGAAAGCCAACGTCTTCAACATATTCTGAAGAGTAAGACCCGGGCGGAACAAGATACGCTTACTCTTAATCATGCTAATAGAGAACTCCTTCTCAGTAGGCGCACCATTACTAGAGAGACTCACCTGCAAAGAACCAAGTTCGCCAAGACGAACAATTTCACCGTTGGCCAAGCAGTCAGTGATAGTAGACTCAAGCGCCGTAAGCACCGCCACCACATCAGTACGAGTCACCGTACACATCTGCTCGATATGCTTCGACAAGGAGCGGATATCCTCCTCACCGCGCGACTGAGCTCTCGCATAAAAAAGTGGAACACTTTCATTGTCAACAGGATTTTTACGAGGAACGACTGAATAAGTTACTGATTTTTTCATTTTACAAAAGTTTTAAGGTTAAACATAGGTTGGCTAGCAACCCGTAAGTTAATTGTTTGGGACATCCCGTTTGTGAATCACGATGCAAAGATATGGGCTGGCCGAAATGCCCCAGTCCGCTTTTGTCCGAATGAGGTCAAATGCATCCGAATAAAACCGCATTTAACCGCTTACGGCAGCTTGCCGCAGCTTACGGCATAAAAAAAGGCCTGCTACACATCACGTGCAACAGGCCCCCCTAGCTTAAGATACGCTCATGTCAAATAAGCAATTCTAAAAAGCAATTTTAAACAAGCAATTCTAAAAAGCAATTTTAAAAAGCAATTTAACATAAGCAATATCTAACACTATGACTACCTAAAATATAATGTCTAAACTCAATCAGTTTACAGTTTAACCTTCTTAGAATAACCCTTCGACTCATTATGCAGACGGTCGAGCGCCGTCACCACATAACGACAACGCTTCTTCCCATCCTCATACGGCAGCTTATAGAATTCATCATTCGTAATAGCCACAATATGCGAAGGATCCTTCAGATTCACCTTCTCTCCACTCTCGAAACGATACACCACATAACGCACCGCACGATTCATCTCATCCTTGAACTTCGGAGCAGTCCAGAAGAGGATATAACCATCCTCCGTCCACACCGGCTTCACCTTACGCACCTTCTTAGGCGCCTCCTCATCCATGAACGGGAAGACAGGCATCAACGCCGGATAACGATGATACTCGCGCACCAGCAAATCGCGATAACTGGCCGGATTCTCCACCACCGCAGCAGCATACCACTGGCAACTGCCCTGAACTGTAGGAAGAGAACGCTGCAAGGCATACTTGGCCGGCATCTGATGCTGAGACGGATTCTTAGGATCAGCATTGCGCACAGTACGCATCACATCCTGACCGATAAACAGAGGACGATTAGCCGAATGCTTAGCCCACCAGCGAATAAGCGTATCATAATCGGCTACTCGATGACCAATCTCCCAATAAATCTGAGGAATATTATAATCCACCCAGCCTTTGTTGACCCACATGAGGACATCGGCATAGAGGTCGTCATAATTCTGGAGACCATTGGTAGCACTACCATTAGGATCGGACTTCTTATTGCGATAGATACCGAAAGGCGAAACACCAAACTTCACCCACGGCTTCACCTCACGAACAGCCTCATGAAGCTCCTTAATCAGCACATTGACATTATTGCGCCGCCAGTCGCCCTTATTAGCGAACCCCCTGCCATACGCCGCAAAGCTCACATGGTCCGGAAACTCGATACCGGGAGTTGGGTACGGATAAAAATAATCATCCATGTGGATAGCATCGACATCATAACGTCTGACTATATCCTGTACGATACGACAGATATACTCGCGCGACTCAGGATACCCCGGATCGAAATACAACTGACCACTATACTCCACGAACAACTCCGGATGCTTATAGTAAGGATGCTTAGGCGACAAAGCTGTTGTCCCCTTAGTGCGGGCACGATACGGATTAATCCACGCATGCAGTTCCATATTACGCTTATGACACTCACGCACCATAAACGCCAGCGGATCCCATGCCGGAGCAGGCGCCAAGCCCTGCACACCCGTAAGGAAACGGCTCCACGGCTCATAAGGCGACTCATACAGCGCATCGGCTTCAGCACGCACCTGGAAAATTATAGCATTTATCCCCGCCCGCTGAAGATTATCCAACTGACCCAGCAAAGTCCGTTTCATCGTCTCCACCGGCATCCCCTGGAACTGCCCATTCACACACTGAATCCACGCTCCACGGAACTCCCTCTTCGGGTACCGCACCTGCGCCGATACAGCCAGACTCCCCAGCACACACCAAAGCACCAAAAATATCAATTTCTTAATGTACATAGTCTGTATAAAAATCGATCAGAAAATCGAATAAAAACAAATACGCAATTCAAGTTTAAACGATCAGAAAATCGAGTAAAAACAAATACGCAATTCAAGTTTAAACGATTAAAAAATCGAGTTAAAGCAACTATAAAAATCGGTTTAAAGCAACTATAAAAATCGGTTTAAAGCAAATATAATCTGAAAATCCAAATACAGTCACAAATTCCAAATGCAAAGATAAAACAAAAAACAAGAAATATCAACTTTTATTTGTCTTTCTTCTTTTAGATTAATATCTTTGCAATGATTGAATCACGATTAATCAATAATTGAATTAACAATCACTCACGATAAATCAACGATTAAATCAAGAAAAACAAATTATATTAACTAAAACAAAGTAACAATGAGAGTAATTATTGAACCCGACTACCAGTCAATCTCTAACTGGGCAGCTAACTATGTAGCAGGCAAAATCAACGCTGCAAACCCAACACCAGAAAAGCCATTCGTATTGGGATGCCCAACAGGTTCATCTCCACTTGGCATGTACAAAGCACTGATTGAACTCAACAAGCAGGGCAAAGTATCATTCCAGAACGTAGTAACATTCAACATGGACGAATACGTAGGTCTTCCAGAAAACCATCCAGAAAGCTACCACTCATTCATGTGGAACAACTTCTTCAGCCACATCGACATCAAGAAAGAAAACGTACACATCCTGAACGGTAACGCACAGGACTTGGTTGCAGAATGCGCTAACTACGAAAAAGCAATCGCTGAAATCGGCGGTATCGACTTGTTCATGGGCGGTATCGGTCCTGACGGTCACATCGCTTTCAACGAACCAGGATCTTCTCTGTCTTCACGCACTCGCGTTAAGACTCTGACTACCGACACTATCATCGCTAACTCACGTTTCTTTGACAACGACGTAAACAAAGTTCCAAAGACATCATTGACAGTAGGTGTAGGTACAGTACTTTCAGCAAAAGAAGTTATGATCATCTGTAACGGTCACAACAAAGCACGCGCTTTGCAGCACGCTGTAGAAGGTGGTATCACTCAGATGTGGACTATCAGCGCACTTCAGATGCACGAACACGGAATCATCGTTTGTGACGAAGCTGCAACTGCTGAATTGAAAGTAGGCACTTACAAGTACTTCAAAGACATCGAAAAAAACAACTTGTAAGAAACAACCAACGTGTAATTTAATGCCCAAGGAGGGGCAACGCTATGAGAACTAACCTAAGCTCTCAAATTTCACTCAACAGTGTATCACCTCGTTATTATCGTCCGGAAAATGCCGTGGAACGCTCTGTGCTGACCAGATTCGAACGTCTCAACACAAACATCTTCGAGTCTGAAAAAGAAGGAGCCATCCATGTAGCAGATGAAATCATCGCTAAGGTTCAGGACCGTCAACGAGAAGGCAAGTTCTGTACCATCGCTCTTGGAGCTGGTGCACCACTGCGCCCACTTTTCGCGGAACTAGTGCGTCGTCATAAAGACGAAGGCGTAAGTTTCCGCAACCTGGTAGTGTTCAGTCTCTATGAATTCTATCCGCTTACAGAAGAAAGCACAGCCACTATCTACCACAGCCTCAAACGACTGCTGTTTGACGAAGTAGATATAGACACGCAGAATATCTTCAGCATAGACGGAAGAATAGGACAAGAAGCTATCCTGGACTACTGCCACTTATATGAACAACGCATCCAGACTTTCGGCGGACTAGACATGGCTGTGTGCGGACTCGGTAAAGAAGGAACCATAGGTATGAATATACCAGGATCAAGCTCAGTATCGAACACCCGACTCATCCTGCTAGACCCAACCACCCGTCAGGAAGCATCGATCAATCTCGGTGTGGAGAATCTGCCACAGTGCGCAGTGACCATGGGAGTAGCAACTATCCTCAACGCACGTAAAATCTACATGCTGGGATGGGGCGAAGATATCGCCGATACTGCACGAATGGCCATAGAAGATAAGATGAATGATACATTACCAGCATCGTTCCTCCAACTGCATGCAAATGCTGAAGCCTGCCTCGACCTGAGTGCAGCTGCACACCTGACTCGCATCCAGCGCCCTTGGCTAGTAACTAACTGTGAATGGAACAACAAACTGATTCGTAGCGCCATAGTATGGCTCTGCCAGAAGGTAAACAAACCAATCCTAAAGTTGACCAACAAGGACTACAACGAAAACGGATTGAGCGAACTCCTGGCTCTTTATGGTTCTGCATACAACGTGAACATCAAGATTTTCAACGACCTGCAGCACACCATAACCGGATGGCCCGGCGGAAAGCCAAACGCAGACGACACCTACCGTCCGGAACGCGCAACACCGTTCCCAAAACGTGTAGTAGTCTTCTCACCTCACCCAGATGATGACGTCATCTCAATGGGCGGAACCCTGCGACGCCTTGTACAGCAAGGACACGACGTGCACGTAGCCTTCCAGACTTCTGGTAACATTGCCGTAGGCGATGAAGAAGTAGTTCGCTTCATGCACTTCATCAACGGATTCAACCAATTGTTTGACAATGCACAGAACGAAACGATCAAGAACAAATATGCTGAAATCAAGCAGTTCCTGGCCAACAAGAAAGAAGGCGACTTCGACTCTCGCGACGTGCTCACCATCAAGGGTCTCATCCGTCGCGGAGAAGCGCGCACAGCTTGTACCTACAACGACATTCCACTGGACCACTGCCACTTCCTAGACCTACCGTTCTACGAAACCGGCAAGATTGAGAAAGCTCCGATCAGCGAAGCCGACATCAACATCGTCCTCGACCTGTTGCGCAAGGTACAGCCACATCAGATCTTCGTTGCCGGTGACCTGGCCGACCCACACGGAACCCACCGTGTATGTACCGACGCCGTATTTGCCGCCATCGACGAAGAAAAGAACGCAGGAGCAGAATGGTTGAACGACTGCCGCATTTGGATGTACCGTGGTGCATGGGCAGAATGGGAAATCGAAAACATAGAAATGTGCGTTCCTATCAGTCCGGAAGAGTTGCGTGCTAAGCGCAACGCCATCCTGAAGCATGCATCGCAGATGGAAAGTGCTCCATTCCTTGGCAATGACGAACGCTTGTTCTGGCAACGTAGCGAGGACCGCAATCATGGTACGGCTGAGCTGTATCACGCTCTGGGTCTGGCTTCTTACGAAGCAATGGAAGCTTTCGTGGAATATATTCCGCTATAAAGTTTCAATAGGCTGCTAAGTTGCGAAAGCCGCAGAATGATGCAGAATGATGCGAAAACTCGTGGCTGCTGAAGGGCTAGAAGCGTGAGAATGCTTCTAAAACTGCCATTAGCAAGCGTCAATAAGAATTTAACGCTGAATCGAGAAGAATACTCTTCTTGGTTCAGCGTTTTTTTGTGAGCTTAAAAATGAGCTTAAATGAGTTTAAATGAGACTAAAACGAGACTAAACGAGACTAAAACAAGCTTAAATGAGACTAAAACGAGCTTAAAAAAGGAAACTAAAAATAAAATTCCTAACTTTGTAAAAGAATCAAATATCGAATAGAATAATAGAATAAGAGAATCAAAATAAGAGAATCAAAATAAAAGAAACAAAATAAAAGAAACAAAATAAAAGAATCAAATATCGAATAAAAGAAACAAAATAATTAAACAATCATAACAACATGAAAAAACTACTAAGCCT